>Ga0213866_10001937_pt1 | contig 15042 bp, 20 predicted proteins | sample PICome_11_FD_160079 | JGI IMG/M metagenome (GOLD analysis project Ga0213866, IMG submission 160079) | Coastal seawater microbial communities near Pivers Island, North Carolina, United States - PICO284 | ecosystem: Environmental > Aquatic > Marine > Coastal | place: USA: North Carolina...
ATTTTCTGGAGGGAATATTTATGCTTTTGTCGCTAGGCCAAAACAGGGAAAGACAACACTTCTTAATGATTTGTGCGATAAGGTAAGTGAGCTGAATTCATGTCCTGCGCTAATGCTTGATACTGAAATGGATACACATGAAATTCAATTTAGAACTGCTGCAAATATTAGTGGCGTCCCCCTTTGGTATATTAGAACTGGTAATTGGGTTCGCAATAGAGAGATGGTTGACAAAATGAATAAAGCTTTTAATTTAATTAAGAACAAGTCATTAGTTGACCATATTTATGTTGCAAATAAAGATATTGATCAAATTCTTTCTATTATTAGAAGGTGGTATTATAGCAGAGTCGGAAAAGGTAATAAATGTTTAATTAGTTATGATTATATTAAGTTAACTGGAGAGAAAATTGGAATTGGAAATAGTGAACATCAAGTTATCGGCAATAAGGTTGATGCGCTAAAAAACATTGCCAAAGAACTTAACATTCCTATTCTTACATCAATGCAATTAAACAGAATGGCCGAAAATTCTCACAGTAAGGGCGGCGACGAAGTTGACTCAGGCATGATTTCATTGAGTGATAGGTTGAGTTGGTTTGCTTCTTACATCGGTGCATTTGTTAAGAAAAGTCCGGAGTCTTTAACCAGAGATGGTCAAAGATTCGGCTCCCATAAACTTGTAACGCTCCATTCCCGTTATCAAGGTAGGGATGCTGCTGGATTTAACGATTTGGTTAGAAGGCGCGACGAAAATGGAAACGAAAAGTATGTTAAGAATTACATTAATTTTAACATTGAAAATTTTAAAGTTGAGGAAAGGGGAACCGTCGAAGATATAGTAAGGTTGGAAAATGGGCAATTGACCCCAACACAAGATAGTAGTGACGACAATGACGATGACAGCGGTGTTGACATCTAAAAAAAACACAATATGTCAGAATTAAATATCAAAGACATATTAAATGAAATTGGCTATACTAATCTTGTAAATTGTGGGGATTATTATAGGACAAAGCCTCTTTATAGAAATTCCAAAAACATCACCTCATTATCCATTCACAAAACAACTGGATATTGGAAAGACTTCGGCTCTGAACAAAGTGGAAATTTGGAGCAATTGGTTAAATTGACAAATGGCCAAGATGTCTATTTCGGAAAATTCAAAAAAGAAAGCGTAGAAAGACTTGAGGAAAAGCACTTATCTCCATCTGATAAAATGATATGGAAATATCTAAACAATGATTATAGTTATTGGAAAAAGAGAGGAGCGAAAGAAGAGCATTTGAAAAAACTGAAAAGCGGAGTATTTCCATACGACGGAAAGTTTCGCAAAAGATATGTTTTTCCCATTTATAATTATTACGGCTCTGTAGTGGGTTATTCTGGTAGGTCATTACATAAAAACCAAACAATGGAAAAATACAATATTCCAAAATGGAAGCATTTAGGCAATGTCTCAGAATGGGACTATCCTTATTATTTTATTAAAAAAAGATTAATTGATGCTGAAAGTATAATACTCGTTGAGAGTATCGGTGATATGCTGGCGCTTTTTTCCTGTGAAATTTATAATGTTTTAGTTTGTTTTGGATTGAATGTCCAAAGTGGCGTCCTCAAAATATTGCTTTCTAGAAAACTAAAAAATATTACAATCGCTTTTAATAATGATGATAGATGCAATGGATTGATAGGGGCGGCCAAAGCTAAGGACAATCTTCATAATTATTTTGATCAAAAAACTGTAAACATATGCTTACCAACGGAGAAGAACGATTTTGGCGACATGACGAAGCCAGAAATCAAAAAATGGCACAAGAATTCCTTGACTTTTTGGCAATAAATAGTTATATTCTTTATTGTTTGAGCTGCGGGATGGAATTGGAAAATAAAACTTCTTGTGTATTCTGCGGGGAGAAAAATTTAATCGCCCTTGCTAATAGGCAAGAAATAGAATACGTCGAAATGGAAAAACAATAATATGACAGAAAAAAATAAAAAAGAAAGAATTTTGTCCCCATCACGCATTAAAACGCTTGAAGTATGTAGTTGGGACTATTGGTGTAACTATCACCTAAAACTGCCTGACAAGAGCAATGACGGGGCAAAGAGAGGGTCTTGCTGCCATATTGTATTAGAGTGTCTGCTTAATAAGCGGCATAGAAAGCATTTTGATGTTATTGTTGAAAATCAATCGATTAGTAATAGTAAACCTGTTTACAGGTTATTAAAGAGGCTCGCGATAAAAGAAAAGTTGGATTTTGAAGAGAATTTCACTATGATGGAAGAGATGCTTCTTGTGGCCTTAGATAACGATTTCTTCTGTGAGGGTGGAGAACTTTTTAAATCAGAATTTGAATTTCTCATCGACAATGAAAATCCAAAGTATAAATTAAAGGGAATTATCGACAAGATGGCCCGATACCCAAATAACAAATTGGGAATTTTCGACTATAAAACAAGCAAAAAGAAATTTGAGGGAGAAGAAATTTATGCCAATATTCAAGCAATGGCATATTCTCTTTATGGCAAAAAGATAGAGGGCTTTGATCGAGTTCTAGGTGAATTTTTATTTTTAAGACACCCAGAAGATCCAAAAGTAGAAACAGAATATACAGATGAAGAATTGAAAGGATTGGAATTTTATTTATCTTATCTCTATTACAAGATTAATAATTTTACAGAAAAGGAAGCTCTTTCCAATATGGCCGCCGACAAAGGATTTCCCAAAAAGGAAAAGGGCTTTTGTGGACTTATTAAGTGTGGCCGCGCTACCCAAAAGGGCCAACTAAAGAAAAATGGTGAATTGATGTGGCATTGTCCCCAAAAGTTTCCTTATGATTATTATGCAGTTATAAATAAAGATGGGGAAGTTAAAAGAACTGCTTTTGAAAAAGATGACTTGGTGGCCAAAGACGGCGAAATTATCATAGAAAAACATTATGCTGGCTGCCCAGCTTTCAATAAAAAATAAAAATAATATGTTAGATTTAAGCGGTTTTGTAAAAAATGATGAATTGGTTATCGACAAAGAAAACTGGAGCTATATTAAGGAAAATTATGAAAAGGATGTAGTTAAACAGGCAATTTCTGACATTATAAAAGATTTGCCCTTACCAATGCAGAAGATAACTTATCAGGATGCTATTAATGATTTTAATAAATTGGTTGAATTAGATAGCCAATCTTTGATGTGTGAAGGAGAGTGGTTTACGAGGTATTCGTGCGATTATTTGTCTTCAAATAAATATATTGAAATTAATAAAATTGGCAATCAATTTTCAAATCATTTCCAACAAAAAAATAGGTGGAAAGCAGATAGCATAAATGCCCCAAGTCCAGAGAGAACGTGGAATACTGAAAAATTTAGGTTAACTTTACTTAATGGTTTATGGACCCAAAAAACCAAGGAAATTAATAATCAAACGCTTAGAAGCTGCATTGCGTTAAGAAAATATATTGCGGCCCAATTCCGCCCTTCCGCAGCCAAGGCAATTTATGAATATTTTGGAGCAAAAAATATCCTTGATTCGTCTAGTGGTTGGGCGGATCGCCTCTGTGGTTTTATGGCATCAGAGGGGCCACAACATTACTGCGGAGTCGATCCAAACACAAATTTAATAAATGGATACAATTCTCAATATCAAACTTACCTAGACATAGTTGGAAATAATGCTAAAACTGCAAAAAAATATGAACATCATGTAGCGGCTTTCGAAGATTTAAAGTTGCAATATGAGAATTATTTTTGCCTGATGTTTTCAAGCTGCCCTTACTTTCTGGTTGAAAAATATTCAGTAGACCCTTCACAAAGTTGCCACAGATATAAAAAACTTGATGATTGGATTGAAAAGTTTCTATATGTATATTTAAAAAATTCTTGGAAAGCATTGAAGGTTGGGGGCCATTTAGCACTTAATATATCAAATGTTTATATGCACCATCGTATTAATGATTTGTGTAATCCTGCCAACAAATATATTAAAGAGGTTTTAGGGGGAGAATATATTGAAACAATTGGGTATAAAATGTCAAAGCGACCGAATAGCAAATCAGATAACAAAGGGGTTTTTTGTGAGCCGATCTTTATATGGCAAAAAGTTAAATAATTATGAATAACATCTTAAAAATAACCGTGACAGACAGTCACTTAAAAGCCGCCAAAAAAATATACAATAAACTGCCGAAAGATGTCAGAGAAAACGGCTACAACAATAAAAGCTACAGAAATGGCAATTTTCTCTTGCAATCTATCATTTGTGAGGTTATAGTAAGTGAGTGTTTAGGGAAAGAGGCGGAAATAAAAGGCACAAGAGATTATGACATTATTTATAACGGTGATTGCTTGGATGTAAAAAGTAAACCTAATTCAGACAAAGAGCCTCAACCATATTGGAATGCGAGTATCCCTGCCTATCAGGTTAAAATGCAAGATTGTCATGGATACGTTTTTGCACGAATAAGTAGAGACATGAGTGTAGTTTGGATAACTGGAATAATAAGTAAGAATGATTTTAAAGAACAATCAAGGTATGCAAAAGCTGGGAGCAAAGACGGAAAATGGAAATGGGAAGTTAGTTCCTATTATATTAAATTAAATAAATTGCACCCGCTGAGTTTATATAAAGAAGGAAAATACAAATTATAAAAATATGAACAAAATACCAATTTTCAAAAGCCATTATTCTCTCGGTAAGAGCATACTTACACTTAAAGAAGAAGGTGTTAGCAAACCAACTGAAGCAGATTCAATAATTGACATTTGCAAAGAGTATAATGTAGGCTATTGCCTACTAATGGAAGACCACATTGGCAGCATCCTCGAATCAAGCAAGGTTTTTGAAAAATCAAATATTAACTTTAATTTCGGCTTGAGATTAACAGTTTGCGATGATATTAATGATAAGAGTAAAGAAAGTCGTAATTCAAATTGGAAGTGCAATATAATTCTCAAAGACATTGACGGTTATAAAAATTTAATTAAAATAAGTTCCAAAGCGAGCACTGAAGGCTTTTATTATGAACCGAGAATCGATTTTAAATCCCTTCGGGAGCTATGGAACAACAAACACTTTGATTTTATTGTGCCGTTTTACGACTCCTTTCTTTTTCAAAATATTTTTAAATTGAAAAGTATTTTTGTAGATTTTGATTTTTGCGCGCCAATTTTCTTTATTGAAGATCATAATATCATTTATGATGATATTTTAAAGAACAAAATACTTGACTATTGCGGCGACAACGGTTATCTTAATTATGAAGCGCATTCAATGTATTATAAGAAGAAGAGCGATTTTAAAACATACTTGACAAACAGATGTATTTATGAGAAAGTTAAATTGAATAAGCCGAATATTGACTGGATGACAAGTAATGAATTTTGCGCCGAATGTTTAAAATAATAAAGAATCATGAAGCAACTTTTACGATATAAGAAAGGACTTAAATTGGTCTTTTTTGACTTTGAGACCGAGTCTTTGACTCTGAATTTTGATTGCGGGAATCGACCTTGGCAACTCGGTATGTTAAAATGTCAAGATAAAGAGGAGGTTGAGTTCAAAGACCTTTATGTTAAATGGGAAAAGCCAATCAATGTAAGCAAGGACGCCGCTAGAATTACAGGGTTTGATCAAAAGGATTATGATAAGAGGGCTTTGCCAGAAAATGAAGTTTTTGAAGTTATGCTCGATTGGTTTAATTGGGCAGACCATATAATTGGTCATAATATTCTCAATTTTGACATTCCGCTCGCCAAGGAGTGGTATCTAAAATATAATAAAGATTGGAAGCCACTTCTGCCAAAGTGCATAGATACTAAATGTTTAGCCCAAGCAATTAAAAGTGGGATTCCTTTCGATATTCAAAATGATGATTTTTTGACATGGCAAATTGCATTGTCAACTTATCATGAGAGGGGGGTAAAAACAAATCTTAGTCAAATGTGCAAAGATTATGATATTGATTTTGATCCTAAAAAAATGCACCGAGCTGACTATGATATTTCTAAAAACGCAGAACTGTTCCATAAGATTATTTGGAGCGTAGAGTGTTGATAATAAGCAAGTTACAAAATTATGAAAAAAGCAGTAAACATTTGTTTAAATGATGCTCTAACAATAGCAGAGTTAAAAGAAAATCAAGTTCTTATATCAATTCGAGATAGGAACTGGAATTATAAACTGGCTATTCAAGACAGTTATGAAAGAATGTTTTGTTCGACATTCGGAGATTGTTCCGAAGATGCAGTTGAGTGGCGGGGAACTATGTTTTATGGAATTACTGACGAGCAAGCGAGAGAAATGTATTTATTTTGCGAAAAACACAAGGATAAAGATTTTATTGTTCATTGCACTGCTGGAGTTTCAAGAAGCGCCGCTGTTTGTTTATTTTTAAATCTTTGTTATGATCATGTATTGAAAGATAAGTTTTTTCTGACGAGTTCTCCAAATAGCAGAGTAGTATACAAGTTGCTAAAGGTATATTACAAAAATAAAAACATACAATAAATTATGAAAATATATACAATTAATCATGAAACTAGATGTGATGGAAATGGTTTTTTAGATGGCGAAACATTTAAAAGCCGAGAAGGTGCTGTTAAAGCAATTGAAAAACACTTTGGGGAGCGGCCAGAAAAATTGTCAGATACAGGCATCGGTTGGGTAGATAGTGATGAATATAACGATGAAGATCATATTGTTTATGTTTATGAACAGGAGCTAAAATAATAAAATCGACTATGAATAATTTAGATCAATTAAAAAGTGTCCCCAAATATGTAGAAAAGGAATGGGGTTATGAAAAATGGCTATTTAATGATGAAGAGCTGGATATTTGCAGCAAAATACTATTCATTAAAAAGGGAAGTAAATTCTCACAACATTTCCACGACAAGAAGGTTGAGCAATTTTTTATTCAAAGTGGTAAATGTATTTTAAGAATACACCAAATGCAACAAAGTTCGCCACAAACAGTTCAAACCGTCCTTAATGAAGGGGAATGCTTTTTTATAGATCGGTTAGTGGCGCACCAACTGGAAGCATTGGAAGACACAACAATAATTGAAACTTCAACCTTTCACAGGGATGAAGATAGTTATAGACTTTGGAGATAAAAATAACCTATTATGAAAAAATCAAAATTTAAAACTTGTAAATTTAACGCAAACAGACATGCTAGTGATATAGCATATCCATATTGCACTTGGAATCCCAACATTCAAACTCCTCCTCACATATATTGGACGGCCAGATATGATGTGGAAACGTTCGCAACATCAATCTGCCCAAACTGTAAGTGTTATGAAAAGGATAGTGAAGATGAAAATCAATTAACATTAAAATTCTAAAAAAAACAGCAACAAAATATGAAAATAATATTAGAACCCACAACCAAAGACGAATACGGACAAAGAGTAGAAATTGAAGTTTTTTATGACGATATTTGTATGAATAGATTGGCAGAATTATTTTATCAAGCGTCCGTTGCTTATGGATTCCATCCAAAATCGGTTAGTGAATATATTAATTGTGAATTAAGTGAAAAGGAAAGCGAATGAAAGGTGAGAACAATGAACAAAAAGATGCTGTCGGCTATATCGTAGTAAATAAAAAAGGCAAGCCAACAAGCAACATATATTCTAAAGTTGGCCCTGCAAAAGCCTATATCACTACCATCTGCGGCGAATCTGGAAAACGCCATTCTATTTATGAAGTCGTCTTGGGCGACCTTGTAATAACAGGAAAGGAACATTTAGATAAAAATCGAATCAAAGAACTGAAAACAGAAATTAGAAATGCAGAGTTTTGGCTAAATAAATATAGGAATGAAGGAAAATTCGATGGTGCCGCAAAATCTGAAAGAGAATTGAAAATTTTATTTGACGAACTTGATAAGTTGATGTCAAAATATAGCAAATAAAAGAAGTATGAATAGTTACCTACAAACCTTAAAGCCAAATAAACTAAAAAACAAGGGCGTTCGCCTCCCCAAGTTTAAAATATCAAAATCAAAATATGGCGCGACTGACGGTTCTGAAGAGCAAAATTATGCTTTTTTTAAGAAGTTGTGTTCCGAGGGGCTGAAAGAAAAATTGGCCGCCGGAGCCATCAAGGAGAGTGACAAACAAAAGTATATTGATCAGGCGAGGTATGAACTGAAAGTTATTAGTGATTTAGGTTTTATTGATTATTTTTTGCTCGTTTGGGAGGTTGTGGATTACTGTAAAAAGCAAGATATTGCAATTGGGCTAGGACGTGGAAGCGCCGCAGGTTCCACTATTTTGTTTTTATGTGGTATTACTGGCGTTGACCCAATCGAGAATAATCTCATTTTTGAAAGATTCTTATCTACTGACCGTGTTGAATTTGAAATCATTGATGGTGAAAAATATTTTGATGGAGGAACTCTTCCTGATATTGACCTTGATTTTGATTATTACAAGAGGCCAAGGTTACTAGAATACCTTCAAGAAAAATATGATGCTGTAAAAATTCTCAATCTAAATACATTTGCTGGAAAGCAGCTTACAAAAGACTGCGGGAAAACAATAGCAGAATATTCTGAAGACCAAATGAATGTCATAAGTTCATTATTGCCGGTTGAATATGGTAAGGTCATGGATCTCGAAGAAGCGTATGAAAATGAGGAGAAGTTTAGAGAATGGGCTGATGAAAATAAGGAGATTTTTGAAATTGCTTGTAAATTGAGGGGATTAATTAGAAATAGAGCTGTTCATGCTTCAGGAATGCTGATACCATTTGGCAAATCTGAAGACAATTTTCCAATGGAATTAACTTCAGGGAAAGACAAAACTATTGTCAGTTCTTTTGACATGGGTTGGAGTGGGAATATTGCAATTAAATTAGATGTTCTAGGCCTGAAGACTTTGTCGGTAGTCGATGAAACATGCAAAAAGGTAGGGATCAATTTTAATGACATTAACGTAAATGATAATTTCATCTACCAGCAACTACAAGACTTTAAATATCCATATGGCATTTTTCAATTAGAGGCCTTTGCTGCTTACAATGGTTGTCGGTCTGTTAAGCCAAAAAATATTAATGAATTGAGCGCAGTTCTTGCAATCTGTCGCCCAGGGGCCCTTCAGTTCCTAGAGGGCTATTCAAAATATACCAACACTGGCGAATCGGAAAGCCCAGAACCTTATTTCGATGACATTCTAGGGGAAACAGGATCATTTTGTCTCTATCAGGAGCAATTAATGAGAATGCTCCATAAAGTTGGATTTACCCTTAATGAAGCTAATCATGCTAGAAAAGTTGTTGGTAAAAAACTTGTCAAAAAGGTTGGGGAGTGGAAGGAAAAAATTTACAATAAAATTAAAGAACAGGGCTTAGAAGTGAGTGTTGCTGACAATTTGTGGAGTATTATGGAGGCCTCTGCAAATTATTCTTTCAATAAAAGTCACGCACTAGCTTATGCAACTCTTTCAGCTATAACGGTTTACCTAAAATTCAAGCATCCAAAAGAATTCTTTCATTCATTGCTTAGGATGACGGTCCATGAGCAAGACCCAATGGAACATATTTCTGTCATTGAAAAAGAAATGGAGCATTTTGGTATTAAGCTATTGCCGCCAGATATTATTAAATCAGAGATGGACTTCTCTATAGAAGGTAATGATATTAGATACGGCCTAACTGATATTAAAGGCATTAATACAAAGTCGATACAAAAACTCGGCCTTTTTAAGAGTGAATACGACAATAAAATGCAAGTCTTTCAGAATGCAAAAGAGGCTGGCGTGCCAATGAGTGTATTGTGTCCTCTTATTCAGGCTGGGGCTTTAACAGGCTTCCAAGGTTCTCGCACTAGAATGGTTTACGAGGCGCAAATTTGGAATAAACTGACAGATAGAGAAAAGAAATTCGCCATTCAACTTTCACCAAGGTTTAACAACGATCTATTTGAAATAATTAGATATATGCGGGATAACAATGACGAAAATGAAAAACCTTATATTAAAGAGAGCCGAATGGAAACCATTCGCAAACATATTGAACCATACAAAAACATTTATGATCTCAATAAAGTCAATGAAAAGTTTGCAAATTGGTGGTATGAAAAGAAATTACTGGGGTTTTCTTGCAAAAATAGACTTAAAGATATATTCAATAATCAATTAAACTTTGTCGGCTTAGAAGAAATTAATAATCATATCAACCAAAAAGTCCTTGTTGTCGGCACTGCGAAAAGTGTAACAAAAAGAACCTCCAAGAATGGCAATGTTTATATTGATATTGTCCTTGAGGACGAGAAGAGCGAACTGAAAACCAAAATCTTCGAGAACGGCAATAAAATTGAAATGTGTGAAGAGAGAAACGGCAGGCTGCCAGAAAAGGGCGACATTTTGGTCGTTCGTGGCCAAGCGAAGCAAGATTGTCTTTTTGCAGAAGAAATTACAATACAAAAACTGAACATTTACATGAAACTTAGTGAATTAAAATAATGAAAAGTTTAGAATATCATAGTTATTATCGTGATTTAATCACAAAGTCAAGGCAATGCCAAAACTCAACATGGAGCGCCGCCCAATTAAAATATTTTCAAGATGAATTTGCAAAGCGACAAGAAGAGGGTTTCTTAGACGCTAATAATAAAAAAGTAAAAATCATTCTTTTTAAAGGGCGCGGCTTGTTTTCAAAATTGATTCAATGGAGAACTAACAGTAAGTATTCTCATGCGGCTATTCTTTTACCGAATAGCGATACCATCATTGAAAGTTGGCAAGGAGCTGGAGTCAGGAAAAAGAAGATAACCGACTGGGAGGACACCGAAACTTTTAATGTTGATTACGATCCTTTTTATACTCAATCCATTATTAATTTTCTTGAAGCGCAAATTGGAAAAGATTACGACTATTTGGGAGCAATCGGGATAGCGTTAAACAAAAATATCCACAATAAAGATAAATTCTTTTGCTTTAAATTAGTTTTTTCTGCTTTTCAATATATTGGAGTTGATTTATTGGATAGAACTGAGGCCCATGAATGCACTGGAAATTTACTTTATCGGTCGCCAAAAATTTATTACTAATTAAGTTGACTTTTTTCACCATTTTGTTATACTTATTGACATACAAAAAAAAACATTATGATAGCACTATACAAACCTACAAAAAACAATACCGGAGCCTTGGTCTCCTTCAAATATAACAAAAAATATGACTCTTTGTTTGTCGAAATGGCAAAACAAACCGGCTGGGATGATACAAAAAAGCGGGGAAGTTTTAAAAACTCTCCAGTAAAAATTGTAGCCAAATTTACTACAGTTGAAGCCGCAACAATTATTGACGCCATTGAGAATAATAGGGAGTTTAAGATTTTTCATTCAAATGATCTAGGTTCTACGGCTGGTTCTTTCAGCCCCTATATTAGAGATAATAATCAAGTTGGGCATTCATTGTCGCTCACGCAAAAAAACAATGAGAAGAATGAATCTAATTCTCTTCGTATTGGCTTTACCTTTGGTGAGGGAGTTTTGATTAGGGAGTTTTTGAGAACCTGCTTGGCTATTTCAAGTCACAGCTCAATCAATAAACAGAATGAATATGCTTTAAATAAATATAAAGAAAACAAAAATAATAATGTTCAAAACTCTCAGCCACAGCCGCAGCCGAAACAAGAACAAAAAACAGAAGTCAAGGATGATTGGGCAAATTGGGACTTTGGTGGGAGTTCCTCGTCGAAGCAACAGGATGACGATGACGACTTGATTTAATTAACAGCGCCCCGAAAGGGGCTTTTTTAAACGAATCGACTTATGAGCAGACAATTAAAGTTTAGAATATACAATAAAACAAAAATTATGGCGGTGGAGACTATCCCTTTTGTGGATTTTCATTTATTTCATTAAGTCCAGCAGATTTGGAAACTGGATATCTTGTTGATTGCATGAACACTCAGTATTGTGAAATTGTAGGTAATATTTTTGAAAACAAAGAATTATTAAAAAATTAAATTTAAAATAATTATGACAAAAGAAAGAAAAAAGAGAATTTTATTCCATAGCGACGGCTGTGCAGCCAAGACGGGATTTGGGAGGTCAACTAAAGCGCTTCTCTCAGAACTTTACAAAACTGGCAAATATGAAATTCATCATCTATGCTGCTCAATGGTTGAAGGAGATCCGCAATCGCAGATGTTTCCTTGGAAATCTTATGGATGTCTACCAAATAATCAGCAAGAAATAGATCAATTGAATGCAGACCCGCATCGAGCTAGAATGGCCTCATACGGGGAATATGCTATTGAAGATATTGTAAAAAAAGTTCAACCTGATGTTTATATTGGGAGCCAAGATATTTGGGGACTGGCGTATTCTGTAGATAAAGATTGGTTTAAAAACATATCTTCAGTAATTTGGACAACATTAGACTCACTTCCAATTCTACCACAAGCAATAGATTTGGCCCCAAAAATCAAAAATTATTGGATTTGGGCTAATTTCGCCACAAAAGAGTTACACAGACTCGGCTTTAAAGATAATGTCAAAACAGTCCACGGGCCACTAGATTTATCTAAATTCTATAAAATGCAAAATTCAAAAAAGGTCTCTTTGCGTGTAGAAAATAACCTTGAAGTAAACGCTTTTATTATCGGTTTTGTATTTAGAAATCAATTAAGAAAATCCGTTGATAAATTATTATTGGGTTATAAATTGTGGAAAGAAAAATATAAACCAACAAGGCCGACTTATCTCTTATTGCATACTTCGCTAACAGAGGGTTGGAATATTCACAAATATTGTGAGGAATTTGAGATTGATAAAAAGGAAATATTAACAACATACATTTGTAAAAATTGTAAAAAATATGAAATTCGTTCAATTGACGGACAGGATTTGAATTGCAAATACTGCCAACAAAATACACAAGTCACTACATCTCCGAGATTTGGAGTCACAGAGGAACAGCTTTGTGAAATTTATAACCTAATGAATTGCTACGTTCATTTGGCCACTTCTGGAGGAGCCGAGCTCCCGATAATTGAGTCAGCATCTTGCGAGCTGCCAGTAGCAACTACATCATATTCTTTCGGCGAATCTCATGTTGAATCATCTAACGGACTTATACAACCTATTGATTATGAAGAGTATAGAGAGTTCGGCACCCAGTTTATAAAAGCAAATTCTTGCAAGAAATCTGTCTGTGAAACTCTCCAAAAATTCTATACCCTGCCAGAGGCAGAAAGAGAACAATTGGGCCAAAAAACAAGACAATGGGCATTAGATAATTTCGATTCAAAGAAAATTGCAAAGTTTGTTGAAAATTTTATTGACGAACAGCCTTATGTAGACTATACTACATTTAGCTTTGAGAAAGAAGAGAAAGATCCGAATGCAATTATTGAAAATTCCGACAATGATATTGAATGGATAAAACAACTCTATAAGAAAATATTAAAAACCGAGGTCAATGAAAAAGATGAAGGTTTGAAGCATTGGATTGAGAGATTGTCTAGAGACTTATCTCGACAGCAAGTCGAAAATTATTTCAGACATGTGGCGCGAGAAGACAATAACAAAAATAAGAAGATTAATTTTGAAGATTTTTTGGATGCTGAAGATGATAAGAAGATTCTCTTTGTAATGCCGGATAGTATTGGAGACGTTTATTTATGCACATCACTATTTGGTTCAATAAAAGAGATGTATCCAGAATATGCATTGTATGTTGCGACAAATCAAAGTAATTTTGATGTATTGAAAGGAAATCCAAATATTAAAAAAACAATACCGTATATTCCCAATATGGATCAGTTAGTTTGGCTCGAAGGTCAGCGGGGACACAAGGGATATTTTGACATTGCATTTTTGCCGCATATTACTACCCAACGAATGCTCGGCTATATGCATAATGGAAAAGATAAAATTGAATTTGACATTAATAAAAAATAGAAAGTAAAATTATGAATCTGCCAATCCACTATCAAGAAACTAAATACGGCTTCGAATACGGCGCGGCAAAAATTGAAAGATGTTGCTCTGATTATAAAAAGGGTTGGGTTGTTTTAAAAGTCGAAACTAAAAAGGAAAGTTTACAAGTTTATATAACCAAGACTGGCAAAATCAAAATCCATAATAAGGAAGGAAAGGAATTAAAAAATGACAATAAATGAATTGATAGCCAAATTACAAAAAATTGAAAAAAAATGTTGCTCAGAATTTGAGGGGGCTGACGTTTATTATAAATGCCAATATGAAGATGGCTTCGATTATTTTAATAAAGCAAGTGATATAAAATTAACATATAATTTTGGAGAGAATGAATTCCCAATGATTGTTATTTCTTAAAATTATGAAAAAAATATTTAGCATCTTTTTGGTCTTGGCCGCCATTTCTACAATTAATTCAAATGCTGAATCCTATTTAATGTGGAGGCCTATTGTTGGAGCAAAAGAATACAATGTTTATATCGAATCTGATACCGGATTTGTCACAGTCCATAAAACAAAAAATACAAAATTTAAACTTGATTTATTGGGTGGTTACGATTACATTATTAATGTTGTTCCATATGACGGAAAACAATTCGGTCCAAAATCAAATAAAGTGACCGTCAATTTAAAAAACGAAAAATTGAAGAAAGATTTAGCAGCGCCGCAAATTAAAATAATTGAAGAGAAGTGATGAAGCATTACAAAACAGAAGAAAAAACAATCGTCGAAACAACAAAACACCTTGAGTATATTGAGTGTGATATTTGTAGAAAAAAATACAAAGAACATGTTTATAGTGGCTGCGAGCATAATTCTTGGGTTACAGATGTTGTAAAAGACAATACTTACGAATTTGAATCAACACAAATTTCTATGTCTAAAGGGTGTCAATATCCAGAGTGTCGCAGTTATGTTACTGAATCTTTCGATATATGCCCAGATTGTTTTCAAAAAGAAATAATCGATCATCTTAAAGAAAAATTTAACATTGCGCCCGAATCTAGCTCTTACGATTTTTAATAAAAATATAAAATTAAAAAAAACAATGAAATTGGATAAATTAGAAAAGGCCTCCGAGCT
>Ga0213866_10001938_pt1 | contig 15030 bp, 18 predicted proteins | sample PICome_11_FD_160079 | JGI IMG/M metagenome (GOLD analysis project Ga0213866, IMG submission 160079) | Coastal seawater microbial communities near Pivers Island, North Carolina, United States - PICO284 | ecosystem: Environmental > Aquatic > Marine > Coastal | place: USA: North Carolina...
CGATCTCCACGTTGAAAATCGAAGAAACGATGCACCAGCTCAAACGTAGTTACACCATTATTATTGTGACCCACAACATGCAACAGGCCGTTCGTGTTGCCGACCAAACAGCCTTCTTTAATGCCGAGGCCGTGGAAGGCGGCAGTGGTAAAGTCGGCTATTTGGTTGAATTTAATGATACTGAAAAGATCTTCAACGCCCCTGCCCAACAGTCAACGCAGGATTATGTCAGCGGCCGTTTTGGCTAGGGGCCTGTGATCGGGTCAGCAACTGAGCTTCACGTCAACAGATAGACGGCAAAAAGCCGGCTGTTAGGCCGGCTGGTCATACGGAGAGGGAGGGATTCGAACCCTCGATAGAGTTGCCCCTATACAGCATTTCCAGTGCTGCGCCTTCGACCACTCGGCCACCTCTCCAGGGGCAAAATGGGGCAACCAGATGCCAATATACCAGCATGAGTAGCGGCACCACGCCCAGCCATCCAATCACCGTGCACTGGCGCCAAGGCGGGCGCACGATTCGTCACCACGTCGCCGAAGGTGACTACATCCTGGCCAGTTTCGAACAGCAGGGCGATCCCCTCCCATTCAGTTGTCGCAATGGCTGCTGCACGGCCTGCGCCGTGCGGGTGTTGCATGGGGAGATCGACCAGCGGGAAGCCCTGGGCCTCTCACGGGAGTTGCGTCGCCGCGGTTACGGCCTGCTCTGCGTTGCCCGCGCCACTGGACCCTTGGAGGTGGAAACTCAGGACGAGGATGAGGTCTACGACCTTCAGTTCGGCCGTCATTTCGGCCGGGGGCAGGTGCGCCAGGGTTTGCCCTTGGAGGAGGAGTGACCACCGTCAACCCACGCCTCAGTGACCAGGCCTGGCGCGATTCCGGCTTGCCGCCCAACGAGATTGAGCGATTTGCCGAGGTGGCCCGCCTCGCGGCTGCCGCTGGGGCTGGGCAGTTGATGCGTTATTTCGGCAAGCTGGAGCACATCCGCGAAAAGGGATCTGCCGGCAACCTGGTCACCGAAGCTGATCTGGCCGCTGAACAAGCCGTGCTGGCCGTGCTGGCTGAGGCCACACCAGAGCTGGGCGTACTGGCTGAGGAGAGCGGTCGGCGCATCGGCCAGGGATCGCCTTTGGAGTGGTGTGTCGGCCCCCTGGATGGCACCACCAACTACGCCCATCGCTATCCCTTTTTCGGCACCTCGGTGGGACTCACCTGGAACGGCCGCCCCCTGTTGGGGGCACTGGCGGTGCCGGCCCTCGACCAGTTCTATTGGGCGGCCCCAGGGCTGGGTGCCTGGAACAACGACAGCCGTATCCAGGTGAGCGAATGCCAAGAGCTCAGCCACTCCCTGCTGGTTACGGGCTTTGCCTACGACCGCATCAGCCGCCTGGATAACAATTACGCCGAATTTGCCTGGTTCACCCATCGCACCAGGGGTGTCAGGCGTGCCGGCGCAGCAGCTGTGGACCTGGCGTTCGTGGCTGATGGCCGGGTTGATGGCTACTGGGAACGGGGCCTCTCCCCCTGGGATTTGGCCGCTGGTGTTCCCTTGGTGGAACAAGCCGGAGGCGTCGTCTGTTCCTATGACGGCAGTCCGGTCGATCTCGCCAGCGGCAGGTTGGTTGCTTGTACGCCGGCTCTGCGCCGGGCCCTGGTGGACGGGCTGGCTGCTTGCCGGCCCCTGCAGGGGGCCAGTTTTGGTGCTCCAGAGCTGGATGGGGGTGAGGCGGTCGCCGCTCCATAGGATCGGCTCACGTGTCGCCCTGCTCCGTTCCATGGCCCTGCAACCCGCCGCTGGCGCCAGGGATCTCAACCCAAGGGAGGTCGAGAGCAACCGCTGGCTGTGCGACCAGCTAGCTCAGATTTACAGGCTGTGGGGCTACGCCGAGGTGGCTCCCCCTGCGGTCGAACGGCTGGAGACCCTGGAGGCGGGTGGTGGCATCAGTGGGCTCGAATTGGTTCGACTGGCCGCCGATGAACCGCTGGGATTGCGACCGGAGATGACGGCCTCGATTGCCAGGGCCGCCTGCACCCGCTTGGCCACGCGGCCACGCCCGCTGCGGCTCTGGAGCAGTGGCGTGGTGTTCCGTAGTGGGATCAGCGATTCGGGCCAGCACAGGCTTGAGGAGAAGTTGCAAAGCGGCGTGGAGCTGTTGGGAGCCGCTGGCCCCGATGCCAGTACGGCCGATGTGGAACTGCTGGCCCTGTTGCTGGCCTGCCTGGCCCAGCTGAACATTGCTGAAGCCTTAAAGCCCCGCCTGCTGCTCGGCCACCACGGCCTGCTTTCCGCCCTGCTCGATCAGGTTCCTGACAGGCAGCGCACCGCAACCCGCAAGGCCCTGACGAGCTATGACCCCCTGGCGCTTGCCGAGCTGGACTTGCCGGGTTACCAAGGCCAGGGACTGCAGCAGTTGATGCGCCTCCGGGGCGAACCGGACAAGGTGCTGTACCAACTCGAACAGCAATTGGGACCATCGCCGCTGTTGAAGCAACTGACCACCACCCTCAAACTGGTTGCCCCGCTGGCCCAGCGCCAGGGGATCCAGCTCCATTTGGACCCCAGCTTTCAACCCCATTACGACCTCTACGACGGGCTGGTGCTGCAGTTGGTTTGCCAGGGGGCAGACGCTCCGGTGGCCATTGCCAGTGGCGGTCGCTACGACGCCCTGCTGGCCCGTTTTGGTGGAGAGGTCGGAGGCCTGGGATTCAGCTTTGAGATTGGGGCAATCCGCGAGCTGCTCGGCACGGAAGCCAGCGCACCCCTCCGGCCCGCCACAACCCTGGTGAGTTTTCAGCACGAGTCCTGGCTCGCCGCTGCCCTGACGGCCATGCAGGAGCTGCATCAGAGGGGCGAGCGGGCCGAATTGCTGCCCACTCCCTGTGCCAGCGAAGGGGATGCCCAAACCCTGGCGGCCCAAAGGGGCTGTTCCGCTATCCGCTGGCTCGGGGGCCCTGCCTAGGATTGGTTCTGCTCGGGTTTTTGGTCTGTATGGCCCACACGATCGTCACCGCCATCTGCGAAGGCGTCGCCGACTGCGTGGATGCCTGCCCGGTGGCCTGCATCCATCCGGGCCGGGGCGCCAACGTCAAGGGCACCGCCTTCTATTGGATTGATTTCGACACCTGCATTGACTGTGGCATCTGCCTGCAGGTGTGCCCGGTGGCTGGGGCGATCCTGCCGGAAGAAAAGCCAGCCCTGCAGCAGGCCGGGTGAGCAGCTCCTGCCCCGATCGAGCACCGCTGCTGGTGTTTGACGGCGGCTGCCTGTTCTGCCGCCATTTCGCCGAGCTCAGTGAACTGCGCAGCGGCATTGCTGGATTGCAGGTCCGGGACGGCCGTGCCGACCATGCGCTGCGGCGACGGCTTCAGCAGCACGGCATGAACCTGCGTGATGGCGCCATCCTGATCGACGGTGACGAGCTGTTGCATGGTGCTGCAGCGATCCAGTGGCTCTGCGCCCGGATGAGCCCGAGCGCCAGCCTGCTGCAGCTGCTAGCTCCCCTACTGGCGTGCCCAAGGCGCGCACAACGGCTCTATCCCCTGTTGCTGCTGGCCCGACGCGCTGCCCTGGCCCTGCGCGGCCTGCCGGTTGATCCCTAGTCACCCCGCGCTCAGCCGCTCGTGGCAGGCGGACAACCAGGCGCCACTGGCGTCGTAATGGCGAATCAGCCGTTCCAACCGGCCTGGAGCGCTCAGCCAGCCAGCCTCGACACTGAAGGCGCACCGGTGGCTGACCTGATCGGGTCTGCGGCTGTAGCCCCCATCGGGCAAGAGCTGGAATTGGGCCAGGTCCGCGGCGGCAAAGCTGGCGCTGCAGGCTGCGAATTCCGGCTCGGGCCAGTCCGCTGAGACCGTCTCCCTGGTGCCCTGCCAGGGGCCAAGCAGCTGATCGGGCTGAAGGTGTGGTCTCTGGCTGGAGGCGCTGCCAGCGCGCCACTCACGAATCAACACCAACGTGGTGGCGTGGCCATCACGGCTGTAGAGCTGCACGAGGCGGTGGCGGCGGTTGTCGCCAACAAACCCGTATTCGGCACCGAACTCTGTTTGCGGCGCCAGTTGCATGGACCCCTTGCAGAAGGCCCCCGTGTCAAAAAACACGGCCTGACGCCCCAGGCTTCGGTAGTCCTGTTGGTGGTCGCTGATCGGTGGGCCAGCCAGCCCTTCCGGGCCAAAGCGGCGCAGACGGAAACGGACCAGTCGATCCTGCTCGGCGCTCTCGAGATTGAGAATGGAGGGTGTTTCGCTCCCGATCTCCCCGGCGGGGTTGATCGATGCAAAGGAACCGTGCCACTCCCCTTGGTTGCGCAGAAAGTTCTGCCACTGGCTCGACATGACGATGGCCTGGGGTGGTGGCTGAGAGCGTAGACAGCGCCGCTCCTGGCCGGCTGTTGGGCGGTTTCCTGCCCATGGCTGCCCCTTGGCGACGGGGCCTGAGACGATGGATTCTGAGTGCTCCCCATACCACCGGATCGTGTTGCAGGCAGAACAGGGTCAGATCCAGATCCACACCGAAAACATCTTCCCGATCATTAAAAAGGCCGTCTACAGCGGCCACGAGGTGTTCCTACGCGAACTGGTGAGCAATGGCGTCGATGCGACCAGCAAGCGACGCATGGCCTCCATGGCCGGCGACTGCAGCGAGGGCCCGGAAGCAAAGATATCCATCCGCATCGACCGCGAGAAGAACACGCTGACCATTTCTGACAACGGTATCGGCATGACCGCCGATGAGGTGAAGCGGTATATCAACCAGGTGGCTTTTTCTAGCGCCGAAGATTTCCTCCAAAAATACAAGGGGGAAAATGACGCGATCATCGGCCACTTCGGCCTGGGCTTCTACTCCAGCTTCATGGTGGCCAAGCAGGTGGAGCTGGTGACCCTTTCGGCCCGCGAGGGCTCCGAGGCGGTGCGGTGGAGCTGTGATGGCTCCCCCAACTTCAGCCTCGAGGCAGCGGAGCGCAGTGAGCCTGGCACCGATGTGGTGCTGCATCTGATGGAGGAGGAGCTCGAATACATCGAGCCTTCCCGGATCCGCACCCTGATCACCACCTACTGCGACTTCCTTCCGGTGGAGGTGCAGTTGGAGGGTGAAACCGTCAACAAGCGGGAGGCTCCCTGGCGCAAGAGCCCCAGGGATCTGAGCGACAACGACTACATCGAGCTCTACCGCTACCTGTACCCATTCCAGGGCGATCCACTGCTTTGGGTACACCTCAACACCGATTACCCGTACAACCTGCAGGGCATTCTCTATTTCCCTAAATCCAGTGGCCGAGCCGATTGGGAGAAGGGTGAGATCAAGCTCTACTGCAACAACGTGTTTGTCAGCGACTCGATCAAGGAGGTGGTGCCCCGCTATCTCTTGCCCCTGCGGGGTGTGATCGACTCCCCTGACATCCCCCTGAACGTCAGCCGCTCGGCCCTGCAGACCGATCGGCGGGTGCGCTCGATCGGCGCCTTTGTGGCCAAGAAGGTGGGCGATCGGCTCAAGGAGCTGCACCGGGAGGATCCCAAGCGCTATGCCGACAGCTGGGAATCACTGGCTCCCTTCATCAAGATCGGCGCCATGGAAGACGAGAAGTTTGCCGATCAGGTGGCTGAGCTGGTGCTGTACGGCACCACAGCAGCGGCGGCGGAGGGCGACAGCCCCGATCCAATCCCAGGGGAGGCTGGCAAGGCCTACACAACCCTGGCGGGCTATCGCAGCCGCCTGGATGGGGCCAACGCCAAGCGCATCCTCTATTGCACCGATGAGGCCGGCCAGGCCGGCGCCCTCGCCCTGTGGAAGAGCCAGGGCGCTGAGGTGCTGCTGGCTGACACCTTCATCGACACCCAGTTCATCCCCTGGCTCGAATACCGCCACGAAGACCTCAAGTTCCAACGGGTCGACAGCGAACTGGATGAGTCGCTGCAGGACAGGGAAAGTGAACTGGCCGATGCTGACGGCAAGGACAACTCTGAGAAGCTGCGCGATCTGTTCAAGGCTGCCCTCGCCAACGACAAGGTGACCATTCAGGTGCAGGCCCTCAAGGGGGACAACGCCCCGGCTGCCCTGATTTTGTTGCCGGAGCAGATGCGCCGCCTCAACGACATGGGCGCCCTGATGGAGCAGCGGCTGCCAGGCCTGCCCGATCACCACGTGTTGCTGGTGAACCGTAAGCACCCCCTGGTGGAGGGATTGCTCAAGCTCTCAGCCGGTTCGGTGATCACCGGCACTGGTGGGGGCAGCTCGCCCAGCCAGCAACTGGCTGATGAACTGGGTCGCCACCTCTATGAAATGGCGAGACTGGCGGTGGGTGGCCTGGAGCCGAACCAATTGGCTGGCTTCCAGCAGCGCAGCGCTGATCTGATGGGTCGTCTGATGCAGCGAGGCCTCTAGGTGCCCGCGCTCTGCAAGAGGGCTATCAAAAACCGATCCAGCCCTTGGCCATCGCCCACTCCAGCCCGACAGTTCCGATGAGGGCACCAACCAACCCGCCGGCGAAGGCCAGAAATGCCAGGGGGGCTCCCACCGCCTGACTGGCGGCGGAGGGCTCCACCAGGCTTAGGCGCTCAGCGGCAGCGGATTGGTGATCCTGCTGACGACGGACAAGGGCTTCGAAATCAGGCATTCAATCTCCTGAGCAACGGATAGGTAGGCCGACCAGCCGGCCATGCGGCGAGGGTCTGCGCGCCCCCGGTCATCGGTGGCGGCAAACACGGGCAGGCCCAGGTTTTCAGCCTTGTCAAAGGCAGCCAGCAGTGGAATTTCACTGGACAACACCGGCAGGCCAAAGGAGTCCAGGGCAGCGCGGGCCTCATCGGCGGCGCGCTGTTGGCGCTGATCCACCTTCACCAGCAACACGGCATGGGGCACCCGAACGTTCCGCAGCAACCGGGCCAGCTCGACGGTCAGCTCGACGGCCCGGGCTTTGGGAGCCGTCGGTAACACCACCAGGTCAGATCCCAGGGCCAGGTGCCGCAGCTCCTCTTCATCGCTGCTGGCCTGGCCATCGGTGATCACCACATCAGCGGTGCGGGTGGCCTTGGCAGCCGCCTCAACAGGCACGACAGAAAATGGCAGTGCGCCCCGGATGCCGTAGGCCAGGGCCGAACGGTTTCGATCCGCGTCCACCACACAAACAGACAACCCTCTCCCTGCCCAAACACTGGCGAGGTGGATGCTGGTGCAGGTCTTGGCAACCCCTCCTTTCTGACCAGAAACGGTGATGAACACCGCAAAACAACAATTTTGTGAACCCTATCCCGCTTGATTTGCGATTTCAGTAAGCACGGCGACATCCCGGGGCGGGCTGCCAAGGGCCAGGCCACGGTTTGTTATGGTTGCAACTGCTTTTTTGGTTGGCATGTCCCGCGTCTGTGAGCTCACCGGCAAGCGAGCCAACAACGGCATGGCCGTATCCCACTCCCATGTGCGCACCAAAAAGCTCCAGCAGGTGAACCTCCAGGAGCGTCGGCTGTGGTGGGCAGAGGGCAATCGCTTCGTCAAGCTACGGGTCTCCACCCGGGCGCTCAAGACCATCCAGAAAAAAGGTCTCGGTGCCTACGCCAAGGAGCTCGGCGTCAATCTGGCCAAGATCTGACCCGGACCATGCAGCGTCGGTCACTCCTGAAGGGCATGGCCGCCTTATTGCCCCTGACCTCAGTTGCCACAAGCCTGTTTGCTGATGCCAGCCAGGCGCAGGCCTTGGGTGGAACGCTGCCTGAGCTCAACCAACCTGCCCCCGATTTCAATCTGGGCGGGGTTGCCCCGTCTGGCGGGGGTGAAGCCATTGAAACCCAGTTGCAGCTAGGCGATTTTGCCGGTCGCTGGTTGGTGCTCTACTTTTACCCCCGCGATTTCACCGGTGGTTGCACCCTGGAAGCCCGCGGCTTCCAAAAGGACCTTGCCGCTTTCGATGCGGCCAATGCCGTTGTCGTCGGTGTGAGCGCTGATGACGCCGACTCCCATGCCGATTTCTGCAACAGTGAAGGTTTGGCCTTCCCCCTGCTCTCCGATCCATCCGGCACCGTCAGCAGGGCCTATGGCAGCTGGATTCCCCCCTTTTCCCAACGGCACACCTTCCTGATCGATCCAACCGGTGTGCTGCGGGCCAATTGGGTAGCCGTACGCCCCAGTGGCCACAGTGCCGAGGTTTTGGTGGCGCTCAGGGAGCTTCAGCAGGGTTGATCGCTGCCTCCGGTCCATGGTCGCCGGCCCCAGCCAACAGGCGCCGGTGCACCGCGGTGCCAGAGCGCAGGTTGGTCAAGCGGTCCGCCGGGGGGGGGGTATCCAAAATGCTGCTCCAGCTCGTGAGCAGGTCATCTGCTGGAGGTTGGTCAAGGCTTTGGCATGGACAAGCCAGGGCCATGGCGGCTGCCGCAACCTTGGGGTCGTAGCTGAGGGCCGCGCAGGGGGCGCCTGAGAGGGCCGCCAAAATCAACCCATGCAGCCGCATGGCCACCACCAGCCCAGCGCTGCTGAAGACGGCCATGGCCTCATCGGGCCGCTCGGCCCATACCTCCCGGCTCCTGGCCGCCAGGCCAGGCGGAAGCAGGTGCTCCTGGCCCAGTTGGGCAAGCAGGCCCCGATCCTGCTCCGCATGGAACGGCAGCCAGAGCACCTCGCGATCTGTTTGGCAGGCCAGTTGGTCGATGGCGTCGAGGTAGGGCTGCCAGGCCATCCCCTGCAACTGGCTTGTCGGCCTCAAACACAGCACCAGGGGCCCACCCTTGCCCCGCCATGGCTGGGGCGGCAGGGCCCACACCGGGTCGCTGCCCACAAGCCCTTCGAAGCCCAGCCGCCTGGCCAATGCTGCCGACTCGGGATCACGCCAGGTTGCGGCTGTCACCAGGCCCAGCAAGCGGGCCACCAGCAGCCTGCTGCGGCGGCGACGCAATGGTCCGAGACCCTGCCCCCAAAGCAGTACGGGCTTGGCGTCAAACCTGGCGACCACAATCAAGGCCGCGTAGTAGAGCAGGCTGGCGAAGCTGGTGGAATCTTGGAGCAGGCTGCCGCCCCCCAGCACCAGGACATCACAGCCACGCAGGGCCTTAAGCACCAGACCAAGGCTGCGGCGTTGCACCGTTTCGACGCCGAAGCGCTCCTGCACCAGCCCTTCGTCATGGGCCGTCACCACGGCCTGGCTGCCAGGGGGAAGCTGACAGAGCAACACCTCCAGCAGGGCATCGTCGCCCAGGTTGTGCTCGCCGTAGTACCCGCACAACAGCAGGCGCCTGTGGTTCGCAGCCACGCTGCCGATCAGGCCCTGCTGTCTGGTCTCGCGCACGAGCCGGGAATCACCAACCGATAAGCATCGCACCCTGGCTGGATCGGTGTTAGTGATCTTCTCTGCAACACTGCGTTCATGCATGCCCTCTCCCTGCCCACTTGGTGGATCCACATCACCTCAGTGCTGGAGTGGGTTGTGGCCATGCTGGCCGTGCAGCGACTTGGGGTACAACGGGGGGAAGGGGGGTGGCGCTGGCTGAGCCTGGCCATGCTGCCGGCCCTGGTCAGTGCGATGGCCGCCTGCACCTGGCATCTGTTTGACAACAGCTCCGAGCTCTACGGCCTTGTGGTGTTCCAGGCGGGTCTCACCACCCTGGGCAATGGAGCCCTGGCAGTCGCGGCCTGGAATCTGCTGCGTCAGCAGCGCCAGAGCAACCCATGAATGGCGCCCTGAGCTGGTTGGCAGGCATCGATCCCAGTCCCCTGTTTGTTGTCTCCCTGGTGCCCTATCTGGCCTTCCTCTGGTGGGCCAGCAAGGTGGAAGGGTTTCCCAAACTGGCGCTGCGGGGCTTCCAGGGCACGCTGGTGTTTGTGGCCGTCACAATTGTGGCTGCGATCGTGGCCCAGCTGCGTTTCGGCGAACTGCTGGCCAACGTGGATGCCCTGCATGGCGGTGCCGAATCCCTGCTCACCCTCTCGAATCTGTTGGTCGTGCTGGGCTTTGGTGGGGTGGGTGCGGCGCTGACCTCCCCTGACCGCAAGCGCTGAGCTTCGAGCTGGCCAACTGAATCAATGTCGCCATGGTCCGGCTGCGACGGGAGGCGATGAACAAGTCTTAAGCAGGGGAGTTCCAGGGCGATCAGGCCCGGAAGATGGGGCGTTGGCTTTGGCTCCATGATGGCTCCGCTCCTGGCTCTGGCACCCGCTTCGATCTCCTGGTCGCCCAAGGTGGCGTTGGTGATGATCGTCTGCAATGTGATCGCCATCGCGATCGGCAAGGCCACCATCCAGCAGCCGAATGTGGGGCTGCAGCTGCCGAGCCCGAGCCTGTTTGGCGGCTTCAGCCACGGCGCCATGCTCGGCACCCTCAGCCTTGGCCACCTCCTCGGCATGGGCGCGATCCTGGGACTGGCCTCCCGCGGGGTGGTCTGAACGACGGGATCCCAGCGGGCGTCAGGCAGCGACAGGCTGACTGGCGCCCGTCAGCGTTGCAGTCAAGGGAGAGCCAAAGCGCTCAGCGATGCGATGGGCCATCTGGGGGGGAGTCAGTTCCAAGCTCTGTTTACTTTGGTCCGGGCTGGCATGGTCGACCAGCCGGTCGGGAATGCCGATGCGCAGCATGGGCACGAGCACATTGTGGTCGACGAGCGACTCGGCCACCGCGCCGCCAAACCCGCCAGCCAGGGCCCCCTCCTCCATGGTGACCACCTTGCCAATCCGCTGGGCCATCGGCAGGATCAGGGCCTCATCGAGGGGACGCAGGAAGCGGGCGTTGATCACCGCTGCGCGGATCCCGGCCTCCTGCAGCAGGCCGGCCGTGGCCATCGCCGGACCAACCATGGCGCCGTAGGCCACGATCAGCACGTCATCGCCATCGGCGAGCAGTTCGCCGCGACCGATCTCGAGCGGTTCAAAGCCCTCCTCAGCAAGCGGCACCCCTTCACCCTCACCACGGGGAATCCGCAGGGCACAGGGGCCAGTGTGGTGAATCGAGGTCACCAGCATGCGCTGCAATTCGGCCTCGTCCTTGGGGGCCATCACGGTGAAATTGGGGATGGCGCGGAAATAACTGATGTCGTATTGGCCCTGGTGGGTGGGGCCATCGGCACCGACGATGCCCGCCCGATCCAGCACAAACGTCACCGGTAGGTTCTGGATTCCCACATCGTGGATGAGTTGGTCAAAGGCGCGCTGCAGGAAGGTGCTGTAGATCGCCACCACAGGCTTGAGGCCCTCACAGGCCATACCCGCCGCCATCGTGACGGCATGTTGCTCGGCAATGCCGACGTCGAAATACTGATCGGGCAGGGCCTTCTCCAGCAGGTCGAGGCCGGTACCGGTGGCCATGGCTGCCGTGATCCCCACCACGGTTGGATCCTGTTCGCAGAGCTTGACCAGCGTTTGGCCGAACACCTTGCTGTACCCAGGCGGCTTCGGCTTGCTGGAGGGATAGGCCTTGCCTGTGGCCAGGTCGAAGGCACTCTGGGCGTGGTAACCGACCTGATCGGCCTCGGCGTAGGCATAGCCCTTGCCCTTGGTGGTGGCGACGTGCACCAACACGGGCCCTTCGGTGCGGTGGGCCTGTTCAAAGGTGCGCACCATGCCGGCGATGTCATGGCCATCGATTGGGCCGATGTAGGTGAAGCCCAGTTCCTCAAAGACAGCTCCCACCTTGGGAACCGCCAGACGCTTCATGCTTTCTTTGAGCGTCTTGAGTTCATTGGGCAGCTCGCCGTGCAGGAAGGGCAGGTGCTTGATCGCCTCTTCGGCGTTGCCCTGTAGAAACTGCAGGGGCGGGCTCAACCGCATGCGGTTGAGGTACGTGGAGAGGGCGCCCACCGGCGGGCTGATCGACATGTCGTTGTCGTTGAGCACCACCAGCAGCTTGGTTTTTGGCAGATGTCCCGCATGGTTGATCGCCTCCAAGGCCATGCCGCCGGTGAGGGCCCCATCACCGATCACGGCGACACACTTGAAATCCTCTCCGCGGCGATCCCTGGCCAGGGCCATGCCCAGGGCTGCCGAAATGGAGGTGCTGGCATGGCCGGCACCAAAATGGTCGAAGCGACTTTCGGAGCGCTTCAGGTAGCCCGCCACCCCGTTCTTCTGACGCAGGCTGTCGAAGTTTTTGTAGCGACCTGTGATCAACTTATGGGGATAGGCCTGGTGACCCACATCCCACACCACCTTGTCCCGGTCAAGGTCGAGGGTTTGATAAAGGGCAAGGGTGAGCTCGACAACCCCGAGCCCAGGGCCCAGGTGGCCGCCGCTGGTGCTCACCACCTCGAGATGGCGCTCCCGGATCTGGCGGGCCAGGGCTTCGAGTTCAGCTGTGCTCAGGCCGTGCAGCTGATTCGGGTGACTGAGCTCGCTGAGATGCATGCACAGCCCTGGAGATGGCAACCAATCTAGGCCTTGGGTCCCACCCCAAGGTGCGAATTGCGACACTGGTGCCATGAGCGCCGACCCCCAGACCTACCTCCAGCGGATCCTGCGGGCACGGGTGTACGACGTGGCGATCGAGTCGCCGCTTGATCCCGCGCCGAATCTCTCTGCCCGGCTGCACAACCGGGTGCTGTTGAAACGGGAAGACCTGCAGCCGGTCTTCAGCTTCAAGCTGCGGGGCGCTTACAACAAGATGGTGGGGCTGACGGCAGCCGAATTGGAGCGGGGCGTGATCGCTGCCAGCGCCGGCAACCATGCCCAGGGGGTTGCCCTGGCGGCCCAGAAGCTGGGCTGCCGGGCCGTGATTGTGATGCCGGTCACCACCCCGGAGATGAAGGTGCGGGCCGTGGCTGCCCGGGGAGCGGACGTGGTGCTGCACGGCGATAACTACGACACGGCCTGCGCCGAAGCGACCCGTCTGGCTCACGAGCGGGGGCTCAGCCTGATCCACCCCTTTGACGACCCGGACGTGATCGCTGGCCAGGGCACGATCGGCCTGGAAATCCTGCGCCAGTGCTCCTCGCCTCCGGATGTGATCTATGTGGCCGTCGGTGGTGGTGGCCTGATCGCCGGCATCGGTGCCTACGTCAAAACGCTCTGGCCCCAGGTGCAGATCGTCGGTGTGGAGCCTGTGGATGCCGACGCCATGACCCGCTCCCTGGCTGCCGGCAAGCGGGTGGAGCTCGAGCAGGTGGGGCTGTTCGCCGATGGGGTGGCGGTGCGCAGGGTTGGTGAGCACACCTTTGCCCTGGCCCAACAGACCGTGGATCGGATGGTGACGGTGAATACCGATGCCATTTGCGCCGCCATCAAGGATGTCTTTGAGGACACTCGCTCGATCCTGGAGCCGGCCGGAGCCCTCGCCGTGGCGGGCATGAAGCGCGATGTGATGCAGCAGGGTCTACGGGGCCTGACCCTGGTGGCGGTGGCCTGCGGCGCCAACATGAACTTCGATCGGCTGCGGTTCGTGGCCGAGCGCACCGAAATCGGCGAAGACCGCGAAGCGATGCTGGCGGTGGAGATCCCTGAGCAACCCGGCAGCCTGCGGCGCTTCTGTGGGCTGCTCGGCCAGAGAAGCCTCACGGAATTCAGTTACCGTCTGGCCGATCCCAGGCTGGCCCACATCTTCGTGGGGGTGCAGACCAGCGGCACGGCCGATGAACAGGCCCTGATTGACACGGTGCGCCGGGCCGGGTTCCCCTGCCTCGACCTCTCCAACGACGAACTCGCCAAACTCCACCTGCGCCACATGGTGGGTGGACGCTTGCCTGCCAGCGCAGGAACCGCCCTCGACCAGGGCGAGGAACTCCTCTACCGCTTTGCCTTTCCAGAAAAACCGGGAGCCCTGATGGCATTCGTCAATGCCCTCCAGGCCAGCTGGAACATCAGCATTTTCCATTACCGCAACCACGGCGCTGACGTCGGCCGGATCGTGGTGGGGGTGCAGGTGCCCCGCAGCGAGCGGCCCCAGTGGCAGGACTTTCTCAACGGGCTGGGTTACCAGCATTGGGATGAAACCGACAACCCGGCCTATCGGCTGTTTCTCGGACCCAGCTCCCAGCCACTGCCAGCCCTGGCCTGAGCCCGAATGGCTGCGGTACGGTGCGCCAATGCAGACCGGTGCCGCCACCGACGCAATCCAGGGCCTCTCCTTGCCGGCCCGAATGGAGGCGATCCTCTATCTCAAGGGGCGGCCCCTGACCCTGGCCGAACTGGCCGAGATCGCTGGAGCCAGCCGTCAGGAGGCTGAACTCGGCCTGATCAGCTTGATCACGGATTACGCCCACCGGGATACGGCCCTGGAGGTGCGCCAGGAGGGCAACCGCTACAGCCTGCAACTCCGCGATGGCCTGGGCCCCCTGGTGCAGAACCTCTTGCCGGTTGACCTCTCCACCGCCGCCTTGCGCACCCTGGCCACCATTGCGCTGAAAAAACGCATCCTGCAATCCGACCTGGTCGAGCTGCGCGGCTCCGGCGCCTATGACCACATCAAAGAGCTGTTGGCCCAAAACTTCATCGAGCGCAAACGCCAGAGCGAGGGTCGGTCCTTCTGGCTCACATTGAGCGAAAAGTTTCACCGCACCTTTGCCATCAAGGCCGAGGAGCTGGATCAGCGCACGGCTATGGCAACCAAGGACTGGCCTGCCGCTGCCTAGAGTTCGGAAACTTGAACGGTCGCGCCAGCCATGGACGCTCTGAGTTTTTTGTTGCAGGTTCTGGCCCAGACCCTGGGCATCTACACCCTGGTGTTGTTGGTGCGGGTGTTGCTGAGCTGGTTTCCCAACCTTGACTGGGGCAACCCGCTGCTGTCGACGGTGAGTTCAATCACCGACCCCTATCTCAACGCCTTCCGCGGCCTGATCCCCCCGCTTGGGGGCCTGGACCTCTCGGCGATCCTTGCTTTCCTGGCCCTGCAACTGGTGCAGAGCCTCCTGCAGGGCGCCAGTGTTTCGGTGCTCGGTGCCGGCTACTGATCCAGGGCACGATCGCCCAGCCCCTGTTCTAGGGGCAGCAATTCGTCATCCAGGCCAGCACGCTTGCGCACCGGCGCGCTGAAACCGCGAGCCTTGACGTTGCTGAAGCCCAGGGGGCCTGGCGTTCCGGCCGGCACGGCCAGGCGGAGTCCGAAGTTCGATGCACCGGGGGGGACATCAC
>Ga0213866_10001941_pt1 | contig 15013 bp, 6 predicted proteins | sample PICome_11_FD_160079 | JGI IMG/M metagenome (GOLD analysis project Ga0213866, IMG submission 160079) | Coastal seawater microbial communities near Pivers Island, North Carolina, United States - PICO284 | ecosystem: Environmental > Aquatic > Marine > Coastal | place: USA: North Carolina...
CAAAACCATCTAGTTCAATGCTATCAGATACAGTAATTGTTGTTGCATCGAATTCATCAATCGTTCCTGTGTTGGCATCAATTACATCGATAAAGGCATTCGCTGCATGTAGATTTGCTGTTTCAACCTTCTCACCAGTTGTATCATCTGTCTTCAAATAGTAATCGGCTAAACGCTCAGTGAACTTCATGTGACCATTTGCATCAATGGTCATTCCGAAGCCATCCAATGTGATTGAATTTTCAACTGTGAGTGTTTCAATCAATGTATCATTTCGCAGAGTCGCATCATATAAGGTTGCATTATTCGATGTTAGATTGTTCGCAACAGCATTTGTAATTGTCGCATTTTGAATAGTTGCTTCATTTGATTCTAATTTATATGCTGTAGCATAATTCAAGGTCGCATTGTTTGAAACTAAATTATTTGCACTCGTTTCTTCAACAATTTGAGTATCATAGATTCTTGAATTGCGAATATCAGCATCAAAGATGGACGCACCATGAAGAGTTGCATTGTTTGAAATCAGGTTGTTCGCTACCGCATCTGTGATGGTTGCTTTTTCAATTGTAGCTTCATTTGATTCTAACTTATAAGCAGTTGCGAAGTTCAATGTGGCGTTATTCGAAACAAGATTATTCGCACTTGTTTCTTCTACGATTTGTGTATCATAGATTCTTGAATTGTAAATGTCAGCATTTGTGATGGAGACATTCGCAATCGATCCTTCATGAACTGTGATTGTATTTGCTGTAACCTTTCCAGAGAAAGAAGATCCGACATAAGCTGTTTCAGTAACAATTGCTGTAGCGGCATCTTCTTTCATTGCATAGTCAGCAAGTCTTACATTCTCACCGGCTTGATTGACAAAATCAATATGACCATCTTCATTGATTCGCATTACAGCAAGACCAAGATTCAACTCATTTGCAATGTATGCATCATTGAATCTTTGTGTGTTCGCACCAAGGTCTACACTTGTATCAAATGGAACAAAAGTATTCTTGACAGTTGTTGAATCAATAGTTGAATCTGTAATTGTAGAATGATCAATTGATCCAGTTTCAAAGGATGAATTTGTAATATCAGTATCATCCATTGTTGAAGCAACAATGCTATAGTTGTTGATTTCACCAGTGTGTAGGTCAACATTCGTTGTATTGCTATTCTGAATTGTGGATGTTTTGATTGTGTAGTTTTCAATTGTTCCAGTATCTAAGTCAACATCTGTTCCAGCACTGAGAGAAATTTCAAAGTCTCGAATTGATCCAGTTTCTAAATCTGAATTGTAAATGTCTGCTCGATGAAGAGTAGCATTATTCGATGTTAGATTGTTTGCAATGGCTTCATTGATGGTTGCTTTTTCAGTTGTTGAATTATAAATGGTCGCATAATTCAACGTAGCATTATTTGATACTAAGTTGTTTGCTGAAGACTCTTCAACAATTTGAGTGTCATAGATTCTTGAATTTCGTATGTCAAAATCATTCAACTCACCATGATTGAGTGTGACATTGTTTGCGTTCAGAACACGAACAGTCAACCGGTCGCCTTCAAGGTCATTGAAGGTTGTATTGCCGATGTGATAATCTTCAATCTTACCAGTTGTCAGATCGACACGCACACCTTCAATATCATGAATTGAGGTGTTTCCAATTTCACTGTTCTCAATTGCGATGTTGTTTGCATCACTATCTTCGAAGTCTGAATTTCGAAGCATTGATTGTGTGATGGTGAACTGGTCAAATGTTCCTGTTGTCAGGAAAACATTCGTTGCTGTGAAGTTGTCACCAGTTGAATTTGTTATATGTGAATCATCAATATCCGCATCAAACACTTCAGCATGATAAGATGTCAGATTATTTGCTGTTGCGTAGTTGAACTGAGCAAGGTTTAATGTAGCGTTATTCGATGTCAGATTGTTCGCCACAGCGTTTTCAATAGTCGCATCATATGATGTTAGTCGATGAGCAATCGTATCGTTAATTTCAGCAAAATTCAAAGTTGCGTTGTTGGACAACAAGTTGTTTGCAGAAGACTGCTCTACAATTTGAGTGTCATAAACTCTTGAATTATAGATGTCAAAGTCATACAATCTACCATGGTTCAACTCAACATTGTTTGCCTTGAAGTCATCTGTAATTTCAATGTGAGTACCTTTGAAGTAATCAATCGTTCCTGTTGTCAGATAAACATTCGTAGCGGTCACATTATTTGCTTCCGCAATCTCTATACGAATATCTTCTAAGGATCCTTTTTCGGCTTCAAAGTTTGTGACAGTGAAGGCATTTGCTGTGAAGCTTTCGAGATGACCAGTTGTGAGTTGTAGATTCGTAGCAACAACACCATTGGCTCTCATATCTTCTACATCAATGTCAGTCAAATCACCATGTGCTGTGACAAAGTTGGTTGTGTTGACATTGTTTGCAATCACATCTTCGATGCTATAATCTTCAATTGTTCCATACTGGAGTTTGAAGTTAGTCAGAGTCAGATTGTTTGCTGTGAAGGCTTCAAGATGACCAGTTGTGAACTCACTATTTGTCAGTGTGACATTGTTTGCTCGAATATCTTCAACGTCCACATCTTCAATATAACCATGTCTTGAATCAAAGTTGGTTGTTGTTACATCATTAGCAGTATATGTTTCTAAGTGACCAAAGGTTGAATGAACATTGGTTGAAACAACATTATTTGCTCGTATATCTTCAACATCAAAGTCCGTAATCGTTCCTGTAGTGACAAAGACATTTGTTGCTGTGAAGTTATTTGCAGTTGATAGTTCAAGATGGTTGTTGCTTAGATTACCGTGTTGATACATGCTGTAATTAATTACAACATTATTTGCTACTGAATCATCAAAGGTTGACTTAGTTGTGACCGCACCTGTGATTGAAATACTTTCTAATTCAACATCTTTCAAGACCGCACCACTGATTTGCGCCTTGTTGATTGTCATATTATTTGATGTCAGATTATTCGCAAAAGAATCATAGATGTTTGAATTTGTAATATTCACAACATCAATTGTTCCTGTGTCCATTGTGATGTTAGTTGCGGTCAAATTATTCACTCGCAAATCTTTTGCGTCTACATCTTCAATATAACCATGACGTGAATCAAAGTTGGTTGTTGTTACATCATTTGCTGTTACATGATCTAGATTCAAGTTTGTCGCAACAACACCATTTGCTCGAATGTCTTCTACATCCACATCTTCAATATAACCATGTCTCGCATCAAAGTTTGTGACAGTGAAGTCATTTGCAGTATAAGTTTCTACGTGACCAAATGTTGAATGAACATTTGTGGAGACAACATTGTTTGAACGGACATCTTCAACATCAAAATCTGTAATTGTTCCGGTGGTGACAAAGACATTTGTTGCTGTGAAGTTATTTGCGGTGTTCTTTTCGAAATGTGAATTTTCGATTAGGAAATCATCAACAGTTCCCTTTGTCAGGAAGAAGTTTGTTCCTGTAAAGTTATTTGCTGTGAAGTTTTCCGCATTTGCTGTATGAATATCAGCAGATAAAAGATCAGCATAATGAGATGTCAAACGATAAGCAGTCGCATCATTGATGGTCGCATTATTTGACAACAAATTATTCGCAGAGGATTCTTCAACGATTTGAGATTCAATGATTTTTGAATTGCGAATCTCTGAGAATTGAATCAGTGAATTATAAATTTCACCAGAATGTAGTGTTGCGTTATTCGAAATTAGATTGTTGGATACCGCAAAGTCAATTGTTGCGTGATTACTGTGCAAGCGATGAGCAGTTGCATCATTAATGATCGCATTATTTGAAATCAGATTGTTCGCAGTTGTCTCATCTACAATTTGAGTATCATAAACTCTTGAGTTGTAGATATCGAAATTCGTAATTGTTCCAGTATCGAGTGTTACATTCGTTGCTGTGAAATCATTAGCGGTGAAGATTTCAAGGTGACCAAATGTTGAATGAGTATTTGTGCTAACAACATTATTGGCTCTTATATTCTCAGCATCTACATCTTCAATGTAGCCGTGTCGAGAATCAAAGTTGGTTGTAGTAATATTGTTTTGAGTATAATCTTCTAAGTGACCAAATGTTGAATGAACGTTCGTAGAGACAACATTATTTGCTCGAATATCTTCTACATTCACATCTTCAATATAACCATGACGTGAATCAAAGTTGGTTGTTGTTACATCGTTAGCAGTGAATGTTTCGAGATGTCCAAATGTTGAATGAGTATTCGTAGAGACAACATTATTGGCTCTCATATCCTCAACATCAATGTCTTCTAAGTAACCATGGCGAGAGTCAAAGTTTGTTGTTGTGATGTTGTTTTGAGTATAGGTTTCTAAGTGACCAAATGTTGAATGAACATTGGTTGAAACTACATTATTTGCTCTTACATCCTCAACATCAATATCTTCAAGATAACCATGTCTTGAATCAAAGTTGGTTGTTGTTACATCATTTGCGGTGAATGTCTCTAAGTGGCCGAAGGTAGAGTGTGTGTTAGTTGAAACAACATTATTCGCCCGCATATTTTCAACATCAATATCCTCCAAATAACCATGACGTGAATCAAAGTTGGTTGTAGTGATGTTGTTTTGTGTGTAAGTTTCAAGATGTCCGAATGTTGAATGAACATTTGTAGTGACAACATTATTGGCACGAATATCTTCTACATCAACATCTTGAATATAACCATGTCTTGAATCAAAGTTGGTCGTAGTGATATCATTAGCAGTGAAGTTCTCGAGATGACCAAAGGTTGAATGAGTGTTCGTTGAAGTAACATTGTTCGCACGAATATTCTCAAGGTCAAAGTCTGTAATTGTACCGGTTGTCAGATAGACATTTGTTGCTGTTAGATACTCACCTTCAACATCTTCAAACTGAACATTTGATAAGTTACCATCTTGGAATGTACTGTAGTTGACTACAACATTGTTTGCTGTTGAATCATCAAAGGTTGACTTTGTAGTAGCAGAACCTGTAACAGTGATTCCTTCCAAAGTTGCGTGATTCAAAATCGCATAGTTCAATGTTGAGTTGTCAATTGTCAAATTGTTTGCGGTAGCATCCTCAATGTGACCTTTTTCATATTCAAAGTTTGTGACACTGATATCATTTGCGGTGAAGGTTTCGAGATGTCCAAAGGTTGAGTGTGTGTTTGTAGAGACAACATTATTGGCTCTCATATCCTCGACATCAATATCTTCTAAGTCACCATGCTTTGTGTTGAAGTTAGTTGTGGTGACATTGTTTGCAATCACATCTTCAATTTCATAGTCTTCAATTGTTCCGTATTGTAACTTGAAGTTTGTGACTGTGATATTATTGGCAGTGAAATCTTCTAAGTGACCAAAGGTTGAATGTGTGTTTGTGCTGACAACATTATTTGCCCGCATGTCTTCAACATCCACATCTTCAATGTAGCCATGTCTTGAATCGAAGTTTGTTTCTGTGACATTATTGGAGCGCATAAGCTCAACATCAATGTCATACAGATCTGAATGATTGATTTCAACATTGTTTGCGGTTGAATGATGAATATGAGTTTCATCAACATCAAACTTTTTGATTGTTCCTTTGGTCAGATAAGTATCTGTACCAATGAAGTTATCTGATGTGATATTTTTCAGTTCTGAAAACTTGATTTCAAATTCATCAAGTGTTCCATGTTCAGCATAAACATTATTTGCCCGCATATTTTCAACATCAATATCTTCAAGGTCACCATGCTTATAATCAAAGTGTGTGACCACAACATTGTTTGCTCGTATATTTTCGACATCAATGTCTTCTAAGTATCCATGTCTTGAGTCAAAGTTTGTGGTGGTCACATCATTTGCTGTGAAGGTCTCTAAATGACCAAATGTTGAATGAGTATTGGTTGAGACAACATTGTTGGCTCGCATATTTTCCAAATCAATATCTTCAACATAACCATGTCTTGAATCAAAGTTTGTTGTGGTTACATTATTTGCTCGAATGTCTTCAACATCCACATCTTCAATATAACCATGACGTGAATCGAAGTTTGTCTCAGTGACATTATTCGCACGAATATCCTCTAGGTCATAATCTGTGATTGTTCCTGTTGTCAGGAAGACATTTGTTCCAGTGAAGTTGTTTGCGGTGTTGATTTCAAAATGTGAATTTGAAATCACAAAGTTGTTTGCTGTTCCACCATCTAAGAAGAAGTTTGTTCCTTCGATGACATCTGCAACAATGTTTGATGCGGTACTGTGATGAAAGTGAGAGTTGTCAATGTCGAGTTTCTCCATCTCTCCAGAAGAAACAATCGCATTGTTTGCTTCAAAATCACCAACTAGAGTTGCCAGCTGGTAGTCACCCATGGTGACACCAGGTTCTGAACCATACTTACGGAATAGATGAAACTTTTTATCTGCTGCCTTTCGGAAGATACCGGCATAAGCATCCGCACCTTCATCTTTATATCGTGCAGCAAAACCAAGGTCAACGGCATCTGCATCATTATTACTTCCAACAACAATGATGTTATCTTCCACAACCATTGTTTGAACATCAATCTGAACAGTGTTACCTTGAACAAAGAGATTGCGTCCAATTGTCAAATCCTTTTCAATCAGAACATTATCTGCTACCTGAATCTCATTATTGACTGTGACTTTTGCATTGATATCAACAGCATCATTGACGGTCAACTTGCCGTGAATGAATGAATGTGTTCCTGCACTGACAGAGAATTGACTTCCGTTGATGTTTGTATCATTGTTGAATGTGGCGACACCATCAAAGGTAGATGAAGTTCCTGTGCTGACAACAAATGTGGGTCCTGTGAATTCTACATCATTCGTGGCAGTCACATCCTCGTTCAGAGTGACCAGACCATCAATGGTTGTGTCTGTAGAAGCACTGACAGCAAAGAGAGCGCCGTTAATCGTTGTGTTGTTATTGAGAGTAGCAGTTCCATCAAAGACCGATGGCGTTGCTGTACTGATGCGGAAGAGACTGCCATTCAAATTTGTTGTGTCATTGATGACAACAGGCTTGTTGAAGGTCGTGTTGTTCTGGAATGTTGCGGTGCCTTCAAACTCAGATGCTGTAGTGTTTCTTACACGGAAATGATTTCCATCAATTTCAGTGTTCGCACCATTAATATAAACACTATCATTCATTGTCACAGTATTATCTGTGACTACTGTACCTTTGAAAGTAGTGGCTGTATCTTGACTGATTGTAAATGTAGCGCCAGTGAAATCAACTGTATCTGTAAGAGTGACAGGACCATTTGCTATGATTTTTGAACCAGCAGCCCAAGTAGTTGTGTCCGATGAGATGAAAATGTCATTTGTAAAATAAACATGACCATTAAAATCTGTTTGTGCGTTATTATATGTAACAGGTTCTGTGAATTCAGTTACTGTATTGATTGTGATTGACCCACCATTGAAAACAGTTGTTGTTTGGTCAAGCGTAAAATCAATGTCATAATAGTTTACATCACCATGAACTTCTGTTGTGGTGTTTGAGGAGAAATAAACTTCATTTCCGTCAAATCTTGTATTTGTTGTTGAAACTTCAAACTTTTCTGAAGTGAAAGATGTATCTGTTTCTAATTTCAATGGTGCGGAGAATGTCATTTCACCACTATCTTTATCTACACCGATTGATTGACCACCAATGTAAAGCGTCAACCCACTCAGATAAAGATCTTTCCATGGTCGCTGAAGTGAACCTAAACTGTAGACAGCATTTCCTGTCGGGACAAGGTCACTGTTAATTCCAGCTACAGTGGGAACATCAACACCTTCTGCTACAAATCCAAGATGACTGTTATTCGCAAACCGAACTACGTTATGATGCTCAACTTCAGAATAGTTTTTGACAACACCATTGATTGTATAAACTTCATCACTATCAATTACATGATACTTTGTACCAACCGTTACTTGATTACCAGTAAATTGTAGATGTTCTGTATTGACTGTACCAAGGTGAACTTCAGCATCTAAATCTTCAATATCAAGAGTTGTGTTTAGACTTTCAAGTTCAAAGTCATCAAGTTTTGCGTAAGTGTTAAAGCTTCTTACATCAACTTGATTCAAAATTGCTGTGGTGTTAAATGATCGAAGTTCAAGGTCATCAATTTCAACTTCAACATCACCAAGGTCAGCTACAACTTTATTCGAAGTGATATTTGTGTTTGCGTTGTTGATTCGAATATCACCAAACCATTCAAGAATCGTGTCTGCTGAACCAGTGACAACTGTTCCTGTGAATAATGTTTGAGCATCAATCTGAACATTTCCATACTTCGTCAGATGGAAAAGATAACCATCAATATAACTGAAGAGTGTTCCGTCTGTTGTGAAGAGTGTGGTTGTATCCCAGGTGTTTCCAGCAGCAACTGTTGTGATGTGCAAATATTCTTGAAAGTGTAGATTCTCATGATCGACAAAGAATTGATTTGCAACTTCAAGTGTTTGGCCTACAGATAGATTCGTGGTGATACGAGTGTTCGCATCAACATATAAGGTGTTCGCATCCGTATCAAAGAAGAACCTGGGTGATGTTTGAAACTCCTCAAGGTCATTACCGAGAAGGACTCGATGCCGATCGAAGAAGTCTCCGCCAGTTCCACCTCGATGAACGTCCAACACACCTGACGTATCTTGGTTTAAATTTAATAAAGTTCCTTCACCAAGTTTGATTTCTTGTAGACCCAAACGAATTGAGTCATTTTCGAGCATTAGATTGGTGACAGACTTTTGTCGAAGTGAAGAACTACCATCAGGGAAGAATTCAACTACACCACTGATTTCTCGATTTTCGAATTTGTTTGTGGTGTCAACAACAAGGATTTGTCCAGGTGCTAAGGATTCCTCATCAAAGTTTAGAAGAAATCTTTTTGTTCTTTCATCAACATAGTCCTTGATTGCTTTCGAAGAAACCAATTTATTATCCGCAACATTAGGCAGATTATTTGCGGTGATGATTTCTTCAACATCTTTTGTAACAAGGATTCTGCCATTGATGCTGATTTGACCAAAATCAAGAAAGTCAATATGATTATTGGCATCTGCTACAATGACATTGTTGGGATAAACAGTTCCAGCATGAACCGTACCATCGGCATTCAGGACATCTGAAAATAGTTTGAGGAATGCATTTCCACCAATGGTGATTGCTGGCTCTCCTGTGTTCGCATTACCGATGAAAAGTCGGTCTGATGCGTAAGAGTAAGCTAATTCTGCTCTTTGTAAATCAGTATCGAGAGGAACAGCAGTGTTGGTGGAACTTTTGATGAGTATTTTAGAAACAATATTATCTGCCATAGTTTCGTTTTGTTAGGAATTTTAAAAGAAATATTGTAGTTCTTTTTATTTAGATTTTTCTAACAAAAACAATACGAAATATGACTTATGCCTGAGTTTTCTTTTCTATCAATTCAAGAAGATCTTTTGTCGAACCTACAACAATATTATTTATTTGAGTATTATTTTGCGTAACCTCATCGTTTTTCTGTTCATCAATTTTTTTCTTTTTTGCGTGTAGGTCAAGAAGAGAAGTGGAACTATCAACAATATTCTTCATGAGTTGAGAATATGATTCGTAAAGTTTGCCGTTTTCATTGAGAATAGCGGCTTGCCCTAGTTCTTGCAGAACCTCGTTTGACTTGAGGATGGTGTCACGAATTGTTTCTTGAGCAAATTCAAAATCATCATCTGAAGAGCCACCACTTTCATAGACGGTGACTTCGTTATATTTTGAAACTTTCTGAAGTTTTCTTTGTTGACCTTCTTCAACAAGTTCTTCTGGAACAAAACAAACTTCTTCAGGTGTGATTCTTTTTGTCATCAGTGATAACTCTCTTGATACGCTTTTTTAGGCAAAGCTTTCTCTGTTGTAAGTTCAATGAGAGAAAAGGCACCGCCTCTTGATTTTGGTGAGCCATCAAGTCCTTGTGAAGAAGCACCTTGTTCACCTTCTTCGTATGAATCTGACTGACCACCATCTGCTGGATCAAATTCACCAATCATCTGAACACCTTGAGACATTTGTTGCTGTGCTCGAACTAACTTGTTGTGTTCTTCTTGACTATAAGGTACAATGATTGCCTTTGGTACTCTTTCGTTTTGAAGAATTGTCCAAAGATAGATTCGGTCATTTTCCTCATCAACCCAAAAAGAAAGTAAACCAAACTTTCCTTCATCTGATTTATGTACTGGATAACCAAAAAGTGAATCTAGGTAAAAATATGTACCACCTGTAAACATAATCGCAAGTGGTATAATATATAGCATGTGAATGCTTTTCTTGAGTTCAATCAAGACATAGAGAAAGACAGAAACAAGAAAAACTGCAATCAAAATTAAGTAAATCATGGTCCGCTATCTCCTGTATTCCAATTATTATATTGATATGAAGTTCCTCTTTCAGGATCGACACCTCCGGGAGGTGTAATTGGTGCTGAAACACCATATCGTCTATTCGATGTTGAATAAGGTGATGATGTTGAACCTTCTGAACCATCTCCTGAATAAGGACTTCCCAAATATTCCATGCTCTTCATCACAAGATTCTTAGGTAGCTCATTGATGTTGAAATATCTTCCATCATTCTTCATGTGAAAACGAACAAAAGTTTCTTCTTGTCCTCGTTGTGTGAATTCTTTTGTTCCGGCCCAGATTTCTTCATAAGGATTGAGCTTGACCAACTCAAGTGTAACTGTTGTTGCTGACCTGCTTCCTGTCTCTTTACCAAAGAAATAGTGAGCATTGATAATGTATTCGCCCGGTTGAAATCCACGTATGTTAATGATCTCACGATTGATTTCAAGATGTTCTTCGTTTCTCTTTCCTCTGCGAATTACATCATTACGATGTCCTAAATCATCTTTATCCAAATAGATAAAACCAAGTGCTGGCTCACGAAAGCCAACTAATCCTTCTGGTCCTTGCATCCAAAGGTCAATATCAATGTCTCGATCACCATCCCATTCTAAGATTGCCATGTACTCCGCTTTTTGTGGAGATTCTAAATCTTCTGTCGGATCATTGATAAGTAAAAAACTGACTGTAAATAGAAAAACAAATCCAAGAATTAAGTTGAAAAGTAAATCAATAAAAGCCAGGTTGCTGGTATATTGATATCTTCTCATTCTGCTCCATTCTCAGCCATCACTAACTGACTTTTGATAAGAACACTACTGATCAATCCAATCAGTGTGGTGAGCAGAGCGGTGCCCATTCCATTTGCCATCATTCCTAAACTTCGTTGAACAGCAACAGTATCTGCGATATTCAAGTTACCAAATACAGAGTATAGCATGTAGATGAAACCAATCACGGTTCCAATCATACCAAGACTAATACAAAGTTCACTGATAAACCATTCTTTTTCGTAGAATACAACTTGATTATTTCGAACCTTATTCCATAACTTATAACCAATTACGATTGTGGTTGCTACAAAAAGAGCAGCAATAACGATTGTGAGTTTTGTGAGGTCGTGTGTGTATATAAACATACCAAAATTGAAATACCAGGCGGTCGCTACGCCGGCAACAATCAGTGTAATTAACAACCACCATTTCAAAAACGTGTTCATCCGGTTCTCCTTTTATTGAGTAGTATTAGCGGTCTCTTCATGGTACCGCAGTTCTCTTTTGAGTTCAGAGTCATATTCACCTTGCTTATAAACAAAAGTATCAAAACCAAAATCATCAACTTCATTATAACCATAAATTTTAATCAATGTATGTTCGTTTAGTGGATTTGTCATTGAATCGCTTGATGATTCATCCTGTATTGTTCCTAATGTTTCTGTTGTAATTTTTTCACCAGTAGATGCTGATAAATCAAGCTTACCCTTTGTTTGTAAGTCTGTGAGTCCTTTTTGACCTATTGTATGACTTTCAATAAGAACAGTATTGACTTTAGGGAAATCTTTAATTGGCGGGAAAACCCATGATTTAGCAGTCAAAGACAAATCAGCAATCAACATTCTTCTTTCTTGTAGGCCCTCATATTCATCTTGCCATGTTACACCATTCAACATAAGTGGAACATCAATATCTAAATTCATTTCGGGAATTGCTCGATATGTTATATTTAGATTGGGCGTGAAGTAAGGAAGTATTTTTTCAACAAGTTGTGTCAAGTCTTCAGCATATTTTGTCACAATTGAAACTGAAAATTCAAAGTCATATGGCACAGCATTATATTGAATGAGAACATCCTTTTTATTTTTTTCATCTTTTGTTGGACGACCACGACCACCCGTCTTTGGCATTTGTCTCTGTGGATCGTAAGTCAAACCTGAAAATGAAAAACCAATGCGTGGTAATGTATAGTTTGAATTCTTTGTTTCAACGGAAGGTGCTTCACGAACTAGAGTAAGCAACTTATCACGATTTGCGAAATTGATTGGAACACTAATCTTTTCTTCAATTTCATTTGTTTTATGATTCTTACGAACAAGAATCATTTTTGAAAACAATGAACCAATAATGACAACGAGATTACGAATCGTTTGATGATACTGGTCCTGTTCATCAACGGTGTTTGTGAAAAACATGATGTGTTTATGCTAAAGGATTATTTGGATCCCAATCAATCAATTGTTCGCCTTGATTTCGAAACTCTTCATTTGTTTCTAAATGTCGAATTTCTTCTGACTTATTATCAATATGTTGTATCATTTGAGTCACTCGAGCTTTTGCTCCAGACTTCTCGCCAATCAGAATTTCTTCAGGTTCAAATAAGCCATTTAGATGTGTGATTGAAAGGACTTTCTTTCTTGGATAGAATTTTTTCACATCTCCAATAAAGCCAGTTGTTTGACCTGTCACTCTTTCATTTGTAGCGAAACGACCTTCAATGTCATCAAGTGGAATGTCAAGACTGTAAATCTCTTGGTCTGATTCATCAATCTGTTTGACATTTGTTTGAATCTGTTCGTGACTTGGAGTGTAAAGTTCACAAGATAAACGATAATTAGGAAAAATACCTGCTTGTAAAAAGCCAGGCTGTTGATAGTCAACATATGTGATCGTATATAGTCTTGCGTCAACGGGGAGAAAAACTAAATCACCTTCATGAGGTCTTTGTCGGTCAGGTATTTTAGTTTCATCGAATCTTCTTTTGGAAAGTGTCAGTGTGATTTGTTCTTCAATTTGTAGACCAAATTTGCCAAGGAGAGCTTGACCCACATAACCATCTGTTTCTTCCATCAACATTTCAATCAAGTATGCTTTTTCAAATCTTTGATCATCATCTGAACCCATCAGAACATCATAGTTGAAATGTTCTTTTGGTAGATAAGATACATTCATACCTTTGATTTGAATAATCTCATCATGTAAATCTTGTACTAAATTTTGTTCACCTTTATAATTATAATGATTGAAATGAATGTTGGCTTTTGACATTAGTTTAGTATCGGTTTTTTATTGTCATCCGAATCTTGGTTTTTTCTCTTTATTTCAATTTTACCATACTTAAATTTATTCAGAGCATCTTTTGCTGCATGTCTTGTTTTCATCATATCATCCAATGCATCAATTGCTTGGCCAGCGGCAAGGTGATTTTGATTTTCTTTTTCATAATCGACTATTTGTTTGGCGACCTTTCGTATTTGTTCATGATTGCGCTCTTGGTCACCACGAAGAAGTCCACGAAGTTCTAAAAACATTTTCTTTCGTTTAGGATCTTTTGATCCACGAATAATACGGTCAATACGATCAAAAACAGATTTCAAAGCCTTTTCAATTTTATTCTCAGCTTCTGTTTGCTTACGATTTTGAACAAGAGAAAACTTTTTATATTTTGAATCATGGTCACCTTCTCTCAAATTCGAAATTGAACCAAATGATTGAAAGCCTTCGCCTAAAGATTTCTTTCCAGCTGGTTTCGATTCAACTGATGGTTTTTTCTCAATTGCTTGAGGAGACTTTGTTGTGGTTGTTCTTATTCCACCAAGATGAAGTAATTCTTTCTGTAAATCACGAAGTTGAATAGGTTTTTCTCTACCATTTTTTTCAATTGTAATTACATCAAAAACTTTTTCTTCTTTGAGCAGAGAAACCGCAAAAGCTGTGGCATAATGATCAAATTCAGATTTAGGTTTAACTTGCTTTGCCTTTTTAGGTGCTTGTTGAGAAGCTTTTGTTTGTTCTTTATCTGTTGAGGCTTTACTTATATCACTAGGTGCTCCTGTGATGGTCGCAATCAAAGCCATTCCTCCAGCTAGTGCTTGTTTCCATCTTTCTTCAAGAACTTCTTCATAACCTGTCCATTCATTAAGAATGTTACCCCAAGTTCGATAAACAATCGAATCATTTAGTTCTTCTTGCTCTCTTTCTTTTTTTTCTTTTGCCTTTTGTTCTGCTTTTGCCTTTTTATCTGCTTGAAAAGTTTTAATAATGTTATCAAGAACTTTTGTTCTTTCTTCAAGGTTATTTTTTTGTGCCCATTTTTTTAGACTGTCGCTGCCATTTACTTTATATCCTAATTTTGCGAGTAGATGATAGAGAGTAAACAAATTGTGTTTATTCACCATTTCTCTTTCAGTTTCTGTACTGACCATATTCGCAGCATCAAATAAATCTTTTTCAATTGGTCCCAAAGGTAATTCAACTAAGCGATTATTTTTTATCGCAACAATATAATCTTTACCTTCTCTTTTAAATGTCAGATAGAATTTTGATGTATTCTTTGTTGATGCTTTTAGATAACGAAGAGGGAACTCGAGCTTTTCAACAATTTCTTTAATTTCGTTTTTATATTCACCTTGTTCAACAAATTTTTTGATATAATTCACACCTGAATTGTTATAGAGTAATGGATAAACTGTATCTTCAGATGTGCCAATACCATGTGTTCTTTCGAGTGTAGCGAGAGGTGAGAAAGAACTCTTTGCTTGTTTTGAATTATCTAAACGATTCTTTGAATAGTTAAGTTGTTTGTCTGATAAAAAACCAGCAGCCTTTTGTGCTGTATAGATTTTAGGCAGGTCCTTTT
>Ga0213866_10001942_pt1 | contig 15009 bp, 10 predicted proteins | sample PICome_11_FD_160079 | JGI IMG/M metagenome (GOLD analysis project Ga0213866, IMG submission 160079) | Coastal seawater microbial communities near Pivers Island, North Carolina, United States - PICO284 | ecosystem: Environmental > Aquatic > Marine > Coastal | place: USA: North Carolina...
TCCCTTGCTCACCTGTAGCTCCTGCTATACCTTGCTCACCCTGTATACCTTGTATGCCTTGATCACCTTGTATACCTTGAGGACCTTCTGCACCAGTAGCACCTACTATACCTTGCTCACCCTGTATACCTTGTTCACCTGTAGGTCCTGCTATACCTTGCTCACCTTGTATGCCTTGTATACCTTGATCACCTTGTATGCCTTGTATACCTTGCTCACCTGTAGGTCCTGCTATACCTTGCTCACCCTGTATACCTTGTATGCCTTGATCACCTTGTATACCTTGTATACCTTGAGGACCAGTAGGTCCTGCTATGCCTTGTATACCTTGATCGCCTTGTATTCCCTGTATGCCTTGGTCCCCTTGTATACCTTGAGGACCTTCTGCTCCAGTAGCACCTACTATACCTTGCTCACCCTGTATACCTTGTTCACCTGTAGGTCCTGCTATACCTTGCTCACCTTGTATGCCTTGTATACCTTGATCACCTTGTATACCTTGATCACCTTGTATACCTTGAGGACCTTCTGCTCCAGTAGCACCTACTATACCTTGCTCACCCTGTATACCTTGATCACCTTGTATGCCTTGTATACCTTGCTCACCTGTAGGTCCTGCTATACCTTGCTCACCCTGTATACCTTGTATGCCTTGATCGCCTTGTATACCTTGAGGACCAGTAGGTCCTGCTATGCCTTGTATACCTTGATCGCCCTGTATTCCCTGTATGCCTTGGTCCCCTTGTATACCTTGAGGACCTTCTGCTCCAGTAGCACCTACTATACCTTGCTCACCCTGTATACCTTGATCACCTTGTATACCTTGTATACCTTGAGGACCAGTAGGTCCTGCTATGCCTTGTATACCTTGATCGCCCTGTATTCCCTGTATACCTTGGTCCCCTTGTATACCTTGAGGACCTTCTGCTCCAGTAGCACCTACTATACCTTGTATACCTTGAGGACCAGTAGGTCCTGCTATGCCTTGTATACCTTGTATGCCTTGATCGCCCTGTATTCCCTGTATGCCTTGGTCCCCTTGTATACCTTGAGGACCAGTAGGTCCAGAAACTGTTTTATCTATAACATCTCCATTAGGCAACACAATATTATCAGATTGTATAGTCATTCCTGTATTAAATGAAAGGCTATTAGATGTAATAGTCATTGCATTATTACTTCCATCTTCAAAAGAGATATTAGATGAATCAATCCTTAATCCAGCATTTTCATTATTAACATCAGGTACAAACATTCCACCTGCAGGAAAAAATCTTAAATTAGTTTTCCATGTATTCTGTGACATATATAATTAATTAATATTACTTTATAATTAATTATAAATTATTTATGGTGAAATATATTTAACAAATACACTTGCTGATATAGGACCATCTAAAGGATAAACTTGTGTAAACGCACCAGTTCTTCCAAATCCTACACCTAGTACTATTAAATCACCAGCATTAAAATCTATTTGTTGAGATAATAATGGATCTCCTAGAGCTACAGACGTATAAGATATAGAAAACTCTTCGTAACCAGCTTCAGGATTTGGCCCAGTTAATCCACCTTTTGTACATAATCCTCCAGTTAATTGAAAATTATACATGTTTGTAACTGGATTCCATTTACCTATACCACAACATATAGGTATTTCTTCTATTGTGGATGGTCCTCCGCCAGTACCATTATTGTAATTATGAATTAAATTAACACCATAAGCTATAATTGTTCCATCAAATGGGGCAACATACCAAGCTGGGTCATTCCATAATACTGGTGCTGTAATACGTGACATTGCCTGACCTACACCACCACTAGTAATTTGTACAACTGGTTCTGATACTTGATTTGCTGAAAAGTTTTGTGCAGGACCCATCCAAAATAAGTTTTGAACTAATTCATTATGACTACCACCGACATTTAATGGATACACACCAGGTGAAAATGGACTAACCGCATCAGTTGGTCCGTACCATTTGTATGTAACACCGGGTTGCCAGTTATCTGAAACACCTGGTCCTAACCTAGAAAATAATAACTCAAATACATTTCCACTTAATCCAGTAGGACCTTGCGGGCCAGTAGGACCTGCTATAGTAGAATCAGCACCTGTAGGACCCTGTATACCTTGAGGACCAGTAGGACCAATTAATCCTTGTGAACCTGTAGCACCGTCAACGCCTGCTGGACCAGTAGGACCTTGTATACCTTGAGGACCAGTAGGACCTTGTATACCTTGAGGACCAGTAGGACCCTGTATACCTTGAGGACCAGTAGCACCGTCAACGCCTGCTGGACCAGTATGACCTTGTATACCTTGAGGACCAGTAGGACCAATTAATCCTTGTGGACCTGTAGCACCTACTGGACCAGTAGGACCTATTTGGCCAATGCCTAGTACTTTTGTTAAATTAAAAGCAATATTATTTAACTGAATATCATGAACTTGTGAAGTATTAATGCCTTTAAACTTCATAGTAACTCTATCACCATTTTTTAAATTAATAAGATCAGTATAACCATATGCACCTGCCTGGCCTGCTCCTTGAAAATGTCGTATTGTTTCAGATTCTGGTAATAGAATATTATTAATAAATACACCTGTCAAAAGATCACTATTATTTGCATTTGTTACATAACTAACTGAATTACTAATTACTAATTGATATATACCTTCTTCATTTATAGTTAAACCATCTCCTAAGGTAGGATCATGATTCCACAGCATATTATTTAATTCTCCTTGAGTACTTGTAATCCATGGTTCCCAAATATTTACGTTTAATGTTACTGTATTAGTAGACAAATCATACATTTCTCCATAAGCTAATTGGGTTGTAACTCCTGGCCCAGTAGGACCCTGTATACCTTGAGGTCCAGTAGGACCATCTAATCCCGCTGGACCGGTTGGCCCTTGTGGTCCTTGTGGACCTGGACCTCCAACACTTGAATCTAGATTTTCTAATCTAAACCAAAATACATGTGGACTTTCTAATAAAAAATATTGAGAAGGATTATCTACATTTAATGGAAACTTAGGCGGTGTAGTATAATTTGCATTTCCTTGCCAATCCAGCGCTTGCCCTTCGATCTGATATGCAATTCTATAATCTAACTCATATTGCGGTATTCTTGCACAATGAAAAACATTTGAAGCAGATGGTAGAGTATTTTTATATCCAATTGCAGCCCAATATCTTTTTCCTAATTCCAAATATGCACCTGGATCTCCGAATGTATCTACTAAATCAACCTGTTCATAATTTAAAGATCTTACTACACTATTATATTCTTTAAAACCAGAAGCTAATAAATTACTTGGTCTACCTGCATATGGTGGAGCAGGTGGATTTTGATTAATATCTACATTATCATATATAGCTAATGCCAATTGACCAGTATAGGAAGTTGTAGTTAATGTTGGTGAAATAGCAGAAAACACTGTCATTTCATTATATCTACCAGTACTTGGTGCAATAAATTGAACTAAATAAATATTTGAATATAATGGCACAGAACCAGCAACATAAAAAACACCGTCAGATAATGCAGGAGGAGTTGTAATAGTAAAGTTCTGTGTAACATTATTTAGATTATAAGGTTCATATGGAATTATTCCACCATCAGCTGGAGGACCAGTAGGGCCTTGTATACCAGTAGGACCTTGTATACCTTGTGGACCTGTAGGGCCTTGTATGCCTTGTGGACCAGTGGGACCTTGTATACCTTGTGGACCAGTAGGACCTTGTATACCTTGTAGACCTGTAGGGCCTTGTATACCTTGTGGACCAGTAGGACCTTGTATACCTTGTGAACCTGTAGGGCCTTGTATACCTTGTGGACCAGTAGGACCTTGTATACCTTGTGAACCTGTAGGGCCTTGTATACCTTGTAGACCTTGTAGACCTTGTAGACCTTGTAGACCTGTAGGGCCTTGTATACCTTGTAGACCTGTAGGGCCTTGTATACCTTGTTGGCCTGTAGCACCATCAGCACCGACTGGGCCTGTAGCACCATCAGCACCGACTGGACCTGTAGGACCATCAGCACCTGTAGCACCATCTCGTCCAGAAGGACCTGTTGAACCAGAAGGACCTGTAGGACCTACTGTACCAACAGCACTACTAGTTCCACTTTTAACATATCCGACCATATAGTCATCTCCTGGATTATACGAAGCTACAACCCCACTTGAGAATGAAGAAACATTTACGTTATAAACTCCGGTACCAGTATTAGTTACATTATTAACTGTAAAATGTCCTGTATCCTGAATATTACTATAATTTCTCAACCATAAAATGTCATTTGGTTTAATATTATCAATCCATGAATTATATAGCGTACCATATGCATTTACTTCATGAATATATATTTCTGTTGTATTAGCATATGTGTTATCATTTAATGACAATGTTGTAGGTGCTGGAGTAGTATTAAGTGGAAAATCCGCTTTCCATAAATCAGTATTTCCATCAAATCCCATTGGCCCAATAGCTCCAGCTGGACCAATAGCACCCGCAGTACCAGCAGGACCAGCAGGACCAGTAGGACCGGCCACACCAGTAGCACCTGCTGGACCAATAGCACCCGCAGTACCAGCAGGACCAGTTGCACCTATTATAGTAGAACCAGTTGCTCCAATACCATTACTAATACCAGTTAATTTTGTTAAATTAAAAGATACATTATCTAAAAGTATATCTATTGGACCTGCTGTAGTAGTTTTAAACATCATCTTAATTTCATCATTTTTATTTAAATCTAAAAGAGAAGTTATTGCATACGCGCCTGAGTTAGAAGTACCTTGATAATGTCTTTTGGTTTCCGTTTCAGGGATGATTGAACCATTTTTAAAAATTGCTGTAAAAATATCAATATTATTTGTTGTTGCAGTAATAGCGTTTGCAGCAACTAATTGATAAACACCTGGCTCTTGTATTTTAAAATAATCACCGCTATTATCATTTACCCATCCCATAGCATTCATCTCTCCTGAGATAGTTGATACCCATGGATACCATGTTAATGAATTAGTTAAGGTTATTTTATTAGAGCTATTATAATCATACATTTCACCATATGCAATGTATGTTGTAACACCTGGGCCAGTTGGTCCAATAGGGCCTTGTATAGATAATCCTGGTCTTCCCATTGGGCCTTGAGGACCATCAGCTCCAGCAGGACCAGTAGGTCCTATGAGCCCTGGATAACCACGCGGTCCTCTACCGCCACCGCCTCCGCCACCACTACCACAATTATAATTACCACATCTATTAAAACTTTGTGTAGACGACATTGTATTATATATATAATATACAATATCGTTTATTTATTTACTTATTATTAAAATGCTCCGTCTAAATCAAATACATCATCTGCACGTTCTTTATTTGCCAATGCATATTCTCCAACACGTTTCTCAAAAAAGTTAGTTTTTCCTTCAACCGATATTAATTCCATAAAATCAAAGGGATTTGCTGTATTGTAAATCTTATCACAACCTAATTGACAAGCTAGACGGTCGGCAACAAACTCAATATATTGCGACATCAATTTTGAGTTCATCGATATTAGGCGACACGGTAGAGCTTCGCAAATAAACTCTTTCTCAATAGCTACTGCTTCTTTAATAATTTCAGTGATCTTTTTCTTGCTAGGTTTTTTTTGTAATTTATTAAAAAGAAGAACTGCGAACTCAGTATGTAGTGCTTCATCTCTACTAATTAATTCATTACTAAATGTAAGTCCTGGCATTAATCCACGTTTTTTCAACCAGTAAATACTACAAAAAGCTCCGCTAAAGAATATTCCCTCTACACATGCAAAAGCCAAAAGTCTTGTTGCAAATGAAGAACGTTTATCTTGTATCCATTTAACAGCCCAATCTGCCTTCTTCTTGATACAAGGATAATTTTCAATTGCATTAAATAATTTTGTCTTTTCTGTAGAGTCTTTAACATAAGTATCAATTAGCAGCGAGTACATTTCTGAGTGTATATTTTCCATTGCTATCTGAAAGCCATAAAATGCACGTATTTCACTTACTTGTACTTCACTCATGAAACGCATACCGAGATTTTCTAGGACAATACCATCACTGGCAGCAAAAAATGCTAGTATATGTTTTACAAAATACCTCTCATCTTCGTTTAGTTTTTGCCAATGAGTCATATCTTTTGATAAATCTACTTCTTCGGCACGCCAAAAACAATCTACTTGTTTTTTATACATACTCCATACATCGTCATATTTTAGAGGAAACATGACAAAACGGTCGTCGTCTTCAGTAAGAATGGGTTCCGTATTATTTCGGGACATCTGAAATAATAATAGTTGAGAATATTTATATAAGTTAATTTCATTTTATGTCAATTAGTTATATCTATTATAAGTTTTTACAAACGCATTCTGCTCTCATTTAAAATAATTATCTTAAATTAATAAATATCTCTTAATATATATACTAAAATGAACCTCGCAATTAGAGATTTAAATATTGACTCTTTAAGAAAAGAATTAGAATGTAAAAAAAAGTTTATGCTAGAAAAACAGAAAGAATTATCTAAAGTCAAAGATGAAAATGCTTATCTTCAGGGTGTTGCTGAAGACTACACAACATATAAAAATCATCTTTTAGAGCAAAAAAAAGAACAATTAAGAGCTCTTCAAACTATTTCAAACTACATTAGCGAAACTTCTAATAGTATACAAACAACTGAACAAGTTTTACAAGAAAGTAGAATGCAACAAAGAGAGATATTATCCGATATTGAAAATATTAAATCAGAAATAAACGAACTTCTATAATTTTTTGTTTTTCTCACTATTATTTATAGAAATGGCAACCAAAAATGAAATTATGGAGATATTAAATCGTTTAGGTACTAATAGCGCTCTAACTGATATACAAAGATTAGCTACGGATATTAAACAAAAGCAAAAAGAAACAAAAAATGCTATTGAAGCATGTATTAATCTTATTCAAGTATTGTCTAATACAGGAAACCAAATGCAAGAAATAGTCGCTGCTGCTAGAAAAGCTGAAGGGAGAGAAAGTGAATATATTCAAGAGCTCAATCGTATTTTGAGTAACTCTCCTACTCAACAAGAAGTAGAAACCGTCATTAACCAACTACGTCAAACTGTTGGTGAGCAAAGAAATATAAATCCTGAGTTTGGAGATAGTTTGCTGCCTGAACAGAAGACACTTTTAAATATAAATGATCCTCCTGTTGTTGGACAAGGCAATTCTGGTGCACCTGCTAATGAACGAATGTTTCAAGGTGGATATGATTGGAGATCTAATTCAAAAAAGAAAACTCTAAAGAGTAAATCTAAAACTAAAAGGAAGACTAAAAGTAGAAGAAGTAGTAAAAAGGGTGGTAAGAATAGAAATAGGACAACTAGAGGAAGAGGAAGAGTCTATTAATTATTTATGTTTTTCATTGTTGGCCAGTGACGAAGCCCTTTAGGCCAAAATCCAGTTCTTTCCCTTTCACGAAGAGAAGCTAATGACCTTCTTCCATTTAATATACGCTGTCTTTCATTATAAACTTTACGCCATCTTCGCTGAATCATTTTTATCAAATGGGTCTTTTTAGAAGCAACTAATTCATTTCCTTCCAACTCTTTTAATTCCACTACATCAACCGTAAAGTATTTTGAATCAGTGACAATATTTTTATAGTTTCTAATATTGTCATGATTATGATGTGCAATACCCGAATAACTTCTGCGCATCATTCTAAGTATATCTCTCCAATCATTATTATAGTATTCTTCTGGTTCTAAGACATATGTAGCAAGAATATGACCTTGGATATCCATGGAACTTTCTCCATCCATTCCATGCAAATGTTTATTGTGGAGCTCACATATTGCGATCGCATAGCGATTCTCGCCGTTAGTACTTTGAGTAATTACTGTTTCACTTACCATTGTTAACTTTATAAATGCTTATCATTTAGTTATTTAATTTCTATTTCAATTTTCTCTCAATATATACTATAATGAAGCTTAACTTGAACTCTCTTTTAAAAGACAAAAATGTTTTGCGCATTGTAGCAATTTTATCTGTTTTTAACCTTCTTGGTTATTTAATGGTACAAAATCTAGATGCTGTTGCATTCTTTGTTATTATTGGATTCCTAACCACTTATTTTAGTAAAAATATGATTGTTGTACTTTTGGTTGCTATGATTGCTACTAACTTTCTTGTGATGAGTCGAAATGCTGCAAGAAAGAATACTGTTGAAGGTATGGAAAATCCAAAAGAAAGTGGACGTGATAAGACAAAAAGCGTTCCAGACAAAAAACCAGCACCACCTAAAAAGCTTTCTGGACCAAAACCTGATGATGAATCTGAAGGAGAACAAATTGCAACTGGTTCACCTAGTAAGCTTGATGAGGCTGGTACAGTTGAAGCTGCATATGAAAATCTAGAAAATATGTTAGATGCTGAAGGTATTTCACAAATGACCAGTAACACTAAAGAATTAGCCGAAAAACAAAAAGCACTTGGCAAAATGGTTGAACAAATGCAACCTATGATGACAAATGTGAATAACATGCTTAGCCAAATGGGTGGTATGGAGGGTATGCAGAAAATGATGGATAATGTTACACCAATGATTACAGGATTGAGTAAAATTACTAGTAGCATGGCAGGTGGAAAAAAAGGTGGAGAATCTGACCTCGAAGGCTTTCAACTTATGAAATAAACTAAATGTTAGTAATATATAAGTATGGCTAAGAAATGTCCCCCAGGAGTTATATGTGTTGAAAACGTAACAATACTTTTTATACTAATTGTTATCGCTGCTATATTTTTATTGTTCAACAAAAGGAATAATAATCACTCTGAGAGAGAAAATATCATAATTAAGGATAATTCCTCTTCTCTTTTTGGTTTATTTCCAAAACCTTCTTTTTCTTTTTCCAATCTCTCTAATGATGTTTTATTAAACCCATATCAAGCTCCTCTTAGAGATGATAGAGTTTATAGAACTGATATGAATGATCCACGTGGTGTCCCTATTAATGTTTCTACTAGAGCTGTTGATACTTCTTATAGACAAGTTGGTATCCTTACTAGAATGGGTGGTCCTGAAATGATTTTACCTCTTATGGGAAGACCACTTTACACTTCAAGAGACAAATGGAACTTTTACACTATGAGTAATGAAAATAGCATGGTTAAATTGCCTATTACATACAAAAACAGAAGTTGTACAAATGAATATGGTTGTGATAATCTCTATAATGGTGATAATGTCTATGTTGAAGGTTATAATGATACTTTTAAAGTAACTATGTATGATAATCAAGTTATGCGTTATATTCCATACTTGTAAAAAAATAAATTGTTATAATTTATAATTTATTTTTAATGTTTAACCCACTAGTTTTTATTTCGGATTCAAATACTTTTATGAAAAGTCACACAACAAATATCATCCGGATTCGGAATCTTCTGCTTTCCATGAACTGTCCCATTCCAAACATAATCCCATTCTTGTTTCCATCGCTCCGACGCCAATGCACCCAATGCCTTCGCATCTGTATCCATATCACTTACCATGGCCATATCATCTTCTGTATCAGCATATACATCCCATAGCCCATCCGAACCCCCAACTATTTTGTAAGGTTTGTTTTCATCCAAATCGACCTCTATGCGATTGTTACTTGAACCATATGCTAAATTATGCCCTAGCGATTGTATAATTGCCACTTTCTCTTTATCAATACCAGATTGTACATGGTAATATTTACTAGCTATCATAGTCAATTGGCTACTGTTTACTGCTTTTATATTCCATGCGGGTGTCTCAGTTATATTGAGGTTTTGCTTTGCCTGCCTCTCTATCTCATCTGGATCAGACATCTTTATTACTCGCGTTTCCGCTACTACTTCGTCGCCTGAGTATACTTTCATTACACTATCGCCAATCCACCATATTGTTATCTTATTATTACTTACTTTTGCTATAGAACAGCAAGCACCTATTCCACATGTGTCTTCATATTCTTGTGATATCGCATCTTGGAGAAACATTATTGGATTATCTGGATTATTCATCACTAGATGTTCCCAATTATATGTTGTTTGTAGCCATGATACCATATCTTTCTTTCCTTCTCCTAATCTACCATATCTATGTTTACCATGGCCATCCAAAACTATCAACCAATGTATATCTCCTTCTTTCTCATTATCTACCTTTATTACTTTTACAAAATCCTGCCCAATCGCATTATTCTGCTCTACAAATATGCTATATAAAGGTTGGCTATTTTTATCCATAGTTGTTTCTACAAGAGTGGCCATATTTAGTCGTACAGATGTAAGTTACATTGTTAACTATTTTGTTTCATTTTTTTCCCAATTACTATTTTAATTACTTTAAATATATTTTATGTAATTACTTAGAAAAATAAGCGTTTTATTTTATTAATGATGAGTGCAGCAGAAGATAGTATTATCATCACTGAAAATAATTATAGGGAGGTTGCCGATAAATATAATTCTATGTTTTCAGCATTATGTTTGCTCAATAAAGAAAATCCTTGCAAACTGGGTATACATAATGGTTCACTTTATAAGTCATGGTCTACACTTAGTGGTGTTCAAAGATCATATTATGGCGAAAGTAGAAATGTTCTTATTGATTTTCTTGAAACTAATTTTTCTAAGTATGTACAATTCTATAATAATATGTTTGGCCTTTTGAATAATTACGATAGCGGCCTTATACATGAAATTGCTACTACAATTGATGTAAGTAGACTTAATATTGGTAATTGGATTAAAGGATTAGAAGGCGTTGCTGCAACTTATCCTGACGATAAAACTATTAGTTCTAAAATTAATAATATTATTTCTATGCTTACTAGCATTCTTAGTAAAAAGGTTACTAGAGGTTAATTATATTATTTAACATTTTAAAATAATATATTTAATTCTTTCTTCGAGTTTGTTTCTTATGCTTATTACGTTTATTTTTCTTTCTTTTTTTGGTTTCACGTCTCTTGCCTCCTATTTTAGCTGCTGTAGGAGCGTTAGGGTTTCTTACTGGTGCTCCTTCTTTTGCTTTTGCTCTCTTCTTTGCTGCTTCTGCTGCGTGGCGAGGGAGGAATGCATCAGGTTTGGGTTTTGGGTTTGGTTTTGGCTGCGGCAACACTGGAGGTTTATATCCTTCTCCTTCTTTAACAACACATTCTTTTGTTTTTTGGTCACATTCTCTGTTTTCTGGACAATCTTCGTCCTTTTTACACTTTTCATCCGGAAACTTATTTGGAATGAGTTTTTCTTTTACCGAAGCGTTTGATACCTTTCTTGTCGCCACCGCCGCCCTCAATGCTGCATCTTTTGCAAGTTGTTTCCCCTTTTTTTGGTGTTCTTTTTTATTTTCAGCTATAGCTATTGGATGAGAAAGTGGCAAACACTCCTCATCTTTGGTATAGTGGCATCCCTTTATTTTTTCACATTTATCCTTTCCTAATTTTGTACCTGGTCCACAATCTGGTTCATCGGTAGAAGATTCTTTTGGTACTTTTGTTTCAAGTCCTTTCGGCAAATCATCTTCATCTGCAAACTCGTCAACAGGAAGAGGATCTGCTGATGAAGCAGCCGCAGTGGCTTTTGCACCCTTACTATTAATATGATCTACTACACCTTTTAATACTGCTTCAGTTGAACTACCAGATGGACCAGTTACATCTAACAAACTTCCCTTAGGCAGTACTGCTCTAATAGTTACCTCTAATTGACCGTCTTCATTTATTCTAGCATGTGTTGTAGTTAATGAACCATCTGGAGATTTAGCATGAGTTTCATGATGAACATCTGCATCAGCACTATGTAAACTCTTTGGATGATGAACATCATCAGAACCACTTCCTGGTGCTACTTCTTGTACAGGTGGAGCTGGAGGTGCTACTTTTGGTTCTGGAGATGATTCTGTATCAGCTGCTTCTGGTTTTGTTACACCAGGTGCTGTTGCTGCTATGCTTGGTTCTTCAACAGAAAGATTACCTCCGCACATTGCGTAATGTAACATATAATTTCTATAGTTTTCCTTGTTTGTAAGTGTTAAATATGCTTCTAATATGCACTTGGCTTCTGGAGATGTCTGGTCTTTACCTTCTAACAATTTATTCTTTGCTGCTGTCGCTTCCGCTACAATTTCTTTTTTCCATTCTGTGCTGGTAGGTGCTTTTATTCCTAATTTGTCAAAGTAATTTATAAATCCTTTGTCTTTATCGCATTCTCCTAGAGACTTGCAATTTTCCTTCTCCCATTCTTCTTGGGCTTTCTTATGTTGTTTCAACGCCGCCTCTTTCGCTGCTGCTTCTGCTACTACTTTACCAGTTCCTCTAATTAATTCCATATTTTTAAAATTTTCGAATGTATCTTTATCTTTAAATAAATTATAAATTGCCCCATTTTTTTGGCTGCTATCATCAACAGACGAACTTGACCCTAAATAATCATAATGATCAGGACCTCCAGTATGCAATAACATAATTGGTTCAGGATAACTATTATCTGCACTTTGTGGTATTTTAATTCCTAATGCCTTATTATCGTCACTTATATATCTCCACAATTTGTGCGGAGCTGTCTCATATACACAAATTGTTGTTTTTAAAAGTCTAGCAAAATAAATCAAGTCTTCTCCAGTCAAATACTGATCTGTTAATTTGGCAAGTTCTTTAGTTTTTCTCTTTTCATCATAAATAGTACTACTTTCTATATCATTTTGTCTTTCAGTGCGAACCCACAATCTCATTTGGTCCACTATTGTTTTTTCAAAACTTTGATTTTCGGTTCCAGGTTTTTCTCTATCATTGTCACGTATACTGCTTATAAAAGTTTGGGGTACACCACTTAAATCAAGTGATTTTAGCCATTTTTCATTATCTTTATTTTTATGTATCCAAAAAGCCACAGCATACCAACCACAATTTCCGTCACCTTTCATAATTACTTTATTATAGTCTGGATTTTCAATAATGTTCTTCATTGAATGATGTGTTCTTGACTTAACAAAGGCTGGATCACATAATCCTACTACCTTGTTGTTTCCACCTTTTGCATCTTCAATTATTTCATTCCAAGTGTTCTTAGTGCATTTTACCTTCTGCGTCGGGGAGTCTACAGCTTGAGTTTCATCTGTTCGTAATCCCAATCGGTCGCCTGTAGCTTTTATTGCAGGATCTACAGAATCACCTGAACTAGGCTCTTCTACTGTTTTAGATGTATCGTCTGTAGCACTAGCATCTGTAGCACCTGAAAGGTCTTCAGATGATGGCACTAATTTTGGGGTTGATAAATCACTCATTTCTATTGATGAACCTGGCTCTCCCAATTCTACTCCAGAAGATTCATCAACAGGATTTGATGTAGTATTAGTTTTAATATCCTTTTCTTGTTTACTAATCACATTTTTTGGCAATGTTGTTTCAAACTTTTCATATTCAACTGATAAGTTATTTTGTCCTGAATCAACAAGATTATCGCGTTTTGTTATTTTATCAATTGTATCACCCTCAATCCGATCATCAAGACCACCTCCTGTAAGAATTTCACCATATTTGGTTTTTAAACTATTTATTGCTGCTTGTATCTCTTTGCTTACATTTTCCAAATAACTTACTTTTCGAGTTCCAACTGTGTGACCAGAGAAATCAGTTTCTGGAATATACATAATTTGCATCTGTAAACTCATAATTGTATTATATGGTTTATCTAAAGCATCAACTGTTGCACCAAATAAAGCTGCTATCTTTGTCAAGTTTGTAAATAAACTTGATGTTTCACTTATATTTTTTTTGACATTTTCAAAATTATCACTAGTTTTATGGAGGCGATATTCATTTACTACATCCCGTAATTCATCTAATTTTTCCTGCAATGCATTTTCTAATTTAAGTACTTCAAGATCAAATACTGCTTCAATACCTACACCTAACTTCAGTAATTTAAATCCACTTTTTATATTTCTGTAATATTCGTTATCTTCTTTTAAATTATTATTTAAAGCATTTTCCATTCGAGTAATATTAGCGGCATTTTTTTCTCCGAGACCCATTAAGTCACCTTGATGCTTATATATTTCACTTTCTCTTTCAATAAAATTATCTACTTCTGAAATAATAATTTCTTTTGCTGAAGTAGTTTTACTTGTACCTGCTACAGCATCAAATAAACCTCTCATCATTGATTTACTTGCAGCTGTTGATTTAAAATCTTCTATCTTTTTCAATGCAGAATAAAAAATTGTATTTTGTTCTCGTGAGCCAACATCAGCTTCCCGAAACTCAGGTTTCTGTAATTCATCCAAATAATCTTTCAAAGCATTTTCCCATAATTTACCATACTTATCATCTATCTTTTTTGAATACTCTTTATTGTCAGGATCTGCTGATTTTCTCAATCTAGCACCTCCTCTTTTTTGTTTATTTTTCAGAGATTTATATCTTAAATGCTTTCTCTTTTTTTTGTTGTATGTTCGAGGTTTTCTATGCTTTCTCTTACCTAGATGTTTTTTAGGATTTTTCTTTTTTGTTTGATTACGACTATGTAAGATTTTATATATTTTGCCTCTTGAAATCTTCATCTCTATATAAATCTTATCATATTTTTTTATTATGAAGTTATATTAATAATGAGTTGTCCAAATGCTACAGCACCAATAGATATTGTTAATAATAATGCAGAAACTTGTGATAAAAAATGTGATATTGCTTTTGATTATCCTAATACTTCTGTTACTGCACAGAATAAAGGGGACTACATCCGCTTTTCATTTGATAAATCTTCTACACCTCCTGTTTACTTTAATAAGGAAAAGTACGATGTTCAAGAAATGAGACTTTTTCAACCTTCTCTACATACATTTAGCGGTTCAAGAGCTTCTGCTGAAATTATTATTGTTCATAATAATGTTAGCTCTTCCAAAACTCTACTTGTTTGTGTTCCTATTCTAAATAGTG
>Ga0213866_10001944_pt1 | contig 15007 bp, 9 predicted proteins | sample PICome_11_FD_160079 | JGI IMG/M metagenome (GOLD analysis project Ga0213866, IMG submission 160079) | Coastal seawater microbial communities near Pivers Island, North Carolina, United States - PICO284 | ecosystem: Environmental > Aquatic > Marine > Coastal | place: USA: North Carolina...
CTTCGCGGGGACGATAAAAGGGGTTTGTTACTGGATCGTTTTCGAAACGTGCGACCTGACTCTGCCACCGTCGACGTGCAACGATAAAGGTTGCCGCATCACGAATCTCAATACCAAACTTGGTAAACAAGTCACCCTCTCCATCAAACCCTTCTGTATTCTCGACGTACATCTCGATACGATACGCGTTTTCAAAACGAGACACTGTGTCATCCTGTAAGATGCCATCCCGTTTTACAATTTCGCGAGGAATGTAATACACATCCTGACCATACATCTTCAGAGATTCAATTATGAGATCTTCATAAAGATTCTGTTCGTTTGCGGTCCCCTGCGTAAAGTAGAGATTAGTTGCCATTCATTACCCCATGAAAAAGTCTGGTGGTGACTCATGTTCAAGACGCATCTTCTCTTCTAGTCGTTGAAGTTCTGCTGTCGCATCATCATATATTTGTCGACCATTCATCGTCACTCCGCCAGGCAACTGTACCCCCTCAAATTTCATAAGGTTTGCACCCCATTGTTGTTTGATGGCTTGTGTTGCGTAGTCTCTGAGGAAAATGTCATCCCAGATATTGTATGTGTCTGCATCGACATGTTGCATACACTCTGCGATTATGTACTCATCTTTTATCACATCTTTATCTTCGAAACTACCGTGTAAGTAAAGTCTTCCTTGGTTTCGCGAAAAGGTTGTCAACGGTTGACCCTCAAGAATATTATCAAGGAAATCTAAGTACTGTTCTAACTGATAGTAATAAGACATACCACCAGCAAACTGCATGAAGTCTCCCAGACTGTTTAACATCATCTGATATTTGATATCAAACATGTTGATCGATGAAAACGTCCTATTCAATGGGAATATTTTAGTAACGAATGGTATGTCCGAACTAATCGGAATGTATCCGTTGTCGATATCAGTTTGAGTCACTTGATGTTTCAAAAAGATACGAACGAGCGCATCATCGTGAAACTCACGATACATCGCTAACGAATCATCGATACGATCTTCAATCTGATCTACGTCAACGTTGATTTCAATAACCGGTTGACCTAGACGACGAAGACAATAGTCAATGAGAGTCTGTCTTGATGATGGCGCTGCCATTTATTTTCTCCAATTTAGTTACTTGCTATTTATGCACCCCACAGGATCGCACCTGAAGAGTCATAAATGATGAGGGCATTCCCTCTTCTATCAAAGAATCCAATTTGTGCACTTACTGAGTCAGCAGTCAAAGATGCGTCTCTAATCAAAATGTCGTTATTTGTGGAGTCACCTCGATCTGTAACATCTTGAAGGTTGTCCACCTCAGTAGCAGCAAGAGACGCAAACGTTCTCTGTGCAACACTGTCACTTGCAGTCAATACAAGAACGGTAGTTGTATCGTTGTTTGTCGGTAGATTTTCAGTAATCAAACCAGACTTTAAGGTAAGAGTGTTGTCAGTTGAATCACCACGATCGGTAACCGATTGCAGTGTGTCGTTACCTAAACCGGCTTCGTCTGTAAGATCTGCAAAGGTTCTAATACCAACACTATCTGTCAGTAAGTTTCTGACAAGAAGTTGAGACGTTGTGGTATCACTATCTGCACGTGTTAATACCAATCCACCAATAGTAATACCGCGAGTTGTTGAATCACCACGGTCTGTTACTATCTGTAAAGTGTCTGCACCGATACCCGCTTCATTTGCAAGTGATACGAACGTTCTCTTACCAACACTGTCAGTAAGTTCATTTAATACCAGTATAACATTGGTATCTGAGTCAGAGTCTACCTGACTAATTGTCAGACCACCAGTAGAGATATCATCACCCTGTGCGATTAAACCTGCATCATCTGCAAGATCACCGAACTTTCTAATACCTACGGAGTCAGTATCAAGATTTAGAACAAGAACCTGATCTGTGTCGGAGTCACTATCAACAACAGTAATCGACAGACCACCTGCAACGATTCGATCTCCCTGTGATATTAAACCAGCATCTTCCGCAAGATCTTGGAATGATCTGATACCTACAGAGTCTGTTTCCAGATTTTTTACAAGAACTTGGTTTGTATCTGAGTCACTGTCAGTCTGTGTAATAGACAGACCACCCGCTTGGATTTGATCACCTTGTGATACTAGACCTGCTTCTTCCGCGAGAGACTGGAACGACCGTTTACCAACACTGTCTGTGGTTTCGTCTAAGACAAGTAGTATAGTCGTATCTGGATCGCTGTCTACCTGACTAATGGTCAAACCACCCGCAGAGATGTCGTCGCCTTGTGCAATCAGTCCTGCGTCGTCCGCAAGATCACCAAACTTTCTAATACCTACGGAGTCAGTGAGAAGGTTTAAAACAAGAACCTGATCCGTGTCCGAATCGGAATCTACTGTTGTAATTGATAAACCACCAGCAGTGATTGCATCTCCCTGACTTACTAATCCTGCGTCGTCAGCAAGAGACTGGAAAGATCTTTTCTGAACACTATCCGTTGTTTCATCTAGGACAAGAATAGTTGTTGAAGTGGGATCACTGTCTACAGCAGTCAACGTCAGTCCACTTAGACTTGCCGCATCTCCATCTTGAAGTAATCCTGCCTCTTCTGCTAGAGAGGTAAATGACCTTACACCTACACTGTCTGTGAGTAAGTTGCGTACTAACAATTCTGTGGTGGTTGCATCACTGTCTGCTTGAGAGAGTATCAGTCCACCAATTTTAATTGCAAGACTTGTTGAATCACCACGAGCAACAACAGTTTGTAATGTGTCTTGACTCGCATCGGACAAAGATGCGAACGACCGAATACCAACAGAGTCGGTAAGGGGATTCTTTACTAAGACTTGATCGGTTGTTGGATCACTATCCGCGACTGTTAGTTGCAGTCCACCAGCGGATATCGCATCACCCTGTGATACTAGACCTGCATCCGATGCAAGTGATGCAAACGATCTCTTACCAACACTATCTGTGATTTCGTTGATGACAAGAACTGTCTGAGTGTCGGGGTCACTGTCTATCGCAGTCAGTGATAGACCACTTAGACTCGCAACATCTCCATCACTCAAAAGACCTGCTTCATCCGCGAGTGATCCAAATGATCTTATACCTACACTATCAGTTTCGAGATTACGAACAAGAATTGCGGTACCTGAGTCGACACTATCTGCTCTTGTTAGTGATAACCCAAAAATTGTGATAGATTTATCTGTAGAGTCTCCACGATTGGTGACAGACTGTAACGTGTCTACACCTAATCCACTGTCTCCCAAAAGTTCTCGAACACTAATAATTCCAACGGTGTTCTCGTTCGCGGGATTAGTAATTGCGAGTACGTGTCTTTCGTTTCCACCAATAACAGAATCTAGTGTACCAGCACCAAAATCTAACTGATCAAGATCGATTGACTTAGAAAAGAATCGAGTTCCGTCTGCGGTAGATAAAAGAATACCACCACTGTCTGACGGCAAACCTAGATTGGGTTCTGCCTGATCCAGACTGAGGAAAGTTGTACGGTCTGAGTCAAGACGCGTAAACGCTCTTACTCTTACCTTTCCACTAAGTTGTGATAGTCCTTTTCCCGCCATTTAATTAACCGTTCAATGCCTGTAAGAATGAGAAGATGAAGTTCACATCTTCTCCAGATGAGTCTTCAGTAAACGCTCGCATTTTGTTATCCTGCTCTACAATAAGTTTACCAGTGATAAGACCCGCTGCGTCGTTTGGTTGCACATCAAAGTTTTTAACAACATTGGTTGCAACATCTGTTGTTGTGTCGTAGTGTTGGAAAGTAACTTGGTGTACTGTATCCGTAGACGTGTTTGCGGCTTGCGCCATCAACACAATTGCAGTAATTCCGTTGGGAGTAGTATAGATGACATCACTATCACCGATAAATCCCCCAGCGGGTTTAGAGACCAACTTCGCGGTTCTCGTTTTAAATTCATTTAATGGGATTGCCATTGATTAACCCTCAAGTGCCAAGATGTATGGTGTTAGAATTTCGAACAGAGATCGTTCGAAGGTCTCACCTTCAATTCGTCCTGCTGCTCTGTTAATTGTTAAGTCTGCACCAATTCGGAAATCACCCAACTGATCCGTACTTGTGAATACCACGAGACCTTCTTGGGTTGCAGAGTCAAACACGACTTCGCGTGACCGACTAGGAATACCACCGTTTTGTGGAATCGCAGTAAAAGTATTTGTACCTGCACCCACATACTCGAAAGTATGGGATGAGGTTGTGATTTGTGACCGTTGATGAAAGTTTACAGTCTGTCCCGCTTTCTTCGCAACATTCATAGGTGGTTGCATAGTGATATCGTATACGCCAGGCGAGACAGAATCTATATTCGTAATGGTGTAGAAGAATTCTTCTGAGTCAAACCTAATCGCATCGTTATAGTTCGGTTTCTTGAACGCGTTCAGTTCGTCAAGGTAACTATACGAGTCGAGATTTCGAATATCTGTGTACCGTATTACGTCCGCAAATACTCCTTGATCTGATTCTAACACACCACGATATAAGGGTGGACTCGAACCCAGAGAGACTAAACCAAAGTCACCAAACGATGCGTTACTGTTTGCGATCGAACATTGACCACCTGACTTCGCTTCAATAGATGTCGCGGTCGAAATTGTAAACATGGATACAATCTGTGAATATCCACGATTTAATAGTTGCACTCCGAAACCCGCTGCGTTATACTGTGTAAAGGCATCCGATACCATTGACCGTAGTCCAGATGCCTTTGACCCATCGATACGCATACCCACACCGTCTGTGGTGATCGATGTACAGTTCTGAACATAAGGTGACTGGATAATAAACGGACCCGCGCCAGGCGAGTCTACACTTGGATCAAACGAAACACACGCTGCAAGACTTTGGTGGTCACGGAATGTCACATCCTTAATGAATGTACCATTGTCAACATAGAACAAATCCGAGTCAACATTCTGTGGACGAATAGTCACGGTTCGTAGGTTGTCTCCTACGATCGCAGTCTTGGGTGGCAACTTCAACGGGTTGTTGATTGCGTAGTCACCTGACTTCAGATAAATCGTAGTGTCACCAGTTGTCGCAGCACGTTCCACTGACTGGGTGATGATTAGATCTTCCAGTTCTTGTGTCTCAGTAATCGCGTCACGGAGTGCAGAACTTACACCACGTGATGTGTAATTTGGTTCTACCTTTGTGGGAAGATTGTCTAGATTATTGTCATCAATCACATCTACAAAGATAGGAACAAGATCATTCTTGAGTCGATTACCTTCAGTTGTTGTGGCATATTGACCACTGTTACCCGAAGAATCTAAGCCTGTTGAAGTCAAATTAGAAGACAATGCATTACGTACTAACTCATCAACAATGACACCAAGGTGTGTATATGTGTCAACCGACTGAGATTGTTGTGCTGCGGGTAACTGAGCAACCCCATCGACAAAGTATGACTGTGCGACGATCTGTACTCCGTGTGTACCACCATAAAGAATGTCAAAGGTTAACGCGTCAACAATAAAACCTACGTCTCTTCGACATTTTGTTTCGTTATATGATAAAGACGGGAAGTTTGCAGTGATGTATGCGATCGCTTCGTTCTTGAGATAATCACGGTTGTTCTGTAGAATAACTGCCGCGTCATCCGCATCACCTGAAGGTAAGACTGCGGGTGCGGGAAAGACAAGTGTGTCTGCTGCCGTCTCTGTTGATGTTTCACCGTTAACCAGAATGTCTACGACTTCCGACCAATGACGGTTGTTTCTCTGCAATGCACCATCAACACCTGTACTCGACTTTACTGCTGCAACCGATGCAACCGCACCTTTTGCTTCGTTGAAACCTGAGCGAGTCGCAACCAATTGTGCATCTCGTACCACATTTGCACTTGCACGTTGATATGATAAACCCGATGTTACAGCATTGTAGTTTGTTCCGAAAGCAATATCGTGATACAATCCGTCAAAGATTAACCCGAAGTCACGTCTACATTTTTCTCGATTAAATGTGAATGTGTGTAGTGATGTGACGTGAGAGATTGCAGAGTCTAGAGTCGCGAAGGCATCTTGTAGTGAAGTACCTAGATTGCCTTTAACCCCACCCTTTGCAACATAGAATACGTTTTCTACCTTATCGTCACCTACCTGTACAACGTCGATGTTACCATTCGCATCGCGTTTGATAAACATACGTCCGTCATGAGTGTTGATTGCGATTTCACCAAGCGCAATATCACTTATGCCGGGACGTTTGCCGGGTGTCGAAGTTCTTTTCTGTAACTGTTGAGTATTAGTAGCCATAGTATCTATTTATTAGAATATTCCACCGTCTTGTACAACCAAAGAAATCTGCCCAGAATCTCCGATATTAAACTGATCGGAATCGAAACTCGCAATGCCCGGATTGGTTATAGTCGCAAATTCTGCTGAGATAATTATATTACCTGTTACAGAATCTTCGCGAATGTTAATACCTTCACCCTCATTCACCACTTGTAAAAGGTTTGCAACCAAGTCTCTTACGTTGATTGTGTTTACTGAGAGCGTCCCAATTGTGGCAGAGTCTGCCTCAAGTAATCTGGTGTCAACAGTGTTGTCGACATTTAAGTCACCAGAACCAATATTCAGTTCATTAATTTTCTTCGCTGAATCGACAATCAACGCAGTGTTCGCGGTGTTAATACCGTGTGTGTGGTTTAACAGATCGGTAAAATACTTACCACCGATAACATCGATTCTTTCTGCGAGTTCATTACCGTCTGAACCTACACCAAAGTAAAGACGATCCCCACCATTACCACCTCCACCTCTAGATGGGTCTGGAAGATAAGAATATGCAATTTCACCACTATAAAGTCCGGTAGGTGTACCAGAGTCTGGAGAACGTCGAATAAGTATGAACCCACGAGCGGAGTCGCGGTTGAAAACTTTACCGTCAATCTTGTTGACGCTTGATTGAGAGTTTCTTAATATACCATCGCTATCTGCGATGAGGATATCACCTTCTCGAATGTTACTTGTGGTGATACCAACAACATCATTAAGATTAACCGCATTTGAAATGGTGACACTGCGGGTTGGAACACCAACCTCAATCTTGAGAACCTTAGTGGTGTCTCCTACAGTGACGCGATATTGATGCGGATTATTCTGTTCGTTCGACATCTACTACCCCTTATGTAACTGCCGGACTAACAGTAATTAAACCTTGCAACACTCTTTCGATAGTAGTTGTTCCATCACTATCACTGGATATTTCTACATCATAAACATATCGTCGACGATGATTTAACAACGTTGTTTGTGCATTTGTAAGTTTGAGATTGACAATACCATCTGTTGCGGGTGAGATAATGTTTGCATCAAATGCAACTTTATCTGAGTCACTTACATCGTGACTGGTTGCCAATTTACCGGCAGCCGAATACCCAGTCAAATCTTTTGCTGTTCCGTCTTTGTTAACTAGGTAGAGGTCGATCGCTACATCGGTACCCTGATCTATTGTAAGATCTTCGTAGTATGCCATAAAGAACTTCCATAAAAGTGTTTTATGGTTTTATTTATACGTTTACGACTGCTGAATATCTTCAATTACCCATTCTTGTAGACCAGAAGATAACTCAGAACGATCTAAAATGAATGCGATAGTCATTCGAAGACCTTCTCCTGTATTCCTCGCCGAATGATAACACACCTTATCCATACCATCTTTGTAAGATCCGAAATAACCTGCTTTACACTGCCACCCTTTTTTGTCGGGGATAGTTACAATTTCTTTTTTAACAGGATCATAGTGTTTCCACCAACCATCACCTGTTTCAGAATAGGTAAACACAAAGTTATATGCAGACGCGTTTGCATTATTGTGCCATGCGATGTATCCATAATGTGGGGGATATACTGAAAATAATGCATTTCTTTTTAAATTAAACTGAGTCTGAAATTTTTCATAGAAACTAAAGATTCTCTGACCCACTTCATCTGCCAAGTTACCTGCATCTTTAGTAAAGTTAAGACCGTTTTGTCCAAAAGAATAACCAGTGATATGTTCTGGAAACCCGTCATGTTTTGTTCCCATACCTTGAATTCTTTTGAGGTATTCTTCACCTGTAAAATAATCTGCATCCGATGCGTTAAATTGATTACGACTTGACATATGAACTGACTTGTAGTTCTCATCTTTCAAGAACCACAAAGTCTCGTTCAATATTTCTTTTGTTTCCTCATTAAGAGGGATGTCGTGCATCATCGATAAACTTCCTGTTTTGCAGTAGACGACGAATAGTGTCGAATCACAATCGGTTTCTTGTTGTGGTTGAGGTGTGCTTTATATTTAGAGTAGTAATTCCATCGTGCATCGTCATCGATCACACCAACTCTCAGATCCTTAAATCGTTCATCTTTGTTGGTCAACCACCATAAAGAGAATTGATCCCAACGTTTAAATGATGCGGGGTAGTTGTCTAGATCTTCACTTCCATCTTCTTTCTTTGGCCACCATCGCCCTGCATATTGTTCAACTGTAAGATCGAACCAAGCGTGCATGAACTCCCTAACTTTTGGATTACGCATATCATACAGACACACACCTCCACACAGTTCAAAACCACCCTTTGACCCGTCTGGTTTAGTTCCGCCGGGGAAATAAACTTCTGCATAACAGTAATGTCTTTCTACGGGAAGACCTGTGAACAACACATCATAACCGTTGAATTCATCAAAGACAGTTGCAATATCTTCATGTTCACATTCGGTATCCGCATCAATATAAAATGTCAAATCGTAAGGTGATCGTGCCATCCCCCAGATTTTTGCACGTTTGTGGTTGTCACAAAAAATAATATCGTCTGCGATCGCACGTCCACGATCGGTCAACAACCACTCTTCTGTTACAAGACAACACTTTGCATCGGGGTGAAAATCTTTGATAGATTCAATTAGGTTACATGCAGAGTGATAAAAAAACTTTGTACGTGATGCTACAATTACGTAGCCCTTAGTTGGTTCCGTCATTCTTAAAAATCCCCAATTCCTTTCCAATAATTAAAGATGCATACGCATTCATTTCTACTTCGTTCTGTGATCGACGAAGTCTTGTGCGAAGATTTTTATCTTCACTATTCGCAATTTCGGGGATTTCAAATGCCTGCAATTTCATGTGAAAAAGTTTCTCAAGCATCTGTGTCTTTTTCGCCTGCTCCTGTTTGATTTGAGCGGACTTTCTTTCCATGTCCTTTCTTTTACGACGTTCAGTGGTGTTTGCGTCAATTCTTTCTACACCAACAACTTGCACCACTTCCTTGTAATCGGGACATTCTGATCCGTCTGGTCTTTGACGCGAAAACGTAACAACTTCTTTTCTACGGCCTCCGTCAATTCTATGCATTCGGATACACTTGACAACCGATCGGTCATCAATGCCATCCTCCCAATAAGCGTTGTCTTGAATTTCGTAACTCATTAATCTATCCTCACGTACAATGTATATGTTTCAATTGATGCTGGTGTTCCTAACAACTCACCACCGGCACCATAAATGGTATCACCGACATAGGTACCCGCATAGTTTTCCAAAACTTCATCACCTTCAAATGAACTAGAGAAGTCACCTGTAAATGACCCCGCATCATAAATCGAACTGTAATTTCCAACAAACTGTGTACCGGAAAATTCACCGACGTAGAATTGTTGGAATGTCACACCTATATATGTTTCTTCTACGTCACCCAAATATTGATCGGTTGGGTTACTAAACGGCGAAATATAGTCGCCTGTGTATGTAACCTCATCAAAGTTGGTGGCATAATTGACTGAATAAACATCTCCATCATATGTCGCCGCGTACTGACCGTCATAAGTTGTGATATAATCTGGTGAATAGTTACCACTATAGTCACCACTATAATCTTGTGTGTACACAGATGCATATTCAGATGTATAATCAGATGTATAATTACCTGAGTAATCACCTGAGTAATCACCTATGTAAGTGCCCTCATACGCAGACACATACTGAGCAACATAATCTGCACTATAGTCGCCAGTGTATGCGGAACCATAATCACCCGTAAAGGTTCCTTCGTAATTTGCCTCGTAGTCACCTGTATATATTGCTTCATAATTGGACTGATAATCTGTAGCGTAATCAGTGTTATAACTTTCTTGAACCTCACCAGTGTAGTCACCGACATATATTTCAGAATCAACACGACCATACTCACCAGTATAGTTTTCTGCATCGATACTAATATACTCACCAATGAATGTCTCATCAATGACAGATTGGTACTCACCAGTGTATGACTCAATCACACCACCTTCATATTCACCAGTGTATGTAATTGGCGTTTCACGCGTATATGATCCAGTATAACTCTCTGAAATTTCTCCGGTATAATCACCAGTGTAGTCTTCCTCGACTTCACCTGTGTAAAGACCAGTGTAGTTTTCGGAGATGACTCGACCATAGTCACCTGTGTATGTTTCACCTACTTGACCTGTATATTCACCAGTGTACGTATCGGGATCTGCCCGTTCGTACTCTCCAGTATAAGTCTCTTCGATGACACCTTCGTAGTCACCAATGTAAGTTTCTGAAGACTCACCGGAATAATCACCGACATAGTTTTCTTCGATAACACGTTCGTATTCGCCAGTATACCCCTCATCAACAACACCTGTATAATCACCGGTGTAATTTTCTAGAGTATCACCAGTGTATTCACCTGTATATGTTTCAGAAACAATACCACCGTAAGTTCCGGTGTATGACTCGTTAACAATTCCAGTGTATTCACCCGTATAATTCTCTACATCAACACGTTCATAATCGCCTGTGTATGCAGTTGCAGTGACTCGTTCATACTCACCGACATACTCTTCGATCTGAGTTCGTTCGTATTCACCCGCGTAGTTTTCGCTGTCAGTTCTTTCGTAGTTACCACCGTAAGTCTCAGCGTCTGCTCTTTCATAAGATCCTGTGTAAGTTGTTGGGTCAACACGGCCATACTCACCCTCATATGTGATATCGGTTGTTCGTTCGTAGTCACCAGTGTAAATATCTACCTGATCACGTTCATACTCACCTGTATAGGTAGTTGCAGTGACGCGTTCGTATTCACCAGTATAAGTGGTTGTGTAGTCACTTGCATATGTTGACTCATAGTTTTCGAGAACCTCTCCCGTGTAATCACCTGCGTAATTTTCTGAATCGATTCGTTCGTAGTCACCAGTATAGTCTTCAATGTCGATACGACCATAATCACCGGTATACGTTTCCGCATCCGTTCTTTCATAGTTACCACTATAGTCATCTGTTTGAGTACGCTCATAGTCACCAGTATAAGTGGATTGAGTTGTTCTCTCGTAATTACCTGTATACTGTGACTGATAATCACTTGCATACTCTGAACCATATGTCTCCGAAATCTCGCCAGTGTAATCACCATCGTAAGTATCGGGATCTGCACGTTCATACTCACCAGTATAAGTTTCAACATCGGTGCGTCCATAGTCTCCAGTAAAGACTGTGGTGTCTGTACGTTCGTAGTCGCCAGTGTATGTTTCTATGTCAACACGTGTGTAATCACCACTAAACGTTGTTCCGTCTTCTCGTGCATACGAACCAGTGTATGTTGTTTCTGTTGCACGTTCATACTCACCTGCATAGGTGATATCTTCAGTTCTTTCGTAACTACCTTGATAAGTTTCTGATTGAATACGAGTATACTCACCAGTATAGTTTTCTGGATCAACTCGACCATATGTTCCGGTATAGGTTGTCTCTGTAGTTCTTTCGTAATTACCCGCATAGGTGACATCGGTCGCACGTTCATAGTCCCCAGTGTACGTGGTGGTATCTGCGCGTTCGTATTCACCCTGATAGTTTTCAGAGTCATCTCTACCGTAATCACCGGTGAAGGTTACAACATCGGTTCTCTCATAGTTGCCAGTATAGTTATCAATCTGAGTACGAGTATACTCACCGGTGTAGTTTTCCTCATCAACACGACCATAGTCACCCGTGTATCCTTCGTCGACCTCTCGTTCATAATTACCTGTGTAAGTATCCTCTTGAGATCTCTCGTAATCGCCGGTATATGTGTCTTCTTGTGATCTTTCATAAGATCCAGTATATGTCGTTTCGTCTACTCGACCATACTGTCCAGTATAGTTCTCTGGATCTGCCCTCTCGTAATCACCTGTATAACTTTCGTCTTGAGTGCGTTCATAATTACCGTCATACGTGTCAATTTGAATACGAGTATAGTCCCCTGTAAACACGCCAGTGTCAACTCGACCATAATCGCCAGTATATGTTACTGGTGTTGCACGTTCATATTCACCAGTGTATGTGTCAGTCTGGATACGTGTATAATTACCCGTATAGTTTTCTGGATCAACTCGACCATAGTCACCCGTATACGTTTCATCCTGAGTACGTTCATAATCTCCGGTATAAGTGTCTTCCTGAGTTCTTTCATATCCACCAGTATAATTGTCAACTTGTGCACGTTCATACTGACCAGTATATGTGTCTGGATCAATACGACCATACTCTCCAGTGTAGTTTTCTTCCTGAGTACGTTCGTACTGACCCTCATAGTTTTCTACTTGTGTTCTTTCATAATTACCCGAATACGTATCAATTTGAATGCGCGTGTAGTCCCCAGTAAATACTGCGGTATCAACTCGACCATACTCACCAGTGTACGTTACGGGAGTTGCACGTTCATATTCACCAGTGTAGGTGTCGGTTTGAATACGTGTGTAGTTACCTGAATATACTTCCTCTTCAACGCGACCATATTGACCTTCATAGTTTTCGGCTTGAGTACGTTCGTAGTTACCAGTATAGGTGTCGGCTTGCGATCTTTCATACTGACCAGTGTAAGTGTCTTCTTGATCACGTTCATACTGACCAGTGTAAGTTGTTTCGTCTACTCGACCGTACTGACCAGTGTAGTTTTCTTGTTGAATTCTCTCGTAGTTACCCGTGTAATTTTCTGCCTGAGTGCGCTCGTAGTTGCCGGTATACACATCGGTCTGGATTCGAGTATAGTCACCGGTAAAGAATTCTTCCTCAACTCGACCATAGTCACCAGTAAAGGTTACAGTGGTTGTGCGTTCATAGTTACCCGCATAGTTTTCGACATCAACACGTTCATAGTTACCAGTATAGTTGTCTGGTTGAATACGTCCATATTCACCAGTGTATGACTCTTCAATAACTCCAGTAAAATCACCCGTATAATGTGTTACATACGCGGAAACGTAGTTACCCGAATATGTCTCACTTGGTGTGCCTGCATATTCACCCGTGTAAGTATCAGTCTGGGTGCGTTCGTAATTACCAGTGTAAGATTCATCTGATAATCTCTCATAACCACCTGTATAAGTTTCGACTACTTCACCAGTATATGGACCCACGTAAGTTTCAATATCAACTCGACCATATTCGCCAGTAAATGTCTCACTTGGTGCACCAGTATAATCACCAGTATAGTTTGTAGTCTGTACCCTTGTATAGTTACCTGTGTAAGTTTCTGAAGGTGCACCTGTATAGTTACCGGCGTAGTTTTCTACGTCAACACGTCCGTACTCACCAACATAAGTTTCAAGAACTTCACCAGTATAGTTGCCTGTATAGTTATCTACCTGAGTTCTTTCGTATCCACCAATATAGTTTTCTGCGGGTGCACCAGTGTAGTTACCAGAGTAATTTTCTGCCTGAACACGTTCATATGCACCCGCATAGTTTTCTAATTGAACACGCGTATAGTTTCCGGTGTAGGTATCAGTCTGAACACGTTCGTAGTTACCTGCATAATTCTCTGGAGCAACTCGACCATATTCGCCAGTATAATTTTCAGCCTGAACACGTTCGTAGTTACCTGTGTAGTTTTCACCTTGATTTCTTTCATAATCTCCGGTAAATGTAGTAACCTGAGTTCGACCATATTCACCCGTGTATGCACTAACATAACTACCTGCATATTGTGAAGTATAACTTTCTTGTACATCACCAACATAACTACCTGTATATGTTGTAATTTGTTCACGAGTATAGTCACCGGTGTAAGGTTCTTGAACGTCACCAGTGTATTGTGAACCATATTCAACGGTAACGTCACCTGTATAGTTACCAACATAAGTTTCATTTACGTCACCAGTGTAGTTACCAGTAAACGTTTCCGAAACGACACCTGTGTAGTTACCAGTAAATGGAGACACCTGATCACGAGTGTAGTTACCAGTGTAAGTTTCTGAAATGACACCTGTATAGTTACCCGTGTAATTCTCTAATTGATCACGAGTGTAGTTACCTGTGTAAGTCTCACCTGCATTTCTCTCGTAGTTACCTACGTAGTTTTCTGCTTGGTTTCTTTCGTAGTTACCAGTGTACGTTTCAAGAGTGTCACTCGCGTAATTACCTGTAAATTGTGTTCCCTGATTTCGTTCGTAGTTACCTACAAAAGTTTCTACAACCTGACCAACATAGTCACCCGTAAATGGTGTTGCCTGTACTCGTGTGTAGTTACCTGCGTAAGTTTCCTGAACATCACCGACATAGTTACCAGTAAATGGTGTTGCCTGTACTCGTGTGTAGTTACCTGTGTAAGTTTCCTGAACATCACCGACATAGTTACCAGTAAATGGTGTTGCCTGATTCCGTTCGTAGTTACCTGCATAGTTTTCACCTTGATTTCTCTCATAGTTACCCACGTAGTTTTCTGCGGGAGCACCTGCATAGTTACCTGCATAGTTTTCAATCTGAGTACGTGCGTAGTTACCTGTATACGTTTCTTGGACTGCACCCGCGTAATCACCAGAATAGTTTTCTATCTGAGTACGTGCATAGTTACCTGTGTACGTTTCTTGTGCATCTCGTACATAACTACCTGTATAAGTTTCTTGTGCATCTCGCACATAACTACCGGTATACCCTTGTTGCGCGTCTCGTACATAACTACCAACATAGTTGGCTGCTTGGTCGCGTACATATCCACCTACATAGTT
>Ga0213866_10001945_pt1 | contig 15002 bp, 12 predicted proteins | sample PICome_11_FD_160079 | JGI IMG/M metagenome (GOLD analysis project Ga0213866, IMG submission 160079) | Coastal seawater microbial communities near Pivers Island, North Carolina, United States - PICO284 | ecosystem: Environmental > Aquatic > Marine > Coastal | place: USA: North Carolina...
GTCAGCGAAGAATTAAAAAAAATAAAAATGCCTGTAAACGAGCAATCTCCTATCGCTCTTGTTCATGACTATGAATCATGTTGGATGACTGAGCTTGATGGTCAAACCCATGATTTTCATTACACCCGACTCCTATTGGATTTCTATAAGGCCGTGCGAATGAATGGGGGTTCTTTGGATATTGTTGGAAAAAATGCTGATTTTACTGGATATAAATTAGTCATTGTCCCCTCTTTTGTGCATTTTCAAGAGGAGGATTTACAAAGAGTCATAAAATCTGGGGCTCAAATTTTAGCAGGCCCCAGAACTGGAACTAAAACTCCAGATTTTCAACTTCCCCCTGAGTTAAGTCTTGAGGGGTTAGGGTTTCAAGTTCGACGCGTAGATGCCCTTCCTAGAGATTTACCTGTGCCCGTTGAGTGGAATGGGATTAAAGGAACCTTTTCTATTTGGAGAGAGCACGGGTTAACTTCTGGTGTCAGCGAAGGTAAAGCAAGTGATGACATGGCAGTTCTGACAAGTGGAAATCAAGGAAGTTATCTATGTGGATGGCCTGATCAAAAGTTATTGAATGCTATTATGAAAAATCAAATGCAATCAGCTGGTCTAGATGTAGTAGAACTTCCAGAATATTTGAGAGTTCGCCGAAGAGGTAATCTGTTATTTTTCACAAACTACGGAACTCAAGAAGTGTATATACCTGAAGTCTATCAGGGTGAGTTACTTCTTGGGAAGCGAATTTTATCTCAAGCTGATATTTCTATCTTAAAAATAAATTAAACGCCTTTTCGCTGTTTTTCTTTTCCACCTTGGAAGTCAGCAAGCGCATCTTTATTTTCTTTAGTAATGGGATCGTGCAGAGTTGGCGATTCCCAAAATGCACTTCCTTCTAACCACTCGTAGCCATGTGTTTTAATAACAATCACATAAGTTTTATCAGAGTCTTTAGCACGTTTATATGCAGCTTCTAACTCAGAAGTGGAGCTGACGGTTTCTGCGTTCGCGCCAAGGCTTTTAGCATGATTTTCAAAATCTACAAAATGGAGGTTTGTTGCACGAGCGGCGCGCAAGTTACAAATATATTCTTTTCCACCTTTAGCTAATTGTAATCGATTAATCACCATATGTCCGCCATTGTCACAAAGTACAATGATAAGTTTTTGATCGTAGAGTACAGAGCTATAAATATCTGTGTTATTTAATAAATAAGATCCATCACCTAAAAATACAACGACATCTTGATCGGGTTTTGCCATTTTAATTCCCAATGCACCACTAATCTCATAGCCCATGCAACTAAAGCCCCACTCAGTCTCAAAAGTATTGATTTGCTTTGGTTTCCAAACTTGAAGGACCTCACCTACTAAACCACCGGCCGCGGTAACAACGATGTCACTTGCATCGGCATTGCGATAAACAGCGCCAACAGCATGAGCATATGAGGGTTCTTCTTGATTTGTAGGTCCACTTTGTTTTTGAACATGAGCCTCCCACTCAGTTCGCTCTTTAATCGCTCGTTGATACCAAACATCAGGAGCCTTCCAATCACCTAAAGCCTCAGATAATTGTTGAAGACCAATTTTTGCATCACTTATAATTGGAGTGGCTAAATGCTTAACCGTGTCAAAACGAGCAGCATTTAGAGATACTAATTGAAATTTTTCACTTTCAAAATTAGCCCAAGAACCTGTAGTAAAATCAGCTAATTTTGTTCCAATAGCCAAAGCAAGATCAGTATCTTTGGAAAGATTATTTGCAGACTTTTCTCCCAAACCCCCGATACCACCAATATAGTAAGGGTCATCTTTTGTCATACAACCAATTCCCATTGCAGTGGCAGTCACTGGAATATTGTGTTTTTTTGCAAAATTTGAAAGCTCTTCTTCAGCCTCTGAATATAAAACTCCACCTCCAGAAATAATGATAGGCTGTTGAGATTTTTTTAATTTTTCAGCAGCAACTTTAACTTGATTTGGATCAGGATGAATTCTTCTAATCGCATGAACACGCTCTTCAAAAAAAACTTCAGGGTAATCAAAAGACTCTCCTTGAACATCCTGAGAAATAGATATGGTGGCTGGACCGCAATCTGCAGGGTCCAACATGATATTTATAGCCTGAGGTAAAGAATTTAAAATTTGTTCAGGTCTTGTGATACGATCAAAAAATCGAGAGACTGGTTTAAAAGCATCATTTTGGTTTTCAACGGGAGAGTTAAAATTTTCTATTTGCTGTAAAACTGGATCAGGAAAACGAGAAGCAAATAGATCGCCGGGTAATAAAAGTAATGGCAAACGGTTACTTAAAGCTACGCCTGCTGCGGTCACCATGTTCATCGAACCTGGGCCAGAGGATGCTGTGGCAATAAAAATTTGCTTACGACGCATAGCACGAGCGTAACCAATACCAGTTAAAGCCATACTTTGCTCATGATGGCCACGGTATCCCGGAAGGTCAGATTGAAACTCCTCCATCGCCTGTCCAAGACAAGCGACATTTCCATGTCCATAAATGGCAAAGGCACCTGGGAATAATGGAACTTTCTTGCCATCAATGATGGTTTTTTGAGCGATTAAAAATTTAAAAAGCGCGTGTGCACAAGATAATCTGATAGTTTTCATTATTCCTCCTCTTAATCAGTTGTGTATCTTACATAATCTCATCAAAATTTGAACGAAAAATCCTTTGAAAATAATGTCTTTTTTACATAGGTTGATCATTCAATGAAAATAGGCTTAGTAGGTTCAATTCATGAATTAGGTTGGGAAGTGCTTCGTTCCCAAGGGCATTCTATTATTGAGGTTACAGATGTTAGTGCGGATAACTTAAAAAAGGAATTAGCAGATGTATCAGGGATAGTGCTTCGCACCGCACAAATGCCCAATGAAGTTATCGATGCCTGCCCTAATCTTCAAATTATTGCTCGTCATGGTGTTGGCTATGACAATGTCGATTTGAATTATTTAAATAAAAAAAAGATTGCTCTGGGAGTTACGGGTACTGCCAATGCAGTCAGTGTAGCAGAACATGTAATGACTTTTTTTTTACAACTAACAAAAAATATACATCTCTCTGATGAGCTTACTCGAAAAGGTAAGTTTCAAGAAAAAGGAAATCTTCCTTCTTTTTTTGAATTATATCAAAAAAATGTTCTCATTTTAGGATTTGGTCGAATTGGCCAAGCGGTTGCTAAGAGGTGCTTAGGTTTTGAAATGAATGTGTATGTTTATGATCCCTATGTATCTAAAGATACAATTGAGAAAATGGGGTGTCATTCAATTTCAATTGAAGACAGTTTAAAACTTGCTGATTTTGTTAGTGTTCATTTACCGTTAAATGATGAAACTAAAAATTTCATTAATGCCAAAAATTTACAAGAAATGAAAGATAGTTGTGTCATTGTTAATACAGCAAGGGGTGGAATAATTAATGAGCAAGATCTTTATCATGCACTTAAAGATAAAAAGTTACGAGCGGCAGGACTAGATGTCTATGAACAAGAACCTCCCCCTTCTGACCACCCTTTATTTAATTTATCAAATGTCTTGTTAACTCCGCACAATGCTGCCCTGACTTTAGAGTGTCGAATGAGAATGGCAGTAGAGGTCTGTGAAACTGTCTCATTTTACTTGAAAAATAAAGAAAAATTAAACCATCAAAATATAATTAATAGAAAAGAATTAGGAATTTAATTCTTTAGATATGGTTGTTACTAGATAGGCTTGAGGGCAATCTTGTAAAACTGAATTTGAAACTGATGGTAATTCTTTATTAGCAGTTAATATCACCACACAACCTCCAAAACCAGCACCAGTAAGTCTTGCCCCTAGAGCACCATTTTTGTTAGCTGACTCAACCACCTGATTTAATTCATCACTGGATATCTCGTAGTCATCTCTCATCGAATGATGACTAGAATTCATTAATTTACCAAAAGAGATGGGGTCATCTTGTTCTAGACAAGAAACTGATTTGAGCACACGATCATTTTCAGAGATAATATGTTTTGCTCTTTTTTTTATAATCAGATCTTCGATTTTCATTAATTGATCAATAGTAGCATGACGAAGAGAGGGAACCTCCAAAATCTCTGATGCCTTTGAAGTTTCGTTTTTTCTTTCATTGTATTTACCATGAGAAAGTTTTCGTGTGCTACCTGAATGAATAATGACAAAACTATGATGCGAAAAAACAGGGATGGATTTAGTTTGAAGATTTTCACAATCTAAAAAAATAGCTTGTCCAAATATACCACAAGCAGATGCCATCTGATCCATGATCCCACATTGAGTTCCTACAAATTGGTGTTCAATTTGCTGACCTATTTTTGCCATTTCATGTGAATGAATTGAAATATTTTTTAATTGAGTTATTGCTTTCAATAAGGCAATTTCCAAAGCAGCAGAAGAGGAAAGCCCTGACCCAGATGGAATACTTGAACTTACAGCAACATTCATTCCTTTGATGGAGGGTGATATTTTTTGACAAAAATAAATAGCACCTCTTACAAAATCTAACCAAGTTCCATCATTTGATGACGAAATTGAAGATTGTAGTTCACCAAATTCGCTTGAAATTCCTATGATTTTATCATCATCTCTGGGATTAATACTTACTTGTAATGATTGGGGAATGAGTGAAGGTAAAACAAAACCATTATTATAATCTGTATGTTCTCCGATTAGATTCACTCGTCCATGAGCAGAAGTTGTAATTGAGGGTTCTTTTTGAAAAAAAGAATGAAATAGCTTGGCGCTACTCATCAGGTTGCTCTTCGCCTCGAAGAATTCTCGCTGAACGTTCAGGGGGGAGATCAACTAAATAAAAACCGGTAATCTGTTCCACACCAGCCAAATATTTTAATTTTGTCTTAGACCGTTTTATAGGCTGAAAACACCAATGCAAATGATGGCTATCCTGATATCCTTTCGGTGCTAATTGCCAAGCAAGCGTGTAAGGCATTGGTTCATCGAAAACTTTATCTAACATTTTGGAAGACTCTAATAAAAGACGAGATAGATTTTTAATTTCTTCATCATCTAAATCATAAACTTGTGACACACGGCGATGGGGTATGACCCAAATCTCAAAAGGATATCTAGCCCAACGAGGAACAAAACAAACACCTGATTTATTTTCATGTAGAATTAATTCTTTTGGAATTTGAGATATTGTTTTTAATAAAGGGTTTTGTATTTGATTTTCAGATTGTCTTTTTATTGTCTCAGGAATATATCCAAAGCTATAAATCTGACCATGTGGATGTTCTAGTGTAACTCCGATTTCTTTACCTTTATTTTCAAATGGAAGTACATACTCTATATGTGAATTATTGAAGAGTTCTTTGCTTCTATGAGCTACAGCTTTTAAAATCAACTCGATGCGTTCTTGTGATAATTCAGAGAATTGGTCTTTATGGTTTGAGCTATAAGAGATAACATCACATGTACCGGTAGCAGATTGTGTAGATATTTCTAATTCAGGAACAAGGGTTTCTTCCATACGAAGAGAGCTAAAACGATTAGTAAAAATAGCAACCTCATATTGATCTACAGGAATATCACTTGCCTTCTCCTCTGAATCCATCGGACATAAGGGGCACTCCATCGCATTTGGAAGAAATGTTCTATTTTGTCTAGAAGTAGAATAAGCCACCCATTCTGAGCGGGTGGGATGAAATCGAAGGTGGGTTTGATTACCCTCTACTGGTGGTAATCCTGAAAAAATCTTATAATTAGCTTTATTTTGACTATAAAGATGAAGCTTTTTTCCATCTCCACGATCAATGGTCTCTATAAAAATTTTTTCCATTTAAGATAGCGTTGGGAGCATTGAGCCATGAGCTTCAATTAATTCATCCACCATCTTCCATATTTGATCAAGATTTAACTCTCCTGCAGTATGAGGGTCAAGCATGGCAGCATGATACACGGTTTCTTTTTTTTGAGTCTTTAAAGCCTCAACGGTTAATTGTTGAACATTGATATTTGTCTGAATGAGGTTTGCTAAATGCATTGGAAGCGGCGCCACCGATTGAGGAACTAATTGATTTTTTCTTACAAGACAGGGAACCTCCACACAACTATTAGCGGGAAGATTAGGTATCAAGTTTGTATTCAAGACGTTTCCATAAATTAGATCTTCCTTACCTGTCACCATGCTGAGAATAATTCTAGAAGCATATTCTACAGATTTCTGGCAAACTAACTCTTTATTACTAAGCAATTGTTGTTCTTGATCGTCCCATTCTTGAATTTGTTTTTCACAACGACGGATATATTCATTTATGGGAATATTAAAATCTTTTAATAATCCCTTTTGATGATTTTTAATGAACCAAGGAGTATACTCAGCAAAATGTTCTGAGGACTCAGTTACAAAATAACCAAGTCTTTTTAAAATCTCATAGCGGACGTGATTGGTGCAACCATCCCAGTTAGGTCCAAAAGAACCTTCTTTCCCCACCTGAATTATTTGAGGGTATAAATCTTGGGTTGATCCATCGGCTATTTTTTTTTCAAACTTAGTATAAAAAGCCATATGATTAATTCCGGAACACTCGTATTGAATTTGATTGATATCTTCACCTATGTCTCTAGCTAAATCTGCAGCGGTTCCTTGCACGGAGTGACATAAGCCAACATATTTTAACTCAGGGACAAAATGAGATAGACCTAAGCAGTTTATCGCCATGGGATTTACATATTGAAGCATTAATGCTTGAGGGCACAAATCCATCATGTCTTTTGCAATATCAACAAGAACCGGAACTGTTCTTAACCCTCTCATAATTCCTCCAATGCCGAGAGTATCCGCAATTGTTTGTTGAAGCCCGTATTTAGCAGGTATTTCAAAATCAATAACAGTAGAGGGTTTATAGCCGCCCACTTGGATCATAACTATAACAAAATCAGCGTTTTTTAATGCTTCTTTACGTTCTGCTTTGGTTTCAATTATGGCAGAGGTTCCAATAGTGGATGATACTTTTTCAGCTACTAATTGAGAGGTTTGAAGTCGTTTATCATCAATATCATGGAGAACGATATGTGATGATTGAAGTTCTGGTTCTAATAAAACATCAGTTAAGATATTTTTCATAAAAACTGTGCTGCCTGCTCCAATAAATACAATCTTTGACATTACTAACCCTTGCTTGCACCTAAAGTTAAACCTGCAATAAAATGTTTTTGCATTAAGAAAAACATAATAACGGGTGGAATGGCTGCCATAATCGATCCAGCTGAGAGAAGATGGTAAGCAGATATCCACTGTCCATTGAGTGATTTTAATCCTGCAGTGACTGGCATTGCGTGTTGGCCTTGAATAAGAACTGTTGCCCAAAAATAATCATTCCAAATGAATGTGAATATTAAAACACATAAAGCCGCTATCGCAGGACGAGTAAGAGGAAGTACTATTTTTAAAAAGATATTCAATTCGGAAGTCCCATCAATTCTTGCAGCTTCTAAAAGCTCATGGGGAAGGGCTTTAATAAAATTTCTCATAAATAAAGTACAAAATCCTGTTTGAAATGCGACATGGAATAAAACCAAACCTGTGATTGTATCATACAGGCCCATTTGAAAAGTTAAGTCTCTGACAGGTATCATTAAAATTTGAAAAGGAACAAAGTTTCCAGCTATAAAAGTAAAAAAGATAAATAAATTTGCTTTGAATTTATAGGCAGCCAAAGCAAAACCTGTCATACAGCTCAGTGCGACAGCACCAATCATTGTAGGAATAGTAATTTTAAAACTATTTAGAATATATGTGAGCATGGGAGTATTTTGAAAAACATCAGCCATATTGCTAAAAAATAAAAACTCTGATGGGGTGCCCCAGAGGTTCCCAGCAGTGATATCTCCTAAACCTCGAATAGAAGTCATCATTATGCCCACCAAGGGCACCAGCCAAATAACCAAAGAAAGAGGAACAAGAATTTTATATGAGACTTGATTAATAAAAGGTCTTTTTTGAATGGGGGTGGGAAACATTGATTTATGAGCCTTTTTTTTCGTTTTGATACATTCGATAGATGAAGAAAACGATATAAAACATCATGATTGTAAACAGAATAGCTGCAATTGCTGATCCATATCCCATCCGATATCCGTATTCGCTCAAAGCTTGTTCAAACATATAATATGCCAATACATTAGTAGAACCCCACGGACCTCCTTGGGTCATAATGGCAACCATGTCAAAACTTCTCAAAGCTCCAATGACAGTCACGACAATAGCAAGAAAAGTAGCAGGTCTTAATTGAGGTAAGACTATATTCCAAAATAATGAAAAGCTTTTAGCGCCATCCATTCGACCGGCCTCAATTTGATCTGAATTAATATTATTTAATCCTGTTAAATACAAAATCATACAGTATGCAATTTGTGGATATAATCCTGCGAAAATAATTCCATAAGTAGCATAATCTTCATCCGCTAAAATAGACCAGCCCTCTAAACCAATTAAATTTAAAAAAGGCGCAATCACTCCATAATCAGGGCGATAAAACCAAGTAAAGATTAACCCGATCACTACTTGAGAAATTACGAAAGGAAAGAAGAAAAGAGATTTTACTATGCGGATACCAAAGATAGTTTGATTCAAAAAAATAGCTAAACCCAAACCCACTGGGACAGCTAACATAAAACAAACTAACCATTTTACATTATTCCATAGTGCTACATAAAAATACTCATCATCAAAGAGCATAATATAATTTTCTAAACCAATAAAAGTTTTAGGGGATAAGCCATCCCATTGATAAAGAGAAATTGTTAAGGAACTAATGATTGGCCAGATTACATAAACTACAAAAAATAAAAGACCAGGCGCTAAAAAAATTATAGGTGTAAGTTTTTGTTGATTCCTCTTCCACCAGGAAGATTGACGAATTGCTCTTGTAGAAAGAGAACTAGCAGTCTGGCTCATTGTAAATTTGAAATACTAAGTTAGGGCAGCCAATTTTTTAGGCTGCCCTTAAATATAAAGTTACTTATAAACTCTTTGGCGTACTTTTTCTAAACGCTCAAGAATTTTTTGTCTTCTGTCAGGATTTGACATGTATTCCTGAAAGCCCTTCATGCCCTCAGATGCCATTTCTGCTGGTGCGTCTCTGTCGTAGAATTGCGCCATAGCATAAGCATTATTTAACATATCAAGACCAGCTGCTAAGAACGGATCTCCTTTTTTAACGCCAGCTTTACTGTTAATTGGAAGCTGACCTAGGATTTTGTTCACTTCTTCTTGAACATCTGCACGAGACATAAAGATCAAGAAACGCTTCGCATCAGTTTTGTTTTTAGCTAATGCAGGAATGTGAACAGTATCTGTTGGAGCTTCTTCAGCCATTGGAATACCTGGTGTTATTTCAGGGAACTGGAAGAAACCAAGATTTGAGTCGCTCAAACCAGCTTCCTTCAGTGGTGCAACCGCAAAGTTACCCATAACATACATCGCTGCTTCACCGTTAACCATTGGAGCTAAAGCTTCTTGCCAACTTAGAGCTGCGTGATTTTCTAGGAAGTAACCTGGCTTTACTAGCTCGTCCCATTTATCAAATACCGCTTGAACTTTTGGATCTGTGTAAGGAACCTTACCTAGTGTTAAGTCCATGTGGAACTCGTATCCGTTAGTTCTGAGATTTAGGTAATCAAAAACACCCGCTGTTGTCCAAAGATATTTGGAACCAATAGTAATCGGTGTAATGCCTGCTTCTTTTAAAGTGGCACATGCAGCAACGAACTCATCCCAAGTAGTAGGTACTGAGATACCATTCATTGTAAATAAATCTTTTCTGTAATATACACCCCACTGATAATAAGTGTAAGGGATACCCCATTGCTTACCACCAATAGTCATGGATTTTTTAGCATGTTCCATATTCTCAGATAGATTTCCATCAACCCAACCTGAATCAGCCCAAATGTCTGACACATCTTCAAATAAACCTGCTCTTACAAATGGTAACATTCTGTTTCCAGCATACCAGTTCGCAACATCAGGCGGATTAGTATTCAAAAAGTTTCTGATTGATTGTTTGTAACCCTCGTGGTCAAAAAGATTCCACTCAACAGTTACATCTGGGTTTTCTTCTTCGAATTTATTAATAATCCATTCGAAAGCAGCTTTTGGAGCAGGATCAGAAGTATCAGTATTGATAACTAATGTTCCAGCAAAAGCAGAAGAATAACCCAAGCTTGCTATAGCAATTAACGTAGCTAAGATTTTTCTCATAGTTTGTCCTCCTAATTGCACATTTGAGATTTATGCAATTTTTTAAGTTATATAACTGCTATCAATATAAACATAAAATGAGGAGGTGACCTCCGAAAAACTGTCCTAGATTTCCGATATTCTAATATTTTTGTCTTTATATTTCCGATAAATAAATACAAAATAAGAAAATGTCAGATTTTTTTTTAGAAATTAATGATCAAATTCATGAAACTAGATTTTTTCCTGAAGGGTATTTCATGCAGCGTCATAAGCCAGAAGTTATGGAAAGAATGCACACACACGGCCATGTGGAGGTTTTATTGCCGGATGGTTGCGAACTCACGTATCTAACCCAAACAGGAACATTTCAAACCCAAGATCAAAGTTTACATATCTTATGGGGACAGATGCCTCATCGAGTAACACGAGTTACAGGCAATGGTCATATTAACATAGCAAACCTCCCACTCCATGAGATTTTATCGATGCAATTTCCTGAGAATTTTTTATCTAAGCTTTTTACTGGACAGTTAATTTACGCAAATAAAAAAGATCCAATAGATGTTTCTTTATTTAAAAAATGGATAACTGATTACTCAAGTAAAAATATTCAAAAAATATCTTTATCTAAAATAGAATTAAGATGTCGCCTCACTCGACAAATGATCGATGAATGGAATTATAATGAAGATAATTTCAATAAACCTAATAAACAAACTTCTAAGTTACAGTTAATGATAAAATTTATGGCTGAAAATTATTCAGAACCGCTCGATATAAAAAAAGTAGCTTCTGCAGGTGGTATATCTGAGGGATATGCGATGTCTCTTTTTCAGAAAAAATTAAAAACAAATATTACTTCATATTTAAATCAACTAAGACTTCATCATGCTAAATCAGCCTTAATTGATGGGAGTGATAAAATTTCAAATATTGCATACGATAGTGGCTTTGGTTCTTTATCTCGATTTTATGAGGTATTTGCAAAAGAAACTGGGCTGAGTCCCTCAGAGTACAGAAAAAAAATTTAAGAATTCAAATGAAGTAATTTTTGCTCCCAGTTCCAAGCTGAAGAAATAATAGTTTTTAAATCTGAATATTGAGCTGACCATTTTAGTTTTTCTTTGATCTTTTTATTATCAGCAACCAACTGACCAGGATCGCCCATACGACGATCTGCTATTTCTATGTTTATTTTTTTTTGAGTTATTTCTTCTGCAGATTTAATTATTTCACTTACGCTAAAACCTTGATTATTTCCAATATTATAAACTTCTGAAGTTTGCTTTTTATATAATTCCTCTAAAGCCAATAAATGCGCTTCAGCCAAGTCCATCACATGAATATAGTCTCTAACACATGTACCGTCTTTTGTGGGATAGTCATCTCCAAATACTTTAATCTTATCTTTTCTGCCAGAGGCCGCTTGAAGAATAAGGGGTATTAAATGAGTTTCAGGATTATGACGTTCTCCAATTGTTCCATCTAAATGCGCCCCACAAGCATTAAAGTATCTTAAAGATATAGATTTTAAACTATATGCTTTGTCATAATCTTTTAGTACGTTTTCAATGATTGCTTTTGTTTGTCCGTAAGGATTAACAGGGTTTATTTTTTGATCTTCTGAAATTGGAACTGACTCAGGCTCACCATAAACTGCGGCGGTAGAGGAAAAAATAAAATTTAAAATTTTCAAATCAACCATGCAATTTAAAAGGTTCATCGTATTCACCACATTGTTTTCATAATACTTTTGCGGATCAATGTAAGATTCTCCCACATTAATATAAGAGGCAAAATGCATAACTAAATCATAGCCTCCCTGAAGAATACTATGGACATGATCCTTATCTGCTAAGTCACATCGATGAAATGGAAAACCTAAAGTATTGGTTTCAAAACCAGTAGATAAGTTATCTAGCACTTCAACACTATGGCTCGTATCCTGAAGTCTTTTCAGCATATGAGAACCAATATATCCAGCTCCACCTACGACTAAAATTTTCATCACTTTAAATTACACTTATCTGTAGCAGATATTAATGATTATTTTACTTTTCAAAAATTTAAATAAGGATTACTGTGATTCATGGCAGAATTAGACTGGCACGCAGATCGGACCGACAACGCTAATTTAGTCACTCTTGATAATTTAAGAGTTTCAGACTTAGATATTCAAACACTTCAAAAATATCGCCTTGAGCGGGTAAGAGAACAAATGCAATTACATGAAATTGATGCATGCATACTCAGCGATGCCGTGAATATTCGTTATGCAACAGGTGCTAGAAATATGCAAATTTTTACCGCTCGCAACGCCCCCTCTCGATATCTCATTTTGACCCAAAAAGACTCTATTTTGTATGAATTCAAAGGTTGTGAACACTTAGCTTCAGGGCTTAAAACCATTACATCTGTTGAAACTTCTTCGACTGCTAGTTTTGTTGCTAGTGGTATAAATATTGAAGAAAAAGAAAAGCAATGGGTTCAAGATATATCTGAGCGATTACATGCTTTGGTTGGAACAAATACAACAATCGGTATTGAACGTTTGAATGCAAATATCTCTATCGGTTTAAAAGAAAAAGGATTTAAAATTAAAGATGCTCAACTTCCTGTTGAGTTAGCTAGGGCAATTAAATCAGAAGAGGAGATGAAATGTATTAAGAGTTCTCTTCGAGCAACTGAAAATGGGGTGTATCAACTCAGAGAGTCAATCAAACCTGGAATGAGTGAGAATGAATTGTGGTCTGTTTTGCATCAAGCCGTCATCGCTCAAGATGGAGATTACTGTGAAACCCGTCTTCTTTCCTCTGGCCAAAAAACCAATCCTTGGTTTCAAGAAACTGGTCCTCGATTAATTCAAGAAAATGAACTTATTGCTTTGGATACTGATGTTGTCGGTTGTTATGGTTATTACTCAGATTTTTCTCGAACTTTTCATGCAGGCCCTAATGCCCCCAGCTCTGATCAAAAATTACTATATTCTATCGCCAAAGAACAAGTTGAACATAATATGAGTATCATTCAAGCAGGAATGTCGTTTAAAGAGTACTCTGAAAAAGCTTGGGATATACCTGAAGAATTTTATGATAATCGGTATTATCTATCAGCTCATGGGTGCGGGATGACGGGAGAATATCCTTACCTTTATCATCATGGTGATTATGATGAAGCTGGATACGATGGAATTATCTTACCAGGGATGACCATTTGTGTTGAAAGTTATATTGGAAGGAAAAATGGCACCGAAGGCGTTAAGCTAGAACAACAAATACTTATTAAAGAGAATGGTAATGAGCTTTTATCTCAATTTCCTTTTGAGAATAGTTTTTTGAATTAATCTGGTCTAAGAATATAAAGATTACTCTCAAATTCATCAGCAATTAAAAATATTTCACCTTTATTATTAATTTCAATATCTCGAACTCTGCCGATCTCATTTTTAAATATAATTTCTTCATTAATAAATTTATCATCCTCTCTGTGTAGGACTGATAAATATTGATATTTTAAAGATCCTACCAGTAATGAATTTTGCCACTCTGGGAAAGCATTGCCTTGATAAAACTTAATTCCCCCTACGCCAATTGAAGGAACCCAAATAAAATCTGGCTTTAAAAATCCTGGCTCCCAAGTATTTCCATCTCCCACTTTGGTACCAGAATAATTTGTTCCGCCCCACCCGATTTGTTTCCATCCATAATTAGTTCCCGCTAAAACAGGACCAATAAAATCTCCTCCCTTAGGACCGTGATTGGAAATAAAAATATCTTCTGATAAGGGATCTAGGCTCATTCCCTGAGGATTACGCACTCCAATTTGATAAATTTCAGGAAGCCAATTAGGATTATCTACATAGGGATTATCATCAGGAATATCACCATTTTTATGAATTCTAATAATAGTTCCAATAGAATTGGTTGGATCTTGAGCGATCATCCCCTCACCTCTCTCGCCGATACTGGCGTAGAGATAGTCTCCTTTTATTTCTAATCTTGAACCAAAATGATAAGGGCTTTTGATATAAGGAAGGGCTTCGTAAATCTTTTTTTCATTAACAAGAGCATCTCCGGATAGTTCAGCATGGTAAATCGCAGTTGCATGTTTCCCGTCTTTTTCAATTGAGCAAGTAACCCATAAATTATTCTCTTCACTTATGATATCGAGCATACCTCCCTGCCCATATTGAACAGAGGGTATGTTATGTTTGATAGGAGTTTGGGAAAAGTCTTGGGTGTTGACCTTAAAAATTTCACCAGATTTTTGGGTAATCAATAAATGATTTTCATCAAACCAAGTCATGCCCCAAGGTGCATCTAAAATCACAGATGTTTTTTGAAGAGATAAGGCTTGTGCAGATGTGCCAATAAAAAGAATATATAAGAAACTATAAAAAAATTTTTTAAATAAGTTTGTTATCTGCATAGACACAGCAATGTTCAGCTGGAAGTTTTAAAAATACTTTCTCAGATGGAACTTCTTGTTCTCTTTTTACTTTTGCTTTGATACGAAGAGAGTCTTGTTGAGCTGTTATAAGCTTATAGTTGCCAAAATCTTCCACTTCAATAACATCAGCATGTATAGTATTTACGCCTGATGACCGCTCAACAGTGATATATTCTGAGCGAATACCTAATTTTAAATTTGATGTGTTGGCTGAGTCTAAATTAGTTTGAACTGAGATGTTATTAGATCCTACAGACACTTGGTTGGAGTTGTCAGCTTTGCATTCATATAGATTCATTGCAGGAGATCCTATAAAATATCCCACAAAAGTAGTT
>Ga0213866_10001946_pt1 | contig 15001 bp, 17 predicted proteins | sample PICome_11_FD_160079 | JGI IMG/M metagenome (GOLD analysis project Ga0213866, IMG submission 160079) | Coastal seawater microbial communities near Pivers Island, North Carolina, United States - PICO284 | ecosystem: Environmental > Aquatic > Marine > Coastal | place: USA: North Carolina...
ATCTTTAGTTAGTTATTTTATTCTCACTATCTTGACGTTACTTGTATTTGGATATACAATTTAGGTTTTAGATTTCTTCAAAATTAACATCTGTAAAACTAGAATCACCATATTTGGATTCGTTTTTTGTAGCTGAAATAATTTCTTGTCCTTTGTTCTTGAAGATGTAGTCTACACTTTCAGCTAGAGCGTCTTTGAATTTCTCAAAATCTTCTTTGTAAAGAAATATTTTATGCTTTTTGAAGTAGTGACTACCATCGTCATTAAATATTTTTTTACTTTCAGTAATAGTTAGGTAGTAATCGTTTGATCTAGTAGCTCTCACATCAAAGAAGTAAGTTCTTTTACCTGCTCTTACTTTATTTGAAAAAATTTCTTCTTGGTCTTTGTAGTCTTCCATAATTTTTCATGATTTATATCTCAAATCTATGAAATTTAATGCAAAACACAAATATAATTCTACTTTGAAAGTTGTTGCTGGTACATTTCGTGATAAATCCCACCATTTTTGAAAAGTTCAGAATGTGTTCCCATTTCAGCAATTTTGCCGTTATCAAGAACTATTATTTTGTCGGCATGTTGTATTGATGACATTCTGTGACTAATGGTAATTGTTGTTTTTTCTGTACCTTCTTTTTTTAGAGACGAGAGTATTTTTTCTTCAGTTTCATTATCTACTGCTGACAAGCAATCGTCGAAAATAAGTATACTTGAAGGTCTAACTAATGCTCTAGCAATTGAGATGCGTTGTTTTTGCCCACCAGATAGTGTAACGCCTCTTTCTCCAACCATAGTTAGATAAGCTTTTGGGAAGCTTTTGATGTTTTCGTGTATAGCCGCTTTTTTGGCTACTAATTCTATATCATTTTGTGTAAGTTCTTCTTTTGAGCCAAAGGCAATGTTATTTGATATGGTGTCTGAAAACAATAAAGCCTCCTGAGGTACTAAACTTATTCCTGAGCGAAGACTAGCCAATTTGATTTCCTCTATTGGAAGGTCATCTATCTCAATTTTTCCAGATGTAGGCTTATACATTCGGCTAATGAGGTTGACAATTGTTGACTTTCCTGATCCTGTCCTTCCGACTATTGCAACAGATTGCCCCTTATCGATGTTAAACGAAATATTATTTAATGCTTTTACTCCACTGTCTGGATATTCAAAGCTTATATTTTTAAAGGATATCTTACCGTTAATATTATCAATATTTCCGTCTTCTGAATTAATTTCTGACTCAATATTAAGAAATTCATTAATTCTTTTTTGGGAAGCCGCTGCTCTCTGTATAATGGAGGTAACCCAGCCGATAGATGCCATAGGCCATGTTAACATATTGACATATATGATGAATTCTGCTATATTTCCAGTAGTAATATTACCTGCTATAGATTCTTTTCCTCCAACGTATATGGTTAGTAAGGTGCTTAAACCTATCAATAAAAGCATAAAGGGGAAGAAAGCTGCATTAGTTTTAGCTAAGGACACATTGCGTTTGAGGTATTCGTTAGTTTCAGATTTGAAAATGCTAAAATTAGTTCTTTCGTTAACAAAGGATTTCAAAATCCTAATTCCAGAAAAGGACTCTTGAGTGAGTGTAGAGAGAGTAGATAGTTGGGTTTGTACTTTTTCACTCTTGGCATGAATGACTTTACTAATAAAAAAGATAGTAATTGACATTATTGGAAGTGGTGCAAGAACAAAAAGACTCAGCTTTATATTGATGCTAAACATATTATACATTACAAAAATGAACAGCGATATCATGTTGATAGGATACATTGTAGCTGGGCCTAAAAACATTCTTACTTTAGTAACATCTTCACTTATTCGTGCCATCATGTCACCTGTATTGTTCCTCTTGTAAAAAGCTCGATCTAATTTCTGATAATGTTTGAATATTTCATTTTTTATATCGAATTCAATTAGTCTAGACATAACAATAATAGTTTGTCTCATAAAAAACATAAAAACCCCTTTCAATAAGGCAAATAGAATTAGCATCATTCCAAAATACAGTAATGTTGAAGTTAAATCTGAAAAATCGTAACTGCTATTTTGTGATGATTCTATGGCTTCTTTGGCAGCGTCAAATGCTTTTCTAGTATATATTGCAGGATACAAAGCAAAAACATTAGATGTCACCACGAAAAATGTGCCAAGAGCAAAACGCCATCGGTATTTTTTATAAAATTTGAATAGATATTTAAGCTCTTTCATAAAATTGAACTTGTTAATCCAAATACACAAATAAAATTGTAGTTTTGACAGCGCAAAATTTACCTTTTTTGAATAGTAATTAAAGTGTGACAAAGTTAATTAACTTTCTGTTTAATTTAATCAAAATATAACTCTATGTTGGATGTAAATAATGTCAACGATTCTGTTAAAGATTTTCAAGTAATTGAGATGATGACTCAAATGAATCATGAGCAATTGGTATTTTGTAATGACAAAGAAACGGGGCTAAAAGCAATTATTGCTATTCACGACACTACACTTGGCCCAGCTTTAGGCGGAACTAGAATGTGGAATTATGATTGTGATAATGATGCCATTATCGATGTGTTAAGACTTTCTAGAGGTATGACATTTAAAGCTGCTATCACAGGTCTATCATTAGGTGGTGGAAAAGCCGTTATTATTGGTGATTCATCTACGCAAAAAACAAAAGCTTTGATGCGTAAATTTGGCGAATATGTAAATAGCTTAGGTGGTAAGTATATTACTGCTGAAGATGTGGGTATGAGTGCATTAGATATGGTTCAAGTAAAAAAAGAAACAGATTTTGTTACGGGCATACCAGTTGAGATGGGTGGAGGAGGAGATCCGTCGCCAGTAACAGCCTTTGGAGTTTATATGGGAATGAAAGCTTCTGCCAAACACAAATGGGGCTCAGATGATTTAAAGGCAAAAAAAATTCTAGTACAAGGCGTAGGTCATGTTGGTGAAAATCTTGTGAAATACCTTACGGAAGAAGGTGCTGAAGTTCTCATCAATGATATTAATTTAGCAAATTTAAAACGAGTTTCGGAGCTTTATAATTGTCAAACTATTGAAGGTAATTTGATTTATGATTTGGATGTGGATATTTATTCTCCTTGTGCTTTAGGTGCTACAATCAATGATACCACCATAGAACAATTTAAATGTGAAATTGTAGCAGGAGCTGCTAACAACCAGCTTCAAGATGAAGATAAACATGCTAATATGCTTCAAGAAAAGGGAATTTTATATGCTCCAGATTTTTTAATAAATGCTGGTGGATTGATAAATGTTTATTCTGAGATAAATGGATATGATAGGGAAAAAGCTATTGCTCAGACACGTAAAATTTATGATACTACTTTAGAAATTTTTTCTAAATCAGAAGAAGAAAATATTACTACACACCAAGCGGCTCTAAAATTGGCCATGGAACGTATAGCACAAGCTAAAAACTAGAGAATTAACAGATATATGCTTAATCGACGTCACTTAAGAATACGTGTTTTACAATTTGTTTATTCTTGGAATAAATCAAATGGGGCAGAAATTGCTGCTCTTGAAAATCAATTTTTGAAATCTTTAGCTAAAGTAGAGGAGTTATATCTTCTTTTACTAATGTATATTTTGGAGGTAAGAGACTATGCTGAAAATTATTCAGAAGACTCCAAGAAAAAACAATTACCCTCTGATAACGATTTAAATCCAAATACGAAGTTCATCAACAATTTGTTTTTACAAAAACTCAGAGATGATTCTGATTTAATAAATAAAGCAGGACACGCTAAATTATCTTTTGCTGATGAGCAAAATATGATAAAAGCCGTTTATTTTAAAATGGTAGAGTCCGAATTGTACACTTCATACATGGGTGAGAAGTCTGTTGACTTTGAATCAGACAAAAAGTTTATCGTCCAGCTTTTTAGTAAAGAATTAATAGAAATGGAAGTCTTTCAAGACTTTTTAAGTGAGCAAGATATATTTTGGGAAGATGACTTCCCTTTTATTTGTAGCATGGTTCTTAAAACAATTAAGGACTCTAATAATGATACAATAGAATTGTTTGAGCTATTTAAGGATACTGATGAAAAAGACTTTGCGGTTAATTTGTTGCGTCATTCCATTGTTCATTCTGATGAATTTTCAGAATTAATTTCTTCAAAAACCAAGAACTGGGATTTAGAAAGGGTTGCGCAAATGGATTTAATCTTAATGCAAATGGCACTTTCTGAACTATTGAAAATGCCTAGTGTACCCGTAAAAGTTACTATCAATGAATATATTGAACTTGCAAAATATTACAGCACACCAAATAGTAAGAATTTTGTTAATGGTATTTTGGACAGCTTATTAATTGAACTTAAGAGAGAAGGAGCCATTAAAAAAATGGGTAGAGGCTTAATTGAATAATTACTATTTTTGCTATTAACTAATTATAATTTTAACATGTACAAAGTATTTTTAATATCTCTTTCGGTTCTATTATTCGCTTGTGGCGATGTAGCCAAAGAAGTGGGTGATAACACAAAAACTCCTGCCAAGAAAGAAGAAGCAAAACCATCTCTTTCATCTAGTCTAGTTATGAATGATAATACTTCAGAGTCTTCAAGCGAAAAATCAGGAATGCCTGAGTTTAATTTTGAAAAAGAATTACACGATTTCGGACAACTCGTAGATGGTGAGAAAGTTTCATACTCTTTCAAATTCACCAATTCAGGAGATGCACCATTAATTATTTCAAATGCTAAAGGTTCTTGTGGCTGTACAGTGCCAAATTGGTCAAGAGATCCAATTGCTCCTGGTGAATCTGGATCCATAGACGTTACCTTCAACAGTTCAGGTAGAAGTGGAAAACAAAATAAAGCCATAACTTTAACAGCAAATACTAACCCAAACAGAAAGGTGATTAATATCACTTCTGAAGTAACTTCTAAATAAATGAATTTAATTACAATATTTTTACAAGCCGAAAGTGGAGGCAATCCACTCATTTTCTTTGTTCTAGTTTTTGGTGTTTTTTGGTTTTTTATGATAAGACCTCAAGTAAAAAAGCAAAAGCAAGAACGTAAATTCAGAGAAGAACTTAAGAAAGGAGATAAGGTCATCACTTCTGGAGGCTTACACGGTAAAGTAGTAGAGGTATCTGAAAAAACAGTAAAAATAGATGTTGGAAGCAGCATTGTTTTAAAATTTGATAAATCAGGAATCTCTGCTGAATTATCTAATGCTAAAGAATAATCTTTAACAGGGCTTCGGCCCTTTTTTTATGTTGAGCAAACTTACATTTCTATTCAATAGATTAATTGTTGTTTTAAGAATTGAGAGAAAGCAACTTCCTATTTTCTTATTTCTTTTATCTCTATCTACTTTATTTTGGATTCTTACTGTCTTGTCAAAAGATTATACTACAACAGTACATTATGAGGCTGATTTTGTAGATTTGCCTGATGATAAATTACTCATTGAGGATAAAAATGTTGATTTACACCTTCAAGTAATAGCACCAGGTTTTACCATACTTGCTCATCGTTTAAGTTTCAGAAAACACCTACCACTTTCGGTTTCTACTTTTATTCCTAAAAAGAAAGGCAATAAGTGGAATTATTATTGGCTAGGCAAACAATCCATTTCACAACTTCAAGAAGTTCTTCCTACCAATATGCAATTGCTACACGTTCAACCTAACAGAATTGATGTGTTATTAGATGAAAAAGCTGAAAGAGTTCTTCCTATACAGATTAAAACAGATTTATCTTTTAAAGATTTATTTCGACAAAAAGAACCAATCAAATTGGAGCCTTCTACAATAGTAATATCAGGGCCTAAAGCTGTTGTTGAAGTCTTTAGCTCTATTAGTACAGAAACCTTAAAAATTGATGATATTAATGCTAATTCTTCTGGAACTATAAACATAGAACCACTCAATCATTCTGAAATAAATTATTCTTTAAGTAAGGTGAGTTGGGAACTGAAAGTAGAGCAATTTACTGAGGGTGAAATGACATTACCTTTAAGCATAAAGAATGTTCCTAAGGGTTATGAAATAAAGCTATTTCCAGATGAAGTTACTGTAAATTATTTAGTTTCTTTAGATAAATTTGATTTGGTTAAAAAAGAAATGTTTGCAACTAGTGTTAATTTTGATAATACTAAAAAACGTTTGCCAATTGAATTAGTCAGACAAGCCGATTTTGTAGAAAATGTAAGGGTTAAGCCTGACAAAGTTGAATATTTTTTAATTAAGAAATAAAATGAAAAGAATCGGCTTAACAGGAAATATAGGAAGTGGCAAGACCACTGTAGCTTCTTGTTTTGAGATTCTTGGAATAGCTGTTTTTAACGCCGATAAGCAGGCAAAGTTACTGATGAATAAGGATGTTAATTTAAAGCAAAGCTTAATTGCTGAGTTTGGAAAAGAGGTATTTCTTAATAATGAGTTAAATCGTAAATATTTGTCCAAATTGGCTTTTAATGATGACTTAGTTTTAAAAAGGCTTAATGCTTTGGTGCATCCAGTTGTTCAAGAAGCTTTTGAAAAATGGTCTATTCAGCAGAGTGGGGCATATGTCATTAAGGAAGCTGCCATCTTGTTTGAAAGTAATACTTATCAGTCTTTAGATGCAATTATTTGTATTTCTTGCCCTGAAGAAATAAGACTTAAACGTATTTTAAAAAGAGATGATTTGTCAGAAAAGGATGTAAGACAAAGAATGAGCCATCAATGGGCCGAAGAGAAGAAAATATCTCTTTCAGATTATGTAATCACAAACGACAATTCTTCTTTGGTGATGCCACAAATACTAAGCGTTCATAGTGCCTTAAAATAGTTCGTCGGTTTTTCCTAACCCTTCTCGAATAATTTCTAGTTTGCCAGAAGAATAATCTACTACGGTTGATGGTATTAAGGAGCCTATTCCCGCATCGATTACAATATCGACTTTATTAGAATACCTTTCATAAATCAATTCGGGGTCTGTACTATACTCCATAATTGTATCTTCATCATGAACTGAAGTGGATAAGATAGGGTTACCTATTTCGTTTACTAAAACTTGGGGAATGTTGTGGTTTGGTATTCTAATCCCTACAGTTTTCTTTTTGGTTTTAAACAGCTTTGGAATGCTTCCATTAGCTTTTAGAATAAAGGTGTACGGTCCTGGTAGCACCCTCTTCATACTTTTATAAGTGTTTCTGCTAATAGGTAGGGTATAGTCAGATAGTTGGCTCAAATCTGAGCATATAAATGAAAAATTTTGCTTTTTAAGGTCTACATTTTTGATTTTCGCTATGCGTTCTACGGCTTTTTGTTGAAAGATATCACAACCTATTCCATAAATGGTATCTGTTGGGTAGATAATTATGCCGCCATCTTTCAAACATTCTACGATTTGAGCGATACCTCTAGGATTGGGATTGTCAGGGTGTATTTTAACGAGCATATTGTTATTGATTCTTAGCGTAATCGTCTAAAAACTTCTTTAATCCAATATCTGTAAGCGTGTGTGTTATTAATTCTTTTATAGCCGATAGGGGAGCCGTAACAACATGAGCGCCGATTTTAGCACATTCTTCAATGTGGTTTTTATTTCTGATAGAAGCGGCTAGAACTTTTGTTTGATAATTTTGTTTCTCAAACATATCAACGATACTTTTAACAATTTGAATGCCATCTTGTCCATTGTCGTCTAGTCTGCCAATAAAAGGTGAAACGTATGTTGCACCAGCTTGTGCTGCTATTAGTGCTTGTCCCAATGAAAACACTAGCGTACAATTGGTTTTAATTCCTTTGTCACTAAAATATCGAATAGCTTTTATTCCTTCCTCAATCATAGGTATTTTAACCACTATTTGAGGATTCAAAAGAGCTAATTCTTGACCTTCTCGAATCATACCTTCAAAATCAGTAGATATCACTTCAGCACTAACATCGCCATCAACAATTTCACAAATGGTTTTATAATGTTCAAGGATATTATCTTTTCCTTTTATTCCCTCTTTAGCCATTAGACTAGGATTGGTTGTTACACCATTGAGAATACCTAAGGATTGTGCCTCTTTGATATTGTCTAAATTTGCTGTGTCGATGAAAAATCTCATATTGATAGGGTATATATTCAATAAAGATAATAAAAAAAGGGCAAGCTACTTACGTCACACCGCTCAACCACTTACCCTTGCTACCTTCCGGTCCTGGGGGAGTTCAGCAGGAGCTGGTTGCGTAAGACTTGCCCGTTGCAAATATATACTAATTGCCCTCTATTACGAATACTTTACTCTAAAAAAATAGCACAAAAAAATAATTATATTTGTCAAGAATCCTTAAAACAATATAATGAAAGATTATATCCTTAAAAATGGTCTGATACTTGGTTCGATAAGTATAATTTTGCTAGTAGCATCTTATGCAATAGGAGTAGATTTTTTCTTAAATGATACTTGGTCTATTGTAAAAGGTATCTTACCTTATATTGTCTTAATATTTTTAGTTGTTGAATACAAAAAATTTGCTGGAGGTTATATTTCTTTTAAAGAAACCTTCACAGTTACACTTGGTATTACTGTAGCAGGGGCATTTTTATCCACTTTTTTTTCTATTCTATTATTCAACTTTATAGATCCTGACTTTGCAGTGCAATTAAAAGATTTTACCGTTGAAAAATTAGCTGTTCAGCTTGATCAATTACCAGAAAGTAATCCCATGTATAGTGTGATGGAAACTTTAATTGAACAAACACAGGAAGAGGATATATATTCTATTTCTAATCAGGCAAGTGCTTTGTTTTATAGTTTGTTTTTCCATATTTTATTTTCTGCTATAATTGCTGCATTTATCAAAAAAGACAAACCAATAGAAATGTCCGAATAATATGAATATTTCAGTTGTAGTTCCTTCATATAATGAGTCTGAATCTTTACCTGAGTTATGCACTTGGATAGATAAAGTGATGACTTCTAATTCATTTACTTATGAAATCATCATTGCTGATGATGGTAGTACCGATGATTCTTGGGAAGTCATTCAAAAATTATCCAAATCCAATTCAAATATTAAAGGCATAAAATTTCGAAGAAATTATGGTAAATCAGCGGCTTTAAATATTGCTTTTGCAAAGGCTGAAGGAAATGTCGTTATTACAATGGATGCTGATTTACAAGATAGTCCAGAAGAAATTCCTGAATTATACCGTTTAATAAATGAAGAGGGTTGGGATATGGTCTCTGGTTGGAAAAAGAAACGATATGACCCAATTACAAAGACGATTCCTACTAAGTTATACAATTGGGCCGCTCGTAAGGCTTCTGGTATTTACCTAAATGATTTCAATTGTGGCCTTAAGTCATACAAAAAAGATGTTATAAAGAACATTGAATTATATGGTGAAATGCATCGTTATATTCCGATGTTAGCAAAGCGAGCAGGTTTTCCAAAAATTACAGAAAAAGTAGTAGAGCATCAAGCTAGAAAATATGGAGTTACAAAATTCGGTATTGAGCGTTTTATTAACGGTTTCCTAGATTTAATGACCGTTACTTTTGTTTCTCGATTTGGTAAAAAACCGATGCACTTTTTTGGTGTTTTGGGTACATTAATGTTTGTACTAGGTTTTGTCCTTTTTTCATTTCTTGGGGGACAGAAACTATACTATATGTATTCTGACGTTAAAGCTACCAATATTGCAGATATGAGTGGTTTTTATATTGCATTGACCTCCATGATTATGGGTTTGCAATTATTCTTAGCGGGTTTTATTGGAGAGATGATTTCTAGAAATGCTCATGATAGAAATCAATATCATGTAGAAGAAGAAATTTAGTTCTAAAGTAGCTTACTTAAGCTAATCAGCGAATCCGTACAAAAATACTTTTCTGATTGACCAATCAATACGGCAAACATATTGGCGTTTTTAGCAAATTCCATATCACTAATAGAATCACCTACCATTATGCTTTTTTTGAAGTCTATAGATGGAAATTCCTCTTTGGCTTGTAGAGCCATGCCAATATTCGGTTTTCTCATAATGGAATTTTCTTCTGCCAATTGTGGTGCATGATATATAGCATCAATCCTACCGCCGAAATTTTGAACTTCTTGAAGTAAATGTTGATGTACTTTATGTAAGTCGTCTTCAGTCATTAAACGCTTACTTATTCCTTGTTGGTTAGTGACTATCACTACTCTATGAAAATGGCTTGAAAATAGTTTAATAGCCTCAAGAGCATATGGCAGAAATTCAAACTCATCAATAGTTTTAACGTAATCACCGTCTAACTTTTTATTTATTACACCATCTCTATCTAAAAATAGTGTCCAGCTTGTATCAATTTTGGGAATTGCTACATTCATTTTTTATGAAAATAATTCCTTTTCTACCAATTCACATATTGCATGTCCTAGCATAAGGTGACATTCTTGTATTCTTGGCGTGTCATCGGAGGGAATATTGATTAAATAATCACAGCAAGGCTTCATATTTCCGTTTGCTTTTCCTGTGAACCCTATTGTAATTATGTTTTTCTTTTTAGCTTCTTCTAAAGCTTTAATGACATTTTTAGAATTTCCAGATGTTGACATGCCAATTAGAATATCTCCTTGTTTGCCAATTCCTTGTATAAGTCTAGCGTACACTTCATCAAATGAGAAATCATTAGAAACTGCAGTCATAAAAGAAGTGTCAGTATGTAATGCTTCAGCGTGTAGCGGAGGTCTGTTTAAGTAGTATCTGCCTGAAAATTCTGCTGCTAAATGTTGAGCATCTGCGGCACTACCTCCATTGCCACAGAACAATAACTTGTTTCCATTGTTGAAAGCTTCTACAATCAAATCTGCCACTTTGGTAATATCGACTATTATAGCATCATTTTGTAACAGTTCTTGCTTAACCGTAATGGAGTCACTAATATTTCTTCTAATAAGGTCTTGTTTCATGATGATATGTTGTTCTTTTTAGAGTTTGTTAAAGCAAGTAATTTTTTTGTAAAGATAGACCAAGAATATTGTTCCTTTATTTGGTTAATATTTTCTATCATTTCATTAATGTTAGTTTCATTAAAGAATTTCAAAATAGCTTTTTTTATTTCATCAGCATGTGGTGAAACAACATAGCCTACTTTACTGTCAGGACACATTTCTTTGAGTCCGCCAACATCTGTGACTATCATAGGCTTGTTAAAGTGATAGGCTATTTGAGTCACGCCACTTTGGGTAGCTGATTTGTAGGGTTGAACAACCAAATCACAAGCATTAAAATACAAATGAACTTCAGAGTCAGGAATAAATTGTTCGACTTGAATGATATCCTGTTCTAAGTTATATTTTTCTATGAGTTTTTTGTAGGGGGCTTGGTTAGAATAGTATTCGCCAGCAATTATAAGTTTGATATTTTTTTCTCTAATCTCATTGGCAGAAAAAGCTTCCAATAGTAGGTCTAAGCCTTTGTAGTCACGTATTAAGCCAAAGAATAATATATATCTATAATCTTGATTTAATTTTAAAGATTCAATCGCTTTTTCTCTAGGTTCTATTTCGCCAAAGTTATCGTAAATAGGGTGGGGCGTAAGGACTTTAGGACTGCTTTTGTCAAATACGTTTAGGTCATCCAAAACTTTTTGGGTCATGGCTAAAAAACCGTCTATTTTTTTTATAAAATAACGGGTAAGCATTTTATCTCCTAATCGTAATTCATGAGGAATTATGTTATGAGCAATACATAATAATTGTGTTTTTTCTGATTTTAGTATTCTTGATATTGTGCCCAATGATGCACCCATAAACGGCAACCAAAAGGGGATAATTACCACATCGTAATTTTCTTTCCTAAGGGATAGTCCTGTTGTAATCCAATTGATAGGATTTACAGAGTTTATTCGTCTTTCTATGTTAATGTTTTGAGGTTTTTTATCGGATGAAAACTGTGTTTTGCCAGGGAAAAGGAAATTAGGGTATTGTAGTTTGAAAGTATGTATGCTTAGTTGATGTCCTTCAGCAATAAGCTCTTTGGCTAAGCGTTCATTGAAAGCTGCAATTCCGCCTCTATAAGGATATGCTGTGCCAAGGATTGCAATCTTCATATTAGCTTTTTATTTTTTTTATTTTAAAACCTAAATATCCATATAATATTGTCATCAATGGACTAATTATATTAAAAAAACAGAATGGTAAATAGGTCATTGTAGCTACTCCTAAAACTGCAGATTGTGTTGCTCCACAGGTGTTCCAAGGGACTAGCACAGAAGTTACAGTTCCACTGTCTTCTAAAGTACGACTTAGGTTTTCAGGTGCTAGACCTTTATCTTTGAATGTATCGGCATACATTCTGCCGGGTACTACAATACTTAAATATTGATCGCTTGCTGTGACATTAAAAAATAAACAAGTACAAGCAGTAGTTGCAATGACTGAGCCCGTACTTTCAGCATATTGTATGATGGATTGGCTAATCTTTTTCAGAGCACCACTTGCTTCCATCACACCACCAAAGCACATAGCACAAATTATTAGCCATATTGTATTCAACATTCCGTACATGCCACCTGAAGAAAGTAAATCGTTTATCATCTCGTTAGAGGTGTTAATGCTTGTTTCAGAGCCCATGGCATTGATAATGGACACATAACTGGCTTGAAAGAAATTAGAATCTATGCCTGAAAGTTCTATAATTAGATGAGGTTGAAAAATAATGGCAAAAATCCCGCCTAATAATGTACCTGCGAATAATGCTGGTAGTGCGGGTACTTTTTTCATAATTAGTAATAGTACGATTACAGGAACTAAAAACAACCATGGACTTATGTTGAAACTACTTTCTATAGCCATTAACAAGTTTGTAATATCATCAGAATTTTGTGTGTTATCCATTGAAAGTCCTATGAATAAAAAAATGAGAAGTGATATGACAAAGCTCGGAATAGTTGTATACATCATGTATCTGATATGGGTAAATAAGTCTGTTCCTGCCATTGCAGGAGCGAGATTTGTTGTATCAGATAAGGGTGACATTTTATCGCCAAAATATGCTCCTGATATTATAGCTCCTGCTGTAAGACCGTTTGAAATATCCAAAGCATTACCTATTCCCAATAGAGCAATTCCTACAGTAGCGATAGTTGACCAAGAACTACCTGAGGCTAATGAAACTATAGCACATATGATGGCTGCAGCTACGAGAAAAATTTTGGGATTTAGTATTTGTAATCCATAATAAATCATTGTTGGAACAATACCGCTAATTAACCAAGTTCCTGCTAGTGAACCTATGAGTAAAAGTATGATGATTGCTGGTGTAGTTGAAGCTATACTGTTACTAACCCCTTTTAGAATGCTTTTCCAAGAGGTGCCACTTTTTAAACCCATTATGGTAGCAAAAGCGGCAGATAGCAAAAGTGCTAATTGATTTGCACCACCTAAACTGTCATCGCCATATAGATAGACATTAAAAGAAAGTAAGGCTATTAAAAAAATAATAGGAAGCAGTGCACCAAAAAAAGATTGATTCATAAGGGGAAATTATTTCTGTAAATATAATAATCCTATTGTATGAAACAACTATTGTCTCTAGTCTTATTTTAGAATATTGGTCTTAATTAAACACTTTTTCATCTTCTGGAAGGTGCGCTCAATATCATTATCTAAGCCAATAGACATACGAATCATTCCTTCTGATATACCCATTTCGTCTTGTTCTTCTTGTGGTATTTCTGAAGATGTGCTAGCGCCAGGTGCAGAGAATAGGGTTTTGTAGAAGCCTAAACTTACTGCCAAATAACCTATGTTATTATTTTGCATTTCCTCCATAACTTGATAAGCATTTTTCATACTACCAACGTCTAATACTAGCATACCACCAAAACCAAATTCAGCATTCATACTTTTCTTCATTAACTCATGTTGAGGATGACTTTCAAGACCGGGATAGTGAACTTTTAAACCTAGCTCTTTAAATTTATTAGCAAGTAATAGTGCGTTTCTACTGTGTTGTTTTATCCTTATTGGTAGTGTTCGCAAGTTTTTGAGGATACCATTAGCTCGTATAGCATCCATAGTAGGACCAAAAAGCATTGCTGCGCCTTCATTGACGTCTATGAGGTCTCCTACAAAATCTTTGGTAGAACAAATAACCCCTCCAACAGTATCACTAGCTCCATTAATGAATTTTGTTAGTGAGTGAATTACAATATCAGCTCCTAACTCAGCAGGAGAAAAAATGAGGGGAGTAAAGGTATTATCTACTACTAGCTTTAAATTGTTTTCATGAGCTATTTCAGCTAATTTTTTAATGTCAGAAATTTCTAACAAAGGGTTGCTCATTGTTTCGCAATATAAAATTTTGGTATCGTCACAAATAGCAGATTTAACAGCGTCTAGATTAGTGGTATCGACAAAAGATGTACTAATATTTAGTCTTGGCAAAAAGTTCTTCATAAAAGCATAAGTTCCACCATATATGGTTCGACTACTTACAATATGATCACCACTTTTACACAGTTGCATAATGGTACTGCTAATTGAACCCATTCCTGATGCTGATACATGTGCTGCATCTGTATTTTCCATATTAGCAATGGCTTCAGCAAGATATCCTGTGCTAGGGTTCATGTGTCTTGAATACAAATAACAGCCTTCACGTTCTCCTCCGAAAACCATTTCCATAGTTTTTCCTGCCAAATATGTAAAAGTAGAAGAGTCGGCAATAGAAGGATTAACTCCTCCATATTCACCAAAGTATTGAATGTCTTGAATACTGTCTGCTGGTTTGTGCTTTTTCATGTGATGTGTGTTGTGTTAGTTACTTTTTTTCCACCATGGTTTGTTCTCTCGGCTTAGATCCTCAGCATAATAACCATAACCATAGGTATTTCCATATCCATACCCGTACCCATAAGATGATTTGTCGTTGGAAATATCATTTATTATTAGGTTCATATTGACCACATTATTCTTAATAACTGTTTCGTTAAAGTTATGAAGCATATCTTTTGTAGTAAAATTTTGTCTTACTACATAAATGTTTACATCAGAATG
>Ga0213866_10001947_pt1 | contig 14997 bp, 13 predicted proteins | sample PICome_11_FD_160079 | JGI IMG/M metagenome (GOLD analysis project Ga0213866, IMG submission 160079) | Coastal seawater microbial communities near Pivers Island, North Carolina, United States - PICO284 | ecosystem: Environmental > Aquatic > Marine > Coastal | place: USA: North Carolina...
GCCCGACATCAGGATCATGGCGCCATCGCCCTCATTGAGGATGAGGTTCCGGGCGGGGACTTCACAGTCTTCGAATACCAGCTCGCAGGTGTTGGAGCCGCGCATGCCCAGCTTGTCGAGCTTGGGTGAACGGGAGAATCCGGGGAAATCGCGCTCAACGATAAAGGCGCTGATGCCCTTGGAGCCGCCTTCCGGGTCGGTCTTGGCGTAGATGATGTAGACATCCGCGTCTGGCCCATTAGTGATCCACATCTTCGCGCCATTGAGGATAAAGTTGTCGCCCTCTCGGCGTGCATTCAGTTTCATGCTGACCACGTCTGAACCGGCATTGGGCTCCGACATGGCCAGGGCGCCGACATGCTCGCCGCTGCAGAGCTTCGGCAGGTACTTTTGTTTCTGCGCTTCGGTCCCGTGCTTGTTCAGCTGGTTAAGGCACAGGTTGGAGTGCGCGCCATAAGACAGGCCAACCGACGCCGACGCGCGAGAGATCTCCTCAATGACCACCGAGTGCGCGAGGTAGCCCATGCCGCTGCCGCCGTAGGCTTCATCCACAGTGATGCCCAGGAGCCCCATGTCGCCGAATTTGCGCCACAGGTCGGCGGGGAAATCATTGTCGCGATCGATGTCTGCCGCGCGCGGGGCGATTTCTTTCTGGCACATTTGGTACACCGCATCACGCAGCATGTCGTTTTCTTCGCCAAGGCCGAAATTCAAGGTTGGGTAGGCTGTGTTCATCGTGGGTTCCTGTTCGTGCTCATCACGAAGGGTTGTCGGTGGGCGGAAGCGCTTTCAATGCGCGCTCGCACTCGGATCTTACGTCGTCAAGGCCGCTGAGCATGTCGTCGATGTCCTGGCGCTGCTGTTCAAGCCGCTCGCGCCGTTGCTGCACTCGCTGGATCAGGGAGTGTAGTTGGTCGCGGTTGTTGTGCTCGGGGTCGTACATGTCGATGATCTCGACACACTCCGCCAGCGACATGCCGATACGCTTGCCACGCAGAATCAACTTGATGCGCACGCGATCTGCCGGGGAGTAAATGCGTCGCTGGCCCTCGCGGCGAGGGGCGATCAGGCCCTTTTCCTCGTAAAAGCGGATGGTGCGTGTTGTAACGCCGAATTCTTCCGCCAGTTCTGAGATGCTGTAGTGCGCCGTTGCCATAAATTCGCCCAAGAGAGGTGCGCAGACTATAGCTTACCTTTACGTTAACGTAAAGTTGAGTGTTATGCCGCATTGCGGCCAGTCGCTCAGCCGGTATTCCGGGCCAACTGCGCGGCCAGTTTGGCTTTCATCGGCAGTACCCACTGCTCCTTTAACTGGAGAGACAGCAGGCCGGCCGCTTCCAGTTCGTCGCACAGGGCCATTTGGTGGGCCAGATCGAAAAGGTCGAACTGCTGGCAGATTCGCGCGTCGTCATCGAGGGTGAGAAATGATACGCCCGGCGTCTGGTAATGGCTGCCGTCCGCCCGTAAGCCCGGGCCGCGGTTCCACCAGTGGGTAATAAGACGGTTGCCAGTGCCCGTATAGACCCCCTCGTAGGGGAACGTCCAGCCCTCCCAGCCCACCTGCATGTCGCGGCCGTAGTGCGTGGCCTTGATCTCGTCGATGCCGTTGGCTGTGACCGTCAAAACGCCTGCGTACTCGCAGGTGTAAACGCAATCCCCGGCATACAGGTCGTCTACAAAGAATGTCCATTCGTTGGTTATGGAGGCCTGCTGATGCGCGGCCACCAGCTTGTCTGCGGTCGCTCGCAGCTGTTCATTGGACAGTGAGGCCATGTAACGCTTCCCGGTGGTTCGCTTCTCCCAGTGTAGACCCTGATTTTCTCTTGTGCCGCAGGGTGAGACCACGCCGCATTTGCTATGATCGCTGGCTTGTCCCTGGCCGCGAGGTCTGAGTACTGCATGCCCAAAACAACGCTAATCCCGCTACTCGCTGACGGCGAATTCCACTCCGGGCAGGAGTTCGCGGATCGACTGGGCATCAGTCGCACGGCGGTATGGAAGCAACTTAAGCGGCTGGAGGAACTTGGCCTGCAGTTGGAGTCGGTGCGCGGCAGGGGCTATCGCATCCCGGGCGGCATGGAGCTGCTGGATGCCAACGCCATCCGGCGGCAACTGGCGCCGGGCTCGCTGCCCTTGCTTGAGGCACTGCTCATCGAGCCGGTGATTGACTCTACCAACGCCGAGGCGCTGCGCCGGATTCAATCCGGGCAGCGGCATGGGATCGTCTGCACCGCGGAGCAACAGACGGCCGGGCGGGGGCGGCGGGGGCGGCAATGGGTGAGCCCGTTTGGGCGCAACCTTTATGTGTCACTGGTCTGGGAATTCGCCCGGGGTGCTTCGGCGCTGGAGGGCCTTAGCCTGGCAACGGGTGTGGCAGTGGCCAGAGCGCTGGCAGATTGTGGGCTTCCCGCTGTGCAGCTGAAGTGGCCCAACGATGTTCTTTTCAGCGGCGCAAAGCTGGGCGGCATCCTGCTGGAGATGACCGGGGACGCCGCCGGCGTCTGCCAGGTGGTGATCGGCATTGGCATCAACGTCTCCATGCCCGGGAATTCGGCGCGCGATATCGACCAGTCATGGACTGACCTGGCAACCATCAATGGCGGTGCGTCCCCGGGCCGGAATCGAGTGCTGGCAGCGTTACTTTCAGAGCTGCTTCCGATGGTGGCGGCGTATGAGCGGTCTGGTTTTCAGGCCTGGCGAGAGGCGTGGATGGCGCTGGACGCGTACGCCAACACCCCGGTTGTGCTCGTGAGCGGTGATCGGCGCAAGGCCGGCACGGCACGCGGTGTGGACGAGCGGGGTGCACTGCAGCTGGAGACTACGCTAGGCAGTGAGAGCATTTACGGGGGTGAACTGTCATTGAGGCCGGCATCGTGACCAAGCTACTGCAACTGGATGTGGGCAACAGCGCAATCAAGTGGCGCCTGGTGGATACTCAGTCGGTATTAGCGCGTGGCTCTCTTGGCCTGGCGGAAGTCGCGCAGCTCGCCGATTTGCTCCCGGCCGGTCTGCAGTTATCCGCGGTCTGGGTCTCTAGCGTGGCATCCGAGGAGGCTAACGACGCGCTTGCCGCAGCACTGCAACATAGTGTTGGACTCACGCCCTGGTTTGCGCGCTCAGTCGCTCGATCGGGAACCCTGGTAAACAGTTACCACGACCCCACCAAGATGGGCGTAGACCGCTGGGTGGCAATGCTGGGCGCGAGAAAACAGTATAGCGGCGCGCTGTGTGTTGTCGATGCAGGTTCGGCGCTAACGATCGATCTGGTGTCTGCCAAGGGCGAACACGAAGGCGGGTACATCATTCCCGGCCCGGCTCTCATGGAACGCGCGTTATTGTTGGATACTGACCGGGTTCGATTTGATGAAGACGTGGATTATTCGCTGTCACCCGGCAAATCAACCGCAGAAGCAGTTCGCCATGGGATTGCGCTTGCCCAGGCCGGCGCAGTGCTTGCCATACCGGACCTCGCGGCGCGCAGCCTGGTGATCACCGGTGGCGGGGGCGCTGCGCTGGCAGAATTCGTTAATCGCGAGCACGACCTGGCACCCGACCTGGTGTTTGATGGTCTTGCGGAGTTGGCCCGGCTGGAGGGGCAAGGCGATGGTTCCTGACTCTGCACCTCAGCTGCGATTCATCCCGTTCAGGCGCACCGATCTCAGGGTGATGTGCCGTCAGCAGGGCGGTTTGAACGCAGAGGCATCGCAGGCCTTCGAGCGCGGTTGCGATCTTATAGAAGTGCGGTATCGCGACGAGTTCGCGGCCATCAAGCAACAGGTCAAGGACCTTTACGCGCCGGTGGATCCCGACGCAGACACGCGCGCCGTCGACGTCGCGACCTCCGGCGTGGGAGAGGGTTTGGTGGCGCTACTGGAGGATGTGCTCAACCGCGGAAACTACGAGAGAGTCTCCGACGACGCACTGGAGGCAGCCTTTCAGTCGTCTTCCTTATTTCCCTTGCGCCTGCACGTGAATCAGGCTGATTTCGCAGAGGTACTGCTCTATACCCGCGGCGCTACCCAGAAAGAAGAGCAGGTGCCGCTGATCTGGGGGCTCTTTCCCAGGCCAGTGAAGTTCCTGAATTATGAGCGCGTTGTACTTTTCCTCCGATTTCACCAAGACGTCGACGTGGACAATACGCTGGGCGGGTGCCGGCCTGGAGCCACCATGCTGAAGCTCTTTCAAAACGTGCCCAACGCCGACCTTGAAATGCTGTTCCCGAATACGCGCATCGGCATGCGCACCATCGACAAGCTCTTGATCGGTGTGCCTGCGATGGTGTCGGGAGGGGTCATATTGACAACCAAGCTGGGCACCACACTGGTGCTGGTGGGCTCGCTGATTGGCTTCTGGTTGGGCCTGAACAAGGAGGAGGTTGAGCTGAATCGCGCTACGGCTATTGCGCTACTGGCAGGCCTCGGAACTCTGGGCGCCTACATCTGGAAACAGTTTTCCAGCTTCAGGAACCGGAAACTGGCCTTCACCCAGGCACTCACCCATAACCTCTATTTCAAATTGCTCGATAACAACAGCGGCGTGCTCCTGAGGGTGCTGGACGACGCGGAAGATTCCGAGTGCAAGGAGAGCCTGGTGGCGTACCACTTTTTGCTGGAGTCTCCAGAGCCTGTATCAGCCAACGAACTCGACCAGCGTATTGAGCACTGGTTCGAGCAGCGCTGGGGATATCGACTCGATTTCGAGATCGAGGATGCGCTCAATAAGCTGGAGAACCTGTCGCTGGCGGAATGCTCCGACGAGTTATGGTCCGCGCGCTTTCCTCAGGCCCGCCTTACGGCACTGTCAATTTAACGGAAGGCAAAACTGGTCTTGTCCCAACCTCCATCCTCTTCTACAATCCCGCCCCTCGTGATGCTGGCGTAGCTCAGTAGGTAGAGCAGCTGACTTGTAATCAGCCGGTCGGGGGTTCGATTCCTCTCGCCAGCTCCATCTTTCCCCGGGATGACAGATCCCGGTTGCCCGTTGGAAGTTCTAAACCCACACATGGGTTAAAGCCGGGTATATGGATTCCCAATGACCGACCTCACCCTTCACATCGGATCGAACAAAACTGGCACAACCTATATCCAGGGTGCGCTGTCGGCGGGCGATGGTGTGCTGGCAGAAGCGGGTGTGGGCTACCCGGTTGTTGGCCGCGCGCAGTCAGGCGCCCATCACTTCCTGGCAGGGCAGGTGGCCGAAAGGATGCCGCGTGCCTTCAAGCCCAAGCAGCCTTTTGAGCAATTCCTGGGTGAATTGAAGCAGGAGCTGCTGGTACTGCAGGGGCGGGGGCTGACGCGCGTGTTGATTTCCTCGGAGTCGATGTTCTTGTTACGGAATAAGAACCTGGAGCGTTTGCAGCAGTTTTTGGCTCTATTCGAAAATGTCACGGTGGTGGTCTACCTGCGTCGCCAGGACAAATTCCTGCCATCGTTTTACAACTCGCTTGTCAGAACGGGCATGAGCCCGCCCACTTTTGACGAGTTTTGTCGAAATCAGGGGGCTTCCTATCTTCCCAACCTCGACGCATGGTCCGCACTGGTTGGTCAGGGCAGGGTGTTGGTGCGGCCGTTTGAGCGCTGCTATTGGCGCGGTGACACACTGGTCGATGAGTTCCTTGCCACCTGTGATATCCCGCTTCATGCGGAAAACCTGCCGGTGCCGCAGGCGGTGAACGAGTCCCTCTCTCTAGCAGCTATCGACATTCTGCGCGCCGCCGGCCCCCGCAAACGGGTAGAACGCTGGGATCGATTCGCCAGATTTGTCGATGCCAACGTACCGCCCTCGGAGCCCGGGGCGGAGCCTACGCTGATGACGGAGGCCATCTACCGGAAGCTGAAGCGGCGCTTCCACGCCGAAAATCTTGAACTTGGCCGCCGCTACATGGCCCCGGAGGCCGTGCAGGCCCTGGCTTTCGATGATGATTATGAGCCCGCCGGCCCGGTTCATGAGCAGTCGCTGCCGGTGTCGGCCGCAGCGGTGCTGGTTGCGCTTTGGAAAAAGCATCTGAGGGCTGTCGATGCCCCGGCGGCGCCAAAAGACGCCCCGATCTAGAGAAAGTTGGCTCGTGTGTCACGGCGCGGAGCTATTTGAAAAACAAAGCTTGGTAACCTATTTCGGCCACCGCCCAGCCTGAGCGAAGGTAATTCTGGTCGTTTTTTCACCGCATGAGTGGTGTCGGCTGGCTGAATTTTGTACACCCCCCGAACGCCGCTAAGTTGATAATTTTCTTAGAGGAAACCGGTTGACAAGGATGAGCGCCATCCGGACAATGTGCCGCCTTTCGGAGGGGTTCCCGAGTGGCCAAAGGGATCAGACTGTAAATCTGACGCGAAAGCTTCGGTGGTTCGAATCCACCCCCCTCCACCAGGAAATAGGCATCTACGCGGTCGTGCGAGCGGTAACAAAAAGCACCATCGCGGAGATTTTTTGTAGCAGAAACAATGGGTTCTGCGAGCGAACCGGCGGGTATAGTTCAACGGTAGAACCTCAGCCTTCCAAGCTGATGATGCGGGTTCGATTCCCGCTACCCGCTCCAGTAAGTGAGGAATTTGGCTCATATAGCTCAGTCGGTAGAGCACTTCCTTGGTAAGGAAGAGGTCACCGGTTCAAATCCGGTTATGAGCTCCAGTTCCTCGTAGATGTAGGTTGGTCCGCCCAGCGGGCCATTGTTAGTGACAATGTGTTTCAACCGCGCGGCGCAGGCCGGTGTATAGGAGACTGTCGGAATGTCAAAGGAAACATTTGAGCGTACTAAGCCCCACGTGAACGTGGGCACAATTGGCCACGTAGATCACGGTAAGACGACGCTGACAGCGGCGCTGACGCGTGTTTGCGCGGAAGTGTTTGGTGGTGAAGCGGTTGCTTTCGACGGAATCGACAATGCACCGGAAGAGAAAGAGCGTGGTATCACCATTGCGACGTCTCACGTTGAGTACGACTCTGAAGAGCGTCACTACGCACACGTTGACTGTCCGGGACACGCGGACTACGTGAAGAACATGATCACGGGTGCTGCGCAGATGGACGGCGCGATCCTGGTATGTGGCGCGACTGACGGCCCGATGCCGCAGACTCGCGAGCACATTCTGCTGTCTCGCCAGGTTGGTGTTCCTTACATTGTTGTGTTCCTGAACAAGGCTGACCTTCTTGCCGAAGACTGCGGTGGCGTTGACTCCGAAGAATTCGAAGAGATGAAAGAGCTGGTTGAGATGGAGCTGCGTGAGCTTCTGGACCAGTACGACTTCCCGGGCGACGACACGCCGATCATCTGTGGTTCAGCGCTGATGGCGCTGGAAGGCAAGGACGATGATGGTCTGGGTACAACAGCGGTCAAGACGCTGGTAGAGACACTGGACAGCTACATTCCTGAGCCGGAGCGTGCGATTGACCAGCCGTTCCTGATGCCGGTAGAGGACGTGTTCTCGATTTCAGGTCGTGGCACCGTGGTAACTGGTCGTGTTGAGCGCGGCATTATCAAGGTTGGCGACGACATTGAGATTGTTGGTATCAAGGACACCACGACAACGACCTGTACGGGTGTTGAGATGTTCCGCAAGCTGCTCGACGAAGGTCGTGCGGGTGAGAACGTTGGTGTACTGCTGCGTGGAACCAAGCGTGAAGACGTAGAGCGTGGTCAGGTTCTGGCGATTCCTGGTTCAGTGAATCCGCACACCAAGTTTGAGGCAGAGGTTTATGTTCTGTCGAAAGAAGAGGGTGGTCGTCACACGCCGTTCTTCAAGGGCTACCGTCCGCAGTTTTACTTCCGTACGACGGACGTAACGGGAGCGGTTGAGCTGCCTGAAGGTGTAGAGATGGTGATGCCTGGCGACAACGTACAGATGGTAGCGACGTTGATTGCGCCGATTGCGATGGAAGAAGGTCTGCGTTTTGCGATTCGTGAAGGTGGCCGTACCGTGGGTGCGGGCGTTGTAGCGAAGATCATCGAGTAAGGCGTTAACCTAATTCGACCGGAGTCATTGCGCCTCCATCGGTAGTACCCGGGTTGCTGAGTTGACCCGAACGACCAAGCCGAACCGCTTCGCTGAAGTAGTTCGGCTTCGTCGTCTAAACGAGTGATACAGGCCAGTAGCTCAATTGGCAGAGCAGCGGTCTCCAAAACCGCAGGTTGGGGGTTCGATTCCCTCCTGGCCTGCCATATACGGCAGGATTCGCGTCGCCCGTGCGATGCGTTGAAGTGAAGGAAGTATTGATGAGTGTTGACGCAACAACCAGCCGGTTCGATGGCCTCAAGTGGGCCGTGGTGTTTGCGTTGGTCGCTGTTGGCGTAGTTGGCAACAGCTATTTCTCAGACCAGTCGCTGCTTTACCGTGTACTGGGCCTGCTTGCCCTGGCAGCAGTAGCCGGGCTTGTCGCCCTGCAAACGGCCAAAGGCGCGGCGTTCTGGGAACTGGTGAAAGGTTCGCGGACTGAGATCCGCAAAGTCGTCTGGCCAACGCGCCAGGAGACCGTGCAGACCACGTTGATCGTGGTGGCATTCGTATTGTTGGTGGCGCTGGTGCTGTGGGGGCTTGATTCCTTCCTCGGCTGGCTCGTGTCGCTGGCGATTGGTTGAGCAGGAGAAGGGTTAGCTAATGTCAAAGCGCTGGTACGTCGTGCACGCCTATTCGGGTTACGAAAAGAAGGTGGCGGCTGCCCTTAAGGAGCGGATCGAACTGCACAGCATGCAGGATCGGTTCGGCGAGGTGCTGGTTCCCACCGAGGAAGTGGTCGAAATGCGTGGCGGCCAGAAGCGCCGAAGCGAGCGCAAATTCTTCCCGGGCTATGTGCTGGTCAATATGGAACTGGACGACGACTCCTGGCACCTCGTGAAAGAAACCCCGCGGGTCATGGGTTTTATCGGTGGCAAGGCGGATGCGCCAGCACCGATTACCGAGGCCGAAGCCTCTGCAATCCTGCAGCGTGTCGAGGATGGCGTTGAAGCGCCCAGGCCTAAGACGCTGTTCGAACCCGGCGAGATGGTGCGGGTTATTGATGGCCCCTTCAACGACTTCAATGGAGTCGTGGAAGAAGTTAACTACGAAAAGAGCCGCCTGAATGTGGCAGTGCTGATTTTCGGTCGTTCCACCCCGGTGGAACTGGAATTCGGTCAGGTCGAAAAGGCCTGACGAACGCGCGGGAACTTGTGTCCCGTTGAAGTAAACGGCGGCCCCTGGCCGCCACAATGGGGAGCTCTAGTAGGTTCAGGCCGAAACAGCGTTTGCACCCGGGAGAGAAAACATGGCTAAGAAAGTCGAGGCTTATATCAAGCTGCAGGTGCCTGCAGGCCAGGCAAACCCGAGTCCGCCCGTCGGACCGGCGCTGGGCCAGCACGGCGTCAATATCATGGAATTCTGTAAGGCATTTAACGCCGAGACCCAGGGCACCGAGCCCGGTCTGCCGATTCCAGTTGTTATCACGGTCTACGCCGACCGGTCTTTCACGTTTATCAAGAAGACCCCGCCAGCATCTGTACTGCTGCGCAAAGCTGCGAAGATCAAGAAGGGTTCGGGCACGCCCAATACCCACAAAGTGGGCAAGGTTACCCGTGCTCAACTGGAAGATGTGGCCACCCAGAAGTGGCCTGATCTCACGGCCGCCGACATGGACGCTGCCGTACGCACAATCGCCGGCAGTGCCCGTTCCGCCGGTATCGATGTAGAGGGAGTGAACTAATGGCCAGGCTCTCCAAGCGCACACGCGCATACAAGGAAAAAATCGACCCAACCAAGGCCTATGCCTTTGATGAGGCTGTCAGCCTGCTCAAGGAATTCGCCACCGCCAAGTTCAACGAAACTGTTGAAGTTGCCGTTAATCTCGGTGTTGATGCGAAGAAGTCAGACCAGGGCGTTCGCGGTGCGACCACCCTGCCTCACGGCACTGGCAGTGACGTTCGCGTCGCTGTATTCACCCAGGGTGATGCGGCCGAGAAGGCCAAGGCCGCTGGTGCGGACCTGGTTGGCATGGAAGACCTTGCCGAGCAGATTAAGGGCGGCATGATGGATTTCGACGTGGTTGTTGCTTCTCCGGATGCGATGCGCGTTGTGGGTCAGCTGGGGCAGGTACTGGGCCCCCGTGGCCTGATGCCGAACCCCAAGACCGGAACGGTAACTCCCGATGTGGAAACTGCGGTCAAGAATGCAAAAGCCGGTCAGGTGCGTTTCCGTACCGACAAGAACGGCATCATTCACGGTGGTATTGGCAAGATCAATTTCGAGCCGGATGCAATTCGCGGCAACCTGGAAGCGGTGTTGGCTGACCTCAAGAAGGCCAAGCCTGCTGCGTCCAAGGGCGTTTACATGAAGAAAATCACCCTGTCCACGACCATGGGCCCGGGTGTCACGATTGACCAGGCGTCAATCGAAGATTGATCGGATCGCCCCCACAAGGGGCGTTCTCTCAAGCTTCCCACGGACGGGAAGCAGGTTGAACAGCCAGGGGACTATCGGTTCCAGTGCTGTTCACTTTGAGGTCTTTGGAAAAGGCTGTGGGTTCATCCCCGTTTAGCTGAGAACTGAAGACCATCAAAGACCGTAGGTGCTGATGCTGTTGCGGTTTAACAGCAAGGCTTAATCGAGGCCAGCCCGTGAGGGTGCGCCGATGCCTACGCAGATGGTGGATTTGTTCACCACGGGCGGTAGTTACATAGGTGTGTAACTGCCTTAATGAGTAACTCCAGGAGTTATACCAGTGGCAATTGGACTCGAAGACAAGAAAGCGATCGTAGCTGAAGTTAACGAGACTGCCACCAGTGCCCTGTCCCTGGTCATCGCCGATGCACGTGGCGTGACTGTGGACGGAATGACGGCGCTGCGAAAGGATGCACGTGAAAATCAGGTCATGCTCCGCGTTGTGCGGAACACCCTGGCCAAGCGTGCTCTGGAAGGTACGGAATACGAGTGTGTCAACGACTCCCTCGCTGGTCCGTCCCTGTTCGGATTTTCTATGGAAGATCCGGGTGCAGCAGCTCGATTGTTTAAAGATTTCGCCAAGGAGAATGATTCCTTCGAGGTGAAGGCACTGGCGGTGAGCGGACAAATGCTGGGTGCAGAACAGTTGGATGTTCTTGCGAAGCTGCCGACGCGCGACCAGGCACTCTCAATGTTGATGAGTGTCATGCAAGCGCCGGCAACCAAGCTGGTTCAAACAATGAACGAAGTACCTGGAAAATTGGTTCGCACACTGGCAGCAGTACGCGATCAGAAAGAGGCAGCGGCGTAAGCCCTGTCGTATTTGAAATAGCTAAACAGGAGATTGAGTCATGGCTCTGTCTAAAGATGACATTCTGAATGCAATCGCCGAAATGAGCGTGATGGATATCGTAGAGCTCATTGAAGCGATGGAAGAAAAATTCGGTGTAACCGCAGCAGCAGCAGTTGCAGCAGCCCCTGCTGCCGCAGCTGGCGATGCCGGTGGTGCCGCCGAAGAGAAAACCGAGTTCGACGTTGTTCTGACCGCCGCAGGCGAGAAGAAAGTCAACGTGATCAAGGTTGTTCGCGCAGTAACTGGTCTTGGCCTGAAAGAAGCCAAGGGCCTGGTCGACGGCGCTCCTTCCCCGATCAAGGAAGGTGCTTCCAAGGAAGAAGCCGAAGACGTCAAGAAGCAGCTGGAAGAAGCCGGCGGCTCTGTCGAGCTTAAGTAAGCTCGATTACAGGCCCTGCTACGGCTGGGTCTGGACAAGGCTGGTGGGCGTAATGCCCGCCGGCCTTTTCCCGCTTTCAGGGAACAGATTTTCGGGCCGCAGGGCGGGCCCGGTAAAAGCCTCTCGAGGCAGCGCAAGGCCAACGATGTTGGGGAGTACTGATGGCATACTCGTACACTGAGAAAAAACGTATTCGCAAGGATTTCGGCATGCTGCCGAAGGTAATGGATGTTCCATACCTGCTTGCGATTCAACTGGATTCCTACCGTAAGTTCACCCAGCAGGGCGTACCGCTCAATGAGCGTGGCGACTACGGCCTCCACGCCGCCTTTAAATCCGTATTCCCGATTGTTAGCTACAGCGGTAATGCCGCGCTGGAGTATGTTGATTACAACCTTGGCACCCCCATCTTTGACGTTGACGAGTGTCAGTTGCGTGGCGTGACCTACTCTTGCGCATTGCGCGTGAAAGTTCGGCTGATCATTTACGATAAGGAATCAGCCAATAAGACCATCAAGGACATCAAGGAGCAGGAAGTCTACATGGGGGAAATCCCCCTGATGACGGAGAACGGCACCTTTGTTATCAACGGTACTGAGCGTGTCATCGTCTCTCAGCTGCACCGTTCGCCGGGCGTATTCTTCGACCACGATAAGGGTAAGACACACTCATCCGGCAAGCTGCTCTATTCAGCCCGTGTGATTCCCTACCGCGGTTCATGGCTGGACTTCGAGTTTGATCCCAAGGACCTGGTGTTCGTTCGTATCGACCGTCGCCGCAAGCTGCCCGCAACTATTTTGCTGCGCGCGCTGGGTTATAGCTCCGAAGAAATTCTGGACATGTTCTACGATGTGAACACGTTCAACGCTGGCAAAGACGGCGGATTTACGATGAAGTTGATCCCCGAGCGCCTGCGTGGGGACGTGGCTGCCTTCGACATCAAAGTCGGCCGTAAAGTGATTGTCGAGCAAGGCCGCCGTATCACCGCTCGTCACATTCGCCAGCTGGAAGAAGCGAAAATCACCGAGTTGGAGGCGCCCAATGAGTACCTGATGGGGCGCGCGATCGCCAAGAACATTGTCGATGAAAAGACCGGTGAGGTTCTGATCGAGTGCAACACCGAAATCACTGATGAAGTTCTGGAGAAACTTGCGGAAGTTGGCGTCGATTCCATTGAGACGCTCTACACCAACGATCTGGACTGCGGTCCCTTCGTCTCCGACACGCTCCGCCAGGATTCCACCCGCAATGAACTCGAGGCGCTGGTAGAAATCTATCGCATGATGCGCCCAGGCGAGCCACCGACTAAGGAGTCGGCGGAGAACCTGTTCCAGAACCTGTTCTTTTCGCATGACCGCTACGACTTGTCAGCCGTTGGTCGCATGAAGTTCAACCGCCGCCTGAGCCGCGATACGGTCGTGGGAAGCGGTGTACTGGACCGTGAAGACATTGTTGACGTGCTCAAGACCCTCGTGGACATCCGTAACGGTAAGGGAATGGTCGATGATATCGATCACTTGGGTAACCGTCGTGTCAGAAGCGTTGGCGAGATGGCCGAGAATCAGTTCCGCGTTGGACTGGTGCGTGTTGAGCGAGCAGTTAAAGAGCGTCTGTCTATGGCGGAGAGCGAAGGCCTGATGCCGCAAGACCTGATCAACGCCAAACCGGTTTCGGCGGCGGTGAAGGAGTTCTTCGGTTCCAGCCAGCTGTCCCAGTTTATGGACCAGAACAATCCGCTGTCTGAAGTCACCCACAAGCGCCGTGTATCAGCGCTCGGCCCGGGCGGCCTGACCCGGGAACGAGCAGGCTTTGAGGTGCGCGACGTGCACCCGACCCACTACGGACGTGTTTGCCCGATTGAAACACCGGAAGGTCCAAACATTGGCCTGATCAACTCACTGGCAACCTATGCTCGCACTAACGAGTATGGTTTCCTCGAGAGCCCCTACCGCAAGGTCGTGAATGGCAAGGTCACCGATGAAATTGAGTACCTCTCCGCCATCAACGAAGCTCAGTACGTTATTGCCCAGGCGTCAGCGACCCTGGACAAAAACAACAAGTTCGTTGATGACCTCATTAACGTAAGGCACCTGAACGAATTTACCGTCAAGCCACCGGAAAACGTCGAGTACATGGACGTATCACCCAAGCAGGTGGTCTCTATCGCTGCTGCGCTGATCCCGTTCCTTGAACACGACGATGCAAACCGTGCACTGATGGGTTCCAACATGCAGCGCCAGGCGGTGCCGACCTTGATCAGCCAGAAGCCGCTGGTTGGTACGGGCATGGAGCGCTACGTTGCTGCGGATTCAGGCGTCTGTGAAGTCGCCAAGCGTGCCGGTGTTATTGATTCTGTCGATGCCAGCCGCATTGTTGTTCGCGTCAACGATAAGGACGTGGGCGTTGATGAAGCGCCGGTCGATATTTACAACCTGACCAAGTACAAGCGTTCTAACCAGAACACCTGCATTAACCAGCGGCCCATTGTGAGCGAAGGTGATGCGGTTGAGCGCGGCGATATCCTCGCCGACGGACCGTCCATCGACATGGGTGAGCTGGCGCTGGGCCAGAACATGCGCATCGCGTTCATGCCCTGGAATGGCTACAACTTTGAGGACTCCATCCTGGTCTCCGAGCGTGTGGTCAAGGAAGATCGCTTTACCACCATTCATATCCAGGAATTGACCTGTATCGCACGTGACACCAAGTTGGGATCGGAAGAGATTTCCGCTGATATTCCCAACGTCGGTGAAGGCGCGCTGGGCAAGCTCGATGAGTCGGGTATTGTCTACATTGGTGCGGAAGTGGACGCCGGAGACATTCTGGTAGGCAAGGTGACACCGAAAGGTGAAACTCAGCTGACCCCGGAAGAGAAGCTGCTGCGTGCAATCTTCGGTGAGAAAGCATCTGACGTTAAAGACACCTCCCTGCGAGTGCCATCCAGCACCAAGGGCACAGTTATTGACGTGCAGGTATTCACCCGCGATGGCCTTGAGAAAGATGCCCGTGCCATGCAGATCGAGAAGTACCAGCTCGACGAGTACCGCAAGGACCTCAAGGAAGAGCTGCGTATTTTCGAAGAGGCCACCTACAGCCGTCTGGCTAACCTGCTCAAGGGCAAGAAAACCGTCAGTGGCGGTGGTCTTACCAAGGGCACCAGTCTGACAGAAAAGGTGCTGACGGAACTAGACCGTGAGCAGTGGTTCAAGCTCAAGCTGTCCGATGCTGACCTGAACGATGCGGTTGCCTCTGCACAGCGCCAGTTGGAAGAGCAGAACAAGCTGCTGGAAGAGCGGTTCGAAGACAAGAAGCGCAAGCTGCAGAGCGGCGATGATCTGGCGCCGGGTGTACTGAAAATC
>Ga0213866_10001951_pt1 | contig 14977 bp, 24 predicted proteins | sample PICome_11_FD_160079 | JGI IMG/M metagenome (GOLD analysis project Ga0213866, IMG submission 160079) | Coastal seawater microbial communities near Pivers Island, North Carolina, United States - PICO284 | ecosystem: Environmental > Aquatic > Marine > Coastal | place: USA: North Carolina...
CATCCAAGACCAGTTGGTCCATGGTGATGGCACCCACCTGGGGGATGCGCTGGCCTTGGAACAGCACGTCGAGTTGATTGGAGAGTTGCCTGGGCACGCCATCGGCATAGCCGATGCCCACCACGGCTAGTCGGCTAGGCCGGCTGGTGCGGAAACGGTGGCCATAGCTCACCCCGGTTCCGGCCGGGACCTCCCTGATCAGGCTCACCCGGGCGTGCAGGGCCATGGCCGGCTCCAGGGGGATGACGCCAGCCAGGTGGGGCGCGGGGCAGTGGCCATAGAGGGCCAGGCCCACGCGCACCAGGTCGTAGTGGAGCCCCCCACTGCGCAGGGTGGCGGCCGAATTGGCCAGGTGGCGGCTCAGACCTGCCAGGTTTGCCTGGTTGTTGATAGCGCGCAAGACACTGTCGAAGCGCTGCTGCTGCAGGGTGGTGAGCCCATCATCGGCAGCGGGTGTGGCATCGGCGCTGGCCAGGTGGGAGTACAGGCCGGCCAGCTGCACGGCCTCCAGCTCGGCAATCGCCGCCACCAGCCTGGGACCCTCGGGCCAATCAGCCCCCAGCCGGGCCATGCCGGTGTCGAGCTTCAATTGCAGGGGCATGGGCCGGCCTTGGCCACTGGCCAGGTTTTGGCAGAGCAGGGCTTCGCGCATGCTGCTGATGGTGGGCATCAGTTGCCAGCGCAGGCAGCTGCGCAGCTCTTCGGCCTGGGTCAGGTTGCCCAAGACCAGGATTGGTGCGTCGATGCCGGCCCGGCGCAGTTCGATGCCTTCGGCAAGGGTGGCGACGCCACACTGGCTGGCGCCGCCGGAGAGGGCAGCCCTGGCCACCGGCACCGAGCCGTGGCCATAGCCATCGGCTTTGACAACGGCCATCAAGCTGGTGGCAGCACCGATCTGGCGCTTCAGGCTGCGGGCATTGGCCTTGATCGCCGCCGTGCTCACTTCCACCCAGGCCCGCTGCCGGGCCAAGCCGGCCTCAGCGGTCTCAGCGCTCCAGCTGGCCTCGGTGGCCTGGGTCACGGACTTCAAAGAAGATTGCGACTAGCATGCCGCCTAATACGGGTGCTGGCATGGGCCACGTTCTCGTTCTGAATGCGTCCTACGAGCCCCTGAACATCACCACCTGGCGCCGCGCCCTGGTGATGGTGCTCAAGGGGAAGGCGGAGGGCCTTGAGCATGATTCGTCCCGCTGGATTCGGGAGGACACCCTCCTGCCCACGGTGATTCGGCTGCGCCAATTCGTCCGCGTTCCCTACAAGCAGCTTCCCCTGACCCGCCGCAATCTGTTTCACCGCGATGGCCATCGCTGCCAATACTGCGGAAGCAGCGGGGAGCAGCTTTCGATCGACCACGTGGTGCCCCGCAGCCGTGGCGGGCTGGACACCTGGGAAAATGTGACAACCGCCTGTCTGCCGTGCAATGTGCGTAAGGGCAATCGCACGCCCCGGGAGGCGGGCATGCCGCTGATGGGCAAACCCCACCGCCCGCTCAGCAGCCTGCGCTTCGAGGCGGCTCGACAGATCTCTGCCGGCCGGCATGGGGAGTGGGCCAAATATGTGATTGGAGCGAGCTAGCTGGATACCTGCTCGGCCAGCTCTTCGAGCTGGCGGCCTTGGTCAGCGGCGATACAGGCCCCGATCAGGTCGTGTAACTGGCCGTTGAGGATCGGCTCCAGCGAGAAGTTCCTGCCGAGGCGGTGATCGGTGGTGCGGTTGTCTTTGACGTTGTAGGTGCGGATTTTTTCGCTGCGATCGCCGCTGCCCACTTGGGCCAGCCGGGCGGAACGCTGCTGAGCATTCGCTTCGGCCAGTTGGCGCTCGTAGAGCTTGGCCCGCAGGATCTCCAGGGCCCGCTCCCGGTTTTGCAGTTGGGAGCGCTCCTGGGTGCAAAACACTCGGATGCCGGTGGGTTTGTGCAGCAGGTCCACCGCCGTTTCCACTTTGTTGACGTTCTGGCCACCGGCGCCGCCGGAGCGGGCGGTGCTGATCTCGATCTCGGTGGGATCGATCTGCACCTCAACAGGATCGGCTTCCGGCATCACCGCGACTGTGGCGGTGGAGGTGTGCACCCGGCCCTGGGCTTCGGTGGCTGGCACCCGTTGCACCCGGTGCACGCCCGCCTCGAATTTCAGCTGGCTGAAGACGCCGTCTCCCTTCACAGCCAGGATCAGTTCCTTGAATCCCCCCAGCTCCGCTTCCGAGGCGCTCACCGGCTCCACCCGCCAGCCCATGCTTTGCGCGTAGCGCTCGTACATGCGGGCCAGATCACCCGCCCAGATGGCGGCTTCATCTCCACCGGCGCCGGCCCGGATTTCCAGCATGACGCTGCGCTCATCGCGGGGATCCCTCGGCAGCAGGGCCAGGGTGAGTTTGTCGCGGAGGGCCCCGATTTGGACGGCCAGGTGGCCGAGCTCTTCATGGGCCAGCTGTTCCATCGCCAGATCACCCCGGTGCTGCTTCAGCAGTGCCTTGGCCTCGGTTTCTTCCCGTTCGAACTTTTGGAGTTGTTGATGGTCGAGCACCAAAGGCTCCAGGCGGGCCCGCTCCCGGGCAATGGCCTGCAATTGGTTGGGATTTGATGCCACGGCCGGATCGGCAAGCTGGCGTTCGAGGGTCTCGAAGGTGCAGCGTGCCGTTTCCAGGCGCTCATGGAGCAGGGAAAGGTTCAATCAGGCCAGGCCCAGCTCAGGCTTCCAGGGCTGCAGGGGACGGTTCTGCTGCGGTTTCCGTTTGTACGACTGGCTTGGCCCCTGCGCTCGAGCCAGCTGCGGCTCCGACTCCACCCATGCCGTACTTGCGCATGAAGCGATCCACCCGCCCCTCGGTGTCGAGGATCTTCTGGGTGCCGGTGTAGAAGGGGTGGTTGCCGCTCCACACATCGACGTGGAGTTCGGGTGAGGTGGAGCCGGTGGTCATAACCACCTCTCCGTTGCAGATCACCTTGGCGTCTGGATACCAGGTGGGGTGGATGTCGGCCTTGGGCATGACGAAGCGGAACGGATGGAGAGCGGAGGAATCAGCGCTTGGAGAACTGGGGTGCTTTACGGGCTTTCTTGAGGCCGTACTTGCGGCGCTCCTTGGCCCGGGGATCCCGACTGAGGTGGCCTTCGGTCTTGAGGGGCTTGCGGTTGTCGGGGGATAGGTCGCAAAGGGCCCGCGCCGCACCCTGTTTGATCGCATCGGCCTGGCCGGTCAGACCTCCACCATGCACGTTGACCAGGAGGTCGTATTCGGTTGCCAGGCCGAGGGTCTGGAGGGGAGCCTTGACGGCGGCTAGGTAAACCGGGTTGTAGTTGAGATAGTTATCGCCTGGGCGACCGTTGATGGTCACGGTCCCGGTGCCAGGAACCACGCGCACGCGGGCAACGGCGGTCTTGCGCCGGCCCGTTCCCCAATAAACGACTTTGTTGGTGCTCATTTGGCGGCGGTGGCGGGATCGAGGGCGAGAACCTGGGGCTGCTGGGCGGCGTGGGGATGCTCAGTGCCCTTGTAGACCTTCAGCTTGCGGAACAGCTGGCGGCCCAGGGCGTTGTGGGGAAGCATGCCCTTGATGGCCTTCTCCACGATCCGCTCAGGGATGCGGGCCTGCAGATGGGCGAAGGTTTCAGTTTTCATGCCGCCGGGGCGGCCCGAATGGCGGCGATACAGCTTTTGGGTTGGCTTGTTGCCGCTCACCTTTACCTTGTCGGCATTGATGACGATGACAAAATCACCGGTATCGAGGTGGGGGGTAAAGCAGGCCTTGTTTTTGCCACGCAGCACTTGGGCCACCTCGCTCGCCAGACGGCCGAGGGTCTGATTCTCCGCATCCACCAGAAACCACTGGCGGTCGAGGGAATCAATCGAGGGTAGGGGGGTCTTGTTCATGTCGCCTGATCAGGCACCGGCAGGCCGGGAGTGGGGCAGTACAGCAGTTGGTTGGCAAGCCAACGCCACGCAACAGTGACCTTACCGCTTAACCGGCGCACTCCCGATTGGCAGGGGCGCAGGATGGGGTGGAAGGACGCCTGAAACAGGCTGGAGATCCGGGAAATCGGAGGACTCGAGCTGGTACCGCGGTTGGCAATCATACCAGGCAGCCCTGGGGAAGAGGGGCTCTCGATAGCCAACCCGCAGCAGGCACAGGCCCTGGGGCGGGGCCGCTTCCCTCACCTCCTCCCGCCGGCATTCGCGCCAGCGGCGCTCGAGCACTGCGGGGCTCAGCTTCCCTTCGCCCACGGCAACAAGCTGGCCCAGAATCAGCCGCACCATGCCATAGAGGAAGCCACTGGCTTGGAGTTCCACCGTGATCAGATCGCCCTGGCGATCCACCTGCACCTCCTGAAGCGTGGTGCGGCCGTGGGCGCGGCGACTGCCGGCCCGCTGGAAGGCCGAGAAGTCGTGCTCGCCCAGCATGGCTTCGAGGGCCCGTGCCATGGCCCCATCGTCCAACCGCTGCTGGTAGCGATGCCAGGTCCAGGGAGCCAGGAAGAGATTGCTGTTGCGACAGTTGTGGATCGTGTAGCGGTAGCGCCGGTAGGTGGCGCTGAAGCAGGCATGCCAGCTTTCGCTCACTTCCCTGGCGGCCCGCACACGGATGCTGACGGGCAGCCTGCCGTTGAGGGCCTTGACCCAGCGTTCGGCTGGGATCGGTCCGGCGGTGTCGAAATGGACAACCTGCCCCGCCGCATGCACGCCGGCATCGGTGCGTCCCGCGGCCACGCTGCGGACAGGACTGTTGGCATCGAGCCCCGCAATGGCCTGCTCCAGGGTCTGCTGAACGCTGGGGGCGTTGCGCTGGCGCTGCCAGCCACAGAAGGCTGCCCCGTCGTATTGCAAACAGAGGGCAATGCGGCGCAGGGGCAACCCGATAACCCTGCTTCTGCTGGGCTCAGACCAACTCGATGATGGCCATTTCGGCGTTGTCTCCCCGGCGGGGCACGGTGCGGATGATGCGCGTGTAACCACCCTGGCGCTCTCCGTAGCGGTCCTGGGCCTTGTCAAACAGGGCGTGCACCAGCTGCTTGTCATAGATGTAGCCGATGGCGCGGCGGCGGGCAGCCAGGCTGCCATCTTTGGCCAGGGTGATCATGCGTTCGGCTTCGTCACGCAGGGCCTTGGCGCGAGCCTTGGTGGTGGTAACCCTGCCCTCGCGGATCAGCTGGGTGGTGAGGCCCCGCAGCATCGCTTTGCGTTGGTCGGCGGGGCGTCCCAGCATGGGGACTCGGCACTGGTGGCGCATGGGACTGGCTCTGGTGGGGTGTCGTGTCGGGGAACGGGGCCGCCGGTCAGGCGCTGGTGCGGCTCTGGGGCAGGGTGATGCCAATGCGCTCGAGCGCTTCAATGACTTCATCGGCTGATTTAGAGCCGAAGTTCTTGATCTCGAGCAGATCCTCGTAGCTGAAGCCCATCAGGTCGCTCACCGAGTTGACCTGGGCCCGTTTGAGGCAGTTGTAGGCCCGCACCGAGAGGTTGAGCTCCTCAAGGGGGATCTGGGTTTCGGCGGAGGGCTCTGGTTCGATCCCTGGTTCCTCCACCAGGGTCAAGCTGGCTAGGGGTTGGAACAGGGCGATCAGCTGGTTGGCCGACTGGGCCATGGCGTCGTCAGGGGTGACGCTGCCGTTGGTTTCGATTTCCAGCCGTAGCCGCTCTCGGGCCGAGCCCCCTTCGCCTACGGCGGTTTCGTCAACGGTGTAGTTGACCCGGCGCACGGGTTTGAACACCGCGTCGATCTGCAGCAAGTCGATGGCGCTGGTGTCTTCGCTGTGGCGATCGACGGGTCTGTAGCCGACACCTCGCTCCACGTGCACTTCCATCTCCAGGCTGTGGCCTTCGGCCACGGTGGCAATCAGCCGGCCGCCATCGATGACCTGAACCTGGGACGAAAACTGCAGGTCGGCGGCGGTGACAGTCGCCGGACCATTGACAACCAATCGGCCGATCTCCAGTTCGCGGTTGCGGCTGTTGACCGAGATCTGTTTGCAGTTGAGCAGGATGTCGAGCACGTCTTCCCGCACCCCTGGAACGGTGGCGTACTCGTGGTTCACCCCAGCAATGCGAACGGCGGTGATCGCGCTGCCTTCAAGGCTGCCGATCAACACCCGCCTGAGGGCGTTGCCCAGGGTGGTCGCCTGGCCGCGATCGAGCGGGCCGATCAGGAAGGTGCCCGTCTGGGACCGGTCTTCGACGACCTGATGTTCGATCCGGTCAATTTGGTAATGCAGCACGGTCTGAAGGCTCGAAAGGTTAGAGGGGGCCCTGGGGGGCAAGCACGGGGCGCCGATTCAGACGCGGCGACGCTTGGAGCGACGACAGCCGTTGTGGGGAAGGGGGGTCACATCGCGGATCAGGGTGATTTCGAGGCCAGCCACCTGCAGCGCGCGAATGGCTGTTTCCCGACCTGAGCCCGGGCCGCGCACCAGGACCTCGATCTGACGCATGCCCTGTTCGAGTGCCCTACGGGCGGCAGCTTCTGCCGCTGTCTGGGCGGCGAAGGGGGTGCCTTTGCGGGCCCCTTTGAAACCACTGGCGCCGGCCGAGCTCCAGGAGATCACCTCTCCCGCCGTATCGGTGATCGACACGATGGTGTTGTTGAAGGTGCTCTGGATGTGGGCCATGCCATTGGGCACATTGCGCTTGGTTTTCTTGGCGCCGGATTTTTTGGCTGGCTTGGCCATGGCGGTAAGGCCTGCTGCTGCAGGAGGTGATCAGGGAACGGGCAGGGCGGGGAAAGGGAAGGGGCGCTAGGCCTACTTCTTCTTGCCGGCGACGGTTTTGCGGGCACCCCGGCGGGTGCGGGCGTTGGTGCGAGTGCGTTGGCCCCGCACGGGCAGTCCCATGCGGTGACGGCGGCCGCGTAGGCAGCCGATGTCCTGGAGACGCTTGAGGGCCATGCCCTCCTGGCGGCGCAGGTCGCCCTCGAGGGTGAAAGCTTCGGCGGCACCCCGCAGCTTTTGGACGTCGGCGTCGCTGAGGTCCTTGACCCTGATGTCGGGGCTGACCCCGGCCTTGCTCAGGATTTTCTGGGCACGGGTGAGACCGATGCCATACACATAGGTGAGAGAAATCTCAACGCGCTTTTCGCGAGGGATATCGACGCCGGCAATCCGAGCCACGGGGGAAATCAATGAGAGGGCAAGATCCGCCGCCGCCGAAGCGGAGCGGGAGTGAATCGACAACAGCTGGCCCCCAGGCGGGGCTGGCCCGGGCTGGTCAGCCTTGGCGCTGTTTGTGCTTGGGGTTGGTGCAAATCACCATGACCCTGCCGTGGCGACGAATCACCCGGCATTTGTCGCACATTTTCTTGACTGAGGCACGCACCTTCATGGGCGTTGTGCTCTCCAATTTGCAAACCGATAACTTACCACAGGGGTCAACTGCCCTGAGCCCATCAATCCAGCAGGGCTGTGATCCGGGCCGCGATGGTTTCCACCGTGCCGTGTGCCTCCACCGATTGGAGCAGGGCCGCATCCTGGTAGTAGGAAATCAGGGGGGCTGTTTGCTGCCGGTAGACCTCCAGGCGATGGCTGATCACGCTTTCGCTGTCATCGGCCCGGCCCCGACCCAGCAGTCGCTGCAGCAGCACGGCATCGTCGAGCTCCAAAAGCACCACCAGTTCGATCGGTTGGCCCAACTCAGCGAGCAAATCGGCCAGGGCTTCGGCCTGGGCCAGGTTGCGGGGGAAACCGTCCAGCAACCAGCCGCCTCCACCACTGGCCGCCTGCTCCTCCAGGCGGCTGCGCACGATCGCCAGCACCAGATCGTCGCTGACCAGGGCACCGCTGGCCATCACCGTTTCCGCTTGCTTGCCAAGACTGGTGCCTGCAGCCACCTCGGCCCGGAGCAGTTCGCCGGTGGACAGGTGCAACAGGTTGTGGGATCCGGCCAGGAGCTCGGCCTGGGTGCCCTTGCCCGCGCCGGGTGGGCCGAGGAACAGGAGGCGTTTTTTCATGGCGAAACGACGAACAGCAGCATCGAGGGGTGTGTGGTTATTGCCGCACCATCCCCTCATAACGTTGGGAGATCACGTAAGTCTGCACTTGCTTGGCTGTGTCAATCGCCACGCCCACCAGAATTAACAGGGAGGTTGCCCCCAGACCTTGAAACGTGCGCACCTGGGTGGCGCCTTCAACAGCCGAGGGAATGATCGCCACGGCCCCCAAAAATAGGCCCCCCAGCAGGGTCAACCGGTTTTGGACCCCACTGAGATAGTTGGCGGTGGCCGAGCCGGGACGCACCCCAGGAATCGCCACACCGCTGCGTTTGAGATTGGTGGCGATGTCCACCGGATTGACGGTGAGTGAGGCGTAGAAAAAGCCAAAGCCACAGATCAAAGCGAAGAACACCAGGGCGTAGAGCCAGGGAGTGCTGCTGTTGGGGTTGAGGTAACCCGCCAGTTGAATCAACCATGGGCTGCCGGTGAGATTGGCGATGGTCAGCGGTAGGAAAACCACCGCCGAGGCAAAAATGATCGGCATCACGCCGCCGGCATTCAGTTTGAGTGGCAGGTAGCTCTGACGGGCCGACAGCACTCCGGCTCCGCCCACCTGCCGCTTGGCGCTCACGATCGGGATGCGGCGGTTGCCCTCCTGCACAAAGATGATGCCCACGATCGTGAGCAGGAAGACCAGCACCAGCACGACGATGCCGCCCACGGTGCTGCGGTCGCCGCTCTGGGCCAGCTCGATGGTGGAGCCCAGGGCCTTGGGCAGGGTGGCGACGATGTTGACGAAGATCACCAGGGAAGCCCCCTGGCCGATGCCGCGCTCCGTGATCACCTCACTGATCCACATCACCACCATCGATCCGGTCACCAGGGCGAGGGCCGTCTGAATCACGAAGACGGGTTCGGAGAGCCCCTCGGTGGCGTATTGCCGCAGGATCAGGGCAAACACCAGGCTCTGGAGGATGCCCCAGCCGAGGGCGACATAGCGGGTGATCTGGGCGAGCTTGCGGCGGCCAGCCTCGCCTTCGTTTTTCTGTAGGTCTTCGAGTTGGGGCAGGGCTGCGGTGAGCAGCTGGATGATGATTGAGGCATTGATGAACGGCAGGATCCCCAGGGCAAAGATGCCGAGGGTGGATAGGCCGCCGCCGGTGAAGATATCGAGGAAGCCGATCAGCTGGCCGCCCCGGGAGAGGAACTCCTGGAATGCGACCCTGTCGATGCCCGGCATCGGGATGTAGATGCCCAGCCGCACCAGCAGCAGCAGGCCGAGGGTGGTCAGCACCCGGTCGCGCAGGCCCTTCGACTGAATCAGTTGGCTGAGAATTTCCCCAGCACTGGGGTTGCGACCCCGGCTAACAAGCATGGCGGCGTGTGGTGGGCATGACAAAACCGCCCGCCGGATCCGGGTGACGATTCCGGAATCAGCTGGACGGCTCAGACCTTAGGGCGGAGGGCCCCAAGGCGATCAGATGACTTCGCAACTGCCACCGGCAGCTTCGATCTTGCTGCGGGCGCTGGCGGTGAAGGCCGCAGCCTGCACGGTGAGTTTCGTTTTGAGTTCACCGTTGCCGAGCACCTTGAGGGGGTGCTTGGGGCTGGTGACGAGGCCTTCTTTGACCAGGGAGTCGAGATTCACGGTGCTGCCGGCCTTGCAATCGGCGAGCTTGGCCACGTTGATGATCGTGAATTCCTTCGGGTTGATCAGCTCAAAGTGCTTGAGCTTGGGGATGCGGCGGTAGAGGGGCATCTGGCCGCCCTCAAACCCGGGGCGGGTGGGACGACCCGAACGGGACTTCTGGCCCCGCATGCCGAAACCACAGCTGGCGCCCTGGCCAGCGGCGATACCGCGGCCCTTGCGCAGTTTGCGGCGGCGGGCACCGGGGTTGGCTTTTAGGGATTGGAGATTGATGCTCATGGCGAGGCCTCAGGAGTAGATCTGCTCAAGGGAGATGCCCCGCTCTTTGGCGGTCTCCTTGTGGGTGCGGAGGCCGGCCAGAGCCTGCATCGCCGCCCGGGCATTGTTGAGCGGGGTTTTGGAGCCGAGGCGCTTGGCCAGCACATTCTTGATGCCGGCGAGCTCAAGCACCGTGCGGATCGAGCCGCCCGCAATCACACCAGTACCCGGGGCGGCGGGGCGAATCAGCACGCTGGCGGCGCCATCACAGCCATTGCTGAGGGTGGGAATGGAGCTGTGGCGAGTCAGGGGCACTTTGACCAGGTGCTTCTTGCCATCGGCCACGCCCTTGCGAACGGCACCGATCACGTCGCCGGCCTTGCCGACGCCCACCCCCACCTGGCCCTTTTCATTGCCCACGACGACAATGGCCCGGAAGCTCATCTTTTTGCCGCCCTTCACGGTTTTGGAGACGCGGCGGATCTGCACCACCCGTTCCTGCCATTCGGAGTCGCGCTCTTGGCCGCGGCGGTTGTCCCGCCCCCTGCCGCCGCCACGGCGGCTATCGCCGCCACGGCCCTCGGAGCGGCCGCCGCGGCGTTCCTGTTGGCCTTCGGCCGCTGGGGGACTATCCGCGGCGGCCGGGATGGTGCTGGTCTGAACTTGATCGTTGGTTTCGGTCATGGTGAGAGCAGGGATCAGAACTGAAGGCCCGCTTCCCGGGCGGCGTCAGCCAGGGCCTTGACCCGGCCGTGGTACAGGTTGCCGCCGCGATCGAAGACCACCTGCTGGATACCCTGGGCTAGGGCCCGTTTGGCGACCAGCTCACCCACGGCCACAGAGGCATCGCAGGTGGCACTCGTGGTGAGGCTGGTGCGGAGGTCTTTGTCGAGGGTTGAAGCCGCACAGAGGGTGTTCTGGGCGTCGTCGTCGATGACCTGGGCGTAGATGTGGTTGTTGGAGCGGAACACGGCCAACCGCGGGCGAACTGCCGTGCCACTGAGGTGGCGACGCAGGCGGCGATGGCGCTTCTGGGTTTGAAATTTGCGGGTGATGGAAGACATAGCAGTACAGGGTAACGACGCTCAGGCAGGCCTCACTTTTTACCGGTCTTTCCGGCCTTGCGCAGGATGCGTTCACCCTGGTATTTGATCCCCTTGCCCTTGTAGGGCTCGGGGGGGCGAATGGCGCGCACCTTGGCGGCTTCATTGCCCACCAGCTCTTTGTTGGCGCCTGAAACCAACACGGTGGTGTTCCCCTCTACGGCGAAGCTGATGCCAGCAGGGGGCACGACCTCCACCTGGTGGCTGTAGCCAGCGGAGACCACCAACTTGGTGCCTTGCAGGGCGGCGCGATAGCCCACACCGATGATTTCAAGCTTGCGGGTGTAGCCCTGGCTGACGCCTTCCACCATGTTGGCGACGAGCGTGCGGCAGAGACCATGACGCTCGCGGGAGCGCCGGGTTTCGCTGCTGGGGCTCACCACCAAGGTGTTGCCGTTCTGGGAGATCTGCACCCCATCGGGCAGGGTGCGGTTGAGTTCACCCTTCGGACCTTTGACGGTGACAGCCAGGCCATTAAGGCTGACGCTCACCTTCTCGGGCAGGGGAATTGGTGCTTTACCTATGCGTGACATGAATGAATCTCCCGGAATCAGTAGACGTAGCAAAGCACTTCACCACCGACGCCCTGCTTGCGGGCGTCGCGGTCGCTCATCACTCCCTTGGAGGTGGAGATGATGGCCACTCCCAGGCCGCCCAAAACCTTGGGTAGCTGGCGGTTGTTCTTGTAGATGCGCAAACCAGGCTTGCTGACGCGTTGCACCGAGCGGATGGTGGGCTGGCGATGTTTGCCGCTGTACTTGAGCTCGAGCACCAGGTGTTTCTGCACCCCATCCCCCTCTTCGGAGATGGCGGCGATGAAGCCCTCCTGCTGCAGCACGTTGGCGATGTTGCGCACCAAACGAGAGGCAGGGATTTTGGTGGTCTCGTGACGCTTCTCACTCGCATTGCGAATGCGGGTGAGCATGTCTGAAATTGGGTCGTGATTGGCCATAGGTCGGGTCCGAAGAGGGCTAGTTGCTGCGGAACGGCATTCCCATCTCGCGGAGGAGGGCCCGGCCCTCTTCGTCGTTACGGGCGTTGGTCACGATCGTCACGTCCATTCCTCGGATCGCATCGATTTTGTCGAAGGAGATCTCGGGAAAGATGATCTGTTCGCGGATCCCCAGGGTGTAATTTCCACGGCCGTCAAAGCTCTTTGGGCTGACGCCCCGGAAGTCGCGGATACGCGGCAGAGCCAGGTTGATCAGGCGCTCCAGGAAGGCATACATCCGCTCGCCGCGAAGGGTGACAGCGACGCCGATGGGCATGCCTTGGCGGATCTTGAAGCTGGCGATGGCTTTCTTGGCCCGGGTCACCACCACCTTCTGACCGGTGATCGTGGCCAGCTCGGCGATCGAGGCCTCAAGCGCCTTGGCGTTCTGGGCTGCTTCACCGAGGCCCCGGTTGAGGGTGACTTTCACCACCTTCGGGACTTCGTGAACGTTGGAGAGATTCAAATCCTTGAGGAGTTTGGGCTGAATCGTCTCCCGGTAGCGCTGTTTCAGTGACATGACGGGGAGGGGATAGGCGCTTCTGGTCGGGGTCAGAAGACTGGGGAAGGGGGTGGTGCTGGAGGTAGGCCGGTTAAACAGATGGGTTGCAGGAAAGGATCAATCCAGGATTTCTCCCGTTTTCTTGAGGCGGCGCTTTTTGCTGCCATCCTTGTCGACCACGATCTCGACCCGGCTGGCCACTTGCTTTGAGGTGGAGTACAACATCACATTGGAGGCATGCAGGGATGCTTCCTCGGTGACGATGCGGCCGGTTTCGCCTTCCTGGGTGGGTTTGACGTGGCGGGTGCGCAGATTGATGCCCTGCACCACGACCCGGTTGTCATACGGGAGGGTGCGGAGGACCTCCCCGGTTTTTCCCTTTTCCTTGCCCGCGATCACCTGAACGGTGTCGCCTTTCTTGAGCCGCATTTTGGTGCGCTCAGGTGTTTTTGCCTTGGGGGTTGCGGTGGCCATCTCAGATCACCTCAGGGGCAAGGGAGACAATCTTGGTGAAGTTGCGTTCGCGCAGCTCCCGGGCAACGGGTCCGAAGACGCGGGTGCCCTTGGGGTTGTTGTCGGTTCCGAGGATGACGGCCGCGTTGTCGTCAAATCGGATCGAGTTGCCCGTCTCGCGGCGCAAGGTGGCCTTGGTGCGGACCACCACGGCCTTCACCACGTCGGACTTTTTCACGCCCATGTTGGGCATGGCGTCTTTGACGGCTGCGACGATCACATCGCCCACGTGGGCGTAGCGACGGTTGGTGCCGAGCACCCGAATGCACTGGATGCGCTTGGCGCCGCTGTTGTCAGCGACGTTTAGATAGGTTTCTTGTTGGATCATTGCTTTGTTCTCCTCAAGCTGATGTGCTGTTGGTAAGAACTTCGGCCACAGCCCAGCGCTTGGTGCGGCTGAGTGGGCGGGTCTCGGTGATGCGAACCCGGTCGCCCACCTTGCAGCTGTTCGCTTCGTCGTGGGCTTTGTAGCGGGTGGTGCGGCTGACCGTCTTTTGATAGATGGGGTGGGGGAAGCGGTTTTCCACCGCCACCACCACCGTTTTGTCCATCTTGTCGCTGACGACGGTGCCGACCCTTTCCTTGAGTGCCATGGGATCGAGGGGGGTATCAGGAGGCTGAATCAGCCTGGGTGGCGGAGCGTTTCTGCTCCTGTTGCACCGTGAACAGGTGGGCCAGCTTGATGCGGGCTTCCTTGAAACGGTGGGTGTTTTCCAGGCGGCGGGTGGCCTGCTGGAAGCGCAGTTCGAACAGCTCCCGCCGGGTGGCGTTGACTTGTTCGGTGATCTGGTCACCGCTGAGCTTGCGGGTGTCGGCGATGTTGGGTTTTGCCATCGGTCAGGCCTCTACAGGAGCTGCGGTCTCCTGATCTGCCAAGGTCAGGAATTTGGTTTTCACTGGGAGCTTGTACTGCGCGAGGCGCATGGCTTCCTTGGCGATCTCGGCGGTGATTTCGGCACCACCCATTTCGAACAGGATCCTGCCCGGCTTGATCACGGCCACCCAGAATTCCGGGTTGCCCTTGCCTGAACCCATGCGGGTTTCGGCAGCCCGCATGGTGACGGGCTTGTCGGGGAAGATTCGGATCCAGATCTTGCCTCCCCGCTTGACATAGCGGGTCATGGCCCGGCGGCTGGCCTCAATTTGGCGTGAGGTGATCCAGCCACATTCCTGGGCTTGCAAGGCAAACTCACCGAAGGCAATCGTGTTGCCCCGGGTGGCGACACCGCGCATGCGGCCTCGTTGCTGTTTGCGGAATTTGACGCGTCTTGGACTCAGCATGGTTCAGGGCTCCTGATCACTCTTTGTTGGAGCGGTCTTCAAACTGTTGCGGCTGCCGGCTGGTGCGGCGGCGGGGGGCAGCACCCACGGGGAGCTGCTCCTTCTGGCCAGGTAAAACCTCGCCTTTGAACACCCAAACCTTGATGCCCAGCACCCCGTAGGTGGTGCTGGCCAGCTTGGTGGCGTAGTCGATGTCGGCCCGCAGGGTGTGTAGGGGCACGCGACCTTCGCGGGTCCATTCGGTACGGGCGATTTCGGCACCGTTGAGGCGACCGCTGACCTGGATTTTCAAGCCGAGCACGCCAGCCCGTTGGGCCCGCTGCACGGCCATGCGGATGACCCGGCGGAAGGCCACCCGCTTTTCCAGCTGCTGGGCGATGTACTCGGCCAGCAGGAAGGCGTCGGCGTCGACCCTTTCCACTTCCACCACGTTGATGCGCACCTGACGTTTGGCATCGCCGAGGGTTTGCTGAATGCCCGTGCGCAATTCCTCAATCCCACTGCCCTGGCGCCCCACCAGCACCCCGGGACGGGCTGTCTTGAGTTCGACTTCCAGTTGGTCGGCCTTGCGGGCGATCAACACGTCACTGATACCAGCGGCGCCGTATTTCTTATGGACGAATTTGCGAATCCGGTCGTCCTCTTGAAGGAGGATTGGGTAGGTTTTGCTTGGTGCGTACCAACGGGAGCGGTGGTCCTGGGTGATCCCCAGGCGCAGGCCGGTTGGATGGATCTTGTGTCCCATCAGTCGGTGTCCTCGGGGGTCAGG
>Ga0213866_10001952_pt1 | contig 14976 bp, 11 predicted proteins | sample PICome_11_FD_160079 | JGI IMG/M metagenome (GOLD analysis project Ga0213866, IMG submission 160079) | Coastal seawater microbial communities near Pivers Island, North Carolina, United States - PICO284 | ecosystem: Environmental > Aquatic > Marine > Coastal | place: USA: North Carolina...
GAGGCGGCCTTGGATGGTGGCACAAGCGTTACACTAACTACCAGCGCTGGCGGCGCACAAGACGGAGATATCACGGTCAGCAACGACATCGAGAAGACCGCAGGTGGCGATGCAAGCCTGACTCTGAATGCGCATAATACAATAAAGATACAAAGCGGAGCGGATATAACCTCCACTTCAAACAAGCTTAATGTGACCCTAAATGCTGACAGCGATAACTCAGGAGCAGGCGCAATTTTAATCGATAGCGGCTCGGTAATCACCTCAAATGGTGGTAATATTTACCTTGGCGGCGGCTCAGACGTACTAAATGACGGTGCGGTGGGCACGGCAACGGACGTTGAGGGCGTGGAGCTGAACAACGCACAGCTAATTTCAGGCGCTGGGAATATTTCAATTAGGGGGACGGGATTATCTGATGTTAATGACTACAGACACGGAATACATATCCATAGCGGTTCTAAAATCCAGAGTACGACTGGCACTATTACGCTTAATGGTACTGGGGGGGCAGGAACAGGCACGGAATATAATCGCGGGGTTTCTATAACCAACTCAGGTACATTAATAACATCCGTAGATGGAAATATCAGCATAACTGGACAAGGTGGAGGAAGTGCTTCAAGTGGGAGTGAGTATCATCGAGGTATTTATGTAAATGATGGCGGAACAATCTCATCCACTGGTACAGGAGCAAATGCTGCTACAATCACATTAAACGGTACTGGTGGTGTGGGTGATGATTATAATGTTGGTATTTGGTTTGGCGTTAGCGCTAACAGTGCATCAAAAGGATATATCAACTCTGTTGATGGAGATATAACCCTTATCGGTCAAGGTGGTGGCGGATATGGAACTGGTGCAGATGGAAATAGTGGAATTTACTTCTCAGGCGAGTCTGAAATAAATTCTACAGGTACAGGGGTATATGCTGCAAAAATTACTTTAAATGGTACGGCCATTGCTGGTGATGATTATAATATAGGAGTTTTCTTAGGGGATTGGTCGGATACCCCTACACTGAGTGCAAAAATTACATCTATAGACGGTGATATATCCATAACAGGCGTAGGTGGAGATGAGAATAGTTCTGGGGCTGATTATAATTATGGAATTATTGCAGATGGTGGAACAATAATAAGGTCAACAGGTACAGGTCAATATGCAGCTACTATAACGCTTAATGGTACAGGTGGTGCAGGAGATGATAGTAATCATGGTATCTTAATTGATGATGTTGATACGTTTATTACTTCAGTTGATGGCAACATTTCCCTAACTGGAGTTGGCTCTAGTAATGGGTTTGTTAATAATAACTATAATACAGGAATCGACTTTTTAGAAGGTAATGTTATCTCATATGGAACCGGTGCGAATGCTGCAACTATTACATTAAATGGAACAGCTGGTAATGGTAATGATTCTAACTACGGAGTTGATTTTAGCAGGAACACAGTAATTAAATCAGTTGATGGAGATATAAGCATAACTGGAACTGCCAAAGGAACAGAGTATTGGAACATTGGCGTTAGCATTGATAACAATACAGATATTATCTCCACAGGAACAGGCTCTAATGCTGCAAAAATAACGATAAATGGAACTGGTGGTAATGGTACATATTCTAATTATGGGGTGTTTGTAAATGCAAGTACTACATTAGTAACTTCAGTTGATGGAGATATTAATATTACTGGTATCGGAGGTGACGGCACAACAACAGATAATGCTGGAATTCTTATTAGAAGTGGTGCGGATATAACATCTACGGGTACAGGTTCTGATGCCGCAACTATAACACTTAATGGTACTGGTGGTAGTGGAACGGATAATAATAATGGTATCGTTATACGGAACTCTGGAACAATTGTTAGTTCAGTAGCAGGAGATGTTAATATCACCGGAACAGGTGATGGAAGTGGAACGGATAATAACGGTGTTTATATACACACTGGTGCAACGGTATCATCCTCTGGCTCGGCCGACATAGCCCTAACAGGTGCCGCTTCATCATCTGGCACAGGTGACGGCATAAAAACCGTAACAGGTTCAAATACCATTGGCGGTGGTTCAATGACGGGTAATTTAACTCTTAATACTGATGACTTGAGTTTGGCAGATGTATCAATACAAAACACAGGTTCAACGACTATAAGCTCCAAAACCGCATCTACTAGCATAGGAGTTGGAACGGGGGCTACAGGTGATTTGCAGATATCCGATACCGAACTTGCATTGTTCAATACAGGTAGCTTTACATTTGGTAACGGTTCAGGCTCCGGCCAGCTTACGGTTAAAGGTACTACATGGGCTGATGATGTAACGTTGCAATCTGGTACGGGTGAAATTGCGTTATTGGGAGCTCAAACTGCAACAAGTAACGATATAACAATAAATGGGGGTAGCCTGACAGGCGGGCAGGATATAACTGCAACCGGTATAACTATTGATGTTAAAGATGGCCTGGATGTTGGTACATTAACCACAGTTGAAGAAGCTACTATTGATTTTGATACCGACAATAGCGGATCAGCAAGTGCCATTATAGGCAGTATAAGCTCCGGTGGGGACATAACCATTGAAGATGGTACTGGTGCGGGAAATATTATAACTTTAAGCGGTGTAGCTAATGCAGGCGCGGCTAATGCATCTTTAAAAGCTGATACTATTGATGTTCTGGATACCCTAACTGCCAATATAATAACATTGGATGCAACTGGAGTGGTCACAGCAAAAGTCAGTACTGATAATAAACTGAATTTAGCAGCAAGTTCTGCAACTCTTACAGGGAAAATAAATGGTGGAACTGGTTTGAAGTCCGCATTATACGGTATTAATAGTTTGAACTTTACCGGAGGTAATTCTAATTTTAATTTTGGTAGTTTTCAAGTAGGTTTCGATTCAGAATATATATCGAAGCGAGTACAAAATTATGAGAATAATTTTACATCAAAAACAGTTAGTGTGGCATCTACCTTTGATAGTATAGCAGACGGTTTCGACCTTCAAATTGAATATAATGCTATTAGTCCTCAGGTATCAATCCCTAGTAGTGAGGCAGGTGGTAGTGCTCCTGCTGGCAGTTCTATAAATGAAACAAGCTCTGATGCGGTAAATGAAGATTCTTTTATCAGTGACGAAGAGGATTAAGTAGTTTCTTTATTAATTATACTTATTTAGGGCTTATATGCATGATTGGATGCATCAACTTGCCTCTTTTTCCTGAACCTGAATCCACTGTTCTTCTAAGGACTGTATTTCTTGCTGAACAACATTATATTGTGCTAACAGCTCTTCCATAAAGTCAGCTTTATTCAAGGCTTTTGGGGTTGCCATTTCTTCTTCAAGTTCAGCTTTCTTCTCAGATAGTTTGCTTAATTGTTTTTCTATTTTTTCGGATGGGTTTTTATCTTTACCCTTAGATTTCTTCTTCTTTTTATTTTCTTTGTTCTTCTTTTTGGTATCAGAGCGCTCTTTTTTACGTTGGTCTATAATAAGGCGACGATAAGCTTCCAAGTCATCTGTATATGGCGTAACAGCAGCATCTTTTACAAGCAGCAGACTATCTGCGACTGATTCAACAAGGTGAGGGTCGTGGCTTACTAATATTATGCAGCCATCATAGTCATTAAGAGCCTGTATTAAGGCGGCTCTGGCATCAATGTCCAAGTGGTTGGTTGGCTCATCCAGCAGCATTATATGAGGGGCGTTATAGCTCATTAAACAAAATAACAGCCTTGCTTTCTCACCGCCTGATAATTCCTGTATTTTTGTGTCAGCCTTATCTTTATTAAATCCGAATTTCCCCAGCATAGCACGCAAGTTATGCTCAGGCACTTTGGAAATGGCTGACCTAAGTGTTTGATAAGGAGTGGAATCCATATCCATTTCATCGGATTGGTGCTGAGCGAAATATCCAACACGCAGCTTGCTATCTCTGTCTACTTCACCTTTTAGTGCCTGTAATTTATCCGATATTAATTTTACTAATGTTGATTTACCGTTACCGTTAGCTCCAAGCAATGCGATGCGGTCATTCATGCCAATACGTAAATTTACATCTTTTAATACAGGTTGCCCCGGTGCATAACCGACATCTACATCTTCTAAAGTGATAATCGGTGAGCCTATCTCTTCAGGCTGAGGGAATTTGAAGGCTGTTGAACGTTCTGCAATAAGTGCATCCACCATATCCATTTTTTCAATGGCTTTTAAACGGCTTTGTGCCTGTTTTGCCTTACTTGCTTTTGCTCCAAAACGTTTTACGAAGTCCATCATCTTATCTTTGTGAGCTTGCTGCTTTTCAAATAACGCTTGATGGTTCAACATTTTTTGTGCACGTCTGGTCTCAAATTCATCATAGCTACCAGTATACATAGTCAGCTTTAGCTGATCTAAATGCGCAATGTGAGTGACGGTCTTGTTTAATATCTCTCGTTCGTGACTGATAATAATAAATGTATGCGGATAATTTATAAGGTAGTTTTCCAGCCATACTATTGCTTCAAAGTCCAAGTGGTTTGTCGGCTCATCAAGTAGCAGTAAGTCAGGCTTACGAAATAATGCCGCTGCAAGTGCAACACGCATACGCCATCCACCTGAAAATTCACTGATTGGCATGGATTGCTGGCTAACATCAAAGCCAAGACCAGTGAGGATTATTGAAGCACGTGAAGGGGCTTCATAAGCATCAATATCAGCAAGCCTCATATATATATCTGAAAGACGCTCAGGGTTGGTTTCTGGGTCTTCAACTTCAATTAAAAGCTTAGTTCGCTCTGTGTCAGCGGCTAGCACTATATCAAGCAAGCTTGTATCATCATCAGGGATATCCTGCCTTACCATGCCCATTTTTGTGCCCGAAATCATAATAATCTCGCCATTATCAAGCTCCAGCTCTCCGGCTATTAACTTAAACAAAGTTGATTTACCTGTCCCATTTGGCCCTACAAGACCAACTCGATAGCCCGATGGAATGGAAAGATTGGCTTGTTCAAGCAATGTTCTGCCTGCAATACGGTATGTTAGATTATTAAGTGTAAGCATGGATTCTGATATGTTAAAATTATTACACTGCGGAATATGCCTATTTATTAGCTATATTACAAGCTATTTTATTGGCAGGCGCTCATATGTTATTACATATCGGCTAAAGCTAGGAGATTTAATCCTTTGCCAAGAGCGTATTTATAAACCAAAAGTTATTCAGCTTCAGCTTGCTTCATTTCAAACTGGCTCATGGTGTTATGCGCGCCTTCCGCTTTGAGAGCGCGATTTCCGGCCACCATTTCCTTGAAACTATCGCCAACGCTAGAACCGACTTCATGCTGGTGTTTTACAGCACTTACACCAGCGCGAATTTCTGCACGCTGTACGCAGTTAACATATGCCAACATTTTGTCTAAACCGAAATACCCCTTTGACAGGTCATCTATGGATTTTGCAGTAAGGTGGAATGTAGGTAGTGTTATTAGGTTATGGAATACACCAGCTTCGCGAGCAAGGTCGCTTTGGAAGTTGCGCAGGCGATTATCTGCCTCTTGCCCGATAGGCATTGCATCAAAATGTGAATCCATCAACTCTGTATCCTCAGGATAGCAGTCGACGGGCTGTTCGCCGTTTTGTGCCCATTCTTCCCGGATTTGCTGACGAAGCTTAAGAGTCCAGTTAAAAGATGGTGAGTTGTTATAGGTTAGTTTGGCATCTGGCACAGCTTTTCTTATATCCGCAACCATAGAGCCAATTTCCTTGACATCAGGTGTGGCAGTCTCAATCCAGAGCAGGTCGGCATCTCCAATTATCAGGCTGGCTATGCAGTCCTCTACTACGCGATTACGGCCTGAATTTTCTTTGAATTTATACAAGCCATTGGGCGTACGGATGGGGCGTACTAGCCTTCCTTCAAATTGCAAGGCAACTTCGCCATTTTTTAATGGGTTGGATTTTGTTATATCTTCAGTTTCCAACCATTTTATGTACTCATAAGCTAAATCACCTTTTTTCTCACAAACCGGAATTTTTTGTGTTAGACCTGCATCAAGTGAATCTGTACGAGCAACTATGACGCCTTTATCAACACCAAGCTCTTCAAAAGCCATACGAACGGCACGCAGTTTGTCTACGAATTCTTCTCGCGGTATGGTAACCTTGCCGTCCTGATGCCCGCATTGTTTGGCATCTGACACCTGGTTCTCGATTTGTATGCAGCATGCACCAGCCTTGATGAATTCTTTTGCTAAGAGGTAAGTTGCATATTCATTGCCAAATCCGGCATCAATATCAGCAATAATCGGTACAACATGGGATTCAAAATTATCTATCCGTGAAATAATCTCTTTAATTTTTTTTGAAGGCGCACCGCTTTGACGTGCGGTTTTAAGTTCTTTGAATAGATCATTAAGCGCAACTTCATCAGCCTGACGCAGGGAAGTGTAAATTTCCTGAATAAGATCAGTTACAGCTGTTTTTTCGTGCATGCTTTGATCGGGAAGGTGACCAAAGCTATTGCGCAATCCTGCTACCATCCAGCCACTTAAGTACACATAGGTACCTTTAGTAGTGCCTTTGGTGCGTTTGACGGATTTAATCATTTGCTGAGCATGAAAACCTGACCAACAGCCTAGTGACTGAGTAAATTTAGAAGAGTCTTTGTCATATGTTGCCATATCATCGCGCATGACTTCGGCCATGGCTTTGGCAATATCCAGATGTGTATCGAACGTGTTTTGTATTTTTAGCTGAGCGATATGCTCAACCGCAATCCCACCAGGTGTATGTGTGGTTTTATAGCGATTTTTCAGCTCCTGAATAACTTGTTTATATGATTTTCTTTTACACATAGTTTTATACCCCAATTTATAAATCTATACCTATTGTTTTATAACCGATATATGAGTTGTTATTTTATTTTGTATATTTATTAAGCTTACGTTTGTCCTTTCCTTATATCCTGATTGTAATTCAGGACCATTTGCTAAATAGGAATTATTTATATACCGCAATACTTATATACTGCAATAAGGATATTTACATAAATTTTACCCTTGATGACCAATATTTATAAGTGATTCGCCCAAATACAAGAAAATCCGCCAAATTCTAAAGCAGAGCAGAGTTAGTTGTAGTCAAAATAAGGGAACTATATACTTAACTAGCCAAAAGAATAGTATCATAGGTTGAAAATATATAAAATATTTCTTCCTTAGTTTAGAGTTTATGTTATATAGTGGTAAATGTACAAACAAACTAATGGGGTATTTTATTATGTCATCGTCTTTTACAGTAGATATAAAACAAAACCAAGATTGGTATTTTGCTACTTGTAAAGCATTACCAGGTCTTTTTGTTGCAAATATAGATTTTGAAACAGTTAACAAGAATATACCAGAAGGTATCGCTATGTTAATAAAACATAATTCAGGGAAAGATGTAGAAGTTACTGAGATACAGCCTACCGAATCCCACTCTATAGGTAACAAGACTTATTTAGCAACCTTTAAAAAGGCTTGCTAGTATGTCAGCTATGAAAACAACTACTCAAGCGGAAGTAGATTCTGCTTTGTTAAAAGAATTTGGAATCAAACCAACTGGGAAATATTCTCCAGATAAAACACATCAAATTTATGAAGATAGAGATGGTGAGGGTTATTTTTTGCCAGCTTCAAATCAGGGATACTCTTGGTTATCTGTGAAAGAAATGATTGACCATGTGCAAAACTCATATAGTACGCTTAATATAATTGATTCTCGAACATTTATTACAAAGCCAAATCTAAAGTTAGTTGAGGATGAGGAAGTTGAGGATGAAGATTTAGAGAAAGTTACTTAAAAAGAATAAAACAACCTCTAATGGTCGTTTTATTAATCAATAATTTGGTTTATTTCACCAAATAAATAAGGTGTTATATTAGGAATCTAAGTTGTATGCAGAAATAACAAGTTGTGAAAATGAAGGAGGTAATTCTTTTTGTTTTATTTTCCCATTAATATAATTTGAAAACTTACCCCCTCCTATATAGTCCTCTCGAACCCATCGTCTAAACTCTGGTAGTGCGGATTCTGGATAACACCATACATCTTGAGGGTTAGATTTTGCCTGTGGAAAATAATCAGGAAAATTATGCTCCCACTTTGTTCGTTCTCCGTACTTTTTATCGAAATTATTTTTTCTCCAATGATTACCCCATGTTAATCCGACACTTCCATCAGGCAAAAAATTACTGTCAATATGTAGTCCTGCATTACCCAGTGTTACTATCATATCGGCTATCTCTCTAAAAACACCAAAATACCCTACTGGTATAGAATTATAAGTAAGAGATACCCTATCATGAAATTGTTGCCACACCTCTGGCACATTATGATTTGGATTGTAACCAACCTGCGTATATATAAAGTCATGTAAGGCTTTACCTGCTAGTAATCTATAGTTCTTCTGTGCCACTTCTCGTATTGCAGAACCGGCGTCAAAGGCATAATATTCAAGAACTGCTAAGCATACCACGTCTGAATAAGCGTGGAATACACCTGTACGCTGTTTAATTTCTATATAAGGATGCTCTGGGGTTGGCAACCCTCTATCTAGTAGTATTTGCTTAACCTTAAATGCCATTGACCTAGCGGATTCAGAGTTCCAATCGGCACTCATTTCACCAATGCGTGAGTGATGTGTGCCACAAAGTCTAGCTAATCCTCTAGCTGTTAAAAATGGCGTTCCATCGGTTAAAACCCCCATTCCTAATCCATCTATTTCAACTTGCTTTTGAATTTGAAGGTTAAGTTCAGCCTGAATAGGGGCGGCCGCTTTACCCCTTGGGGTTGGCAGTAAGTTTGTGTTTTTATTTGTTTTTTTGCCGTCCGCTTTTACTAGTTTTTTAGCTACATCCTCGAATTTTGCATCTATAGGCTCAATAGTTTTATCTGTTTTCTTAGGCATTAGTTAAATCCTTATAAGTTAAACGTTTATTATCCATTCTAGCTAGAGTCATATTGATAAAGTCCATAGTACCGACTTTAGCAGTGTTATGACGGAAAGCAAATTCATTCACATAACGGTGTAAGTGCTTAACACTCATGTGGTGGTAAATACCGTAGTAACCACGTTTTAATAAAGCCCAAAAGCTTTCAATACCGTTTGTGTGTGCTTGGTCTTTGATGTACTCACCAACCGAGTGGTTAACAGTCATGTGATTGTAACCTGTTAAACCTCTATATGCAGGGAAGTTATCAGTTACTACTGTTGAGCCTGTTTGTACGTTGTGACGTATGAAGCCTTGTAAAGTAGCTTTGTTAGTGCGTTGTATAGGGTGTGCTATAACATTACCGTTTTCATCTACAGCACCAATTACAGGAGCTTTACCAGTAGCACCGCGACCTTGACGAAGCTTTTTACTAGCGTGTTTGTTGGCTTCTTTACCGCCTATGTATGTTTCATCAACTTGAACATGACTGCCCATGTTATTATCGCTATCATCTAACCAAGTTTCACGTATTCTTTGAGATAAAAACCAAGCTGATTTTTGAGTAATACCAAGCTCTCTTGCCATTTGTGTTGAGGGTATGCCCTTACGTGCTGTTGTCATCATGTAGATAGCCATTAACCACTTATGCAATGGTAAGCGTGATTCCGCTAATACAGTGCCAGTACGTACACTAAAATGATTTCTGCAATCTCTGCAACGGTAAGGCATAGGCTTGTGGTCTTTACACTCAAATACATTTGTACTACCACAATGACCGCAATGCGGAGTGTCGCCCCATCTTTTAGTTTCAAAGAAATTTCTTGCAGCTTCTTCATTCGGAAACTGTTGAAAGAACTGGTAAAAACTGATAGTCTCTGGTTTAGATTCTTTAGTCATTGTATAAGTCCGTTGTTGTTATAAACTTATACTAGCCAAAAGTGCCTAGCTAGTCAACAATTAAGTTGGCTAGTTAAGTATATAGCTCCCCAAAATAAAATAGGTGAAAGTTAATCTTTGTTAATAAATATACGAATATTAATCTATATTTAATATTTCTTTGTTATTATAAATATTGAGAATAATTATAGAAAGAAGAAGTATAGTGATACTTAGGGGCATAATTTTTATATTTTTGGTACATATTCCGTTGGATTCATATGCGATGAATTTGGGGAGTGATTGTAAGTACTTTCACGAAAGTGACCCTGCTTCTTCAAATTATATGTGTTACCTGCTGCAGGCGCTCGATAGTGAGAACTCCGTTACTTATATGCTTGCAGCGTTCTTTTGTTATGTGTTGTATTTTAAAGTTAATGGTGGCAGGCCAAAAGCATTTAAACTAAGGCTTGATAAGCTTCAGGTGCTAAATACTAGCTATACAGCAACTAAAATGCAGCTTATCAGCTTGCTTGTGGTATTTACTTCCTTTGGTATCTTTATTCTTTATTAAAGATAGCATTCTTTGTTATTCGTTCTATAACCTGAAGCAATGATTTTAGAGAGTTTTTTTAGTTAGTTGCTACAATCTTTTTCGCTCGTTATAAATTTATATGCTTCCTCTGTTTCACCAATAGCTTTTTTTGCTTCTTCGAGTTGTTTCTTTAATTTCTTTATGTCGCCTATCTTCTTATCAATCTGATTTTGTATGCATTTAATAAGCTTTTTGACGGCATTTATATAGTCTTTGTGGATATCAAACTGTGATACATGACTTCCACATTTTAGTTCTGAGCAACATACCCCGCCTTTTTCATCGCAAAAAACCAAATATGCACGAGTATCTCCAGGGGGTACCGTACCGTGATTATCATTTACATAGGGTTTATCTTTGTTTTTTACGGAAAATTCTAATTTATACCATATAGTGTCAATCCAGTTGTTGCCAAATGCAACAATTTCTTTTGAAGCGTGGTCCTTTGTCAATATGGATATTCTCCATTTGCCTTTAAATTCTAATTTATAGGGGGTGGCATTGAAAATTATTGCTTTTGCCATAATATTGCCTCATTAATATTTTTTACTTGAAACCCACCTTCTCACTAATAGCTTTTGTTGCACAAACTTTCAAGATAGTGTTATCACTTAAAGGCCCATTAACATTGATAAGCGGTACACATAAACCACCAACCAATAATGATTACAAAAGGAGCGGCAACAACATAGCCAGCTCCTTGTGCTAAACCTGCAACTCCATCAGCTGTAATAGCTATCGGAGATGCCGCTAATATAAAAGCCTTTTTACCCAAAGAATGCTTTTCCTTTACTGTGATGTAGTATGGCTTATCATAAGCCTTTAGTTCACTTTCAGATACAGACTTTTTATATCGCTTACCCTTAATAGAATCCTTTTTTTGTAACTTTCCTTTAACTTCGGTAAAACCATTGTCTAATAACCACTTATATTTTTTAGAATTTTTATCCGAAAAATTAATTTTTAGCGTATATTCCCCAGATATTTTATCGTTTACAGCATAAAAATTATGAAAGCTTGGTCGAATTTCCTTTCTAAAATCTGACTCTAAAATTTTGATTAGGCTTTCCTGACCATCGAAAACATAATGATATCTGCTACCTACTGCCAACAATTTTGTACCATTTTGTTCAAATGAGAATTGCTTAACACTCTCTGTGTATGAATCTTCTTTCCACAATTTTTTTGTAGTTCCACAACTTGATAAAACTAACAAAACTGAAATTAATGATATTATTCTAGTCATAGCCCACCCTTTCAAAGCAATTGAACACCGTATAATTATATATATACAGTGTTTAATTGTTATTTGCAAGTGTTTATTTTCTGACAATCTTTAGATAGAGCTTTACTTACAATCTATCTACGCCCGAATAACTTCTCAATATCGTTTAGTTTAAGCTCAACATAAGTTGGGCGGCCGTGATTGCACTGACCTGAATAAGGGGTTTTTTCCATGTCACGCAATATAGCGTTCATTTCATGGAAATTAAGCCTTCTACCAGACCTTACCGAACCATGACAGGCCATTGTGCCACAAACATGTTCAAAGCTTTCCTGCACATTTAATATCTCGCCATGTTCTTCTAAATCATTTGCAAGATTCTTTATTAGACCTTGGGCGTCTACTTCACCTAGTAGGGCGGGGGTTTCACGAACTACTATTGCGCTATCGCCGAATTTATCGATAATTAGCCCCATTTTCTGTAAAGTATCTTTTTGTTCAAAAACTCTTTCCGACTCAATCGGGCTTAGTTCTACGACCTCAGGGATAAGTAACCGTTGTGATATAACGCCCTTACCTGCCATTGCTTCTTTCATTCTTTCATATACCAGTCTTTCATGCGCTGCATGCTGGTCAACTATTACAATGGAGTCTTTTGTCTGTGCGACAATATAAGTTTCATGCAGTTGACAGCGTGATACACCTAAAGGATGGTCATTATCGTTGGTTAGTTCCTGAACCACAGGCTCCTGTTTTACCGATTCTATAGCGTGGTCTTTATTAAATAGCTGCTCTTGCGGCGCAGTTGTTGCGCTGGTTGATGCCTTTGTTTGGTTAAACTGTGTTATTTTTTCATTAAGTGATGGTGCGACCTCATCTTCTTTATTGGGGAAATATGCGGCGAAGTTCTTATTTACATCGCTATAAGAAGGGCGGGGAAATGATGCTATTTTGCTGGTGTTTTGTGGTGCAGATGATGGCTTGAATGAGCTTAATGCCTGCTCAGATACAGTTGAAGAGGCTCTATGACCTGCGGTAGATAGGGCGTTCTTTAATGTGCTTACTATTAAACCTCTTATAAGACCGTTATCACGAAAGCGCACTTCTGCCTTGGTTGGGTGTACGTTTACATCTACCTCGCCATTTTCAAGCTCTAAGAATAATGCAACTATTGGATATCTGTCCCTTGCGAGAAAATCCTGATAGGCAGCTCTTATAGCGCCTAAGAGTAATTTGTCCTTAACCGGACGGTTATTGACGAATATATATTGAGATGTGGCGCTGCCCTTGGAATAAGTAGGCAAGCAAACATGGCCATGTAACCTTATTCCCTCACGGGATGTATCAACTTGTATAGCGTTAGTATCAAAATCTTTTGCAATTAAATCGTTCAATCTATTATTAAGGCTGTTGCTTTTGGCAGTGTTTATAAGTTCTTTTTTCTCATTTTTTAATGAAAAGCCTACATTAGGGTTTGCCATGGCTAGTTTTGTAATGACTTCCTGTATATATATTGTTTCGGTGCGTTCAGATTTTAAGAATTTCAGACGGGCAGGGGTGGCAAAGAATAAGTCACGCACTTCAATTTTTGTACCTTTTGATATCTGTGCCGGGAAAACCTCAGACTTTTCACCTCCATCTACTTTTATTGACCATGCGTCACCCTCACCGTCCCTGCGGCTGGTTATCGCCATTCGGGAAACTGAACCTATAGAAGGAAGAGCCTCGCCTCTAAAGCCAAGAAAATTTATATCGAAAAGATCATCGTCAGATAATTTAGATGTGGCATGCCTTTCAAGGCATAGATCTATTTCCTCAGGTGTCATGCCTTTACCGTTATCGGATACGGATACTAAATTGCGACCACCATTATTAATAATGACATCTATTTGAGTGGAACCTGCATCTATGGCATTTTCTACCAACTCCTTAACGACTGATGCCGGACGTTCGATTACCTCTCCGGCTGCGATGCGATTAATAGTAGTAGGTGATAAAATATGAAGCTTCATTTTATAAAAAAATTTTATTGTTATTAGAATATTTACATATATATAATAGACTCAATGAATTTAAAAATGATATTTTACTTAATATTTCATTACCTCAATAAAAATTTTTTACCAAAAATTAAGATTTGTTAACGATTTGTTAACGATTTGGGTGCATTTTAGTTAATAATTGGTTAAAATGACACATATGGGAGCTGTTTTTAGCTAAAATCACATTGTAGGTTATATTTTCCTTGAAAAATGTAACTTTTAATGTGAATGTTAGTAGCTAACATTTTAAAATTGTTTTAACCATGTAAAAACTTTTTTAATAATTTTTGTGCAATGTATGTTTACAATTTTTCCGTAGGAGCTTTTTAGAATGCGAGTTTTATTAGTAGAGGACGATTCTGCAACCGCAAGGTCAATTGAGCTAGCCTTAGCTTCAGAAGGTATAGTTTGTGATATAGCAAATCTTGGTGAAGAGGGGTTGGAAATCGGCAAGATATACGATTACGACATTATAATACTTGACCTGATGTTACCTGATATTGATGGATACGAGGTGTTATTACGCCTTCGTTCTGCAAAAATACAGGTTCCTATCCTTATACTTTCAGGTTTGGCCGGAAGTGATCAGAAAATCAAGGGGCTGAGCTTTGGTGCTGATGATTATTTGACAAAACCTTTCAATAGAGGCGAGCTTGTTGCACGTATTCAGGCTATCGTTAGGCGTTCTAAAGGCTATTCTGATTCTGTAATACAGATAGATGATAGAATAGTCATGAACCTTGACAGCCGTACTGTAGAGGTTGATAAGGCACCTATTCACCTTACTTCGAAAGAGTATGGCATACTGGAACTTCTAGTTCTTAGAAAAGGTTCTTTAATTACTAAAGAGATGTTCTTAAACCACCTATATGGTGGCATTGATGAACCTGACCTGAAAATTATTGATGTATTTGTTTGTAAACTGCGTAAGAAACTTGCGAAAGTTACAGGTGGATTTAACTATATTGATACTGTTTGGGGCAGGGGCTATATATTAAAAGAGAATGATGCTGCACCATCTGAGCAAGAGGAGGTAGTCCCGGCAGAGCAGAGAGCTTGAAAGGGAAAGACTCCAGTGGAGGATTAGGTAAGTCTTTTAAGTTAAATTAAGTATCATTTAACTTTATATATATAAATATAAGCTTGTTATGTAGGGCAGCTTCTAGCTTGTTCTCTTACCAAATATGGCAGTGCCGACTCTAACATGAGTCGCACCGCATGAGAGTGCTTCTTTGTAGTCACTGCTCATTCCCATGCTACATATTTCCAGATTATGCT
>Ga0213866_10001953_pt1 | contig 14944 bp, 19 predicted proteins | sample PICome_11_FD_160079 | JGI IMG/M metagenome (GOLD analysis project Ga0213866, IMG submission 160079) | Coastal seawater microbial communities near Pivers Island, North Carolina, United States - PICO284 | ecosystem: Environmental > Aquatic > Marine > Coastal | place: USA: North Carolina...
GGATACTGTATCAGCTATTGCAAGGGAGTTTAATACAAGTAGACAGACTATTATGAGAATCAGGGAGCATAGTTAAATCTATGTCGCATTTGGTACCTTTGTTGGGATGAACCCTACCCTGTAAGTCACGAAGAAAGGAAATCTCTAGCTTAGAGAATGACTTTATCATTTCCTGCAAGGCTTTCTCTTCAAAGCCGTCATAAAAATAATCAATAGTAATTCTACCCTCGGGAGTTCGTACACCTAAAATTTTGGCAATTTGATACAACCGCCCTGCGCTGACTCGGTTTTTTCCTTTTTCATACTTCTGTACTTGCTGAAACGTTAGGCCGAGTTTATGGGCTAGCTCGTCCTGTGAGATGCCACATATTTGTCTACGTATACGGATACACTTGCCAACATGTTCGTCAATCGCCCCCGCTTCCTTGGCCTCTGGTGATTGTATTGGTGATTCATCGTTATTATCGGCCATTATGTACCCCGCCTATACTGGTTATTGTAGGCAAGGCTGTAAACGCTCTCTCTCGACACCAAAATGGTGCCGAGAGGTTCAAAACACCAACAAACCGGCGCGCGACGTATTCCCGCCCAAAGGCAGTGTTATATTCCGCCGCCCTCTCAGCATAGAGAGGGCTTACGGTATAGATACTAAGCCAGATATGTTTGTTAGGGTTTTGATGCCCTGCTATGGTTGTTAAACTACAGTGTGTTGCATAATCTGTAAAGATAGTAAACATGCGCCGTGTCTCCGTTCGTTACTATAAGACAGGGAGACCGACACCGAAATGGTGTCGAGAGGCTGAAAATCACCCACAAACGGTGGCACGGTATTCCCCCCGAAAGGGTATTGTATTCCCGTACCCTCTCGACAGAAGAGGGTACGCATCTTTATGAATACGTTCGCGTACAAAGTCATATTTTGCGAGGGTTTTCAGTCCCTGACATGGATACTAAAATACAACCTGTAACATTAATTGTAAACAAGGCATTTACAATTAATGCAATAGGTGCAATATTGCATTCAATATTGAAAATCAACACCATGCAATAGGAAGCTCAACACCATGCAACCCCGCAAAACCGTGTCACTTGCAGAAGCTGCATTACTAACTGGAAAAGATAAAAGCACTATATCAAAGCGGCTTATTCATAAGGACGAAAGCAAAAGAATAGTAGGGCATAAGGATAATAATGACGCATGGATTATTAATATTGCCTCACTAAGCACACACTACAAAATCCCAACCGAAAACCTAAATAAACTCGAAGATAAACTTGCAACAGATTCAATAGTGAATTCACCATTGAATTCACCCCCTCGCAACAGTGAATTCAATAGCAATTCAACACATGAAATCATAGAGTTGAGGGCAGAAGTAAAGTTTTTACATAAACAGGTGGAACAGAATGAGGAGCAAGCAAAAGATACGAAAAAAACCATTGAAGATTTACGGAATGACCGTGACCACTGGAAAGATAGCGCTAAACAAGCACAAGAAACCGTCACCCGTCAAACCTATTTGCTAGAACATCACCAGCAAGACAAACAAGAATCAATTTTAAAGCCCGTAGAGAGCGAAAAAGAAGATTTAGCCACAGAACCACCCGAAAGCAAGCTAAAGCCACTGTATGACGTTATATGGGCTTTTATTATAGCAATGATTGCCGTTGCTTTGGTTCTCTCCACAAAAGATTATTGGCTACCTATTGCACAATCTTTCCTCAACCGCTGACCCTTTCTTTTGCCAAACCCTAACGCCGTGAGGCGTTACACTGTCCATATGTCTTTGTGCGGCGGCATGAGCCGCACCCAATATTTAAACTTGCCAGAGGGTTTTAAAGGGAGATGCGCAAATCATCTCCCTTTGTATATTTTTGTGAGCGATTAGCGAACGCAATATTATCGTTCGTTATTCTAGGAACACGGGTAAAAAATTTATGTTTCAAATATGAGTTATCCACACACCCCCTAGTGTTATAATTCTGTTAGAATTAGTTAGTGTAGTGTTACACCATTTTATAAGGTATTTTAATTGCTATTATTCAGTACCTTAGCTGATTGGGTGGTTTGCAAATGTGCGAGAGGTGGTTTGCATTCGCAGTTTGTAATAGTGCGATTATTTAATTGCAAAAATATGTATTTTTTGATAGTTGGTTTACAATAGTGCGAATAAGAGGAATACAGTATGCCGCTATTACAAGAACAACATGTTAATCGTGACCTTTTTATAGCTGATATATTTGACGGCATTCCTATCCTAAAAGATGACATGGCAAGTATGGAGCACCCTATATTCTCACTTGCTACAAAAGCAGACACACGAACATTGCGTTATGAATCATCAGCGGGATATATCGAAATCATTCCTAGCTCTCTGGGACTTGCCACTATATTTGATAAAGATATATTGATATTCTGCGCCTCATCTATTGTGCAGAGTCTTAATCAAGGTCAAACGCCTTCTCGAAGAATACGCGTAACGGCATACCACATATTACAAACCTGTAATCGCCCTACAAACAACTTAGGATATGCCCGCCTCAAAGCAGGATTGGATAGATTATCTGGCACACGCATAAAAACCAATATTACCACAGGAGGGGTACGGCAGATTGAAAATTTTGGTTTAATAGATAGCTATGCCATTATCGAAAAAAATCCTAATAATGACAGAATGGTGGGCATAGAAATTACTCTCTCTGGATGGTTCTACAATGCAATCATGTCTCAAGAGGTTTTAACCATAAGTCGGGATTATTTTCTACTACGGAAGCCCATAGAAAGAAGGCTTTATGAAATAACCCGCAAGCATTGCGGTAAACAAAAAAAATGGTCTATCTCATTGGAAAATCTTCAAAGAAAAATAGGCTCTGTATCCTCGAAAAAATGGTTATCGCACAACATCCCCTCAATTACCCTTGTTTGATGATATACTTGCCATTTCTCCCGATACCCTCGAAAAAGCCCGCTGTTTCGTTAAGGAAGCTGGTACAGGCTGGGACTTCAACGCATTACACGAGCAATTCAGTGAACAACTAACCAGCGGAAAATTCAGGCCAGCCAATGCAAACGGGGCATTTATCGCATTTGTAAAAAAGAAAGTACAGCAAGCTCCTTAGTTAAAGCTCCATACTATAAATCTGTTTAACATCTTCTTCTTGAATACACAAATAATCGAGCGTCTGGCGTGGTGTTGCATGTCCAAAGGCCACCATTAACACGGCTATGTTAACACCTCGCTTATACTGCCAGTAGCCCCATGTTTTACGCATAGTGTGACTGCCATAATTGCCGTTGCAGCCAGCACCTTGACACCATTTTTTAAGCATATTAGTAACGACAGAAACAGATAAAACGTCCGTGATGGCTTTCTGTTGAGAATAAAACAACGGTGCATCGGGGTTCTGCCGTCCTTCCCATCGCATATGTTGATCTTTATCAAGATAGAGCCGTATTGCATCCGCTACGGCTCTATTTACCGTAACCCGCCTGTGTTTGCCATTTTTGCTCTGCTTTAGCTCTAGCTCGTCACCTGCTTGCAGGTGTGTGACCTGCCCCACGGTGATAGATAGCAATTCATTAGCACGAAAGGCGGTGTTAATACCCATGACGAATAGGCAATAATCTCTGTGGCGGTTACGATGTAACAGATCAGCTTTGACCCTTTCAATAGCTGTTTTTGTGCGTATCGGTTCGACCTTTATCGAACTACCTTTTCTGGGGTGATTGGGGTTTTTCACAGCTGCACCATATAGATTAAGTTTTCTACTTTTTATCATAGAAGTTAATCTATTGAAAACAATATTTTTCTCAATTCTCTACCAATAAAATCAAAAAATCATTGTTTTATAGGGATTACAGAGGATATCTCCAGCTGCGCCTATAGCTTAACTTTTATACAAAAGTTGGGGTATTTACAAAAACGTGCGCCAGATCTTGCGCAACTTTTTGTGTGTCGAGATCCTCAAGGATCTGAGTGTTTAAATCCCGCTATTATAATTGGTTGTTTTTTTCTATCGGAGTGCGCCCCAGAACGCTGACGGAGATAGAAAAAAACAACTCAATATTTTACACTTCATTAGCCTCAATTGCAAAAATCACCGGCTCATGTGATTCTGGTCGGTTCTCATGGAAATCAGGGCGGTACACTGATAACAAGGGCAATTCTCCCCTACGTATATGCGGCTCTAATGTAAGTAAATTCTCGCCCGTGCAGATAATAGGCGGGTTATAGGTGATGTGCAGTAATATACTCTTTCCCGTTGCCGCAAACAAGCAGCCGTGTAGATCGCTATATTGTTCTAGTTGCATCATGCCATCACCATAGACAAGGCTAAAGCGGCTGCATTGCTCCTTTACCGTTGGTATCAAAGAATAATGTTTTGGGCTAAGGGTTTCGCCGGAATTTTCCTGTAATATCTGGTCTATGGCTGTATTCATCGTGTATAATCTCGCTCCTGTTGTTTGTGATGCCAATGCTGTGATTGTTGCTTGCGCTGGTTGTCCCGCTCATAACGTAATGCGGCTTTATCTTTCATCCACTCAACAATCATTACAACTTTTTGCTTTACTCGGTCAAGATAACCGGTTTTAGCATTAGAATCCGGCGGCGCACTAGATAGCGGCCACGATTGCGGGGCTTCCCGTGGGATTTCAGTAGGCGGTTTTTCTGATCGTTCCGACATTATCACCGCTATCGGGGTTTCTGGTTCAGTGTTAACGGGCTGCTTGTCCTCCTGCTCCACTTCTGGGGCTTCAGGAAGGGTGATATTATCATTATCGGGGGTATGCTCCAGCTCTGGGATAATTTCGGCCTCCTGCGCCTTCTCTGGCTCTCCCTTAAACCGTCCTTCACAACGTATCTGATTTTCTTCCTCGTAGGTCTTCGCCCATTGGCTAAGCTTCTGTTTGCTAAAACTCGGCTTTACGGCCAGCCCTGTCTGCGGGTTTATCCGATTAGCAATGACATGTACATGCGGGTGTTCGGTATCTAAATGCTGTACTATCAAGGCTTGATTCTCGGCAAAGCCCAGAACTTTTAAGGTATCTTTTGCCTGTTCGACCATATGGGCGGCGGTGGGTTTATCCTCGGCGTGCCATGAAAGCGAATAGGTAAAAACAGGCTTGGCCAGTTTGCGACCGGTGGCCTTACTGCCGGCCTGTTCTTTGATCTGCTTTTGATTTATGGCAGTAGCTGCCATTGCATTAATTGCCGCTTGCGGGTCTTGGGTGTTGAGATTGACGGCGTACGTAACACCTACCCGCTCATTGGTTACGGCGTGGTCTTTATCATGCAGGTAGTATAGCCCAGCACCTTTAAAGCCACTGCCTAACCCGTCTGCTTTTCTGCCTCCTAAACGACCAATCATTTTTTATTTTCCTACCTCATATGGGTACAGATGACCGTGCAACCTGCGAAGGCTTTTGATACAAAAGCCACATCTTGATACCCGCCTAAAACGTTATCAAATATGCTGGGAACTTTCAATTAAAAATTGAATAAGATTTGGATTTGTCATTGTATAATTGCTGTATGATATTATAGTCAAGTGAACCTATTATGGAGAATGGTTTAGTACAATGTTTGGATTTCTCAAGCGGACATTGAACGGGCAAGAAATGATGCATACGCCGCAAAATCTGCTCGATGTTCCGCTATTATATTTCGATCAATACGACCCGCTTACTGTGGCAAATGCCTGTGAGGGAACACATGTATTTGGTGGCATTGGTAGCGGGAAAACATCCGGCAGCGGCAAGGCGTTAGCCCACGCCTTTCTCAATGCCGGTATGGGCGGGCTAGTACTAACCGCCAAACCTGACGAGCTGGCCACATGGCAACGCTATGCGGAAGAAACCGGACGGAGCGACGATCTATTAATATTCTCCCCCGATCACTCGCACCGTTTTAACTTCCTCAATTATGAATCCAACCGCACCGGAGCCGGTGGCGGGCAAACTGAAAACATCGTTGCGCTGTTTATGTCCGTGCTTGAAGCCAGTAACCGTGATGGGGGTAATAGTGGCGGTGATAAATTCTGGCAAGATGCCACGAAGCAATTACTACGCAATGCGGTTGATCTGCTGCGCCTGTCGCAAAGCGACATCGTATTAAGTGATATTGTAAAAATTATAAACGAGGCGCCCAAAGGCGCCGAAGATATTTTTCTCAATAAAAACCCGCAAAAGTCAAACCCTCGCTTTGCACAAACCATTGTCGGCCAGAAAATTGAGATCATCCAGAATCGCAAGAACAACGGCGAATTATCCCCCGTGGATAATAACGACTTCCAGCAAACATTTGACTATTGGATTAAGAATTTTCCGTATATTGCCGATCGTACCCGATCGAGCATCACCGCAACATTTTTAGCAATGGCCGATATGTTTTTGCGTGGCCATTTGTCACAATTATTTTGTACTAACACCACGCTCACGCCCGATATTACCTTTGACCCCAATAATAAAATAATCGTGGTAGCTCTACCCGTCAAACAATGGGGTCAGGTGGGCATTGTCGCCCAAGTATTATTTAAATTCATGTGGCAACAAGCCATTGAGCGGCGGCAAGTTGAACCTCACACCCTGCCCTCGTTCTTGTGGGCGGATGAGGCGCATCTATTTATTACCGAATACGATCAGGAATTTTTAACCACGGCACGTAGTAGCCGTGCTTGTATGGTTTATCTCACCCAGAATATGCCCAACTACCTCGCCATGCTCGGCGGCAGAGATGCCCAAAGTCGAGTTGATAGCTTGCTTGGGAATTTCCAAACCAAAATATTTCACCAGAATGCCGATAGTGTCACCAATACATGGGCGGCGGAATTGATCGGCCGTAATCTGCAACAACGTGCAAATTACAGCACTAGCCACAATTCCGGCAACAATAGCGGCGGCAGTGAAAGCGATCAGGGCGGTAGTAGTTCATCGGGTAACAATGAGGGAAGCAGTAGCAGCAGCGGCATCAGTGAACAAGTGGACTACGATATTATGCCCGTGGAATTTTCCCGCCTGCGTAAAGGCTCATCGGTCAATAATTGTCTGGTCGATGCTATTATACATCAGGGCGGCCGGTTCTGGGAACAAACGGGAAAAAGTTATTTATTTACCACATTCGATCAAAATGCATAGGAGGGCATAACATGGCACAATTAGAATGGGAAAAAGATTTACAACAAATGGGGCGCATCCCCTTTATTGGCACTATGTATCAACGCAATTATGCTATAGCCTCATGGGTAATTGCGTTTGCTAGATTTATGAGCTTTCCCGTTTATGTATTAATGCATAAAAATCTCGGTGAACGCACTTACAGCGTTATCAGCCTTATGTGGCATCTTAGCATTGTAAGCTTTATGTCAATTGGGTTGCTACTGAACCTCGCCGAAATGGTCGGCATATCTCAAGGGGCAGTGCTGCATTTTAACCTGATATACTGGCTATTTCTCGGTATGGTCGTCAAACACTGGTGGAACTTCCGCCAACGGGAGAAGGAAGGAAAAAACATCTATAGCCGTTCCACTGGCGACCCTTACGGCTTCTGGAAATATCTTCCTTACGGCGATCGTACTTCCATTGTAGAAGGTATTTATGAGCCGGTTCTAATTATTATACTAGCCAAAGGGCTGGTATACGCCGACCTTGCCTCGTTTGGCATCTCTAGCTATATGACTGTCTGCGCCGTATCAGCCTTTATCACGGTACGTATGACGATGGCCTATGAGCGTAGTTCCTATCTTGATAAGATCGATGCTAAACTTGAAGCAGATTTTCAAAAATCCGTGGCAGAAGGAACTATTCCTTCGCAAGCAGATTCTCGTGGTGTACGCTCTATGATACTGGCCAGCTCACCGCCCGATAAGCAAACGAAAATGTTGCAATATTTTCGAAATCAACGGCCGAAGGAAGTAGCTACAGAGGTAGAAGAACCAATTGAGCTACAACCGGCTCAAGAATCCGCCACTCAAAAAGAGCCGGAACCGGCATAGCTAATGGTCTTGCTCTTGCTCCTTCTCCTGTGTGGCGTAACGGTCGTGACCCGTGGCACTATCAACTATGTTGCCCATCATTTCGGCAAACGCCTGGTCAAGTAATCCTTCACCACCGAAAACATCTTCGATCTGTTCGCCAGGAGTGGGCGGGGTGTTGCCCTCTCCTCCCTGTTCTGTAACATTGTCATTATCGGGGGTTTGTTCCTGTGTGTGTTCTTCCTGCCCCTTAGTCTCCTGTTCTTTAGCCTCTTGTGCTTGCTCTTCTTTATATTGCTGCTGATAGGGTTCGGGATTTTCGCCGAGATCGGCGGCTTTTTCTTTACAAAATTCTGCTTCTTTATTGAGCAATTCAGCCTTATCAAGAAATTCCTGTTTTTCTTCTGGGTCGTTGGTCAAGCCGGCTTGCTTTTGCATATCGGCTGCCGCTTGGGTTTTATCATCGGCGGTCTGTGATAGGTGACTTTGCAATTTCTCAACTGCAAGGGCGGCTTTGGCCTGTGCTTCTAGGTCTTTTATTATTTTCTCCGCATCGCTCATGTTATACCCTCCTTGTATGACGCAACATATGCAATCATACCCATAAAGCCCTATATTGCAAATTAGCAATAATCGGGCTACCCTGCCCCTGCGGTACAGGCTGGGAAGCCGTTGGCCGTAAACGGTGATAAGCCGCCCCTGCTAGTTGCGGCTAGTGGGGGTTAATCTATCAACCAAACTAATAACATTGACAAGGGTGCGGCAATGCCGTATAATTATAAAGAATGCAGACTGTTATTGAAATGCCGGAATTTATACGGTGTGCTAAAAAATTAGGCTTATCCGACGATGAAAGAGATAATATCATCGACATGATAGCAACTACCCCCGAAAAAGGGGATGAAATTTCCGGTACTGGTGGCGTGCGGAAAGTCCGTATTGCCGGTAGAGGGAAAGGTAAAAGCGGAGGATACCGAGTTATTACCTTCTTTAGTGGCTCTGATATTCCGGTGTTTTTGCTTTACATGTATGGTAAAGGACAAAAAGCCAATATCACAGATACAGAAAAACACACTTTCAAGATCGCAACCAGTGCGATTGTTGATAGATACAGGAGGAAAAAGAAATGAGTGAAGTAGCACAAGGGATTCTTAAAGGACTAGAAGAAGCACTGGCGTTTGCAGAAGGCAAAGAAGTTGATGCTGTGGTACATATTCCCGAAGAAATCAACGTTAAACGTATTCGCAAAAAGCTAAAAATGAGCCAAAATAAGTTTGCTGATTACTTTGGGTTTAAAGTTTCAACGTTGCGGGACTGGGAGCAAGGTCGCCGTGTACCTACTGGCCCCGCTCGTAATTTCCTGTTTGTTATCGACCAAGAACCAGAGGCGGTACGGCGTGCCTTAGTTACAGCCGCTTAATTAACTCCGATAGAAAGATACTAAAAGGCCACTGGCAAAAAAAAAAGCCCCATGTACATGGGGCTTTAGTAATTCATAGACGGATACTCTTTTTAATATCTTCATACCCGGATGAAGACCGGAAAATCGGCGGTATAAGTGTCAGCCTTACGGCCTTCCGTTCATACACTTAAGGGAACACAGGTTGTCCAGTGTCACAAATTGGCTTTAGCCCCTGCGTAGCAGGTTGATTTGTGTAAGCTGGGCGTTCTGTGTTTCTGTTCCTGTCGGTCTTTTGGTGTGCAGCACTGACAAACTAAAATTTGTGAGCGTAGCGAACTCCTTATGGCCATGCTTCGCATGGGGCGAAATGAGCGTAGCGAATGAAGGGTAGGTTCTTATTGCTTATCCACATTCCAAGCCGTCCAGCTATAGGTTTTTATTATAGGGTTTATAGGTATATATAAAGAGTAGGTCGGGAAATATGCGCAAATTGGTCGGGAAATATGCGTAAATACCATACTTTTTCGGTCGGGAAATATGCGTGGATAAAATCATTCGATCACAGGCTTATTCACAGTAATTTTTGTTTTCTGTATCGGCGGCGGTGAAGATTTAAATAAAAATCCGTTATCAACTTCTTCTAATCGTGCCTCTGGATAGGCAGTACAGGCCGCAAGCAATGCCTTCCTAAATTCAGGTTTGAAACGTTTTAATAACGTTTCATTCCCTCCAAAGCTCTCGAATAACATAGGCCACGTCATCAGAAGCGGCTTATTTTGTGGGATACGGCATAGTCTTTGTGTCATCCATAAATAAATATCTTGCGCTCTGGCATTGTTCTGTATGAGCTTTAACCCTCTAAAATCGTAAGGAATGGCATGTTCACGAAGGCTTTCATAATATTTATCCGTTAAAACTATTTCAGAAGGCCACAAAGTTGATTGCTTAGGGTCATTAGAGAACCAAACATCGAAGCTTTCTATTGGCGCGGTCTTCACATGGCGGCGCGTTCCACTGCTCGTAGTACCTACAATAGTAAAATTACACGCCGCAAAGCGTGTTATTTGGTCTTTGAATTTACTGATTGACCCTTGCTTCCCGCCAGTTACTTTATACCCTAATTCCTGCATCATTGCAGACATAGAATTCTCTACAGGAATAACAGGCGATTTATTCCTTAAAGCTTGTGTACAAATATAGCTTTGAAACAAACGTGGCTTTGCACCATAGGGTAATCCTACTGTTTCAAATTCATCTGTCTTCGGATTTTGAACCCTTCCAGACGTAAGAGATATCGCAAAATCTCCATTCTTTCTGTCCCAATAGTGTTCCTTCGGGTCACGATAGGGCAAGAAACATTGTGCTAGAACGGCATGGATAAACCACACATCATTACGCTCACGGTCTACGGTAGTATTATCATATACGCCTTGAATTCTTTTACGGTCTACAGGCCGCAGTCCCTTGTTTAAGTCGTCATCAAGCATTGTATTATCCGTCATTAATTCCACATCCTCTCGGCTATAGCTCTTTCATCCGCTCCAATGGCATCCGCATATATTGCCGTTGTTTTCATATCGCTATGACCCATCCATTTTTGAAGCATATTAAGCTGTATGCCCTTCATCATGGCATTGATACCGTAGCCATGTCGCAACCCTTTAGGGGTCTTATGTGCCCCGTCCACTATGTCCGCTGTATCCATAACCGCTTTCACCAAACGCCAAGCGTGAACACGGGTCATAGCCCATAAGGGCGCGTCCAATTGCTCACTCTTCCCGCGTTTCTGGATTTCACGAATACCGTACACCATGTTCAAAGCTTCGGCTAGGTCTTTAGGAATAGGAACGCTGCGAAAAATGAGCCGCGATTGACCCGTTTTAGGGTCTTTGCGCTTCTTGAGGCTGCGAAGCGTTATAGCATAGTCATCCAAATCAATGCGGCGCGGGGTAATTTCCAACGCCTCGGAAACCCTACACCCTGTATTTAGCAACGTAAGGCAAAGACATTTTATGCGCCTCTCGGCCTTATCTGCCGCCAGTGCAAACGCTTCGCGCTCGGAAGTATTCAGATACAGGCGGTTGCCGTTTTTGTCGTAAAGATGTTCAGACATAATGTAACCTTACAAAAGTTAAATGTTACATTAACAGCAAGAACCAATCATGGCAAGACTTAAAGATAGGTTATATACGCAAGGATCTCGTGTGCCTGGCGCGGGTTTTAGGTAACACTATTGAAAATTCTGTTAAGTGAACATCTTATTTAAGCCCATAGAATAACAACATGTCACAAAGTCTTAACATTTATGTGGTAATCTTAACATTTATGTGGTAATCTTAACATTTATGTGGTAAAGTTAATGCTTGATACTATCTTTTTTAAGTACTTTGTAAACCTAACCTATAGTAGGTGGTTCGGTGATATGGAATATGTTTAATATGTTTAATATGTTTAATATGTTTAATATGTTTAATATGTTTAAGGGTAAGCCATCCTCTTCCGAAGAACCTGATCAGGTTCTTCGGAAGAGGATGGCAGCGGACAAATACGAACTTCTGGAAATATCTGGTAACAAGATAACAAATAAATTTCTTACGAGTCCGTCAAAAGTTTCTAAACTATCGTCCGCACTAAACGATAAGAAAAACACTATACGTATCATTGCTGAACAATATCCAATGGATACAAATGCAGTCGAGTTAGTGCCAACAGATATCATCAAACTTAATAGAATGTATAATGAAAGTGGGCTTCTGGCTCGTACAGTTTCTCATTGCTGCCATGACTATGGCAATAACAAAAACTTTAAGGATAATAAAAATGGCCATCACCACTCAGATTATCATGAACACCATGGTGGGGTATCTCCATTATCAAGAGAGGCGGTATTCCTAAATAATGAGCATCCTGAATGGAATATTATCATGACCCCTGCTACATTCATTCACTCTAAAAATAAGATAAATACCATTTCCCATAACCATAGTGATGCTACAAAAAAATGGAAAGGCATGCCCAGCCTGCTCTTCACAACAAAGAGGGAGGAATCATTTCCAGAGTTCTTACAACCAGTTTATGGTGTAGGAGATATAAATTCTTTCCAAACTACAAAATTAATATCTTCAAATGATTTTAGAAGCAAAACAGCAGGAAAAGCGATAAGCGGTATATACACTGCTTTAAAAAGCGCAGCAGCCCCTTTTTTAAAACCCGACTCTACTGGACAAATAGATAGACCAATAAGTCTGAGTATTAACGATTTACATGAAAAGTTAACTATTGAAGAAAACAAAATGGATATCAAACCCATGCGTCATAACGAGTATGTATGTAAATTACACCTTTGGGATATAGAAGGTATCGACGCAAGTTCTAAACCAATTGAAGCAACTCACGCATATTTCGATTTGAAAGCTAAACGTAAGAACCTTTCGGTCGGGCTAAAGGAACGTGGGTTTGAACACCCGGTGTTTAGAGAATTTGTAATGAATCAGATATCGTTCGCTCAGGGTATTGAAAGAACGGAAGACATAGATAAAATCTATGATCAATGGACACAAACTATTGAAGCACCTTCAACACTGCAAACCATCCAAAAAAGGCTGTCTAATGACCTATCTATTTGTAAGTACAACCCTGAAAAAGAGCAGCTTGAAAAAATCACACCTGAACAAATAGAAACATACACCCCTCTTGGTTCCTATCGCTTTCTAATGAACAAAGTAGGAAAGAGCCAAGCAGATGCGATAAGTGATAGTTGGACTTCAAAAGTACAAAATCAACCCTCAAGTAATATCGGACGCAATATCCTATAGTACATTATCTATCTACTAGTATATAATTAACACCAACAGCTTCCAAACACTTGGTTTAAAACAAATTTGGAATGGGCTGAAACGTTAACGATATTTTTAGGCCATTTGCGAAGAAACGGAAAGCATTCATAATGCATAAAGAAGGTTGCTAACAGTCCATAATAATCTATTTTGTATGAAAAATATAAAATCATACGAAAAAAATGTAATGCAAAAAGATTTTGATCATTGGAACACCGTAAAACAATCCTTGGATAAAGATGGTAATCTGCCAAGCTTCAAGGAAAGAGAAATTTGGTGGTTAAGTGTTGGCACAAATGTAGGTCATGAGGCTAATGGGAAAAACGATTTTTTCGAACGGCCTGTTTTAGTAGTTAGAAAATTTAATCACCGCCTTTTTTGGGGTGTACCACTTTCTACCAAGAACAAAAATACACCGCACTATCACGCTTTTTCTTTCAAAGACCGTGACCAGTACGCAATGCTAACCCAATTACGCATTTATGATAGTAATAGGATGATTGACAGAATGGGTCAATTATCTCGCGGGCAATTTAAATTGATAAGCCAAGCTTTGAAAGATTACTTTAGATAGCAAAAAAGCCCCATTTTGGAGCTTTTTTTATTCCCTTTCCGAAGAAAGGGCGTTGTGGCGTTTGCCAATTTGGAATCCAATTATACACCCAAAGACCTGATAAGGTCAACATTTAATCCATGTCATGTTCATACCCTTGGTCATGCTTGCCCTGCTTTTTCTTCCCCACTTCTACATTCTGGCTCTGACCAGAACGGGCGGCGGCAAACTCTGCTTTTATCTCCTGCGCCCTATCTGCAATGGTGGGCTGTCCTTCCCCTCCAGAAAATGACGCATTATCCAACTTCTGAATACGCCCCTCTACCTCGTTAACAACTCCATATGATGATGAAAATAAATCTAATATTGTCGGTTTTACTTTTGGTCTGGTATCCATAGTTCTGCCCTGTTTTGCTTGGTTATTATTTTGCTCCTGTGTTTTTTTCTGCTGCTTTGCCATGCGCTCGCGCTCTTTGATAACCTGCTCACTACGCTTTCTAATTCCAGTAAACTCATAACCTTCATAACCCATGATATAATGCTCCTATCTGTTTAGATAAGTTTACATAGCAATAATTGTATTATTTTTGCAACACTTTGGTTATTTGTACTGGTGTGAAAAAAATTGCCCCGCCCTTGGCGGGACAGGAAGGGCTCATTGCCGCCCCTCTTTGCTTCGCAAATTCACCCGCTAGGATATTTTAAAAACTATGATGGCTACAAATCTTTAGAATCAGGGAAAGCACTATTTAAGCTCTCTGGGTCTATGCCTTCAAGGAATTTAGCAGGGGGACAACTGTATATTTTCGATAATGTATATAACACCGTGGCTGTTACAGGGGTTTTACCGCTCTCGTACTCCTCCAGCTCCTGTAATGATATATTTAAGGCGGCGGCCATGTTCTCCGCTGTAATATACTGCGATTCCCTCATGCCATATAATTTATGACCAATGGCCGTGTAAACTTGTTCAGCTGTTAACATTGTGTTCCCCTCTGGCTAGGGTTTTTACCAGTGCTTTTATGCCCTTTTTAATAGAACCGTCTGTAATACCCTGGGTTCATCCCAACAAAGGTACCAAATGCGACATAGCATTATTTAGTATGAGCTTAATTTGCCTAACTTTTGGCTTTATTTTCTCCTCCCAAGTTTGATGTTTATTAGGTGTTTGATTTCAGTGGA
>Ga0213866_10001954_pt1 | contig 14938 bp, 20 predicted proteins | sample PICome_11_FD_160079 | JGI IMG/M metagenome (GOLD analysis project Ga0213866, IMG submission 160079) | Coastal seawater microbial communities near Pivers Island, North Carolina, United States - PICO284 | ecosystem: Environmental > Aquatic > Marine > Coastal | place: USA: North Carolina...
GATAGTAACTATTGCTGTTATCCACATAATCAAATCTGCCATTTATTTCTCCTCTTTTTCTTCTAGAACCTCATCAGCTTTTTCTTTCGTTGAAGCTATAAAAGTATTTTCAAAAACACTTAAAGCGGCTTGTATTTGGTCTAAATCAAACTGAATTTTAGATTTTTTATTTCTTAAATCAGTTATTTGATTAGCTAAATACTTTTGCTCCTCAGTCATCTCTGATTCTAGTATTTCGTTATCGCCAATGACGGCTTTATTTTCTTCTTTTTGCATTAGTGCACCTCCTTAGGTGGTTATGTTATAATCCAAGGCAATCCACTAGCTTTAGGTGAATTTTTACCTTCGTTAATTTTTAAAGCTATTTTATCTTGTATTGCAGTTACTTGTGCTGAACCTAAAGATGATTTAACCCAACTACGAGCTTTAGCTTGTGTTATATCTTCATAAGTAATGTAATTTTCATCACTAGGGTTTGGAGTAAATTCTTGTACTCCTGTAATAGTTCCTGTGTGTTTTACAGAATCTACAGTTTCTGAATCTTCTGCTTTCCAATGAATATTAGTAACTCCTTTATTAGAATCATCGTTATATTCCATTCGTACTATTGACCATGTAACTGCCATCTTTAGCCTCCTGCTGCTTCATTAGCGGCTTTCTTAGCATTTTTAACTGTTGTCGTCCAAACTGCATTTGCTATGGCTTGAACTTCTGCAGACTCGCCTGATACATCTGTATCTGTATGGGTCCAAGAGTCATCGCTATTTTTAACAGAGGACACACATTCAAGAAAATGTCTATGAAAAGACCTACTAAGTTCTACTCCATCTTCTTTAATAACTGTAGCAGTACGAATTTGTATAGTTTTATGTTCTCCTACTATTTCAATTTTATCTTCTTCTGTTGTTTTTGTTAGTGCCATTTTATTTTTCTCCTATAGTCTGTGTTTAGAATCCACTAAACATAAAGTTAATAAATTATGTTGAAGTTGAATAAGTTATTTGTCCAGCAAAATATCCTGTTGTAACACTTCCAGTATAATTACTTTGTGTTACTCCATCAGGCATAAGTTGTAAATTTTGACCTGTTATATAAAATCTTGTTACGGGGTCATTCCATACATCGTTATATCCAATCAAACCTATTTGCTGATATGCGTTTTGATTGTTGGCGAAAGGTAATCCACTAACAGCCTTGTTGCCAGCACCTGCATTACTTACAGAGTTTACTATTATAAGAAAATTAGCATGAACTATATCTCCTATTTTTATATAGTCGCCGACTGCAGCACTTGTTCCGTATACAGGATTAGTTGTACTTCCAATAATAGTTGGAGTCCATGTTCCTATTTCATAATCGTCAAGTGCGTTAGCTGCTGCTGTATCTCCGTTGAATGTTAAGCCATCTGAAGTAAATCTTCCTCTTTCTGCACCTGTTCCAGGCTCAAAAGTAATTGCACCACTATCAAAAACTTGTATTCTTATATCATTTCCACTCTGTGCAAGAGCTGCTTTACGAGTTGCATCATTAGCTTCATAATTTATCAAAGCTCCTGAAGCAGATTCTCCTCGCAGGTTTAAAACTCTCCAACCACTAAATCCAGCATGGTCTGAACCTATGCTGACATCGCCTTCATTAGTTATTCTAAGTCTCTCAACTGCGGTTGTAGTTGCGTCTCCTGAACTGCCTCTTGTACTAAATAATAAATCACCTTGACTGTTACCGCCTGTTCTAGTAAAACCAATAGTTCCACCAGCATAGGCTTGACCATCACCTGCTTCAGAAAACAGTATTTGTGGACCTTGTCCGTTTGTTGCACTATCGCCTATTAAAGCTATATGTGAATTTACAGTTCCAGTTGTACTTGCACTTTCTACTACAAGTCTATGACTACCACTTGCAGCTCCTGTTGTACCAATATTTAATTCTCCCGAGGCATTAAGACGCATTTTCTCAGATACTGTAACTGCTGCTCCTGCACTAGCTGAAGCTTGTGAAAACCATTGATGAATACCAGCTTCTTGTCTGTAAGCACTTGATTCGTTATTAGTTATAGCAGCGTAAGAACCTGTATCTGAATCAATGTATATATTATCAGTAAGAAAAGTACCATCAATGCCATGAGTGCCTGTATCGTTTTCACTAAATAATGAAGCTTTCTCACCTACATAAAGAGTGCTCCATCCTGTATGCTGGTCTCCTTTTGGTGTAGTACCTAGTCCTAAAGCACCGCTACTAGCAAGAAGCATTCTTGCTGTATTATTTGGTTGAAATGTAATTGTTGAGTCAGAGTCTATAACGAATCCTGTGCCACTTGCTTTTAAAAAAGCTCTAGCACTATCGTTATTAAAGAAATATAACGCTGGAGTTCCTCCACTAGCTGTTCCTCCTAAGTATAAATTTCCGTCTCTTTTTAATCTAAGACGTTCTGTTGGAGCTGAGCCTGGACCTGTTCCTGTGTTTTTTGTATTAAATACTAAATCTGTTGCTGCTGTGCTTCCACTCATATTTTCTTGAGCAACTGCTTCAATCGAAGCTTCTGCTGCAGCATTAGTATTAGCACTATCTTGACCTTTCCAAGCTATTGAACCTAATGATTCTCCATCACTTGGGTATGAACCATCTTCTCTATTAAACTGTATTCCACCAGTTCCACCGCCTGTTAGAATTACTAAACCTTTATTAGTAGCTGTATGGGCTGCTGAATACCCTATACCAACATTATCTAAACCTCCATCTACAAATAAAGCATGAGTTTGTCCGTTTGATTCAACTCTAAAGTCTTTATCAGCACTACCTTCATTAAATACAGCACCATCATTAACTGTTAATAACGAACCAACAGTAAGTGTGCTTGCCATATCTACAGCACCATCGATATCTACTACATCTAAATTAGTAGTTCCGTCTACATCTATATCTCCTGAAATATCAAGACTAGCAAAAACTGAAGTACCTGTAGCTGTTACTGTACCTGTTACGTCTACACCTGTTGAAGTTGTGGCTAGTTTAGATGCGTTGTCGTAAAATAATGTAACTGCACCATCTGCAACCATAGTAATATAAGATTCGCCACCATCTTTTTGTAAATTAAGACTTGTTCCTCTTATAACAAGATTACCTGTACCTGCATCTCTTATAAAACTATTACTACCATCATGATAAATCTGTAAATCTGAACCTGCTCCAAATACTGCTTTTGCGTTGTCTGCAAACTCTAAAGCATTATCTGATTGGTCAAAAACAATGTTATAACTGCTACCTGTAAGTGTAACATCACCATTCACAGTTAAGCCTGTAAGAGTTCCAACACTAGTTATGTTGGTTTGTGCTGCGTCTGAAACTTTTAAACTAGCAAAAGCGTCAGTCATAGCTGCACCACTTCCTGCTCCGTCTGAGTAAACAACTTTAGTTTCACCTGCAGGAATAGTTACGTTAGCACCACTACCTTGAGAAATTATTATATTTTGAGAACCGCTAGTTGCATTTTCAATAAACCACAGTTTCGATACTGTGTTAGGTCCAATAGTAATAGTACAAGCGGAGTCTAAAGTACCTGTGTATTTAAGATACAATGACCTTCCAGGGTCAGTTGCTCCGTCTGCTATAGTTGTTGTGTGTGTATCTGCGTTAGTGGTTATAGCTTCTGTGCCATAACTAAAAGCTTCAGCAATAAGTTCTAAGTTTGTGTTTGTAACTTCACCCCATGTTCCACTAGCATCACCAGTAGCCATTTCGTTAAGTCTTAGGTCATTTACGTATGTACTTGCCATTTTTGTTCGTCTCCGTTTTGATTATACCTTATTTTTTATGTAATAGTTAAGCAACTTCCTTCCAATTTGGTGTTTGTGAGTCTGAAATAGTTGAATAGTTGGGTGTTTGAGTTGTTGAAACATCTGAATAGCTCGGTGTTTGAGCATCGTTTACTAATCCCCAAATATTAACAGTTTTAACTTTACCCTGTCCTTCTACGCCTGTAAGAACCACAACCGCTTTAGCTATAGGGGTTACAGAACCTACTCCTGAAGTTCCTGCTAAACCTGTTACGCTTATTGTATTAGAAGTTCTTTGTGTAACCGCACCTAATGTTGAAGTAAGACCTGGACTTGTAACAGCTACATTTGCACCTGCGGTTACTGTTTCGTCACCTAAACTTGTAACTGAAGCTACAGCAGTAACCCCCGTTACCGCAGCACCTGCTGTAATCGCATTACCTAATGCGGAAGTACCTACATTGCCTGTTGTTGTGGTATTAGCGTCTGCTGTAACACTTTCATCGCCTAAAGTACCTGTTCCTGCTAAACCTGTAGGTGAGATATTAGCTTCAGCTACTATGCTTTCGTTACCTAACGTTCCTGTCGATGAAACACCTGTAGGTGAGATATTAGCTTCAGCTACTACACTTTCGTTACCTAACGTTCCTGTTCCCGCAACGCCTGTAGATGAAATAACAGCCGTCCCTATTACGGATTCGTTACCTAATGAAGTGGTCGCACTAAGACCCGTGACAGCTACATTAGCTTCAGCAACAACCGATTCATTACCTAAAGTCGCAGTTCCTGCAACACCTGTAAGTGCTATATTAGCTTCTGCTACAATAGTTACACTGGTAACAGAACCTGTAGCGGAAACTCCTGTTAGTTCAACAGGTAAAGATGTACCCCAAGCAGCACTGCTCCAAGTACCTCGACCCCAACCTGTCACACTCGACATAAGTGGTTTAAGCTATTCTTATAATAGCGTTTGAAGCGTCTGCTGTTGGGAATTGAATTGTAAAATCACCTGCTGTTGAAGTTTTATCTCCACCAAAATCTAACACACAAACTGAAGGGTCTGATGTTGCTGCTTCGTTATAAATTAAAGCACCTCTTGCAGTAATTGTAGCAGTACTGAATGTTAAATCATTAAAATCAGTTAAAGCTGTTGTACCTGATGTTGTTGGGGTGACGCTTGTTAAAAATGCACCTTTAGCAGTATACCCAGTTCCACTCACTTCATTACTTGAAGTATATGCAGTAGTCGCTGCGTCTAAAGAAGCTGAACTTGTATATAAAGCTAATTTAAACACGTTACTTGCTGCGGTAAAGTCGTGTGTAGCTGTCATTAATTCTTTTTTAAATGAAGTACACATTGCTTGCGTTATTGCCATTATAGTCTCCTAATAATATCAGCCATTTCTTTATGACCTTGTTTTTGTAATAAACCCGCTACTGTTGCTCTATCGCTACTTATAGCTTGTTTTATATATAATAAAATAACTTGTTGTATAGTGTCTTTAAACGCTTCTGCTTGGGCTTTCACCATAGGGTCAGCGTTATCACTTATACCAATAAGTTTTTCTACTAATCTTTCAGTCCAATACTCAGGACTTAAACCTTTATTATCTGTTGTTTGAACATTAACAGTTCCTAATGTTGGTTTTACATCTACACTAAACATTTGTTGTTCCTTGTGGCATTATTTTAATTTGGTCATTTCTTGCTTCATCTCTAACGTCTTTATATTCACCTAGTAATTTAAGCATAGCTAAAGCTTCTTGGTATTTTTGTTCGTATAGTGTTATTGTACTTGGGTCAGCTTTCATAAATACAGCACCTTCTACTAAAGAACCATATAACATAGCATTAGGTGCGTTTTCTGATAACCATGTTTGATTATCGTCTCCTACGGTAGTTAATGAATTAGGTCTGTAGTTATAATGAAGTTCAACAGAATAATTTGTATCTGGTGTAGGAGCTACTATAAAAGTATCTTCGTCAAACTGAGCATAGTAAAGGGGTTCGCCAGTTGTGGCTTGTTGTGGTGTGTAATCTCTAATAAAAGAAACGTGTTTTAATAACAAATAACTGTAATTGTTACTTCCGTCTATCAAAGCTAAGCTAAACGGTGATAAAAAATCTGTCGGTGTAGATAAATAGGTGTTGTCTTGGGTTAATGTTCCTGTAACATTTTTACGAAAAACAGGAAGCTGTACAGACTTTAAAATACGTTCTTCAGTTGTTTGTATAAACGTATCTAAAGTGCTTACAAACGTAGTTTCAGTATTATCTAAATAATTCTGTACTGCTGTTTTTAATCCGCTGTATGTAAATCCTGCCATTATGCTATACTCACTGTTACACTTCCTAAACCACTGGTAGCTCCTAATCCATCAAACTTTGTTCCTATAGGGTCTGATTCAAAGGTCATACCACTGCCTGCATTTGTAGTGATTATAACCCCTAATTGACTTTTAGGTAAAGAAACATCTGGACGAGGCTTCCAAAGAACTTCTGCATCTGCAGAAACAACTGGAGGGTCTAATTGAGGATGTTTTGGTTCGTAACACTCTTGACAAGTTCTAAAATTTTCCCAATTACCTCTAGCTTCTTTATACGGATATCTAAAACCACAAGTATCGCATATAAAGTAAGCATATTTACCTGAAGCGTATGCCATTAGATATACTCATGTTTTGGAACAAGTCTTAAAGGTGAACGGTCTTCATCGTACCTTATTGCATTAGCCAAGTCTTGTTCGTATTGTTCCTTCATTATAGCCAGTTTTTGTACGTTCTTTTTCAAGCACAGATAATACGCTAGTCCTGAAACTACACAAGGCATAAACCTGCTTGGTATATCGATATCATTAACCTGAGCGGTATTATCTTGTATTCTACGCCAGACATAGTAAACGAGTTTGTCAGTTGAGTTCTCGGGCGTTGGATAAAGATGAAGAACAGGTTCTTTTAGTCTTTCTAACCAAAACTCTGTTGACCTTGCTTGTGTGGATTTGTTCGGAATATTAATATATTCGTTTCTGTCTACTCTATCTAAAACGTAGTCGGTAACAGTGTTGTTTTCTGTTCTTTCAATATACGCATCTAAAATATCTATATCAAAAGAATTAAGGGTATACTCGTTAGTTCCTTGTGTTAGGGTAAGTTCTACTTTAGAAACTTCCCACATCTGAATGCCTCTGTTTGACCAGTCAGCAAACATGATGTTTAAAGAACGTCTTGCAGTTACTGCATCATAAGACGTACGAGCTTCCAATCCTGCAAGTTCGTACGCTTCTTCAATTGCGGTCGCTACATCTAAACTAAATGCACGAGTTCCTGAGGTCGCCATGTTAGTTGTAATATGCTACAAAAAAGTCGCAATTAGCTAATACTACATAAGCCCCAGTGTTGAACTTTACTCCATCGTTAGGAAGGTAGTGGTCAAACTGTTCGTTTGCTGCACTACCAAATTTAAACTCTATTAGAAGTTTAGTTCCACTTGCACTAGTTCCGTCATATATTTTTATAGTGGCGTCTGCTGCACTTGCTTGTGCTTGAACAGATTGAATTCTTATTGGTCCTAAGTTCGTTGCTGTTCCAGCACCACTACCAATATATCCTTGTAGCTGTCCTGTGGCTGCTAAAGCCTTGGACGCTTTTACATCGGATGAACTCATATTATTCTCCTATTATGCGTCAGCAAATGGAGTTACTAAAGTACCTGAACCTAATGTAATTCCTTCTACAGCGTATTTAGCACTACCTACTGCAGTTACTTTAATAATACTTCCTGCTAAACCACCTTTAGTACTACCGTTTAAAGTAATAACGTCGTTACTAGCACCAGAAATAAAAGTTTTACCTGTAGCGTTGTTTACGCCAGTGTATAAACCACCAACAAACTTATCTGTTCCGTCAGTTAAGATATCCATATCTGTAGCTGCTGTCTCTACTACAAAAATAAAAGTAGCACCTAAGTTATTAGTTTGGTTAGGGTCATCGTCTCTTCCTGGAGCAGTAGCTACGATACTAGGTAATGTAAATTTACCGTCTGCATCGTTACAAGTAAGGACTTTACCTGAGTGTGCATCTACTGTTAAAGATGTGTCTGCAGTTAGACTAACTACGTTAGCATTACCTGCTGAAATAAATCCTGCTAATGATTTTACAGGACCTGAAAATGTCGATTTTGCCATATTAAGTCTCCTTAATAAATTCTATCGTCTTGGCTTGTCTGCTAGGTCAGTCGATAGATTGTTTGTATTAATCCTAGAACTCTTGTCATGATACATCATTAAAAACAAAAAAGAAAGGGAGCCGAAGCTCCCTTAATTTTTTCACGAAAGTGAATTATGCTCCAGGTGAACCGAAGATACCTCTCCAGTCACTCCAACCAAAGCTGTAACGTTCTCTAGCTTTGTATCTTACATTACCAGTTTCGAAGTCGCCTTCCATACTAGTTGATACAGGAGTTCTAACGAAGTGTTTTAATCCGTTAGGTACGTCAGTTTTGATAAAGAAAGCATCAGTATCTGTTAGATAATGGTTTACAACATAACCTTCAGAAATCATTCCCATGTTTCTGATTGCGTTGATGTCATTATCTGAAGTACCAACTCTTCCAGGAGTTTCCATCAGTCTATCTGCTACGAATTGTAAAGCAGGTGGAATGATAAGTTTTCTTGCCTGAGCATTGACTTTTAGGTTTCTTTCGTCTTTGAAGTCAGCGATGTCAATCAACGCTTGTTCAAGAGAAGTTTCGTTTAAGTCAGCTGCTGTAGACAACTCGTTTCTTAAATCCACGTTAGCAACAGTAGGGTGGTCAGTAGCACAAAGCTCTTTTCCATCTCCACCAACATATGAAGAACTAAACGCATTGTTTAATACGTTAGCTGCTTTCACTTGCTTAGTTTGTTGCATAGACCTAGCTAAAGCTCTTGTGTATCTTGAAGAAAGAGTATCGTAAAGGTTATCTTCGATAGCTTCTTCTGTTAACGCAAACGCTAATGCTACGGTTTCGTGTGTGAAACGTGATGTCCAGGATTCTTGAGCTGTATCGTAAACGACCGCTGCTCCTTCTCCTTTAGTCGGTGCTTCACCAAACCCACTTAACATTACTTCTTCCTCGAAAGCTCTTTCAGAAGTCTCGGTGTCGAAGATGTCTTCGTGTTCGTTATTATATCTCTCATACTCTAATCCAAAGAGAGCATGGAGTCCTGGTACTAGTTCTTTGACTAGTTGGGCTCTATTAATTGCCATTATTTATTCTCCTTAGATTATACAGCAAATGTATTAGTTGGGAATGTGAATAATCCTCTCGCATAAGCACCTATTTCATTGCTTGGTTGCGAAGCGAATCCAACACATAACGCCACACCACTTGATGTTGTTGCAGTCACACCCTCTTTAGACCTACCGTTGTTCGAAGAACCAGCAGTTGTAGAAAGAGTGTATTTGTTACCGATAAAACTTACTGCTGGTGTTCCAGCTGTAAATTGAGCTTCGTAAACAATTCCTGGGTCATTGTAAACTAGAGCTTCTGCATCGGCACTCCCTTGGGTAGCTGTTGACGCACTCCATACTTTAGAAAAAGTTGGGGTTCCGTCAGTAGCTGTATAGAATACTCCGTAGAATACACCTACAGGTGTGCTTGTCGCACCTGCTTGTTCAACGTAACCACTAGAAAGAGTAACCACATCACCACTATAAATAGCAGTTCCGTAACCACTAGCGATTCTCATTTTTGCAGGACGAATAACACCACCGTACATGTGATACGCAGGAGTAAAACCATCAGGTTTATTTGTATTAGCCATGATAATCTCCTTTGATTATATACATTGTTATTATTAATCTCCTTTGTTGACAGGTTTACTGCCAAACGCGACTTTAGAAGTCCTTTGGATATCACTATCTTTTATAGGCATTCTAGCATCGCTTTCTCGCATATAGTTCTGGTCTACACCGTCCATAGCAGATTTTGCTTGGTTTTGAAAATACTCTGTACGTTCTTGTGCGGTTTCAACTGGTACTTTAGCGAGGATTAAACCTCCAACCCCAATGACTCCCGTGTTGCTTCCACTATCTATGGTAGGGGCTTCGAAATCAGGATAATCTTCTGCTCTCACAGGCTCATATCCTTCTCTAATACGTTTAGACATATTAGATTTATCATCTTGTCCTCTAGTAGCTTCACGAATCCACCTGAATTGATATCCAGGAGGTGCTTCTGGTGCGTCTAACATTGACGGGGGTTTCCAAGGCGTTCTGCGAGTTTGAGAGGCTCGTGTCTCTGCAGACCGTGAGTTACGGTCAGTTCTGACTTCTGTTGTTTTATTTTCTTCAGTCATATTTATACTCCTTCGATATGCTTAGCATATTCTTCTAATGGCACGTTAAGTCTTTTAGCTATTGCTACCTGACTTGGTGTCAATTTTATTTTGCGTGATGATTTTTTACCACTAGCACCTCTGCTAGAGGCGGCAACCTGTTGCACGGGTGCAGATTGCTCATTAGAAAACTTGTGTGGGAATGTTTCAGCCATACGTCTATCTACTTCGTTGTAATACGCATCAGAAGTTGGGTCTACTCCACCTTCTACTAATTCTTTATGTATTCCAAATGCTGCAAATGTCATTGCTTGGTCATCTCCGAACCATGTATTCTTCTTAGCCCACTCCTCTGCCTTAGGGTCAGGTCCAGCAGCCTGTGGTTGTAATGTAGGCTGATATGGTTCTGCAGGAACTTCTTGTTCTTGACTTTGCTCTCTAAGTTTTTGCTGTGCTGCTAATCTTCTAAGATTTTCAGCTTCTGCACTAACTCTAGAAAGTTTTTCAGTTGCATCAGCAACTGCTTCTCCGTCTCCTGCGTCCTGAGCCTCTCGCAAAGCGATTTTGGCTCTCGCTATTTCAGATTGTACTCTATTGTCGTACTCTTTGAAAAGGGAAGAATCAGAATTCTTTAACTTTTCTTTTAACTGTGTAGCTGTTTGATTTACGCTTTGAGCATAATTAACAGCTTCATCTCGCTGTCTTTCGGCTTCTCGCATTTTATAAGTTAGCTTATCAATACGCTTTTGTACTGAATCACTAATTTGGTCTAGCTCGTCTTTTGGCTGAGCTTCTTGTTCTTCTTCTACAGGTGCTTCTTCAACTACTTCATCTTTAATTGAATTATCAACATCTGCTTCTCTTACATCAACTTCCCCTTCTGGAAGTTCTAATTCTATTTTTTCTGCTTCGTTTTGCATGAGTCCTCCTCAAGATTGTTATGATAAAATTGCTTCTGGGTCATCTATAGTAGCTAGTATCTCATCGTCATTTAGAAGACGCATATCGCCACCTTCTATCTGAAAACGAGCTCCAGCATATCTACCGAAAATAACCCAATCACCTTCTTTACACCAAGCTCCTTCAGGAAACTTGAATGTGTCGCTATAGGCGTCTGGTCCCATAGAAACTACATAACCAACAACAGTTGCTAACCTTTCCTTATCAACAGTTTGTTTAGCTATGTGTATGCCACCCTTCGTTACCGAAGCAGGTGCAAAAGGTAATATTAAAATACGATACCCCGTAGGACGAGGTAACGATTCCGCATGAGCCTCTAAATTATCAGGAGTAATACCTTCATCAGCCGCTTCTGGGGCTTTTGCGTTATTACTTCCGAAATTCATGACCCTATCTGGAACAGTTTCTTTTTGTGTTTCGACTTTACTAGTCATGTGCATCCTCCATATTAGAATGTAAAGTTTGAATTTCCTGTTCAGCGAAACTCAAACCTGCTATTTCCCCGACTATCCTTTGGTATTGTTCGAAATCCTCAATACTTCCAGATGCGAGAGTTTGCGTAAGAGCTTCTTTTCTCTCACGATATTTACGAAGCAAATGCTCCGTAGCTAAGATATAATCCATCTATTTAATGTAGTTATACCAAAGAAGTCCTTTAGTTTGTCCGTAAGCAGCCTTTACTTTTGACTCTTTACCAACAACGTTGCCTTTTGCGTCTGTGTTTACTTCACCAGCAGTAACAGTTTGCGTTTTAGTGTTATCTACCATTTTAGGCTCACTAGGTGCAGGTCTGTTTGCCTTTTTAGAAGGCGACGGGTAATCTCTGTTTCTATGCATATTATTCTCCGTTTGTTTTTCTACTTTCACGAACTGTTTTTACTAGTTCATTATAGTTCTTATCAGCGTCAGCTTTTGCTTTTAGTTCTAATTCTTGCAATTCTATAGCAGATTTAGTATCTTGTACTCTTAAATCGGCTTCTATCTTCTCACGCTTAATCTGTGCATCTAGTTCTGCTTTCATTGCAGCAAGTTGTGCATCTCTTGCATCATCTTCTGCTTTTTGCATTAGTTGTTCTTTTTCAAGCTGTAATTGTTGCTGGAACATTTCCATTTGTGGGTTTTGTTGTGCCATCGCTTGTGCTTGTGCCATAGCCTGTGCTTGACCTGTAACTTGTTGTGTGGCTTGTGCTGCCATCATAGCAATTTGGTTCATAACTTCTGGCGGCATTTGTCCGTCTTCCATAGGCGGTAACGGTTGACCCATTGCTTGTTCTATTTGTTGTCTGTACAACATAGACTGGTGCTCTTGAACATTAGCACCTATAGCCTGCATTGCAACAGGGTTTTGTTGAATCATAGGGTTTTGCATAAACGCACTATGCGAAGCAATATAGGCTTCGTGGTTTTGGAAAGGGTACGCTTTTATAGGATTACCTGTCATAGCCGCTTGTTGTTCGCTTATTGGGTCTCTTGCAGGTACTTCTTCCTCTGGCGGTAATAACGCATCAATATCTTTAATGTTTAACGCTATATACATTTTTCTGTAAGATTCTCTTAAATCATGTAAATCAGGTGCCGCTTGTGCCATTTGTAGTTGTGCTTGGGCTAACGTTATTCTTTGCGTCATGCTAAAAATATTAGGGTCACTAACAGGAATAACATCTACTGAATTATCGAAATCTTGTTTAAATACGCTTTCCGACGCACCTTGTACTTGATAGGGGTATTCTGGCGGTAAAAACTCACCGAATACTCTTTTTAGAATTTTAAACTCACATCTTTGTGCGTAATGTAATCTTTTATGGATAGCGGACATAACTCTTTGTCCTTTTTCCATAAGGGCTACCGTTGTGCCTACAGGTGCTTCAGAATTACCGTCACCTGTTGGATTTTCTACAGTAGCCGCAAATCTTTTACCTGAATCTACTAATGCTCCTAATAACGTAGCTAAAGTACCGCTTGGCTCTTTATAAGGTAGCGGAAGGAAAGAGTCTTGTAATCTTCCTCCTGGAGCATCGACATCTCGCCATTCTCCAGGCTGTAACGGGTCGTCATGCCGTTGAATATTCAATCCACGTGATTTAAATCCTGCAGGAAGGTTAGAAAGCGTTCCTGCGTCTATTAATTGGCGTAAAATCGCGGTAACTGATTTAGTTAGTCCGCCCATCATGTGAATTAAGCCGAATCCGTAAAAACCTAGTCCTGGAAGAAACTTATAATGAGTAAAATACTCAATTTTCTTCTTCATGGGGTCTTTTTCTTTATAATTTTCCCTAATTGCTAGAATTTTATTGTTATCTTTGCAAATAGTAACGATATACGGCAGTGCTAAACCTGTTTCTTCGCCATTTTCGTCTGTATCTTGATATCCTTCTAAATCTAGGTCTACATGCATCTCTAAAAGCGTGTATTCTTCGTCATTTACTGTTCTAGTTAGTCCTTGTAGCTCATCTATCTTGTCATCTACTTCAGTATTGTCTACAGAACTTCCTGGAGCTGACATATCCATGTCTTTATAAAAACCAGATAGCTGTAATTTACGTAATTCGTTTTCGTTCATGTGAATTACGTGGGTGATTCTAGGAGAAGTTAATAAATCTACCGCATAATACGGAACTACTAAATCTTCCGCTTTTACAAAACGTGCTACAGCTCTACCAACAGCAGGGTCGTAGTAAACTTTTTTAAATGCTGAGCCTGATAACGGTAAATAAAATAAAAGTTGGTCCATTTCTGGGTCATACTCTTCCATTTTATAAGTTATTTGATAATTCATGAAGTTTTTGACACGATTTGCTTTTTCCATCTTAGCGTTATCTGCCATTCCTAAAACTTCTGTATCTACTGGTCCTCCAGCAGGTAATAATTCTTTATAAGCTTGGGCTTGAAACTGTGTTACTGCTTCTGCAAGTATTGGGTGGTGTACTCCTGACGCCCCAACAAAAGGTTGCGACCTAGAAGTTGAATTTATTCCTAATAAATCTAGTCCTTCTGTGTATGTTTGAAACCAATCGTTTCTAGAATCTAAATCGTCTTCAAAAGAACTAACTAATTCTGTGGCTATAGTATTTAATTCACGCTCGTCTAAACTTTCCGCTAAGTTTTCTCCGAACTTCGAAAAATTTTCTTCGGGCATTTCGCTGCCTCGAACTATTGAACCGTCTGGTTGTACAAAAAGTTCAGTTTCTTCTTCGGGCTGTGCCATAATTTCAAGCTCTATAGCTTCAGAATTATCAGGTACTGCGGAAATTGCTTGTTTTTCAATAGCCATGTTGATAAATCATAGTATGATTTTGATTAATAATAAACCCTTTCGCCTTCATAATAACTTTCTTCCTCGAAATAGTCACTAGTTAATTGTAAGAAGCCGCCTTCTCTAAACCTTGCTAACGCTAATGTTGTAGCATCAACGAGGTCGTCGTTTTCGCCACCAGGAAAATCAGAAACTTCTTCCATAAGTTCTTCGCCAAATCTATTATCAGGCACCCAAACGCGTCCGTCTTGGAAAATTGGTGATACAGAATTTAATCTAGCGATTTTATCTTGACCTTTTCCTGGACTAAAAGTATTTACAGGTATACCTGCTCTACGTAATTCTTGCACTAAAGGTATACCACTAGCTTTTGCTTCAATAATTACTGTATCAGGCACCCAATATTCGTATAAACGTAATGCTTCTTGTTTTAATTCAGGAAAATCAAACCTTTCTTTGATACAATCTATTAAAATTAAATGAGCTTCGTTGCCATGATACACTTCGTCGCCTATTTTTCCCTCTGGATACCAAACACCCCATGTTGTTATAGCTGTAAAGTCAGCTCTTTCTGATTTTAAAAACGCTGTATCGTAACTTTGTATAATATAATCGCATTTTGGCGGTGTATTTTCT
>Ga0213866_10001955_pt1 | contig 14938 bp, 10 predicted proteins | sample PICome_11_FD_160079 | JGI IMG/M metagenome (GOLD analysis project Ga0213866, IMG submission 160079) | Coastal seawater microbial communities near Pivers Island, North Carolina, United States - PICO284 | ecosystem: Environmental > Aquatic > Marine > Coastal | place: USA: North Carolina...
GGCCAAATCGGTTACTCGCGCCCGCGAGACCGGTATTTTGGCCGGATTGGATTTTGCCCTCGCCGCTTTCCGGCATGGCGATGTCGGGCTGAGCGTCACGCCGCATAAAACCGATGGGGACGCACTGGCAGCGGGTATGGATGTATTGACAATAAAAGGCGCGGCGCGGTCTTTGCTGGCCGCCGAACGTGTGGCGCTTAATTTTCTCGGCCATTTATCCGGCATTGCCAGCCAGACCGGCAAATTGGCCGCGCTGATTGCCCATACGGACGCGCAAATATGCGATACGCGCAAAACCACACCCGGCCTGCGGGCAGCGGAAAAATATGCCGTGCGCGCCGGTGGTGGTGCAAATCACCGCTTTGGCCTGCATGATGCCATACTGATTAAGGACAATCACATAGCGGTGGCCGGGGGCGTGGGTGCTGCCTTGAGCGCGGCTCAAGCCCATGCCGGTGACAGCTTGCCAATTGAGATTGAGGTGGACACGCTTGACCAGCTTGACGAGGCTATGGCGGCGGGTGCGAAAATCGTGCTGCTCGACAATATGCCCCCCAATATGCTGGCCGAGGCAGTGCGCCGGATTGACGGGCGCGCGGTCAGCGAAGCGTCAGGTCAGGTGTCGGCGGAAACCATTGCCGCCATTGCCGAAAGCGGGGTTGACTATATTTCCATCGGCCGCATCACCCATTCTGCGCCCTGCCTCGATTTGGGTCTTGATATTGATATTGAAGCGTGAGCTTTTATCCAGCCTAATTTGTTTGCGCCAAATCATTATAGAAAATATGCCGCCCGATTTTTGCCAAACGCAGCATATCGCGGTTCCAATAAGGGTCAACATAATCGGCATGATAATGCGTCGCCGGCAGGGAAGTCGGCTTGGTGTGGCGTTTCATCAACATGTAGGCAGCCACGCGCTGCGAGCGTTGCCATAAAATACGGTTTTTCGGGCGGTCGGATTTGCCGTCACAGGCAAAAGAAAACTGGCATTTATGGCGGCGATATTCGCCCTGAAAAACAACACCGCAAACTGTTGACGGATAACGCCGGTCATTGACCCGGTTAATCACCACATCGGCGACGGCCTTCCAGCCGGACAGGGGTTCCGAACGCGCTTCATAATAAATCGCCTGTGCCAGACAGCGCTCTTCGGCGCGCTGGTTTTCCGCCTGCCGACGGGTTGTCACCGGCGCCCGAAACAGGCTTTCCGTATCGGCATAAGCGACAGGCTGAATGACCGGACGCGTCGTCCCGTCGGGCATTTCGTTCTGCGATTGAGCGTCGGCATAGGTCGCAAGCGTCGCGCCATCATCTCGCGCCGCGCTGATTTGCCAGCCAATAAAGCCAAGCATGGCGACAGCCACACAGCGATAGGCCAGCGCATCCAGGGCGCCGACAATATGCCTGATATCCAACCAACCGATAAGTTTGAGCATTTTTTCAACTCCTGCCATTGCTGACCGGAGTTTCTCCCGAAACACCTAAATATCCGGTTTATCGGTAAACTGCTTCGCGGATTCGGCGTGTTCAACTTTTGTAACACCAAATTACGTTATTTTACGCCTTGTTTGCGCCGAATGGCCGCCTGCGCCGCCGCCAGACGAGCAATCGGCACGCGGAAAGGCGAGCAGGACACATAATCCAGCCCCAATTGCTGACAGAATTCAATCGTTGCCGGATCGCCGCCATGTTCGCCACAAATGCCCAATTTGACGTCCGGCCTTGTGGCGCGCGCCTTTCCGGCGGCCAGTTCCATCAACGCCCCCACCCCGTCGCGGTCAAGCGTGGCAAAAGGGTCATTCTCAAAAATATGGTTTTTCACATAATCGGGCAGGAAATTGCCGGAATCGTCGCGGCTCAGACCCAGTCCGGTTTGTGTCAAATCATTAGTGCCAAACGAGAAAAAAGCGGCCTGCGCGGCCAGCCGGTCGGCCAACACCGCCGCGCGAGGCACTTCAATCATTGAGCCGGTCACATAGGCGGGAGCAAAACTGTGCGCCGCCTCATATTGCTCGGCTATGCGCCGTGTCATCCGGTTCAAAATCTCCAGCTCGGCCACATCAATCACCAGCGGGAACATGATTTCCACTTGCGGCGTCTCTCCGGCTTCATTGGCAATATCCTGCAAGGCACCAAAAATAGCGCGCAATTGCATTTCGTAGATTTCCGGCGCGGTTATCGCCAGCCGACAGCCGCGATGGCCAAGCATGGGATTGGTCTCATGCAAGGCGGTAATGCGCGCCCGCAAAGCCGCCGCGTCAACACCAAGCAGGCTTTCAAGCGCGCTCAAATCATCATCCGTTTGCGGCAAAAACTCATGCAAAGGCGGGTCAAGCAGACGAATGGTCACCGGCAGACCGGCCATTTCTCTGAACAGGGCAGCAAAATCGGCACGCTGTTCCGGCTCCAATTCGGCCAGCGCGGCAGCGCGGGCTTGCGCGGTTTCGGCCAATATCATGGCGCGCACATGCAGCACGCGGCGCGGGTCAAAAAACATATGCTCTGTGCGGCACAGGCCGATACCTTCCGCCCCGAAGCGGCGCGCCCGCGCGGCATCTTCGGGCGTTTCGGCATTGGTTCGCACGCGCATCAAACGCTGGCCGTCCGCCCAGGCCATCAGCGCGGCAAAATCGCCCGATAATTCAGCCTCCAAAGTCGGCACAGCACCTTCCATCACCCGCCCGGTTGTCCCGTCAATGGTAATCACATCGCCTTCTGCAATCTTATGCGCGCCAATTTGCGCCTGTCCGGCGTCAAGGTCGATTTGCAGCGCACCGGCACCGGATACGCAAGGCCGACCCAGCCCGCGCGCCACAACGGCAGCATGGCTGGTCATGCCACCTCGCGCGGTTAAAATCGCCTGCGCGGCATACATGCCGTGAATATCTTCCGGACTGGTTTCGGTGCGTAACAACACGACTTTTTCACCCTGCGCCGCCAAGGCTTCGGCGCTATCGGCGGTAAAGCACACCGCCCCGCTGGCAGCGCCGGGCGAGGCCGGCAGCCCCTTGGTCAGCACATTATAGGAAGCGGTCGGGTCAAGCGTGGGATGCAGCAATTGTTCAAGCGCCGGCGGGTCAATGCGGCTGACCGCTTCGGCTTCCTCAATCAGCCCTTCACCCACCATATCCACGGCAATTTTCAGCGCCGCCTGCACGGTGCGCTTGCCATTGCGGGTTTGCAAAATAAACAAGCGCCCCTGCTGTATGGTGAACTCAACATCCTGCATATCGCGGAAATGATTTTCCAGCCGGTCAAAAACCCGCACCAGCTCGTCAAATGATTCCGGCATGGCTTCTTCCAGCGACGCATCTTCCATGCCCGCCGCCTCGCGCGCGGCGCGGGTCAGATAATGCGGCGTGCGAATACCGGCCACCACATCTTCACCTTGCGCGTTGAGCAAAAACTCGCCGTAAATCTCACGCGCGCCATTGGACGGATTGCGGGTAAAGGACACGCCGGTCGCGCTGTTCATGCCGAGATTGCCAAACACCATCGCCTGCACATTAACCGCCGTTCCCCATTCATCGGGGATATTGTGCAACCGGCGATAGGTGATGGCGCGCTGATTGTTCCAACTGTCAAATACGGCGCGTATTGCGCCCCATAATTGCGCCTGCGGCTCTTGCGGAAAAGATTGCCCCGCTTCCGCCTCAATCACATCGCGATAACGCCCGCACACTTCCTGCCAGTCATCGGCATCCAGCTCGGCATCCTGCGTCACCGCATTTTCGAGCTTGTAGTCATCGAGCGCTTCTTCAAAGAAATCATGCGCCACGCCCATCACCACATCGCCATACATTTGCATGAAACGGCGATAGCTGTCCCAAGCGAAGCGGGCATCGCCCGACTTCTCGGCCAGGGCCGCCACAGTGGCATCATTGAGGCCAAGATTAAGAACTGTGTCCATCATGCCCGGCATGGAGGCGCGCGAACCGGAGCGCACGGAAACCAGAAGCGGGTTTTTGCTGTCGCCGAAAGATGCCCCCAAATCCTTGCTCAGTCGCGCCAGCGCCGTGGTGACATCGTCCTCCAAACCGTCGGGAAAGGTTTTGTCATGGCTATTATACCAAGTGCAAATATCAGTGGTCAGCGTGAAGCCTGGCGGTACAGGCAAGCCGAGCAAGCTCATTTCGGCCAGATTGGCGCCTTTGCCGCCCAACAAATCGCGCATATCGGCGCGCCCATCCGCGGTTCCCCCGCCGAAACTGAACACGCGCCTGTCCTGTGTCATACGCCCACCTATTCAATCAGGTCGAAAGCCGCAGCGCGGCGCATTTTGGCAATAAGCCCGTGCAACAGGTTAAGCCGATTCTGGCGGATATCGGCATTATCGTCATTGACCATGACTGTCTCGAAAAACGCATCAACCGGTGCGCGCAGAGTGGCCAGCGCTGTCAGATATTTTTGCAGCGCGTCATGGTCGGCCAGCGTCTTGCTGCCCCTGACCGCATTTATCGCTTTGGCGAGGTTTTTTTCTTCATCATTTTGCAGCAAATCAGCATTGACCGACCCGGCTTCGGCATCGGCTTTTTCGATAATCCCATTGGCGCGGCGATAGGCAGCCAGCAAATTGCCGCCATCTTCTGTCGCCAAAAACGCCGCCAGCTTTTCAGCCCGCAAAGCCAAATCAACCACATCATCGCCGCCATCGGCAAAGACCGCGCTGACAATATCATGGCTGATGCCCTGTTCGCGCAAATGAACTTTCAAACGCTCGGCCAGAAAGCCCATTAAATCATCGGCCAGCGCGTCTGCTGCGTCGCCATCATACAAAGCCAAAGCGGCGGTGAATACTGGCTTCAATGCCAAAGACGTGTCGGTTTCGAGCAAAATGCGGATAACCCCAAGCGCGGCGCGGCGCAAAGCATAAGGGTCTTTGGAGCCGGTCGGTTTTTCGTCAATCAGCCAAAAGCCGGTCAGCGTGTCGATTTTATCGGCCAGCGCGACAATGCAACCTTCCGCGCCATGCGGTATGCTGTCAGCCGGCCCTGCCGGTTTGTAATGGTCGGTAATCGCCGCGGCAACCGCGCGCCCCAGCCCGTCATGCGCGGCGTAATAGCCGCCCATAATGCCCTGCAATTCGGGAAACTCATAAACCATGCCGGATACCAAATCAGCCTTGGCCAATTCGGCGGCTTGGGTTGCCGCAATCGCATCAGCTGTGTCAAAAGCCGATGCCAGCAGACCGGCCAGTTTTTTCATCCGTTCGGCCTTGTCGCCAACCGTGCCGAGGCGGGCGTGGAAAGTCACATTATCCAATTCCGGCAAATGGCTTTTCAGCGCGTTGCGCCTGTCTTGATCCCAGAAAAACCGCGCATCTGCCAGCCGCGCGCGCAAGACGCGCTCATTGCCGGCAACAATCGCCGCGCCATTATCGGCGGTGACAATGTTGGACACGGTGATGAAATAAGGAGCCAGCCGTCCGGTCGCCGGGTCGCGCACAGCCAGATATTTTTGATGGGTTCGCATGACTGAGGTCAGCACCTCATCGGGCAAATCCATAAAATCATCATCAATGCGACCGATAAGCGGCACCGGCCATTCGACCAGCCCCGCCGTTTCGCGCACAAGCTGGCTGTCCTCGACAAGCTGGCCGCCCTTATCCGCCGCCAAACGCGCCGCCGTTTCGGCAATCATCGCCTCGCGGATAGCGGCATCGGCCAGCACATTGGCATGTTCCAATACGCGCAAATAATCGGCAGCATGGGAAATACTCAGCGCATCAGGCGCCATGAACCGATGGCCGAAACTGCTGTCGCCACTGACCAGACCGTCAACGGAAAACGGCACAATCTCTCCGTCCAGACAGCACAGCACAGACCGCAAGGGACGCACCCAGCGCAAGCTGCCCGCGCCCCAGCGCATGGATTTCGGCCAGGTAAAACCGGCTATCATTTGCGGCAGAAACGCAGCCAGTGCATTGGCCAGCGCGCCGCCCTGTTCATTGATTTCGAGAATATAAAATGCGCCCTTAGCGTCATCACGCACCGTCAAACTGTCAGTATTGTCCAGCCCGTTGGCGCGCAAAAAACCTTCAATCGCCTTAGCCGGTGCGTCCACTCTGGGGCCTTTTTTCTCCTCGGCGCGGTCGGGCAATTGCGTCGGCAGGCCATTGGCCAGCAAGGCCAGCCTTTGCGGCGCGACATAGGTTTCCAGACTTGTCGGTGCAATGTTCAAATCGTCGAGAAAAGCGGTGAAGCGGCGCGCCAATTCCTCGGCGGCGCGTGCCTGCATTCCGGCGGGGATTTCTTCTGAATAAAGCTCAAGCAGAAAATCGGTCATTTTTCTGCTCCCTTATCGCCACCGGCCAGCCACGCTTCGGCGCAAGCCTTGGCCAGCGCACGCACGCGGCCAATATAGGCCTGTCGCTCGGTCACGGAAATCACCCCGCGTGCGTCGAGCAGGTTGAAATTATGGCTGGCTTTCATGCATTGGTCATAGGCTGGCAATGCCAAACCGCGCGCTGCCAATTGGCGACATTCTTCTTCGGCATCCTCAAAATGGCGCAGCAATATATCAGTATTGGCTGCTTCAAAATTATAATGAGAGAACTCGACCTCGGCGCGGTGAAAAACATCGCCATAAGTGACACCGGCGCCGTTAAAATCAAGCTCAAAGCCATTGTCGCGCCCCTGCACATACATAGCCAAACGCTCCAGCCCGTATGTCAGCTCGCCCGATACCAGCTCGACATCAATACCGCCAACCTGTTGGAAATAGGTAAATTGCGACACTTCCATGCCATCGCACCAAACCTCCCAGCCCAGCCCCCACGCACCCAATGTCGGGCTTTCCCAATCATCTTCAACAAAGCGAATATCATGCGCCAGCGGGTCAATGCCCAACACTTCCAGACTGTCGAGATAAAGCTGTTGGATATTGTCAGGCGAGGGCTTCAATATCACCTGAAACTGATAATAATGCTGGAAACGATTGGGGTTTTCCCCATAACGGCCATCGGTTGGACGCCGCGAGGGTTGCACGTAGGCGGCGTTCCACGGCTCCGGCCCCAAAGCGCGCAACACGGTCGCCGGATGAAATGTGCCAGCCCCCATTTCCATGTCATAGGGCTGCAATATCACGCAGCCCTGCGCGGCCCAATAGGCTTGCAATTTCATGATAAGAGCCTGAAAAGATGGCGCGGTTTTTGTCATATCATATCTCTGTGCCTTGCCTGCCCATATGGCGGGCGTCAAACTGTTTTGACTGGCGCGAAATTAGCCGCCGACCGGGGCAAATGCAAGCGCCGCGCCATGCCGCAGGATATTTTCTGCCGCCGCACTTGGTTCGCCCTGCTCATTTTGCAAATAAAGCGGCGGCAAAAGGGTCGGTGCGCCGCGCCGGTCGCGCCGCCCGCACAGTATTATGCGATGCGCCGCCGCCCCGGCGCGCGGGGCAATCGGCAATATCACAATATCGCCGAGCCTTGGCGTGAAAGCGGCCAGCAATTCCGGCAGGGCATCGGCGCGTTGGATCAAAGCGATATAAGCGCCCGCCTTCGCCAACGCGCAGGCGCGGCTGACCCAAATATCAAGCGATTGCGCTGCCGCCAAATGCGCCCGCGCCTTGGCTTGATTATCCGGCTCCGGCACAGTGCCGGCACGGTAATAGGGCGGATTGGCCAGCACCATGTCAAAGCCATTGGCGGTCAGACCAAGCGTGTCAAACGGGGCGGTCAAATCACCGGCTACAAAACGCACACGCTCGGCCAGCCCGTTTTGCGCCGCATTGTCGCGCGCCAATGCCACTTGCACCGGGTCAATCTCAATGCCGGTCACATCAAGCTGGGGCAGGCGGGCGGCAGCGCAAAGCGACACCACACCGACGCCGCTGCCAAGCTCGCAAAGTTTTTCCACCGGCATGGTCGGGTCAATGCACGCTGCCAGCAAAACCGCATCATGACCGCTGCGAAACCCGTCTTTGGGCTGGCTGATACGCAATTTGCCGCCGAGAAACCCGTCCTGTGTTGTCGGCTCTGTCATTTCATCTTCCCCTGCATCAATTTGCCTGCATCAATTTGCCCGCCCCGCTTCCGGCCATTTCGCTTGACCTCATGCCGCCCCGCCTTTAAGCCAAAAGAGAAAGAGGCAATATGGCAGAAATCATCCAATTAAGCGAAAACCGCCGCGACACGCAGGACGCGCTTGACCGTCTGCAAAAGCATTTTACCGATGAGTTGGTTAAAGTAGAACAAACAATTACTGACCATATGAGTTCGGCGGCATCCCTGATTCCCGAAATCAGCGGGCATATTGTTGGCGCCGGGGGTAAACGCTTGCGACCGCTTCTGACGCTGTCGGCGGCGCGGCTGTCGGGCTATCAGGGCGACAAACAAATCATGCTGGCGGCGGCGGTTGAGTTCATGCACACGGCGACATTGCTGCATGATGATGTTGTCGATGACAGCGATATGCGGCGCGGCAAACCGACGGCGCGTAAAATCTGGGGCAATCCGGCCAGCGTGCTGGTTGGTGATTTCCTGCTTGGTCAGGCATTCCGCATGATGGTGACGACCGGCTCACTGGCCGCGCTCAACACATTATCCACCGCAGCGGCGATTATTGCCGAGGGCGAAGTCATGCAAATGGCCGCCTTGCAAAATGTGCAAATCAGCGAAGATAATTATCTGCAAATCATTGAGGCGAAAACCGCCGCCCTGTTTGCCGCCGCCGCCGAAGTTGGCGGCATTGTCGCCAATGCACCGGAGGCCGAAATTGAAGCGCTGAAATCTTTCGGGCGCAATCTCGGCATTGCTTTCCAGCTTGTCGATGATGCGCTTGACTATGGCAGTGTCGGGCAGGTGCTGGGCAAAAATACCGGCGCTGATTTCCGCGAAGGCAAAATCACCCTGCCCTTTATTCTGGCTTTCCATCGCGGCGATGATGAGACGCGCGCTTTCTGGCAGCGCATTGCGGCTGCCGAAAGCCTGCCCGACAAAGATGATTTCAACCGCGCGGTTGAGGAAATGCACCGCACCGGTGCGCTTCGCGATACGGTTGCGCGGGCTGCCCATTATGGCGAAAAGGCGCGCGACGCGCTCGGCCTGTTCAAAACCGGTGAGACCCGCCAGCTCATGACCGAGCTGGTCGATTTCTGCATTGCCCGCGCCTATTAGCCTAGCCGCCGCCGCCATTCACCAGCGCCCCCGACACACACCAATGCCGGTCATGCATGGCGCTATAATCGGCCGCGCAAGCCGCCCCCGCCCCCGATGGCACAAGCGCAAAACAACTGGCTCCGCTGCCACTCATCGCCGCATATAACACATCCAACCGCGCCAGCCCGTCAAGGCACTGGCCGATTTCCGGCACAAGGCTTTGAGCCGCCTCGGACAAATCATTGCCAACGGATGCCAGATAGCGGCACAGCTCAGAACTGTCCGCAAAGCGGGCGGGCGGAGACGCCGCCGGTTGCAAAACTGAATCCGCCCCCAATGCGGCAAATACTTGCGCCGTGGACAATGCCGCGCGCGGATTGACCAAGACAATATCCAGCGCCGGCAAGTCGGGCAGCCGTCTGATTTGCGTGCCGGTATCGGTCATAAAGGCTGGTTGGCTTGACAGGCAAACCGGCACATCCGCCCCTAAATTAGCGGCCAAATCACTGATTTCATCTGCCGGTAAAGACAGCTCATAAAGCGTGGCGACAGCGCGCAGGCAGGCCGCTGCATCTGCCGAGCCGCCGCCCAATCCCGCCGCGACCGGTATATGCTTGTCGAGGGTCATATCAACCGGCAAAGCGCGCCCGCAATGGGCTTCCAGCGCCCGCACCGCCCGCAGCACCAGATTATCCGCCCCCTGCCCTTGCGTATCGAGTTGCGCGGCCATTGGCCCGGTGACGGAAAATTGCAGTGCCGTGTCAGCCAGTGCCATGTCAGCCAGTGCCGTGTCAGCCAGTGCCATGTCAGCCAGTGCAGGGGCGACATGCAAACGCTCGCCAATATCGGCAAAAGCGACAAGGCTTTCCAGCGCGTGATAGCCATTTGCCAACCGCCCGCGCACCCGCAATGTCAGATTGATTTTGGCCGGAACCGCCCAGACAGAAGATGGCGTATCTGCCGCGCTTGTCATGCGCTAAATGGCCGTCCCACCGCGCGGCAGGCGTGGCTTTTGTTTAATAATATGCTTCGGCTGAAGGCCTAGCAGGAGTTTTTCGTCAATGCTTTGCGCGACATTGTCTTCCGGCTCAAAAGCCAACGCTTTGCGCCATTGATAACGCGCTTCCAGCCGCCGCCCCAATTGCCAAAGCGCATCACCGAGATGGTCGGTAATGACTGGGTCGGTTGGCTGCAATTGCGTGGCGCGTTCAAGATAAAACAGCGCCTTGTCATAATCGCCCAGCCGGTAATAGGCCCAGCCCAGACTGTCAACAAAAAACCCGTTATTCGGCTTTTGCTTGACCGCTTTGACGATGATTTGCAGCGCTTCTTGCAAATACATGCCCTTGTCTATCCAGCTATAGCCGAGATAATTCAGCACATGCGGCTCATCATTGGACAGCCGCCGCGCTGTCAGCAGGTCAATTTCTGCCTGCTCCCAATCGCCGAGCCGCTCGCGCGCAATGCCGCGCGCGAAATAGACATGCCAATGCAGAGCTTGTTCTTCCGGCAATTCCTGAATCGCGCGGTCATAGCTGGTTTCGGCTTCCTCAAAACGCTCATCGCCACGATATATATCACCCAGCGCGACCAGCGCGCGCACATGGCCGGGCGAATTTTGCAAAACGCCGGTGAGAACCGAAATCGCCGATTCAGAAGCACCAAGTTGCTGCAACATTTCCGCCCGCCGGATTTGCGCCTCGCGGTGCAAAACAGTCTCGTCGCCAATGGCCGCGAACAAATCCGCCGCCAGCCGGTAATTTTTCAAAGCGGCCAGCGTTTCCGCTGTCTGCATTTTCACAAAGTCATTATCGCCGTCAAGATAGGCTGACAGGCGCGCATAGGCCAAGGCCAGCTCCAGCCGCCCTTCGCGGCGCATGGCTTCGGCCAGCCCGAACATGGCTTTACCCAGCCCGACAAGCGGGTCGAAAACCGGTGCGGCGGGCGGTTCGGCTTGCTGCGCCACGGCTTCTAATGCCGCGTCAATCGCCGGATGCGGCAGATTGGATTTGTAAAACATTTCATAGGCGGCACGCGCCTTGTCCGGCTCACCCAATCGATGCAAAAACGCGCCATAATCCAGCGCCAGCCCCAAACCGGCCAGACCACCGGCGCGCGCGGCGCGGCGGTATAATTGCCGGGCGCGGGAAATATCGCCCTTCATGTCATGATATAAAGCGGCTTGCGCCAGACTGACCGATGAAAAGGCCGACATGGTCTGCAATTTTTCCAGTGCCTTGTCGATTTCCGACTGATTATCCTGCGCCGCCGCCACCCATAAGCGGATATTCGGCTCCAGCAAGCGGGTCAACGGGCCGGGGCGGGTCTGGTCAAGATGTTTTACAGCAAGGTCAATTTTCTGCTCTTTTAAAGCGACAATCGCCAGTAAAAAATGCACCTGCTGACCGGCTGGCGCATTATCGACAAGGTCTTGCGCCGCCATACCGGCCTGCCGAATGCTGCCAGCCATTAAATGCGCCTGCATGGCCGCACGCAGCAAATCAGGGTCGGCAGGGTCAATGTCGAGGGCGCGCGTGTAAAAATCACCGGCCAGTTCGGACTGGTTGGCGCGGCTGGCCATATTGGCAACCAGATATGCACCGGACACGCCTTTTTGCCTGACCATGTCGCGCATATTTATCGAGGCGAACATTAACGCTGTTGCGCCAATCACCAACAGGCTTGCCAATCCGAGGGACAGTTTTACGCGCCAGCTCATGCAGTCTCCTTGTTGATATTATGCCGCAAGCCCGACAAGGCGTTCAAGAGAACATGCCCCGACAAGGCGGGTTATCCCTACATATTCGGATAATTTGGCCCGCCTGCCCCTTCCGGCACCACCCAATTAATGTTCTGGCTGGGATCTTTAATATCGCAAGTTTTGCAATGCACACAATTTTGCGCGTTGATTTGCAGGCGCGGATTGGTGCCATTGTCATCGCGGACAATTTCATAAACACCGGCCGGGCAGTAACGCTGCGCCGGTTCGTCATAATCGGCCAGATTGACCGATATCGGGACGCTTGCATCTTTCAGCGTCAAATGCGCTGGCTGGTCTTCCTCATGATTGGTGGCCGACAAAAACACCGATGATAATTTGTCAAAAGCCACCACGCCGTCCGGCTTGGGATAGTCAATCGGCTTGCACTCACCGGCTTTTTTCAATGAGGCATAATCCGCCTTGCCGTGGCTCAGCGTGAAAGGCAGGCCGATTTTCAGCGTCCGCATCCACATTTCCGCCCCGCCCAGCAATGTGCCGAGGAAATTGCCGAATTTTGACAAAAGCGGTTTGACATTACGCACCATTTTCAGCTCACCGGCCACACGGCTTGTGTCATAGGCTTGCTGATAGGCACTCAGCGTATCATGGGCGCGCCCTTCGCCAAGCGCGGCAAAGGCGGCTTCAGCGGCCATAATGCCGGTTTCCATTGCGTTATGGCTGCCTTTAATGCGCGGCACATTGACAAAACCGGCTGAACAGCCAATCAGCGCGCCGCCCGGAAAGGCCAATTGCGGCACAGATTGATAGCCGCCTTCGGTAATGGCGCGCGCGCCATAAGAAATGCGCTTGCCGCCTTCCAGCGTGTCACGAATGGCCGAATGCATTTTGAAACGCTGAAACTCGTCATAGGGCGACAAATGCGGGTTTTTATAGTTCAGATGGGTGACAAAGCCGATAGAGACGAAATTATCGCCGAAATGATACAGGAACGAGCCACCGCCAGTGGCATTGTCAAGCGGCCAACCCAAAGTGTGCTGCACATAGCCGGGTCGGTGTTTTTCCGGTTCGACCTGCCATAATTCCTTGATGCCAATACCGAATTTCTGCACATCGCAATCCGCATCAAGCTGGTAGCGGTCAATCGCTGCTTTCGACAATGAGCCACGCACGCCTTCGGCAAGGAAAGTATATTTGGCGTGCAGCTCCATGCCTGCCATCCAGCCATCTTTTTTCTCGCCGGTTTTCGACACGCCCATATCGCCCGTAGCGACGCCGCGCACCGCGCCATTATCATCAAGCAAGAGTTCGGCGGCGGCAAAGCCCGGATAAATCTCAACGCCCATAGCTTCGGCCTGTTCGCCGAACCAACGCGCCACATTGCCAAGGCTGGCAATATAATTGCCGTGATTTTTCATCAGCGGTGGCAGCAGAAAATTGGGCAAAGGCAATGCCCCGGCAGGGCCTAGCACCAAAAACCGGTCATCAGTCACTTCCGTTTCCAGCGGCGCGCCGCGCTCTTTCCAATCAGGAAACAGCCGGTTCATGCCGACCGGGTCAATCACCGCGCCGGACAAAATATGCGCGCCGACTTCCGAACCTTTTTCAAGCACGCAAACCGATACATCCGTGCCGGATTGCTCGGCCAATTGCTTTATCCGTATGGCGGCGGACAGCCCGGCTGGCCCGGCACCGACAATCACCACATCATATTCCATCGCCTCGCGCTCCTCGGGAGCCAAAGCCCATCCCTGTCGCGTATTGACCTGATTTACCGGCAAGTCCGTCATAAATGCATCCCTTCAATCGAATAGTGCGCCAAATCGCTTGATTTGCGACGGCTTCACAAAGGCTAATATAGCAGAAAAATAGCCCCGACCCGCAAAAACGGCAATGGCTTTATCTGCGACACCGTGTCATGCGTGCCGCACCCCGCCAATTTATCGACAAATCCCTGTGAATGAAGCAGATTGGCATCATAAAAGGCTAGGCGTCGCCAAAAGAATAAGTTTATTGTTAGGCTCATGCTGATGCCCGCAAAATCTCCCGAAACTCGTCTCGGCCTGATTGACGCCATGCGCGCCCATTTTGAGGCCGGATGCACCGAAGTGCTGAGCGACCAGCCGGTCAATCATTTTGCCGCCGAAATACAACAGGCCGAAACCGCCACACCCTCAATGATACAGGGGTCGATGCAGGAAGCCCCGCAAGCCGATATTGTGACCGCCCAACCGCAACCGGCTGAAACGCCCATTGCGCCCGCCACCATGCCGGTCATGCCGAATAGTGATGAACCGGCTGCCGGTGCTGCCGACTCGCAAAATCTGGCCGCCGCCGCCGACAGCCTGTCGGCGCTGAAACAAGCCATGCAAGGTTTTGAAGGCTGCGCGCTGAAGAAAACCGCCAAAAACACCGTTTTCAGCGATGGCCTTGAAGGCGCGCCGGTGATGATTGTCGGCGAAGCGCCGGGCGCTGATGAAGACCGCGCCGGAAAGCCTTTTGTCGGGCGCAGTGGGCAATTGCTCGATGCCATGCTGCACACAATCGGCTTGTCGCGGGAAGAAAATGTCTATATCGCCAATACAATCGCTTGGCGTCCGATTGGCAATCGCACGCCGACGCCGGAAGAAATCGCTTTGTGCAAGCCGTTTATTTGCCGCCAGATTGAGTTGAACCGCCCGAAATTATTGCTGTTTGTCGGCAATGTATCATCGAAAACCCTGTTGCAAACCGAAACCGGCATTACCCGTTTGCGCGGCACTTGGCATAATTACCGGATTAACGAAATTGAAATTCCCGCCATGCCTTTATTGCACCCTGCTTATCTGTTGCGCCGTCCGGAGACCAAAAAGGATTTTTGGGCTGATTTATGCGCCGTCAGGGAAAGGCTTAACACGATAAAATGATTGCGCGGCGACCGGTTTTGTCAATGATGCGGGCGGGGTTGACCTTGGCCTGTCTGCTTGCGCTGGCAATGCCAGCTGCCCAAGCGGCCCAAATGGCCCAACTTGCCAAGGCTGAGAACCGCTTCCAACCCGTGCCGCGCCCGGCCTTTAACGGCCCCGACACGCTGCCCGATGCGGTTTTATATCAGCGCATTTTCAAATTGCAGGCCGATG
>Ga0213866_10001957_pt1 | contig 14927 bp, 23 predicted proteins | sample PICome_11_FD_160079 | JGI IMG/M metagenome (GOLD analysis project Ga0213866, IMG submission 160079) | Coastal seawater microbial communities near Pivers Island, North Carolina, United States - PICO284 | ecosystem: Environmental > Aquatic > Marine > Coastal | place: USA: North Carolina...
CTTCTTGGCCTCTGGTGTATCGTTGCAGGGTACAACCTTCAACTCTACATCACGAAGTACCTGCTCAGTGGCGTACATAACTGCACCAATGGTGCTGTCGTTGTCACGCATCTCACGGTACTTGCGGATGGCCTTCTTGCCACGAAGCTCCGGCAGGAACTCGTCCGAACGAATCTGACCGTTATGGGTGTTGTCACCAGCTACACCAAGGATTTTCTTGGCTTCTGTTTCCGAGAGCTTCTTGGGCATTATCGTAATCCTTTCGCAGAGCTATACGCCAGCTTTAATTGGGGCTTGGCATAGCCCTGTAGGGATAGGTCCGTAATAGCCCATACAAGGGCGTCAAGGCGGTCTGGAGAGCCGATAGAGCCTAGTGGCTCCCAAGTGACCATCTGGTCCTCGAGGTCGTTGAGACCCTTTACATGACGTACCTTGTCTTGTTCATACAGGGCGGAGACAGGCTCAGCACGGGCCATCTTTCCTCGGCTAGCATGGACTAGCTTGATTGGCACCGTTTCACACTCAGTCTGTAGAGTATGGCGAACCATATCTCCGCCCTGATTACGTTCGGCGACAATCCGGTCAGCTTCGTACTCTTCAAAGAGTGACACTGCCCTCGCAGCCCATTGCTGGGGTGTGTAGCGACCTGTATAGTCCGCCAGAACGTAAGCGATACCGTTAACGTCTACACCAGCTACTACAATCCCAGTCAGGTCTGACTCTTTGTTGCTGGTGATAGCCGGGTCTATCGAAACTACAATCCGATTAAGGTCCGGTACTTCTTCTTTCTCTATCTCGCACCCTGCTAACAGAGACCTACTCCACAAGGCTCCAGAAGCCTCATCTAATAGCTCTGCGTAGAGTTCTTGTCTACCTAGCCTAGTTCCCTCGTAAGTCTTCCTCACGGCGTCTAGGAACGTACTGGCTAGGTTGGCCTCATTGTCGTAAGTGGAACCTGTAGAGGTTACCGTCTTATCGTCGTTAAGGATGTTCCTAAGCAGCTTGGTGGTCTTTGGTGTCGTAGTGATAAACACTTGAGGGTGTCTACCTAGACGTAACCCAAACTGCAACATATCCCAAGTCTCTTGGGCATTACGCCAAGCACACAACTCATCACACCATGCAGAGTAAGCCTGTGGACCACGAAGACGCTCTGGGTCTTCTGCGGAGAAGAATACAGCCTTAGCCCCATTCTCCCAAGTAAGCGTATTGTTTGTAGGTGACCACTCTGGGAAGCCTAGTTCCTTCCCCTTGTAAGTCTTGTCACCCTTCCAACATACATTAAGAAGGCCACTATCGCCCTCTACCATAACCCTACGTACATCACCCTTAGTCGGTGCTACACAATGTACAATCTTATCGCCTTTACGGATACGGTGTCTTACCCACTCTGCACCCGCTCTGGTCTTACCCCAGCCTCGGCCAGCTAATGCTACCCAAATATCCCAATGGTTGCCTGTAGGCTCCATCTGGTTGGGTCTAGCCCAGAACTCCCAGGTATGCCTTAGTTCTTCTGCTTTAACCGGACCTAGCTGCTTCATAATAGCAGCAACTTCTTCGTCAGGTAGTGCTCTTAGGTCATTCGCTGTTATCGGGAGCGTCATCTTCTCGGGCTTTACCTAACAAGGTCATAAGAGCATCAATAGCAGACTCATCCATATCAGGGTCTACATCCTGCTCGTTCTCATTGACAGTGGAGTTCGGAGACCATCCACCCTTAGACCGGAGGTAAAGCTCCTGGGACTTGAAGTCTCCCTCTAGCGCCTGCTGTACCACCTTGTTCCCTACCATACCCACAATAGCGGCTCTCTCATCAGCCATATCATGACCATAGGTCTTGTAGAAGGTAGCCAAAGACGAGGGGGCATCAACCATAGGCTGGATAGAAGCTAGGATGTCACGAACCTGTACTCCGTCCCTAATCATTCGACGGACCTTATTCGCTATTGCTTTCTTATAAGGTAATGCGGCTGGCATACATACGAGTCCAAGCTGTGGAGATAACGAAAAGCATACTTTAGATATGCTACAAATTGTTAAGAACCCCTAGGTGCTATATTACCCTGTAGAGGGAACCTTATGTCATGCTACATAACCAAGACACACTTAGGGATTTAAATTTTCCCCTACTTAAGTTTAAACTTAAGTTTGTTCATTAGGCTCAGCTAAGCTGAGTATTGTAGGGTAATGCTTAACCTTAAGTTAGAAACTTAAGTATGTACTATAGTATAAGCCCTAAATGAGACTTTTTACGAAGCACTTTTTTTAGGTATATGTAAAAATAATTCTATAGTGTGACATTTATGCCACAGTAGCCCCCCTACTTAGGCCATTGTCGATATAATAAGGCGGGAATAAGGCCAGTGTTGTGACCTCAGTATTGTGTAGATCGGGGTTGTACGAGGCCAAACCTTTTTTGTTATTTTGTAGATAGGGGGGTATACCCGCACAACCATATCCAATTCGAGATAAATCCTAGGGTCCCATAGTGTGACATTTATGCAACAGTCAAGGATTAAATCACCTGGTGTGACTTACGGGCAACAGTCAAATGTTTCTGTCGGTTTGTAGCATAAATATAACGATATCAGTGGTTTACTTAAGCGTGTAAACATTTTCCTTGCACTCGTCAAGCGGGTGTGCACACAACATCTAGTATTTGCTTCAAACTTTAGGCACTACATATAGAGAAACAGATGAGTGTGCAAAATGCTCACAACCATCTGTCTCTAAACTAGAACTCTATGACCTTATTCTGCAACTTTAGATTGCTCTGGTAGTCCTGTAATATCTGGACCATAGGCAGCCTCAATGATATCTAATACTGCTAATTGTCTAGCAGTGGCAGCCTGAGCCTCAAGCCTGTATTGCCTAGCTTGTTCTATCATCGCCATTATTTCAGCGTGGCTCGGTATGTGTTTCTTTTGTTGCATCGTTTCAATCCCAATCCTTGTAATCACCAAGCGCTTCGTTATGTTCATAACCTGCTTCATAAGCTGCCAGATCGCTTGCTGAGAGGCTTTCGACCCTTTCGCTTGTTCCTGTGCCTGCAACGTATTTGTGCGGCTTATATGGCCTTCTGTAGTAGCTATCCGCTGACCCTCGATCAAAAGCTCCACCGTGTCGTTTGTCGTAAATCTTCTTAGTCATAGTTGATCCCCCTTGCGTGGTTAGTCTTTGGCGCTAGGTGTAGCAATCGAGCTATTAGCGCCTGGTCTGTCTCTTGAGCCTTACAAGCGGCTCTATTAACCTTCTGTATCCTACCCCCCTTAACTGTAGCTACGTAGTCCTGACAAGCCTTGTAATCGCCGCTAAAATAGACGGTCCTGCCGCTATCTACATAATTCACGTTATACTCAAAACTGAGAACTTCCCATTGTTCATTTAGTCCTGTCATTTCACCACCCCTTGCTTGTTGTCTTTCCAAAAGTTGTATAACTCAAGCGCCGCCTTTACGACGCTTTTATCTTCTAAGCCTAGGCGCTCACACTCTTGTATTGTTTCCATCATAGTTGCGAGTGCGTAGTCCACCTTGTTAGATACTTTCCAGAATTGGTCGTCCATGACTAGACTCCTATATAAAGATAATTGCGACGGAATAACCGCCCATGACGGCCACGATAAGCCACAGAAACACGTCGTTTATATTCATACTTCTTCCACCGTAAACAGTTGCGCCTCTTGCTCCCGTAACGCTTCCAATTCGTCCTCAGAGATACTGTGCGAACTATGTTGGACAAGGTAGTCCACCCTAGTCTGTATCCCCTCAGAGATATGATCCAGAGCCTCCTGCTCTGTTGTAAATAGATATTCATCAGGGCTCGGGTCCATCGAGTCCACAGACTCAGTAACAAGCCAATAACGCACTGACTCCACCAAATAAGACAAGTCATTAGAAACCCAATCTAATGCCATTACCAGAGCATCCGACAACGTGTTAATCCCAAAGGTTTCACCCGTTACGTCCTGATAAGCGTCTAAAGCCTTGTCGATAGAGATTCGCCAATCCGGACGGTTTAGAGCGTCCTCGATTTCCCAGTTATATATCAGGTTAAAACTACCTGCCGCCCAGTGAGCTTGCTGAAGATCAGCGACTAGGCTTTTTATGTCTCTATACTCGTTATCTTCCATCATATCGCAGATATGAGATTGAATAGGGCATTGATCTTCAGTGCGTAGTCCTAACGCCTCAAAAACGAGTCCGGCTTTAATGTTGGTTGTCATCGTAATTTTCCTTGTCTTAGGGTCTAATGTTGTGACGGTTAGCCTCAAAAACAGCCTTGGCGAATCCCCTCGGGGTCTGTGAGCGAATGTTCTTAGTCCTTAGTGACTTGCCCCCGAGCTTTGTATGTAATGGGCTATCTTTGCTAACTGGCTTAACAGGCTTAGGCTTTGGCATGATAAAACCGTTGCCTGTCCATAAACAGGTTTTCTTTGTGTAGGCATCCCGTGCGGGGATGATGTTAGGATACTTTGGGTGATAGGCTTCTACGTCGCTAAGATAACCCCCATAGTCGCACGGGTTAAAATAGTAGTTGGGTTTCCGCCATTGTGTAGCTAAGACAGATACAGGATTCTCTGCGAAGTAGGGCACTTCTTGTCCAGTCAAAAGCTCTGTTTCCTTGGCCACGTAAAGAGCCGCCATAGCTAGGTGAGCGGCGTCGTCCTGAAATTGCGGGTTTATTGCACGCTTCTTTGCGAAGTGAGCGGCTCCGCTAACGGCTAAGTCCGTACAAGGTGGGAAACTAAATACGATCTGCGGGCGTTTCCATTTTGCGATAGATTGCAATTTCTCAGGGTCAGACAAGTCTAAGCGTATCGCCATAATTGAGCCGCCCCCGTTAAAGTGCTCAATCATGCCTTCTCTTTCATGCTGTGAATCTACTATGGCGCAGTGGTATCCGGCTTTTGCCCATGGGCGCACCATATTACCGGAAAGGTCAAATAGCGATAGAATTGTCATTATCTTAGTTTCCTTGTCTTAGGGTTAAACAGCGCAAGCAAGACTAAGCAAGCCAAAAGCACCGAAAAAGATCAAAGCGTAAATGATAAGAGTATCCAAAAGTTTAGGCATATCTGTTTTCCTTGTTTAGGGCGCTTACAAAAGCCGACTAGTTGCACTCTGGAGAAAGACAAAAAGCGCCGGCTTGTGAAAGCGCCCGTTAGCGATAGGCCACTATCTCATATAATACGCAAAGCAGAAAAGCGAAAAAGTCATGCGTGCAAGGAATAATGGCAATGCGTAGTTGGATAAAATACGAAAGAACAAATGTGAACATCGGCTTTAGCGGTTTTTATGGGTTACCATACCCAAAACAGTCTAAACCCGCTCAGTGGCCGTTTAAACCAGCCTAGCGTTGATTTCTACTTGTAGGATAGCCAAGACCAGGACTCTCGCCTGGTGGTAGCACCTAGCAGCAGGATTCCCAGATTAACCTATGGTAGAGCTTAGACCAGGACTCTCGCCTGGTGGTAGAGCGTCCGAGTAGTGCGGAGCTTCAACCTAAGATAGGAAGACCGTATTTGAGAGGTGTGGTGGTAGCTATGCAAAAATGCATTAAGCCATGCACTCAAAAGATATCTATATTTGCGTAGTTAGCTAAGGCAAATATTCATATCGGATTTTATCTATATGGGTTGACGAGACTAGGGGGTTTATGGTACGATTCACACTTTTATCAAATCTGTACTAAATATTGTAGGTATTTGTGCTAAGTATTCTTACACCAATAACCTTACGTATTTGAGGTAACTTTGTATGCACCTAGAACCTTACGTATTTGATATAAAAGTCTATGCACCTAGAACCTTACGTATTTGATATAAAAGTCTATGCACTTAAAACCTAAAGTATTTGATATAAATGTGACTGTACTCATAAGTTGCATCAAATTTGTACTAACTTTAGCACTAATACTTTAGGTATTTGAACTAAACCTGACCTCCCCCGTGGGAAAATGACCCCCTCGTGGGAAAATGAGCGGACCCCCACCGTGGGAAACTGACCCCCTCGTGGGAAAATGACCCTCAGTGGAAATTGGGAGGAGGATTCCACCGAGGGCAAGTAGGACTAAACAACAAGGAAACATCAACCAACCAGTTGATAGGTATTGACTACACTCTGGTAGTTCTTATATCAATAGTGTAACACGCAACTCAGCATCACAGGAGAACAATATGACTGACGTGCTCAACAAGATTCTCGACCTCAAGCAGGGCATTGTAGACGTAGAGTTTATGAAGAAGGATGGTACTGTCACCACCCGGAAGATGACCCTGAACTCCAGTATTGTAGCAGCTCTTAAGAAGTGGGACGAGCAGGAGGCAGAGCTTAACCCTACACTGATTAAGGCATGGTCTATCACCGATGATGGCTGGCGTGCCATGAAGCCCGACCTTATTCAGAAATGGACCCCCCTACATAAAAGTAGCCCCGTGGCTATTGAAGATAGCCCACTTAGCGCCGCTTCTATGAAGCAAGCACCCCTACAGAGAAGGTAGCCCCCTTATGTTAGCCCTAGGTATCCTGGGGGTGGTTGTTATCACCCTCTCCCTTTTACTCTTAGCTTGGAGATTCTAATGACCCCTACCCTACAGCTTATAGCCCCCCGTATCGAAGCCCAGATCAAAGAGATAGAGGAGCGCCTAGCCAACTGGTCCGGCCCTAAGAACACCTTAGACTACGCTTGTACCAAGTTAAACCTACAGACTGCCAAAGAACTGTACGAGGAGGCGAAACGTGGCTAAAGACTTTCTGGGAAACCCCTTGTCTATCAATGATACCGTAGTAGGGGTTTACCAAGCCTCAGTACGGTTGACGCATAAAGGGCCTAATGCTTACAGAACCCTGAAGCCTGTGTTAGCACTAGGTAAGGTACTGGATGTAGGGGGTGGCCCCAAAGCTACAGTATTCTGGTACGAAGACGAGAGGACCACTACCGTCACCACTAAACGACTAGCTAAATACGGAGAATAATATGTCTGATGTACGTGATAAACTGATGGAGATTCGTGACTGTCTGGATGCAGCACAAGACGAGGTGCATGCCATGCTACAAGACCAAGAGAGCAAGACTTGGCAGAGTAGGGCTACCTATGATAGGCTTAAGAATGATGTCTCAGATGCATCACTTAACATACGGGACTTGGAGATATTCATTGACGAGTTCTTCCAGACCAAAGGAAAAGCATGGAACTAGAAGAGAAGATAAAGACCTGTCGGAAGTTAGCACGTAGCTTCCGGCGGTCAGACTTGTACGAAGACCTCGTATCAGAGGGACTGCTCGAATGGTTAGAGCATGAAGCGAAGGGGTACGACAGTATCCCTGACCTTGTATTAGTATCTAAGAAGAAGATGCAAGACTTTATATCATTACGCCAAGGCCCCCTGACTATACCCCCTTCCTCAGAAACCCGAGACAACGCTAGGGCCATTAGGAAGGGTCAGGAAGAGCCTCTGGAGAATATGGCCTCTGACACCTACGATAACCTCAAGCACGCCTTAGAAGGCTCTACAGAGCTAATAGAGGGCAGTGAGGGGTCTTATGAGGGTGCTACAGAAGAAATGATCTGGGTCAACCAGGTTAGCAATATCATGAAAGCCAAGCTCAAAGACCGAGACTACCAGATTTTCCTACTACGTTACGGTCCTGAAGGTCTCACTGCTAAAGAGGTTGCTACAGCCTTAAAAATATCCCCTAGGGCCGTGCAATATGCTGACCAAAGGATCAAACGCAAACTAGCTATGCTAAAATACCTTTTCGTAACAATCGTAATTTAGGGCTTACTACATACTATAGTTACTACTTAAGTTTAGGAATACTACATGGTAGAAATTAGTCACCAACCTTGTCCTCATCCTAGTTGTAGTAGCACTGATGCTTTTAGCTACAACTCTGTAGATATGGTAGGATATTGCCATAGCTGCGAAGAGTCCTACCCAACTAAGGGTGTAAGATACAGTGAAGAAGTGCTACAAGAGTTTCCCTTAAAATCTTTTGACAAGGAGGATGAGATGAACTTTATCCCTAAGAATATTAAAGAACACTCTCAATCAGGTTTTGTAGCAATGAGAGGTATAACCTCTTACACTATGGAACACTACGGTGTAGTAACCTTCTCAGGCGATGGCGAACCGATTAAACAAGAGTACCCCTACCCTAGTGGTGGTAAGAAGATTAGGTACTTTCCTAAAGCCTTCAGTAGTGATGGTCTTAAGCAGGACGAATTGTTTGGGATGAACTTATGGAATGCTGGTAGTGCTAAGTTTGTTACCGTCACTGAAGGTGAGGTAGACGCTATGTCAGCCTACCAGATGCTTAAGGGGAACTACACTAATCCTGTAGTCTCACTGCCTTCTGCTACCCCCTCTAAGGCCCTCTGGGAGAAGTGTAGCACTTGGCTGGATAGCTTTGAGAAGATCATCTTGTCAGTGGACAATGACGGTCCAGGCAATGCCTTAGCTGCTAAGATGGCTAACCTGTTTCCTAACAAGGTCTACCGTGTCCCTCATGACAAGTTTAAGGATGCTAATGAGTTTCTTGTAGCAGGGCAGGCGCAGGCGTTTAAGAATGCTTGGTACTCCGCTAAGAAGTTTATCCCCGAGAACATCCTTAATACCACAGACCAGTTCCTCAGTCTGTATAGGGACACCCCTGAGCACCAGTTCGTACCAACCGGGATACAGGCTCTAGATGACAAGATCATGGGCCTGATGCAGGGACACTTCACTGTCATTAAGGCACAGACAGGTATTGGTAAGACTGAAGTGATGCGTTACCTAGAGTACAACCTTCTCCAGAGGGGTGTTCCCTTTGCTACATGGCACCTTGAGGAAACCAAACTTCGCAGCCTTCTCGGTCTGGTAACCTACCACACAGGCACTAACGTCACCCGTCGAGACCTTATTGACGAGGAAGAGGTAGGCCCCCTTATCGAAGAGGCTATCACTGAATTGACTAAGGACGAGAACTTCTACCAGTTCTACCTTCCTGATGGTCAAGGGACCGACGAGCTTATTGACCAGATCAGGTTCTTCCGAGAGGCTTGCGGTTGTCAGTTTGTGTTCTTTGAGCCTATTCAGGATGTAGTAGCAGGGCTTACGGAAGAGGGTAAGGAACAGATACTCGCTGATCTGTCAGTACGACTGTCTAAGCTGTCTGCTGAGCTTAACGTAGGGATTGTGACGATTGCTCACACCAATGAGAATGGTGACCCTAAGTACTGTAAGATGATTGGACAGAGAGCTTCTGTCATTATTGACCTTAGCCGAGATAAAGAGGCTGAGGACTATGACGAGAGGAACACCACCTACCTTACGGTACAGAAGAACCGCCCTTGCTCTGAAGAGGGTAGGGCTGGTAGACTACGCTTTGACCCTTCAACTTTTATCTTAGAGGAGATTTTGTAATGATGACCGACTATATTTCAAAAACAATTGTAAAGAAGATGCTATCTTCTGATACTCCTTTACTAGAGTCTGGAGAGAACAAGCACGCTGTTAACAATTTATCTCGCTTGGAAGAGCTACAAGAGCTTTTAGACTTGGGCGCTAAGGTCAAGTTCGTGGGTAGTCTGGGTGATACAAAGGTTCCTTCTGATGTTTTAGTGGAGGATAGCTACTACTATCGGCTTAGCACTGGCGAATGGCGAGCTAAGAACGGACACAAATGGTATCGTAGTAAGTCCCCAAAGGACTTCCTAGAAAGGTTTGTGTGGTCGTCCCTCAAGGTTAAACATATTACCAAGGAGTGCCCTCGATGCGGGACAATCAAGGCGTCCTCTGAGTTTAATAAAAGCAGTTCTTCTAAGGACGGGCTACAATCTTACTGTCGAGTTTGTACTAAGGAATACAAAGCCAGCCGATACAAGACTGACGCTATCACGGCAAATAACACCGAGGTCTTGCCCGTAGTTGAGGAGGACTTTGATTCTACAAACAAAAGCTGGTACACTCTTGAAGAAGTTGGGAAGGCCCTCAAGATACAAGTGCGATCTGTTCGCAAGAGAAAAGCAAGAGAAAACTGGCAACAACGCATCAATCAATACACAAAAAGAACAGAGGTCTATGTTGACCTTGACCAACTCATAGCGAGAAAACCATCCTTGGATGCAGAGCAACAAGCACCTGAAGTGCAACTGCCCGATGAGACTTTGCCCTTAGAGGTCGAGCTTGCCACTCTACGAGAACGCAATATGCACCTAGATGAAAAGGTGCAGGAGCAGAAAGACTATATTGTTAAGTTAGAGAAGCATATCGACAGCCTAGAGACATCCGTTAAGCCAAAAGGGTTCTTCCGTAGGGTATTCAAATGACAGTATTTGACATTGAAGCTGACAACCTCCTTGAGGATGCTACCAAGATTCATGTAGTGGCTTGGATGGACAACGGGGAAATGCACTGGACCCACGACTATGACCGTATGCGAAAGTTCTTCACTGAGGCAGAGGTCTTGGTAGGTCACAACATCATCCGGTACGACATCCCCCTAGTGGAAAAGCTGCTGGGTATTGAGGTCAAGGCCAAGCTGGTAGATACCCTAGCTCTGTCTTGGTATCTCAACCATGATCGCCCGAGACATGGGCTAGAGGGCTATGGGGAACAGTATGGTGTCCCTAAGCCCAAGATTGACGATTGGAACAACCTGACACCAGATGAGTATAGACACCGATGCGAAGAAGACGTGAAGATCAACGTAAGACTCTACAAAGAGTTAACAAGCCAGCTACAGTGGCTCTACAAAGACGAAACGGAGCGGGACAGGTTCGTACAGTACTTGTCGTTCAAGATGGACTGCGCTCGTCAGCAGGAGGCTCTGAAATGGAAGCTGGACGTGGGAAAGGCTCAATCTCACTACGACGAACTCTTGCGGCTCAAAGACGAAAAAACAGAGCAACTCGCAGAAGCTATGCCGAGGAATAAGATATACAAGAAGATAGAGAAGCCCAAGCGACTAACCAAATCTGATGGTAGCCTTACAGTGTATGGTGAGCGGTGGTACGCTTTGCTAAGGGCAGGAGGACACCCCCCTACCACTGAAGAGCCTATCCAGGTCTTAGACAAGGAGGAGAGGGCTAACCCTAGCTCACACTCCCAGATCAAGGAGTGGCTACGCAGACTAGGGTGGGAGCCAGCCACCTTTAACTACAGTATGAAAGAGGTCTTCAACAAAAAGACCGGAACCACAGAGATGGTCGAGCATAAGGTAGAGCAGGTCAGGGACGGCTCTGAGCTTTGTGAGAGCGTTAAGCTCCTGATAGACCGTCACCCTGCTGTAGGTCTGCTAGACGGGCTGTCTGTCCTCAGTCACCGTATTGGTATCTTTAAGGGGTTCCTTGAGTGTCACAAAGATGGGTGGCTTAAAGCAGAGATTGCAGGGTTCACCAACACCCTACGGTTCAAGCACTACAAGCCATTGGTCAACCTTCCCGGTGTAGACAAGCCTTGGGGTGCAGAAATCAGGGGCTGTCTGACTGCGCCAGAGGGCTATACGCTGTGTGGTGCTGATATGACCAGCCTTGAGGATACCACCAAGCGGCACTACATGCAGCCTCTGGACCCTGAGTATGTAGCAGAGATGTCCCGAGAGGGCTTTGACCCACACCTTGACTTGGCCAAGCATGCGGGAGCTATCACTCAGGCTGACATAGACAAGCACAACTTGGGCGAGGTAAACTTGAAGGCCCTGCGTAAGAACTACAAGGTCGTGAACTACTCAGCGACCTATGGCGTAGGGGCTACTAAACTCAGCAGAACTACTGGTCTGTCTGTCAAAGAGGCTAAGAAGCTGCTGGACGCCTTCTGGACACGTAACTGGGCTATCACCAAGCTAGTAGGTAGCATGGAGCCTAGAGACAAGGAAGGTAAGACATGGCTACGGAACCCAGTCAGTGGGTTCTATCATAGTTTGCGTAGTGACAAGGACAAGTTCTCTACGCTTAACCAATCCACAGGGGTCTACTGCTTTGACAGTTGGGTAGCACTCTGTAGGAAGAACGGGGTTAAGACTATAGGTCAGTTCCATGATGAGATTATTGCTCTGGTAAGCAAGGGCGATGAACAACACACTCAACAGGTTATGGAACAGGCTATCGAAACCCTTAACACTCAACTTAACCTTAACGTGCCTCTGGGTATTGATGCCCAGTTTGGAGAAAATTACGCAGAAATACATTAAAGTTCTTCGTATTTTTTCTGATTTAGGGCTTATATTATAGTACCAGCCAAAAAAGGAGTACCCGACGATGGCTAAATACACGATGGATATGGTTCTGGAATACGCTAAAGTCTTTCCTGAGAACGCAGATATGGGGAACCCAGAAGGTAACCGTATCTCCCAAGCTATCTACGAGAAGGGTGGGCAGTATATCGTCAATGCCTACTTCACCTCTCAGGATCAGATCGACCAGCTCATTGCTGATGGTCTGCAAGAAGAGATTCTTGGCAATCCTCGTATTCTTGACGGTAACGAAGAGTTTGGCATTGGCAAGTTTATTAAGATGAAGCGTCTTATTAACAATGTCATCAGCTTCACCGACAAGAAGACTAACAAAGTTAAAGAGGTAGACTATGGCGGAGCGCCTGTCATTGTAGACCTTACTCAGGGTATGGATAACAAGCGTCCTTGGTCCTTTGAGGAGGATGGTGAGCTTGGCAACGGCACTGAAGCTAAGATTAACTTCGAGACTTACTCCAATGGGGCAGGGATTCGGTTGATTGCTGTAGGTGTCACCAAGCACAAAGTCTGGGAAAAACAGGAGTTGGATGACTCCGAAGATTGGATGAAGGTAGCCTAATGGATATTAGTCTCACTGCACGTCAGTTTAAGGACGTAGATGGGGTCAGTCAGACCCTTAGTCTAAACCAGGAAGAAGTAGGGGAGCATCTGTCCGATGTTCTCCGAGTCTTCTTGTCATTTGTTGTAGCGATGGGTTTCTCCTACGTGGAGGTTCTTAACGCTATTAAGCGTAGTGGAGGTGAGGTGTCTTCTGATGACCTTGGCTACTCTGATGATTGGGGTGTCGAGTGAGACACATTACCAAGGTATTCATTGATGGGGATATTGTAGCGTATCGAGTGGCTGCGGCTGCTGACTATGCTAATAACAACCCTGCAAAGTCTGATGTTTCTGTCGAAGATGCGCAAGTTTCTGTTGACAGGATTATCGAGAACATTGTATATGAATGCCTTGCCTTCCCTACCAAGAACGACTACGAAGTCTTTTTGACTGGGAAGCAAAACTTCAGGTACGATGTCGCTAAGGCTGCTCCCTACAAAGGCAATCGCCAAGGCAAGCCTAAACCACAATTCCTCCCCCTACTGCGTGAACATATGCAGTCAAAGTGGGGCGCTATCGTATCTGAGGGCGAAGAGGCCGACGATCTAATTTCCAAGGCCGTTACTCAAGAAGGCCCTACTTCTTGCGTAGCATCCATTGACAAGGACATGCTCCAGCTTAGTTGCTGGCACTACAACTTTGTTAAGGACACTTGGACATTTGTTGAAGAGTTCGACGGCCTCTTCTTCTTCTATCAGCAAATACTGATGGGAGATAGTGCAGACAACATAGTTGGTCTAGACGGCGTTGGCCCTAAGACTGCTGAAAAAATGTTGGACCCATGCACTTCGGAGAGAGAACTCTATGACACCTGTGTCAAAGCCTATGGTGGAGACGAAGACAGGGTTATAGAGAATGGTAGACTACTCTGGTTACGTAGGGAGCCAGAGGAACTTTGGGAGCCTCCCTCCTGTGAGTAACCCAAGGTCTTCCAAGGCAAAGGGAAGGTTAGGACAGCAAGAAGTTAGGGACGCTATCCTTAAGACCTTCCCTCGCCTAAAGCCTGATGATGTCAGGTCCACAGCTATGGGGCAAAACGGTGAAGACATACAGCTATCACCGTTAGCCCGAAAACACTTACCCGTATCGATTGAAGTCAAGAGACGCAAAGATTTTGCTACACTCTACCAGTATGTAGACCAGGCGAAACAAGATGGTATGTATGAACCTGTAGTCTTCCTCCGTGGAGATAGAAAGCCTTGGTTATGTGTTGTTAGCATGGAGCACTATTTAGAGCTATGTCAGAAGAAATGATCTACTACGTATTTGGCTTGATGGACGAAGAGTCTCAAGGTGGATTCTTAGAAGTCTGGAGCGGAGATTATAGCAGTTGTGTAGATTATATAGCAGCACCTCAAGCCCAGCTAGACATCCAGATGGGCGTCTTCAGTTCTTTTGTTATCTGGGACGAAGAAGACTTAGAGGCTTTAGAAGGTATTATGGGGTATGAAGGGCAAACATTACATTAGTTATTTGCTTAAGACGTATGGACTGAGGCAGTTACTTGCAGATAGCAACATCACTGTGGTAGAGGCTCTAGAGGTACTAGACGAACTAGGGTTTATAGACTTAGAGCAGTACAAGGACCAAGATGATTAGCTTAGAGCAGATGATTAACCTGGCAGTATTAGTGGGTCTTATGGCCCCCTTCATTATCGTAGGCACTGGTGTTGTTCTAGGTTTGACCATTGCCATCTCTAACTTCATGCTAGGTGTGGTGATTGGCCTTATGTCAATCTTTGGAGCAGAGCAGGAAGACGAATGATTAAACACGTCACCAAGCATGAGCTTGTGTCAGCCTTTACTAAGGCTATGGACCAAGTATACGACCAAGAGCCAGACGTAGAGACGGCCATGCTACGTCAGCGCCTCATTATGGAAGAGGCCAAAGAGGTCACACAAGAGCTACTACGGCCAGTCATCAACAAAGTAGCGCTCACTAAAGAGTTAGCTGACCTGCTGTATGTAGTGCATGGAACAGCCGTAGCCTTTGGTCTACCGTTAGATGTAGCCTTCAACCGAGTGCATGAGTCAAACATGTCTAAGCTGGGGCCTGATGGAAAACCTCTTTACAGGGACGATGGAAAAGTG
>Ga0213866_10001959_pt1 | contig 14913 bp, 16 predicted proteins | sample PICome_11_FD_160079 | JGI IMG/M metagenome (GOLD analysis project Ga0213866, IMG submission 160079) | Coastal seawater microbial communities near Pivers Island, North Carolina, United States - PICO284 | ecosystem: Environmental > Aquatic > Marine > Coastal | place: USA: North Carolina...
TTCATCAAATAGCCTACTTGGGCTTAGTTCAAAAGTGTTTAGTGTTGGTAGATTTCGAATCCTCATATATGTATAAATTAATACTACTAATATGTGATGTACATCTGTCTGGAGGGTTCCCTCCTTACCTATATTATAACTCTAATTTTAGCAGTGTCAAGAGGTGACTGCTAATAACTTCACTGTAATTTCACTTATGATTTTGCCTTATAAAAACTTTTAAACCCGGACTTATCGTCTGGGTTTAGTGAAGGTGGACTTAAGAGTATTTAATTGTGAATATATATCCCGATCAAGGGAATTGGTTTTATTTAGTTTTGGAATTTTTCTTCTCCTTGTTAGGTGTATTCTTTTTCTCCTGCCAAGATGGCAAGAGCTTCAGGTAGCTTGTCAGGGGCATAAACCCTGATGGCTGCAAGCGGAGTTATTACTCCGTTTTCCAACCGTGCACCCAGGCTATACGGGTTACGAATGCTCTTGTCAGAGCTTTCATCCACCCGATCCCAAGCCAAGTCTGCTGCAAAAAGCATGAAAGGCTTATGGGAAACCTGTACTTCCCTACTAGGCTCCTTCTGTGTAACAGGAGGCTCATCTGATGCTGACTGATGACGATACCGGTTGGCATGCCTGACAGCAACTTGTTGAGCCCTCTGCGGAACTCCTCTGCTTTGAGCTCTAGTGCGGGGTTCCGTAGCAGGGATTGTGACCTTGGCCGGTGCTGGGGTAGTGGCCGGGTTTACTGGAGCGAAAACTGTATTAGGCTGAAAAACAGTCTTCGGCTTATTTGGTTCAAAAACAGTGGTCGACTCTGGAACCACTTTAATCTGTGGTTCTACCGCAACAATCGGCCTGAGTGTATCAGAAGTTGGTTTTTCAGCCGATTCAGGAGCAGGAGTAGATTCTGATTCTGCTTCTTGAGTTGTTTGTACAACTCCTTGACGCTCGCGAGAGCGCTGTATCATGCCTTGAATCTCCTCTATGCGAGAGGAGTGTGAGATATTATCTATCTCAGTCGCAGCCACGGGGCCTGCGAAGATAAGGACTGCCGTTGTAAACAGTCCTGCTATAATTCGGTTTCTCATTACTGAAACCTCGAGGACTAAAAGACGGCAGCCGACATACTGCCTTACCGTGATTTATAACATATTTTTTAACTTTTGTCAATATAATATAAATGATTTTACAGCTTTTATATTTATATTTAATTAATTATGTCTGCTTAGTTAAACATAAAATAAAAAATCTCCCCCAGCTTATGCTGGAGGAGTACATTTGTGTGCTCACCAGAGAGCACGAACTGGCTTCTGGGTTTGGGGTTTAGGTTTGGGGTGGAGCTGGTGAAGGCTCGAGCTGAGCCGCTTCAGAAGCTGCCATACCCTCTAACCGGCCTCGCCTAAGAACCTTGATAGTTCTTAGGGCGTCTTCGACCCTATCTCGGCGAAGCTGAGGATTGCCCACTGCCTCACAAGAAATTATCTGTGAGGCCTCCAGTTCCAAGAGATACCCCTTGCTTTGGGGGTGTGGATTGGAGGGAGTGATATCTCCGGAGGAGAATCCTCCAGATACTCCCACATTAAAGAGAGAGAGTCCGAAGGATCCCCCTCGTTGATTCACCCTGGAGGGCTTGGACACCTCCATGGAGGAGTTGAGGACTAGTACGTCCTTCAACTGGCCATTAGGGTAATACACCCCGCAGACATTTTGTGTCTGCAACCTGACACGAGATTCTCCAGGATGTCCTAGAGAACTCCCAGAGCCAGGAGATGGGCTGTAGGCAGGACCAACAGCCCCCCTACCACCACCTCCTGGTAGAGAAATTAACTGATTAGTAGTGTTGGTTGTGACACCAACACCTACATCAGCATTGGACCCTCCATCTGCCTTAGCAGGTAGGAAGGGACTTGCGAAGGCAGCAACCAAAGCTACAGCCAAAGTAGTCTTACGCACTTTCATTAGGGTTTAATTTTGAAACTACAGAGCCAAACCAAACCGCGAGGTTTGATTGGGCTCATAATCTCAGAAAAAAGGTAGGAGGAGAGAAGTTCTCTCCTCCATATAGGGAACCTAGACTAGTCTAGGTTGTGTGAATCACCACTGGAGCTGTGTCCAGCTGGAGCCCTCGGCTCCAAAATTCGTGGACTCATTGAGCCCAAAAGATCCAGTACCGGTGATTCCGGCACCTCGCTGGAAGCCGTAGCCTCCAGAGAATCCAAAGCCCCCATGGGCCCCCGGAGCACCACTGTGCTCATACCCAGCGGTGGAGTTTCCTCCACCCTCAATATGAATTCCCCCCGTTTGGCGGGAATAGGCGGCTCCGTTGCCGTGGACGTATCCACTGGTGGAGTTGTTATTATACGTCCCTACTTGGACGTGGGACCCAGCTTCCTGGGCTGTGGCAGGAAGCGCTCCCAGCCCCATGATGGAGATGGCAAGGGAAGCGATAATCTTTTTGAACTTCATTTTAATTTGAGAAAAGAAATTGGACAAGACGCCATAAGGCATCTTTGTAGTCAATACTCCCGAAGGAAAATTGACTGAGGACACCCTTTGGCGCCTCTAAATATACCATACTAAATTATGCTACACTCAAAGACACCAAAGAGTACTTTTCAATTCATCAATTATGTTATCTTGTTTTGAATTGTAAAGGGACAATATAGAGTTGTGTTATATTAATCTATACTCCAGGCAGACTATATCATAGATATTTTATTTTGTCAAGGGATAATAATTTTACTTAAATGACTTGCCCACTTGGGATCTAAAAAATGGCCACTATTAAGGATAGTGATTAGCTCGGCGGAGAGGTCGTGAGCGATATTCTGAGCCTGGATATATGGTATATTGGCATCATCCTGTGAGCCTATGACTTTAATCTTCCCTTTTATCTTAGATTTAACCTTTTCAATATCTATCAAATGCTCAAAAAAGTTAGCATAATTACCATCTCTAAAACTAGAGTTGCTAAGAGAATTATCAAAAGGTGCAATTAAGACAATATCATTTACTGAATGTTGAGTTTTCTCTAAGAATAATAATACTGCTCTAGTACCGAGGCTATGACCAACTAGAATAACTGGATTGTCTGCCTCAGATACTGCCCGCTCTATAATTGGATACCATTCTCTAAAGACTGGGTATTTACCTCCTGGTAGATTCAGGGTTATAACTTCATTGCCAGATTCTATAATATATTTACGAAAGTCCGGATGCCACAAACTATCACTATTATGATTATATCCTGGGATATCTATAATAGTATAGCCCATATTATTTTTTAAAATAGCTAATAATTAGTTGTAAACAACCAACTATTCCAATCACTACTCCAACTCCCATCAAAATTGGGAATATAATCTGTGCCGCAAAATTAGCAATGAATGAGAATAAAAACAATCCAAAACCTCCCCAGATTAATAACTGTGGCTTGGACTTGAGATTTTTACCATTATTGCCTCCTATAATTCTAATTTCCATAAAAATAATATATTCTATTTAACTTTTATATTATATCATATTTTGGCAAAACAAAAACTCCCTCGAGGGGAGCTTTTGTAAAAAATTTATAAAGAGCTTGTGTATTATATAAATTTTAGGGTTTTGTGTCAAGGTTTATATTGATTATTTATTAGTAATAAAGGTATTATCTTCTTAATTCTGAAGATGAATATATAGGGAGTGGGCTACTTCTCATTATAAGAAAGGTATTGTCTCATAAGTTTAGTGAATTACTTGATAATGAGTGGGCTACTTCTCATTATAAGAAAGGTATTGTCCCAAGTTCCATCACTATTTAATCTAGCTACTCCTTTAGGGATGTCCTTTCCCACACTACCTTGATAATTATAAAAATCTCCTACCACAATTATCTTACCATCACTTTGAACTGCTATACTTCTTATATTTTCTTGAAAACCATTATAAGACTTCAGAATTACAAAAGTAGGGCTAGTTATAGGTTGTTTAACCCCCATACTAGCTATAAACCCTTGACTAAAAGTTTCGTCTTTAGATCCATCGGTATTTAATCTAATAACTCCTTTTGTAGTAATTCTATTATCAAAAAAATCTTTTGAGTCGCCACCTACTAATATCTTACCATCCGGCTGCATAACGACAGTTTTAGCATCATACTCAGCTTGTATTTGTGGATTAAAACTAGTATCTATACTTCCATCGGTATTAATTCTTATAATTCCATTAGCAGGGACTCCTTTATACCTATCAAAATCTCCAACTAATATAATTTTGCCATCACTTTGTTCTGTTATGAATTTTACATTCACGGTATCACTACTCGCATCATCTTGAAAACCATCTTGACTTGTGAAACTATTATCCAAACTTCCATCAGTATTTAACCTAACAACTCTTTGTCCTACAGAGTATTGTGCATAATACTTACCCTCAAATCCTCCAGCAATTAAAATTTTTCCATCCCTCTGTATTTTTATATTATATATTGGAGAATAAAAACCAGCCTTAGAAGTAAAAGTTTTATCCCTACTACCATCAGTATTAAATCTTAATATTCTATTAGCAGATACTCCCTTATATTCTCCAAAATTACCTGCTACTATAATTTTGCCATCTTTTTGAATTGCAATTGTATTAATATAAGCATATTTATGATCAAATCCGTTTCCAACATTAAAGCTAGTATCTATACTTCCATCAATATTAAGCCTGATAATTCTATTGGACACCGATCCTTGATAGGTACTAAAAGTTCCTCCTACTAGAATCTTACCGTCATCTTGAATTACTACTGTTTGAACAGCATCATCAAAACCAGTTCCAATATTGAAACTAGTATCTATAGTTCCATCAGTATTCAGTCTTATAATTCTATTAGCTTCCTGCTCTAAATAGGAAGTAAAGTTACCTCCTATCAAAATTTTACCATCTTTTTGAGTTATTACTGAATTATAATCTCCACTTTCAAAATAATCGTCTCTAATTGTTTGATGTAAATTGAATGGCTCAGCTTTTAGTATTTGATCTGTATTACTTTCAATATTGGATATAGCAAATAATGAATATAAAATCAAAGATATTATAATAATAAGAGAACCTATACCGATAAGGATTTTAGTTTTTGGAATTCCATTATTTAATTCATCTTTATTCCTATTTTTAAAAGCTAAATAATAGGCTCTTATTATAGTTAATAATAACGTTAGTATATATCCCAAAAGTATATATACTAATAGAGCTGAAGGGATATATAAATTACTTAAACCCGTTCCACAATATTCAGGACCATTTATATTTAGTAATTTTTCATATAAAAAATAGCCTCCTATTAAGTCTCCTGTACTTCCAAAATTGGCACATTGCTTATCTTGAAATGGAATAATAATTATTGAAAATAAACTCAAAAACCACATAAAGAATAATGATATATTAGGTTTAATATTTATTTTCTTGCGATTTGAAAGTATATTTATAATTAAAATAATGATTAATATAATTAAAAAGATAACTGGAAATTGAACTAAAAATACGAATAATATAAAACTATCTTGTGAAGATACTATAAAAGATATTATAAACAAAACTAGATGAATGACCAAGCCCCAAAAGAATGCCCATTTATTTACTGCCATATACTTTTATAGTTATTTTACTCCTTCACCACTTTAGCGGAGATAATTTTGACATCTTCTACTGGGCGGTCATTTGGCTGGGTGTCTACTTTACTTATTGCCTCTACTATATCCATTCCTCCGATTACTTTACCTACATTGGTGTGGGCTCCATCTAGCCAAGGTGTGGAGTCAGCTGTAACGATGAAGAATTGGGATCCATTGGTGTCTGGTCCTGAATTGGCCATAGCAAAACTTCCTTTGACTAATAGTTCGTCATTGATTTCATCGTCAAATTTCTCACCTGCATCTCCAGTTCCGTATAGCTTTGCTTTACTTGGGTCTTTGGTGTTTGGGTCTCCACCTTGTATCATAAAGTTATCAATTACTCTATGAAATAAAGTATTATCATATACTCCTTCTTTGGTATACTTTATAATTTTAGACGCTGTATTTGGGGATAGATCATTGAATAATTCTATAGTTATATTTCCTTTGTTAGTTTCAAATTCTATAATTGGTCGTTCTTTCATAATATCTTCATTTAATTTACTAATTTGCTGTGTGGTCTCGAGACTAGCTTGGAGAGCTTCATTGCCTTTATTGCTGAAATCTTTATTGATGTAGAGGGTAACTCCTACAATTAAGCATGAGATTCCGAGTGCAAAATATCCTAACTTTTTCATATCTATATAATGTTATTGATTCTTATATTTTGTATTTTTATTATAGCATAGAATTTTTAAATTATAAATGGTAAATTATGAATTTTTATGGGTGACTTTTCAGATAATCTAAATGTGCAGTATCATTATATGTGATTACTTTCCAGCCGGTATATGGATATTCTGGATGATAATGTAATATTACTATTCCTGTATTTTCTAGCCAATATTGTTCTTGTAATCTTGTATAAATTTCTGGGTTTATAGTTTCTCCTAAAATTACTTTTATAATCAAAGCATTTAAGAAAAATTGATGGGTGACAACTCCTAAAACTGCCTCTGGTTTTGATTTCAGAAATTCTATAGCTTGTTCTGCTCGATTGAGAATACTATCATAACTATCTCCATCTTCAATTTGAGTATTTGGTGTAAAAAGACTATTGATCCACCTTTGCTCTACTGCTAGAATTGATGGTTCTTGTCGAATCTGTCCGATGATTGAACTAGGCTTTTGTTTTTCTATAAATAAATCTGAGTACTCTATATCTACATTTATAATAGAGCTCATTATCTCAGATGTTTCTTTCGCTCTAGTCAGGGTACTAGACAATAATCCTGGTAATTGTAGATTTGTTATTCTATGAGCTAACTGAGTAGCTTGTAATTTACCTAGCTCTGTTAAGTATTGATCACTTGCATGAATATTTTTATTTTGGTTAATATTCTCATCACTTTGAGCATGGCGGAAGAAATAAATTGTTTTTTGTGGTTTTGTGTACATAGAGGTATTTACTTTATCTTACTTATTATAGCCTTTTAATAAGATTTTATCAATTAGGTATCTGTCTTGTCTTTTTATATAGTTCTAATTTTTCTAAATCAATTGATGTTCTTTCCCAATCAGTTGGAGTAATACCTATAATTTTCTTATTTTCTATATCTATGTCAAAAATCATATCTTTTAGTTTCCAACCCCTATATATACCAGCCTCTTCAAAATCTTGTGACAACGTTATCATCATTAATTCTGCTTGTGTTTTTAATCTTTCTATATCCTGATCTGTATACCCTCTTGATTTTAATTCTAAAGCTTTTTTTTCATACCACCCTATACCTTTTATTTTCTCTGTTAAAATTAAGTAGCTATTATGTTGTTCAATTTTTGCGATAGGATTAGCCCCTGGTAACCCAATACTATGAACAGTTTGTATTATATCGTACTCATAAAATGGATTTCCTGATTGTGCTATCTTACCTTTTTCAATATTTACACGTTTTCCCACAACTTTTAACTCATTACCCTTAGAATCCACCCAAGTTGGAAGCTCTTTAACTGCAGTTGGATCCTCTCTAACTCTACCGTTCTCATCAACTACTATCTCTCCTGTTTTAATATTGACTCCTTGAGTCTCAAAATATTGTAATGGATCTTTTTGAAATTCTTCTGGAATAAAGTCAACAAATCTACCCTCAATATCAACCTCTGGGTTTATGTCAATATTTCTATTATTCTCAAAGCTTTCAAAATTCATATATGATTATTTTGTGGACCGTACTGGGATCGAACCAGCGACCTCTTCCATGCCATGGAAGCGCGCTACCAACTGCGCCAACGGCCCTTTGTGTGTATTATAGCAATATATATAGTATATGGCAAATAAGTTGTATTAGACAAGATTATCTTAGGCAGATTGCGAGATAAAACAATCAATAGATTAAAGTGGTAGAAATCCTATTAGATATTTTACTGTCCTCCTTTGGAGAAGGTGCCCGTAGGGCGGAGGAGGACAACATATGAATAGTAGATTAAAGATACTATAAAAATATAAGTCTTTACAATATACAGTCCACACCCACCACTTCGTGGTCCCCCCTCGCCAGCGAGGGACATAATATAATAGTTACTCAACTTCAAATATTGTATACGATGTTTCTAATCTTTTTCAAATTTGAAATAAATACTGATATATATTATAATATATATGTTTATTAACTAACTTTCATGACTATGTCTAATAAATCTTTGTTAGGATCTATATTAGTTGGGATTGGAATTGTGTGGTTATTGGATAATTTTGGAGTAATTGATGCTCCTAGTTTTGGGCAATGGTTGCCAATTATTCTTATAGCTTTTGGAGTTTGGAGATTATTATTTTCACAATTTAAGGCTTTAGTAGAATCTATATTCTTTATCGGTTCTGGAGTTACAATTGGTTTATTACAGCTTAATATTATAACAATGAGGGAAGTTTTACAAGCTTTTTTGCCAGTGATTGTGATTCTTATTGGAGTTTGGGTTTTGAGTTCTGACAAACAGAATCGTATTGAGAAAAGAGAGGATAAAGAAGAGACAAAGAGCTAGGAACTGAAAGAGCAGTCATCCTCAAACTGTCCCTCGCTTTTTAATCCACCTTGGGAGGAGAGGGTAATTTTAGTTCAGTCCACACCCATCGACTTCGTCGCCACCCTCGCCAGCGAGGGACAAAATTACTGTCCTCCCTTGGGGGAGATGACCGCAGGGCGGAGGAGGACAATAAAATATTCTAAAAAACATTGACAGTTTATTAATTTTGTTTCATAATATAAGAGGTTATTAAATAAACATTAAATATATGCTTGGTATACGTGTACACAATGGTTTTGCCCGTCTTAAAATGTATAATGGGATTATGGGTGCTTTGCACTTCTTTCAAGCTGGTTTGATGCTATATGTATCAAAAGAAGCTCTATTCCCTGTTACTACTAATTATTTAGACTTTGATTCTGCCACTCGCACAGCTAAACCTGTGACAGAGAGTTTATTTGATATTAACTTGGGTCCTGCAGTAGCTTTGTTTCTACTATTATCTGCTATTGCTCACTTTATTACAATTTTACCAAATGTCTATCCTTGGTATATCAAAAACTTAAAGAAGCATATCAATGTAATTAGATGGTATGAATACGCTCTATCTTCCTCAGTGATGATTGTGTTAATCTCTATGTTAGTAGGAATTTATGATTTCTCTACTCTATTGTTACTATTCGGTATCAATGCTAGCATGAACTTATTTGGGTTAGTAATGGAGCAGATCAATCAAGATCGTAAAGATGTTAATTGGCTTCCTTATATCTTTGGATGTATTGCAGGTATTATCCCTTGGATTGTAATTTTCTTGCATTTTCAAGGAGCTATCTCTTCAGCAGAAGTAGAAATTCCTACCTTTGTATACTTTATTGTATTCTCATTATTTGCAGTATTCAATGTTTTTGCTCTTAATATGTTCTTACAGTATAAAAAAGTTGGCCCTTGGAAATCTTATGTTTTTGGTGAGAAAATCTATATTTTCCTATCATTATTTGCTAAAACTTTATTAGCTTGGCAAGTTTGGTCTGGAACCCTAAGAGGTACTGAGAATGAAGTTTCTGTTATAATCTCGAATATATTGAATATCTTTTCTTAGTTAACTCATACAATAAACAAATAAAAAAGCCCCGAATAATATCGGGACTTTTTTGTTATCGAGGACTTATTCTCGAGGCTTAGCAGGTTGGATAGAGATTTCTCTTTCTAGAAGAGATGCTCCATCTAACTGTTGTATTGCTCTTTCAGCCTCATCTTCTGTGGCAAATTCTACAAATCCATAACCTTTGCTACGATTTTGTTCTTTGTCAAAGATGATTTTAGCTGAAACTACAGTTCCAACAGTCTCAAAAAGAGATTGTAAGTCCTGATTAGTTGCTTTGTACGCAATATTTCGTACAAATAAATTCTTGTTCATAATTTGCAATTTTGAAGAAAGATTGCTCTTTCTTACTAACGGTTACCCTCCTGTCGACCTGCCTAAGCCAAGGATTAAATACATTATATCATATTTTTATATATTTGTATATTATTTATCCACAATTTAGTTCTTATTACAACTTGTAGCCCATAATCCTTTATTGTTATTCTTAGCTTCCTGCTCTAAAGCCTTATGTTTAGCTTGATTTTGATAAAAAGCTCCTTTATATGTGTATTCTTTTGCATATCCTTCTTTGATTAAATATTCTTGAGCGAATCTTCCATCTTCTAAATATACATATCTTAATAGCCTATTATAATCATCTCTATCTTCTTTAACTGGATCCTTCACTAACTTAACTCTATTACTTGCAACTAAATTTTTTAATGCCTGATATGCCTCTACTCCATAGCAATAATTCGAGCTACTCATTAAACTGTCTAATTCCGGAGCGTCTACTCCTAATAATTTTACACCTTCTATTCTACCATTTAAATTAACCGTAATATCATCTCCATCATTTACAGATATTATATTGTATAGTTCACTATTTACATCAGTAATGATTGCTCCGAGTGGATATTGGGCAAATTCATTGAATCTCGATGAGATAATATCTGTCCATTTATAGCCAAGTCCTAAAAACACTTCTGGATTACCAATAGGCTTTTTATATCCATTAGCAATCAAATATACTGTACCATTATATGAAACAACTGTACCATTTGGAAACAACATATTCTCACCTTTTGGATATTTATTTAATGTATTGGCTGGGATATTAATTATTTCATCCCATTTATAATTTAATTTATTGAATATAAATGGGCTTGGGATATACCTCAATAATCCCGTTGTGTCTACTACATACACGGCTCCGCTCCCCGTAGGAGATATTAATACTCTGGATGGATAGCTTTTAATTTCAGATATAGCTCCTCCCACAGGAATAATAGATAGCTCAAAGTCAGTAGCCCTTCTAACTTGCCCCCAGTTTAGTCCATAGCTCTCGAATACTTCTGGGGAAGTTATTGGTTGCCTAACATTGTTTTGCATCATATATACTCCTGTGGCACTAGCTATCAATAGTCCATCTGGATAAAATTCATTCTCCCCTTGTGGATAGTTATTAAGATAGCTCTCTGAGACATCTATTAATGACTCCCATCTATATCTTGCTTGGAATATGAGTGGGCTTGGAATATATCTTCTCTGTCCATTTTTTATTACGAATACTGATCCTCCTGGTCTTACTAGTAAACTTCCATTAGGGTGTCTATCTGATGTAGTTAAGATATCTCCTTGTGCATGTGGGGCTAATTCTGCATCACTCACTGCTATTATATTATTCCATTTATAGCCTTTCTGGACAAATGTACTTGGCGAGTCTATTTGTCTTCTTTTTCCATCTGAGATTACATATACTGCTCCTCTATTGGATAGAAGGGATCCATCTCTATATGTCATCTCTGACCCTGTCGGTATTACATCTACTTCTACTGGTGAGACTATAATCATATCCTGCCAGCGGAATTGCGAAGTCAACATATTGGGTGACTCAATTGGTCTTTTCTTACCGTTTTCTATATAATAGACTTTGGGATTATTGACTGCTTTAATTATAACCCCATTGGGATACATTGAAATTTGTCTTGCCATTATATTGTTTGGCAAAAGCAATAAGATTAATATCCCTAAAATGTATGTATATTGCATTTATCCTACTAAGATATCTTGTAAGCCTGTTATCAGATCTAGGGCTTCTTCTCTTGGTCGTTGGAAGGCATTTCGTCCCATTATACTTCCAAAAGCTCCCCCCTCACGAATAGCCTGCATTTCAGCTGCTAGAGTTTGAGCATTAGCAAAGTCTCCTCCTGAGTGAATCACAATTCTATGACCATTGTAGGCTGCTTTCATTACTAGTTTTATTCTGTCAGTTAAAGTTTCGGTCGATACTTTATCATAAATACCCATTTCCTGATTGGATGCTATCCCATAACTATCTAGTGGTAATTTTACCTTGATAATCTGAGCCCCTAGACTAACTCCGAGAGCCACCCCATAGGCTATTACATCTACTGCTCGCTCTTGTCCTTTGATAAGACCCTCTCCTCTTGGATAAACCCAAAGAATTGTAATCAGCCCTGCCTTGCGAGCATCCGCAATTAGATCTTTAGCCTGTTGTTCCATTTCATTACTATACAGAGACCCTGGATATAGAGTAAAACCTACAGCAGCACAGCCCAACCTCACCGCATCATCTACCCAAGAATGGATAGATGGCTTTGGGTTGTCACCATCTGGGATCATCAAAGTATGAGAGTTGACTTTGAGAATAGTAGGAACATTATGACGAGTGAGAACTTCATGCCCTCTCTCAAGTGATCCTAATGGAGCGGCATAAGCATTGAACCCTCCGTCTACTGCAAACTGAGCTTGTTCTAATGGGTCATACATCACTGGATTTGGCTCAAATGCTCTCCCAGGACCATGTTCTAAAATCTGGTCTATTGGTAGAATCATAAGCTTACCTGTCCCCCCGATTCGGCCATAATTAAGAATTTTTAACAAGTTATCTTGTTGTTCTGGGGTATTAGTATATCTATACCAAGATAAAATTTCTTCTACTCTTTCTTTATGTTGTGGTTTTATGGAAGGCATAATTTTATAATTTTATAACTGTTCTTTAGATATGACATTATTATCATTATCTAAATTATAAACTAAAATATCGCCAATGGCAAATTCTACTCCTTCGATTTCACTATCGCTAAGTCTATCGAAGTATTTTAGTATAGCTCTGAGAGTATTACCATGCAGTGACAATATAATATTTTCATTATCCTCAAGAGAGTTTAGAATATTTCCCTCAAAATATGGAATAATTCTTTTATAGGCATCATCCAAGCTTTCAGTTCTTGGTAATAATTCTCTTGGTACTAAGGCATATTTAGGGTCAAAAAAGGCATTTCTTGGATCATCTAGCTCCAAAGCAGCTGGTTTAATATAATAACCTCGGCGATAACTATGTAATTGTTCCCAAGATAATTCATCCATAATATCTATTTTGGATTTACCTTGTAATTTACCATAATGCCTTTCATTTAATCTCCAATCTCTAATTACTGGAATATTCTGCTGGCCTATTTCTTCTAAAATTATATCAAGAGTAATCGCTGCTCTTTTTAAAACAGAAGAATAAGCTCTATTAAATTTAATATTATGTGTTTTTAGTCTACTCCCCATTAACCGAGTGTCTTCTATTCCTTTAGAGGTAAGATCTACATCAGTCCATCCTGAGAATAAATTTTGTCTATTCCATAAACTTTCCCCATGCCTTACTAGTACTATCTTTTTCATCTCTATATATCTAATTCTAATACTACTGGGCAATGATCTGAACCATACACATCTGAGAGTATATAGGCATCTTGAACCTTGTCTTTGAGAGGTTGGCTGACAAAAAAATAATCTATTCTCCAGCCTACATTCCTATCTCTAGCTCTAGTCTTCATATCCCACCAAGTATATAATTCTCCTTCTTGAGTAAACATCCTAAGAGTATCGATAAAACCATATTGTTGAGTTAATTTATTCAACCAAGCTCGCTCTGATGGTAAGAAGCCTGAGACTTTTTGATTCTCCTTTGGACGAGCAAGGTCAATCTCAGTATGAGCTGTGTTAACATCTCCAGTGATGATAATATTTTTATGAGTATAATCTATATTCTCTAAATATTGTAATAATGCCTCATAGAATCTGAGTTTATACTTAAGCCGCTCATCTCCCGAGCCACCATTGGGGAAATAAATATTAATCAGAGTAAAATTATCATACTCAGCAATCTGGATTCTACCCTCTCTATCAAAGATATCATCAATCTGAAAGCCGGTCTGAATAGACTTTGGCCTAGCTTTAGAGTAAATAGATACTCCGCTATAACCTTTTCTGATACCTGATTCAAAATAGGAATTGTATCCTGGAATATTCAAAATCTCAGAGGAGAGTTGCTCTATGTGCGACTTTGTCTCCTGCATACACAGTATATCCGGCTTATATTGTTCCAAAAAAGGATAAAATAACTCCTTACGATGCAAAGCCCGTAGGCCATTTACATTCCATGATATTAATTTCATAAACTTTCTGTAATTTATGTATATATTATATCATAAGAATTGGAGATTTAGAATGGGAGGGGTTGTCCATACCCGTCGACTTCGTCGATACACTCTCCAGCGAGGGACAAAATTACTGTACTCCCTTTGTTAATCCACCTTGGGAGGAGGCCTTCTGTAGCCTGAGCTTTTTTTCCTGACTTGGGGGAGGTGCCAGCAGAGCGGAGGAATTGCTACACTGTCACTCCTAAATCCTCAACTAATGCAATTCCCTGCTCACCAGTTTGCATATTTTTAACTAAAACCTCTCCTAGTTTAGCTTCATCCGATCCAAAGAAAATAGCTTCGGTATAATTTTTACGATTAGCATATTGCAGAGCCTTTTTGAAACTAACTATTTCGGGATACAGATCAAAGGATACCCCATACTCATCTCTGAGCTCTAATATAGCTTGCATATTCTCAGACAAATTCTCCTCACTCAAGATAAAGACTCCTCTTTTATCTTCTGTATAATTCATCTCCTGAAACCAATCCTCTTCTCGCAAAATTCCAAACAATCTACTTACTCCAATAGAAGCTCCAAAACCCGTAATTGGAGTGTCGATATAATTCCCAACCAGATTATCATATCTACCCCCAGAGCAGACACTACCAAAACTTTCTAGCCCCTCCAGATTACTCTCAAACACAGTCCCAGTATAATAATCCTGTCCCCTGACAATAGATAAATCTATTCTATAACTGTTAATTTGGAATAAGTCTAAATATTTAATCAGCT
>Ga0213866_10001960_pt1 | contig 14913 bp, 23 predicted proteins | sample PICome_11_FD_160079 | JGI IMG/M metagenome (GOLD analysis project Ga0213866, IMG submission 160079) | Coastal seawater microbial communities near Pivers Island, North Carolina, United States - PICO284 | ecosystem: Environmental > Aquatic > Marine > Coastal | place: USA: North Carolina...
GCTGACTTTCTCTGTGGATGCCATGTCGTTTTGGTGATGGACGTGCTATGATTCCCAAGTACCCCAATGTTTTGGTGTGATGTCTAAGCAAATCAAAGTTCGGCTCGACGTAACTGAGCCTCTTGCGCTTACTTTTAATCGGGAGTCCGCTCTCTTGCTCGTCGCAGATATTATTTCCGAGATGAATGACCCCTCTTTCACCAAACAAGTCATAGAAGAAGCTCTTAACACTCTCTAATTACCACTCCACCCATGACACTGTTTTCTTCCCTGTTCTCAGTTGTTTTTAACTCAGACAATAGCCGTCGATGGATGGTAAAGCCAAATAAAAATAACTCTGTAGTTACATCTGGGTACAGACATTACTCAGAGAAAGATTTATGTGCGATGTTGTGTGATCTAGACCCTAGAAGCCCTAAGTATGATGGTGATCTTATTGATATTCAACGTGAATTAGCTAAAGAGAGTGGCTGTCCTGAGTTTGAAGAGTTGTTTAAGCCTGGTAGGTCAAATTGTTCTTGCGATAATTGTTTGTTTGGTGTTTCTGGTTTGGCAAATAAAGTATTACTGTCTGGTTTGCTTGACGTTCAAAAAATAAGACGCCAAGCAAGAGAAGAGTTTCTAGCCAGTGTTGTGGAGTGCAGATCTGATAAGGAATTTGGAGGAAACTTAATTATGGATATGCGTGTGGGTGACTGTGGTTTTACGGTACCATGGGCTTATGATAAGGATACAAACTCGCTTGACGCAACTTATCCAATCAGAGAAAAATCTGGTGGTACTGTGTGTCTGTGTGTAACGCGGAAGACTGGTGGGTACAAGCTAAAGCTTTTATCTAGTTGTGCTTCAGAGTATGACGACTATGATATTCCTTCGTTTGTTTCTAGGCTCAGTTAAATATCTTGCGGTAAACAATTAAGAGCTAACAAACAACCCAGCAATTGTGTCGAACGTGCAATCAAATGAATCCCCGTCCTCTATAGCGTATTCAGCACGAAAATCATAGCACACCAACAGCGGGTTACTCACTGCTGTTGCGTCTGAGTTGAACACGTAAACGTATCGAAATGGCCCAAAGTTACCACCAGCTACAGGTATCGACACCGAAGCTACGCGGAGATAGTACACCCCATTTGTCTGAGCAGATAGCGTAGTCGTAAGATTTCGATTACCAAGATTGGTGTAATCAACTTCCGTCACGTTTGCCAGTACGGCATCTGCTGTCAATAAGGTGGGGTCAGGTGTTTCACTTGCGGGTGCCGTGTTAGAGAATGCAAGCGTTAGTTGATCTGTGGATAAGTTGTGTACACCATGGCATCTATGCTCCACAAACCCATTGATCTTAATGGTTAGTGGGTTTTTTACTGTGGTCATGCCTTGGATCGTTTACCACCGCTACCGTTCCTTGCTCTGTTTCGTTTTACAGATTCTAACTTGAACCCACCAGAACTCTTATGGCTCACGTCTTTACCACCTTTACCCATAATTTTACGCCTACGTCTTTCTCGTGCTAGTTCCGCTCTGTACGATTTACGCTTGCTGCTACTGTGGTATTTTGTGTCATACGCGGCTTTCTTTCTCCGAGCTGCGGGGTTTGCTGCATAGTACCGGGCGGATTTGCTTGCCATACACTACATTTCCATGGTATAATTAGTTGCACTCTTTTACATGTCTAGTTGGCCATGGATTCCTTTCTCATGCTTTTTCCACAGTACCGGGAGTTGAAGGCAGAGTATGCTGCATTACAGACAAAGCACGCAGACACCATAAAGTTATTACACGAGGCTGAGTATTCTGCTAAAGATGCTAACGCACTTTTAGCTGAGACCCAAAGTATCGCTGCTGAGCGGCTTAAATTGGCACAAGTTCTTCGGGAAAATCTTACAGATCTGTCCAAAACAATAGATGTAGAAATCGGCACTTATGATGAGGCTGGCAGGCAGAAACTTTTTAAGGCAACTGATTTTTTCATTAACATGAAACCATCCGGTAGCCGGTGATGGTAGTTAAACATGCAGCACTATTTACTCGCTAGCATCATTAACCAGATTAAAAGTATTGTCTGCTGATTGTCAGTAGCTTGCAAATCTTGTGGGTGCCGTGGTAAGATTGCGCGTACCCACTAGGCGAACTGTGAAGATTATTGTCGTCGATGGCATTGACGGTGCGGGCAAGAGCACTCTCGTGAGCAGCTTGCTGGCGTCACTCAAACCACGACCTTGTTTGCTAAATCAACCAAACTGGGCTACTAAGCGGGCATTGGCGTTGCCCCATATTCAGGGCAAATCTAAAGAAAAGATTAAGGCACGACTGAATCTGTTGGCTGCCAGTCACGTTACAGCTCTAGCCAAATCATATGCTGAAGTAGTGATCTTGGATAGGTGGTTTCCGATTACCACAAAGGCATATCAGTGTGGTGCTGAGGGTGTATCTGAGAAATTACTGACTGAGCCACTCAAATGGGCCGATTTCCGGCACCCGGACATTGTGTTGTACCTGGATGTTCCATTGGATGTAGCACTCAAACGTATGGATAGTGCCGACTACTCCAAGGGCGCTATGTATTATGCTAGAGCTATACAGTCGTACAAAGAAATTGCATGTAGATGGTCAGCGTGTCCGTGGGTTCATTTGGATGCTTCTGTATCTCAAGAAACTTTGCATGGTTTAGCAACAGCAGCATTGGAGCAGAACGGCATCTTGTGAGCAATACTCACAAGTCAAGTATCGCTTTCTCTGGTATTGCGCTTCCTAGTAGTACGCAAATTTGGGTTGTAAGTATTAAAACCTCTATTAAATCCGGCACCTTCTGCCATAGCTTCAATTGGTAATCCAGCAGTAATACCTGCAGTAATCCAGCACTGGTTCCACCCCAGGGGTACAGATGTTGGACTATGCTTGTAGGCAATCTCACAACGCACACCATAACCGATGCCAAAAATGATGGCTCCGATTTTTGCTACTAATCCAGCGGTTGTGGTAATACCTGCTATGTTCTTAAAGAACTGCATAGTTAGACTTGTTTACACTAATAGTTCCCTAGTCCCAGCAGGTGAGATATTATTGCTTTTTAACTGTGACGGTACTTATTGAGTATAACGGTATATATCTGCTCTAGTTTTCTCTCCATACTTGTTACTTGATTTTTAATTATTTGTATATCACGTCTATCTTTTGCATCCCTCATTGCTTCTCCAGATACCTCTGCTTGAACTTTTGCTACATCCTTCTCTAGCATCGTTATATGGTTGTTTAGCTCCCTAACATCAAACGGTGTTTTCCCTAGAGCTACTACATACCATGTAGCACCGGATGCGAGGACAGTCGTAAAGCTCGAGGCGAGCAATGCCATTAGCGCTACCGGATGTTTTCGCACATCACGGCAGAATTTAAGATTCATGCACTGCCATCCCCCGCGAGATGGTTTTGTGCTCTTGTTTGTGGGTTGTTTGTTAGATGTTTCTGGGTTCACGTGATCACTCCCAGCCGGAGGTGACTGTCCTGACAATGGCTCGGTTGTCTGGTTGCCCATTCATGGTATGGCGGCTTGCACTTCGGCAATTAGTGTAGTTACACGAGCATCTAACAAGGCGAGGTCTAGGGATTCGCCGATGGAGTAGAAGCTGAGGCGGGCGTTGGTTCGCTGGCTAGGAGATCCGTTTTGGTTGCGGCAGAAAACAAAAAGATTTAGGCTGATGTTAGCGTTACTACTAACTGAAGATGTTGTTGTTGTACCACCGGCCCTGTAGTCATAACTTACTGAGGAAGATCTAGTTGTTCCCATGAATCCAAGCTGGCTTGGCGAGTATGATGTTGAAGGGAAACTCGAAGTATTGATGCCAAAAATTGCATTAACGGCGTCGCTTATGCGTGATGCGCTGGATACCGGCGTCGATGCCTGGGCGGCTATGTACGAGCTAAAGGTTAGGGTGGAAGCTCCTGTTTTGTAGATTGACAAGTGCTTATCATCCTGCGGATCAGCGTTGTTGGCCCTACCGCTATCCAAATACTTCGTACTCCCGTCCCCTAGCAGCCCCGTCTTTCGGTTATAATCACCACTCCCAAAGTTGTGATTAGTTGGCGCAGCACCCACCAACGGCACCAGGGCACCAGCCAGTGTTCTAGCACCACTTAAAATAACCGCTGCTTTGATGGCGTTCCAAATTCCGTCCGTTTTGCAGCCCACCACAAAATTGCTGATGGCCGTCTTGACGCCCTCTTCCAGCGCCTGCCCGTCCGCCACCTCAACGGCGGTGATGTAAGACTGCGCGTCAGGGTCAAATGTAGTAGGTGTAGATGGTCTATTAACTAGAGCAGGAAACCCAATTTGAAATCCCATTAGATTGCTGGATAAACAGTAGCATCAAGCGCATCACGGCATTCTTGTGGTGTTTCAGCATTACGAATCGCTTGTTCCAAGTTAATATCTAGCAAACTAAACTCCCCTAGGGCGTTAATGGCTTCAGCCACATTATCATACACTTCAGCTTTTGGTCTATCAAAGTTACCAATATCCGTGCGAATGGGAATGCGTTGCGCTGTTGTGACTCCTCGTGATTCAGCAAAAGCCACTTGTGCGCAAGATTGATACAGCCCAAGTATAAACTCTGACGTAAAAGGGATTCTACGGCTATTACCGCTAGGAAGGGGGTAAGGCCACCCAGGTTCTACCGCAGTGGAGTATTTTTCAGCCCGAAGAAAGTGCGCTTGTTCTTTCGCACCTTCTAGTGTTTGCGGTTGCACTTGGCGCTCCACAATCCACGTAGCTGGCCCTGGAGCGGGTGCCGAAGGTTGTCCCTGATAATCTTTGTTGGTTGGCCCAGTAATGTCGTCAAACTCGCTCTGGAAACCTGCAGTGACGGGCATCACAAGCTGCTCAAGTACGGGATCAGCAAGCAGAGGGTCCTCGCGGCGATCAATGAGCAAAAATGCTCTGTTATCATTTGCGCCGTTAGTGGCGTTGTAATCAACAGCAATTGCATCCTGGAGAAACTCATACGGGCTGAATTGAGATCCTCTAGGGATAGGTTGGAATGTACTCGCTACTACGTGAATGTACTCAGAGACAGCCATGAGTTTTTTTTGTGGGGAGTCAAGCTATAGTTCCGACTACTAAAGCTGCGGGTAATTTGCGTTATCTAAGATCTCTTTACACTGTTCTGCTGAAGTTGCACGTTGGATTCTGGACCTTAAACGGCCAGTTTCGGCTGCAATTAGAAAGTTAGTGTTGAAATACCCTCTGCTATGCTCAAGAACCTCTGGAATTGTTGGCTCGTAATCTGTAGCCTCCAAAAATGGCACTGGAACTGTCACCTCAGTTACTAACTCCCCTGACCCCGCAACCTCTTTCAGTGTTGCTCCTAAGCTGCTAAGTTGCGCTGCAGTTGCAGCATCAATCGGCACCCGATGGTCACTATCCGGCCACGGCCACCCGTTGGATCTAACCTCAGCTTCTAAGTTGTCGAGTAAATCTAGAGCGGCACTTACGGCACTCTCCAGTGGCTGCGGTTCTACCTTAGCTTGGATTACCCAACTTGTTACTCCTGACGCATCAGTTACTGCCTTGCCTTGATATACTTTTGTGGGCTCACTGGATGTGTCATCTGTGAACTTGGTAAATCCTAATGTTTCTGGGTAGATGTGTTTTTCTGTGATTGTACTTACTATTGGGGGTGCCTCTAGTTGTTGTATCTCCAGATACTTACGGTCACTTGATACCCCATTAGACTCGTTGTAGTGTTCAGCGTAGAATGGGTCAATTGTCTCATAGGGAGATGCCTGTGAGCCCCTAGGTATGGGGGTTAGCGTGCTTGCAACCACGTGTATGTAGCGCGTCATGTTAGCTAAGTGCAAAAGTTAAATCAACAGACACCAACCTGGCATCCACTGACATATTATCCCCAGTGGCAAGTGTGTTTCGTCTCACCCAGAATTGGAGTCGGCTATCAGCCGTTAGCGTGCCTTGTATTGGGATAGCTGCAGTAGCAGCAGTTAGTTGGTCTCTCTCCACTGTCACCACAGCGTCTGTAACCTCTACCCATGTCGGTGCTACATCTCTCGGCTCACCCTCATTTATAGCTGTAATAGCGATACCCCACACCACTGACAGTCCGGCACCACCAGTAGCTGCCTGCCACCTGAACTTAGCTGTGGGGTCTGTGTCATCCCAGTTCTTGGGTCTAGCATCACTAAAGTTGGCTACTTCTATGACAGTACCGTCAAAATTAGCAATCCCAATTTTAACCCCATTTGTAGTAGTAGTTATAGTTGTGATTTCTGGGCCAGTGTCCTGTGGTAGTAAAATGTTAGCGGGAATAGAGTAATTATCATCGTCGTAACCGGTAGCACTAAGTGTAGTGCCACTCATGTTAAGGTTTGCCCCAATAGTTATCTCTTGGAAGTCTCCAGAACCAGAATCCCCACGCCCAAGTAGGACTGACCCTGTGGATGCCGGAGTGAGATTTGCGAGCGGTAAATCACCGCTAACATCAGTTGTTAGATCAATATGGTTTAGTGTGATCTCCTGGGTGGAGATACTTAAATAGTCTAGTGAGCCAGCAAGTGTTACTGGTGTTGAGTTATCAGTGCCAGCGGCATCTACACCAAGTGTCGTGCGGCCTGTTGCTGCATTTGCGTCATCAAGTAAGCTACGCCCAAACGATGTGCAGGCGATTTCTTCATAATCTCCAGCGCCAACTGTAGCCCTACCGAGGAGCACATCAGTCGCAGAGGCATTTTGGAGCTTCGCATAGGTGACCGCATCATTTGCAATAGTAGTAGCGAAAGACCCACTCCCAGAACCAGTTATATCCCCCGTTAGGGTGATGGTTTGGTCCCCGGTGTTGGTCCCGGAAATTGTAGCATCTCCACTGAAAGTTAGAGTTCTGTCAGCGTCTCCTGTTGTGATCGTAAGTGTACGGTCTGCAGTGAGGCCAGATCCAGTAGATATTACAAGATCATGGCTATCGTCAGTATCGAGGATTCTTAGGCCATCGTTTGGGAATGTGAGCCCCGTAGCAAGTGTTGCACCATCCGATACACCCCCACCACCGGATGCCGAAAGAACACCAGTACCCGTATCCAGTGAAAGCCCAGAACCAATTGTTATATCCTGAAGAGGGCCAGTTCCAGCCGAGTATCTACCCAGTACTACGCCAGAACTAGATGTGATTCCACTACCTGCTGCGGGGCCACTGACAGCAAAGTCACTATGATCCGAGTTGAGATCATCAAGCGCCGTCTTTAACTCGGCACCCGTAAACGGTAGGGATGGAATAGTGGCCAATGTCCTCAGCTCAATGCTGAAGTATCGTTCCGCTCGTAGGCATTGGGGATACGCACTAACCGTTCTTCCAGAAGTTCTGGGTGGTTAGCAACTTCAGTGAAAGATTCAATTGGCAGCTCATACTCAGTGGGGATGTACGCTTCTATGCCAGCGTCAAGATCTATGATGTTGCCATACTCGTCCTCTTCGTACTCACGCCCTATTGAGTAAATAACTCCTTGCCAAGTCATTGGATTTGCACGACCTTTGCGTTAATTTTCCGCTGACGAAGTTGGATACACTGTTCAAGAATCTTCTCCTTGCGGGAGTTGTTGGGTAGATCCAGCCCATACGCTAGTGCCCAATCAAGCAGCTCCTCTTTTGTCTTTTTCTCCAACTCAGCAACTGTTGCAATGTTATACTTGTCTTCAGGGAGTTCAACTTCTTCTTCTTCAGCATCCGGCTCTTCAGACCTTACACGCTTAAACTGAGCAATGAGCGCATCACGCAGCTCAACATTGTGCCGACATACTTTTTGTCGTGTCAACCCATTAGGAAATGTTTTCTCGACAGTGATGGGGGTGCGTAGAAAGGTAGCCATAGCTTGACATAAGTTCAACGTATATTACCAAAAAGCATATTTGGAACGTTAGTGTGATCTGCAAACAAGTGCAGTCAATCACAATTCTTTTTAGAACTTAGAACAATGTCAAAAGCTACTGGGCTTACACCCGAATTTGGATTTTCCTTTGATGAGCAGCAAAAAATCACCACTTCTGCTGTTGCTGCCACTAAAACTCTGACCAATGTACGCGCCATTGTTGTGCGTGTGCTTGCAGATATTACTGGTGATGCTACTGTAACCGTGACCCTTGGTGGTGAGGCTGTTGTGTTCGCGGCTGCCGACGCTGATCCCAACGGCACGTTTACTGCTATTGTTCGTGGCTCCTTGTGCAGCGCCAACAACAACGTGATCTACGCTACCAACGCTGGCACTGGCTCTGTGACAGTTCGCGGAGTGTACTGGAACTCCTACGATTTCGACTGATTCTGCGTCATACTTACGTTGGTTCATGGGTTGGGAGTCATCGCTCTCCGTCAAACGGAGGGCGATTTTTTTGTCTTGATGTTTTGGTGGGTGCGGTGCTATGGTGTTGTGGTCATACACCAGCCGAGCCTAAATGACTGAACAAGAAGCTGAGCAAAAAATTAACGAAGTCTGTGAATGGCTTAAAAGTAACTCTTTGCTAGTTGACCCTGACCGGGACTTTTGGGCCGAGGATCCTGCTGTGGATGCAGCGCGTGCATACTGCCACCGTCTTCTCGACGCCGCAAATGCGGATGGCCTTGGTGGGTGCCAGTTGTGCTGCTCGTGACTTCTGTTGCGGTTGTGCTAGTATTGAGAGGTCAACCACCGCACCACCCATGAGAAAATTCGACGTTCAAACAAATAAAGGTTATTTTGAGCTGGTAGCTCATTCCACTATGCAAGCCAGACTCCTTGCTCTTGAGCTTGGAGGGAAAGGTACGGTTGTCTACTTGGTTTCTATCCACCCAGAGTGGTGTGACGATGAATAAAATTTAAGCTGAAGTTCTCGTTCAACCCATGCAAGTCCCCAACCGCTACCATCACTCAGCCAAACCACAAAAACGCAAACTGAAACCACAGGCGATGCGTGACGCTCGACGCCGAAGACAAGCACTCAAGGTGCAGCTTGGGTTTGTTGTACCCAGATACACCAGCTCTTGCTAGACGTAGATCTTTCTTACCGGCCATTACTTTTTCTTACCTTTACCATAAGACTTACCCTTACCCTTGGTTTTCGAGGGTTTTTTCTTGCCAAACATTTTGCTTTGTGCTGAAGAAAGTGGCATTTTCATGGTGGGTACTGGTAGACAGATTAGTCTACCAGCTTATTCATACTTATTAGCCCTTGTGTACCACATATAGCTCATCAAACTTTTTCCTTGAGATTGCGTAAGTATCCTCAAAAAGTTGGTCGTTAGACACGATATAATCACCAGCTTTGAAGCTTGTAAGTCCTTCTTTTGTGGTGATCTGGCCATCTTCTGTTGCCACAATCGCCCACACGTCACCTGTTTTCACGTAGGCACCTGGTTGTCCAGGTATTGGGCTATATGTTGATTCAAAACTACTCTCTTCAATAGTGTATGTTTCGCCATTTTTAAGAACAAGATAATCTCCAGAGGAGGCCATTTGCACATCACCCCATTTATGGTAGAAGAGGTCAGTGGTTAGATTCAGATCGATCTTGATTGCAATAGCAAAGTTGCTAGGGTTAGGTGTGAAGCGGGTGGCTTTTGTGGATTTGTTGATGGGTGACATGTGCTGTGGAACTGAGTGTTCGGTACAATACTAGCACGCTTCAGCAGTAGCGGCTAGGAACCCAGAAAACAGTGGATGAGGGCAATCCAATCGTGACTTAAATTCAGGATGAAACTGTGTTGCTATGAAGAACGGGTGGTTTCTTAGCTCAATCATCTCAACAAGCCTACCATTTGGCGATGTGCCGCTGACTACATATCCAGACCTTTCAAATAGCTGCCGGTACACATTATTAAACTCGTAACGATGCCTGTGGCGTTCCTGGACAAGCAGTTCGCCATACAATGTGTGTGCGCGGGTGCCGTGTTTAATTTGGCACGGATAGTTACCCAGCCGCATAGTTCCACCTCTGCTAGCCACTGTGCGTTGTTCTGCAAGCATGTGTATCACCTTGTGCTTGGCATTTGGGTTGACTTCCTCACTCTCGGCACCCGCTAATCCAGCTACATTCTGCGCCCAATCCACAACTGCGCACTGCATACCTAAGCACAACCCAAGAAACGGAGTGTTCGTCTCTCTGCAGAGTTGAGCAGCTTTAATCTTACCAGCGATGTTGTTTTGTCCAAAGCCACCAGGCACAACAACCCCATCAGTTTGCATAACCACCTGCTTTGTTATGTCTGTAGGGTCTACAAAAGATATGTTCACTTTAAGTTCGGAGTGTAGTGCAGCTATACGCAAAGATTCTACAACCGATAGATAAGAATCTCCCACACCATTGTTGTACTTTCCTGCTATGATGATGTTGACCTCTTTACCTCTGGCTGCATAGTACACTATCTCTTTTGTGTTTGGGATATAGTGCTTTGGTAAGCAGGGTCCCAACTTGATTGCCCGTAAAACCTTACAATCAAACCCCTGGTTTTGTAGTGTGTCTGGTACTAAATAAACATCATGTGTATCCTCACAAACAATAAGATGTTCTACTTGTACTCCGCACAGCCTGGTAATTTTGGTCTTAATTTCTTCTGTAATTTTGTTAGATGCCCGACATACGACAAAGTTTGGTTGAATACCCAAACCACGAAGTTCTTTTACAGAGTGTTGTGTAGGTTTTGTTTTTAGTTCGTCGGATGCCGAGATGTACGGTAGCAATGTTACATGAATGTAACACGAGTTCTCTGGCCCAACCTCAGTGCCCAGATCCCTGATTGCTTCGAGAAATGGTAGCGATTCAATGTCACCAACTGTACCACCTACTTCAGCAATAACGATATCTGCTTTCTTTTTGGCACCCGCCAACCTAATACGATGCTTAATTTCGTCGGTGATGTGTGGGATAACTTGAACTGTTGCGCCATCATAGTCACCAGCTCGTTCCTTGTTGATCACAGCTTGGTAAATGGATCCAGAAGTCACTGTGTTGACTCGTGAAAGTGGTTTACCAATAAATCTCTCATAGTGTCCTAGATCAAGATCAGTTTCTGCGCCATCTTCTGTTACGAATACCTCACCATGTTGGTTTGGGTTCATTGTCCCAGGATCCACATTCAAATATGGATCTAACTTAACAATGGTTACATTGTGGCCACGCTGTGTTAGAAGTCTGCCGAGACTAGCTGCTATAATACCCTTGCCGATACCACTAATTACTCCACCAGTGATAAATATAAACTTTTGATTGATCATGTGAGAGGGTTCGCTGTTGTGATCTTACCATGAAAAAAGCCCCCAGAAGGGGGCAATTTTAGTTATGAACCAGAAGGTTCATGGGTTAACTGTCGCGTCCACATTGGCGAGACGGGTGACAGAACGCTTGTTCTTAACACGGAGACTAACCAGCCACTGCATACGAGTGACCAACTCAGGCTTGCTAGTGCTTTCCCCAAGCTCGCGCACACGAGGAGCAGAGTTCTGGATGCCAGTCAGGTGATCAGAACCGAACGATACGACGTAGATGTCTTGGCTGGAAGGAGTACCATCAAGGATACGAGTGTTGGTGTGGTCTACGTCCAATTCAAGGATGGGAATATCGGCGTAGATGGTTTGTCGGTAACCAAATTCGGAGCGAGTGATCTCGATCTGAGTGTTAGCACGAGTTTGACGTGTTAGAGCCCTACGAGCAGAGCGGCTCATGATCAGGTACCTCCGACCACCCTTGGCGTCAGTTTCATCAAGCGCCTCATCGAGCTTGTCTAAGTCCAGAGCGCCCCCACCGTTGTCTACGTATTGGCTGGAGGTAGCAGGGGTGCGAGCAAGCAATCCATCAAACTGAGCGGGGTCAGTAGTGGCATCACCAAGGATAAAGAGCTTCTCGAAATAAAGACGAGTTGCACGAACTTGGGCACGAAGTTGATAGTTCTTCGCTTCAGGACCCTCAAGAAGTTCAATGGTGTTGTCTACCCTCAGATCCTTACCAAGATCCCTGAGGGATTCAAATTGGATGGAGGTTTCAGCTTGGCCTTCCCCATAAGCGCCGTTTACGTTACGGAATCCAGCAGCAGCATTAGCGATGGATTCTTCACGCAGCCAGGTAGAAGTACGACCAAGGATGTTATCAAACGGCAGAACCTCAGTGAGAGGGCCTGCAGCAAGTTCAGTGATAATTGCCGCGTCACGGCGAGTGGGAGCGTGCTCCCGAGCTTGGGCTAGAGTAAGTGCCATTTCAGATAAAAAGGTTTGAGGTTTTCATCCACTACGGCATCACGCTCGCTGTGGTCGCAATACAACATCGCGTTGTATTTATTCTAACAATATACTACCAAAGGCAGGTATTATTACCAGAGGTTTGGATCACTCCATGCTTCATCTGGGCTCATTTTGCTGTAATCTTCGTCAACATAAGTATTACCATCTGACGGCTGATTAAAGTCACCGTAACCGCTTTTTCGTTCTGCTTTGAAGAAAGCACCAAACACGGGGTGACGCTTGTGGGTCATTGCAATATACTCAACTGGATCAATCCGGGCACCAGTTTGTTTATCAAGTAGTGGCCTACCGTTATCGTCCAACACGATAAGCTTATTGTTCTTGTCTCGGACAAAACGTTTGCGGTTCTGCTCAAGATAGAGCTGGGTGAAGCTCACACCTGAGTCTTCTTCCATTCGACCGCCATTTGCTGCGTATGCGGCCTCAATCAGCCGGTCCGTCTTATACTGCTCAAGTTGACCCTTGTAGTCGTTTACCTCCTTAACATATTTTTGAATCTCTGCTTCTTTTTCTGACTGGAACCGTTGTTCAATTTCTTCCAGTTGTTCCTGTTGAGCACGAACTCGTTCCAGCTCAGACTGCATCTCCCGATACTTCTCTGGATCCAAACCCTCAAGCGCTTTGAATTGCGTTCTGAGCGTGCTCAACTCTCGCTTGAATGTGTCACGTTCCTGGCGAATCGCTTTCATGGTTTGCTTTACTTTATCAGGCTCGCTTACGCTGTTTGGGGCGGGTGCCGAAGATTCTTGTGATTCCTGGTCTTGATTTGTGGTCTGGTTTTGTGACTCAAGCTCAGCCGTCGCGTCTGTAGTCTGAGTTTCGGAGTAAATGGCCATCACGGTCCAAATAATTGCGCACTATTATACCAACAACGTCTACACACACCCGAGTGAACACGGGGCTACTTCAAGTATAACCACCTCATAGCTCTCCATTGTGCCCGCTCGTGTGTTGTTGAAATTCATGATACAGTCAGCCAGCCTACCATCACGCCCCCAAGGAGAATACTCAACCCCATCTTTATCAAAAGCTTTTGGTTGGTAGCTTTCAGTGGTAAATCCACATGTTTTGGCGCAGTTATATAGCCCCGGTGTTCCACCTTTTATACCACCACCTGTAATCTCGTATGAGCCCCCACATGGTACTCGTATCTGGCATGGCCCAAAGCCTACGTATGGCCACAAATAGTAGCTATTGTGGACAACTTTCTGCTTTCCCGGACCACACTTACGCTGTCTGTTCTCGTCCCGACTACATAGGGTTAAGTTTTCAACTTGGTTAATTATCCGCACTACATAAGTAATGGATTGGTCGTCAGCAAGCTCACATTCGCAGTCCTCGTTTAATACATATCCCGCATTTCCTTCTGGTGCCTTGTGACAGCCACATGGGTTGTTGCTGGTCCACACTTCACTGCCGCCTGCTTTTACACACTTCTTCTTTGGGGCGCAATCATCAAAACTCAGACAGGGTTCTTTTGGGTCGCATATGCTCATCGCTTCCACCTATTGAGCGGACACAACTTATCTGAGGGGAAATTAACTTTGGTTTTGGTCTTCATCGGGCACCCGCAGATCCTACAACGGCTGTCCTTAGATAGCACAAATTCGTTGGGTGCCGGAAGTGTGTATCCGAACCCCTCGCGCTCGTTGTACATAGCTAGTGTTTTCTTGTGTGTCTCGTAGTCCTCTTGAGTTAGTACACATGATTTGCATGTAGCAAATCTTTCTTCTGAGATTTCTTGTGGTACCCACCCCTTTTTAATCACACGTCCCGCGTTCTTGGCCAGACCCTTTACTATGTCTGCTCTTGATGTTAGTACGCCATCCTTTCTTACTGGAACTAACTCACTTGGCATCACGAGTGACTCTCTGGGCCACGGGGACACAGGTCCGCTAATTGGTGTTACAATCCCTGTTGCTGGGTCAATGTGTGACACCCGTTGCATTATTTCTCGTTCTAGGGCACCCATGAGGCTTTTGTTTAGAAATGTACTATGTGTTTAATTATATCATATATTCGCACCCTGTGAAGACCAAACACCCTTATCACCGTCTAGTTGTACTGGGAGTGGTGTGCCGTCAGTGAGAGTTACTGGAGCGCCATAGTCTGCGTAGAAGATTAAGCCAGTACCTGCTGGTGCTGAGCTATTGTAGAGAACTAACCACTGAAACTCATCAAAACTACCTCCAGTAGCCACAAAGTTCGCAGGATCTTGTAGAAAGAGTGTCGCTTTGCCGTTGACCTGTGACCAGCTACCGAATGGGCAAGTATTGCCACCGGCTGTGTACCCATTAGTTGCACTAATTTCTACGATGTCTGCAAACTCAACATCTGTGGCTACATCTGGTTGAGTATTTGTTAGTGCAATCTTAAAATCCTGTGTGCTGAATGGTGTGTGGACATCATTACCGATGTCCAGTGTAAAGTTATTAAAAAATACAGGAGGTAGTGCTGCCACAGTTAAACCGATGTCTGCTTAAGTGTTCCTAGTTGAGTACTATGGGGTTGGGTAGGGAGTTAATACACTCTCTTGTGCGTATAGCGAGCCCATGTCTGTTCTTACACCAAGAGTAAAGCGCAGATTTTTTAAGCCAAACACGTTACTGAATAGTTCAGGTGAGCCGTCAAATTGTTGGCCTATTCTGACCAC
>Ga0213866_10001962_pt1 | contig 14906 bp, 11 predicted proteins | sample PICome_11_FD_160079 | JGI IMG/M metagenome (GOLD analysis project Ga0213866, IMG submission 160079) | Coastal seawater microbial communities near Pivers Island, North Carolina, United States - PICO284 | ecosystem: Environmental > Aquatic > Marine > Coastal | place: USA: North Carolina...
TGCTTCCTTTGCAAAATCTAAAAGTTTTTGTAACGGTGACTTATTGAGTTCTTCGGCTGTTTCAGTACCTGGTAAAATTGAGGTAGCCGTGTTAAGCAGACCACTTAACAATCCACCTCCTGCATCGGCAACCTTACCAACCGCTGAACCAACTCCGAAACCAGCCATTGCTCCGGCAACTGCGGTGATTGCCGCTGAAACTGCAAATAAATTACCGGCATCGAGTTCACTTAATCGTGTAATATCATCTACCATTGTAGTTATTGCTCCGGAAACTGCTCCTATGATTGTTTCAATTCCTCCTGCAATGCTTGTAATTACTCCCGAGATAGCATTACCGATTGCAGTTATCGCACCCACAATTACTTCACCCATTGCCGAAACTACATTTACAATAACTTCTCCAATTGATCCAATAACTTCTGCCATTCCAGAAAACACTTCTCGTATAAGTTTTCCAAATGCTTCCATACCAGGTGTTGCTAATTTTAGTGCATATGCAAGTGGAATCAGTGAAGCACCAAGTGAAGCGATTGCAAACGCACCTGCTAAAATTGCGACTGCTCCTACACCACTCATCATAATCGCACCAAGCTTGACGGCCGCAAAACCAAGCACTAATAAAGAACCTGCTATGACAAGCACACTTTCAAGTCCGACATCTTTCATCATGTTTAAAGCAAATGCCAATGGAATTAAAGATAATGAAAGAATTCCAACCGCAACTGCTCCTGCTATCATCGAAGGACCTGATTTACCGAGTAAAAAAGCAGCCCCTACCAAACCACCCAAAACTGCTAAACCAGGCCATGCTTTGTCCCAGTTTACTTTTCCAAATTCTTGAAATGCTTTTGCAGATACATATAAAGCACCTGCCATTATTGCAAGTGCAGCTGCAGCTGCTAATATATTCTGTGGTTTTATTCTGTTTATAAACTTTGCAATGCTTCCAAGAATTCCACCTTTACCTCCGGATGCACCACCACCTTCAAATAATTTAGAAGTAATTTTACCCGCAAGTCCTGATATTAATCCCATTGTTACTTTTAGTCCAAGAAACAATCCACCAATTACAATTAAATTTTGTATTAAACTTTCACCAAAGAAACTTGCAAAAAACCCACCGACTTCCATTACAGCTTCACCAATTCCCATTATAGCAGTACCCACACCAATCATTGTATCTTTTAACTCTTCTCCTTGTGGTGTAAGTTTCCCATTTTCACTTACAAGATCTCCCGTTACATCTTTTATTTTTCCAATTATTGTTTCTATTGCAGGTAAAAGTGCCTTTGCCACAGGAACGAGTGCCATTTTTACATCTGTCCAAGATGCTTGTAACTTTGTAACCAACGCATTCATTGACTCTTGTCGTTGGTTATCTTTTTCCATTTGCACAAGTTCTTTTATAATTTCATCATTACTTTTTTGCTTCGTTTTAAGTGCTTCTGCTTCTAGTTTATTTCTTCTTTCTACTATTTTTCGTGCTTCATCGTTTCCACGAAGTGCAGCGTCTTCAAGCATTTTTCTTTGAGCAGCTGTTTTTTCCATATTTTGAATTGTACTTAATTCAACTCCAAGTAAATTCACCAGTTTTTCTTTTTGGAAATAATTCATACTCTCCGTACCACCCAAAGATTGAACTATTCGTAATTGTTCTTCTGCAAGTTCTTTTGTTTTTCCTTGAAATGCAAGAGAACGTGCTTGGTTCATATTTATATGCTGACCAAACATAACACTTGCTTCCATTTCGGATGTAACACTTGATTCAAAATCAAGCATAGAAGCAGCGGAACTAGCAATAGATTCCATAGATGTTCCAAGTTTACGTGCTTCTAATACTCCTTTTGCTAATGCTTTTGCCGAACCACCTATAAACTTCATTACATCTTCACCAGCATTTGCTATATCGTCCATCACGGTTGAAAATGCAACTCCATGTGCATCTGCCATTTTTTGAGTGTTTAACAAAGTATTCTGTATCTCGTTTTGACTTGTCATTCCGAGTTTCATCAAATTACTCATTGCACCTGCAATAGATTCTTGTGCGACACCAGTTGCAAGCGATAACAACGAAATAAAGCCAACCGTTTGCTCTGTTATATAGTTCATTGATGAAAACTCAGAAGTTAACGCAGTTGTAGTTTTTAATACATCTTCTGCATTTAAACCTAGACCTCTGAATTGATTTTCCATGCTTACAGACATATCTGTTAACCTAGAAGCACTGTCTGCCGTAGCACCGATTTGAAATCTAAAATCACGTGCAACTCCTTCTAAACGAGTCATTTCATTAAATGCTCCTTTCAGCAAAAAAACAAAACCAGTTATTGCAGCTCCTACCAAAACTAACGGATTCAATAATGTACCTATTATTTTTTTACCGATTCCAGCAATCGTTCCACCGAGCATTTTAAAGTTTTTTGCAAGTGCTTGTGGAAAACTCATTCCTTTTACTATATTTCCATTCTCATCCTCAACATCTCTCATGTCGTTCATCATGGTGTCTGTAAAAGATTGCCACATCTGTTTACTTTCAGAAACTGCTTCTTTTACCGGACCACTCATCATTCCTTTTAAAAGTCCGCCTATAACAGGAACTCGTTCTGCAAAATTTAGCATCCCATCACCCATTGCATCAAATGAATTCATCAATTGATCATTTAATGGACCAAACTTTTTAACATAATTATCTAAACCAGTTCCAAGTTCATTAATTTTGCCTTGTTGCTGATTTAAAATGTCTACTTGCGTTTTTGACATATCTATTTCATCACGATACATTTTACGTCTAAGTTGAATCAACTCGTTCATATCAGATGATGAAGCAGATTGTTGTTTCAAAGTTTCTAAGTATCCATCACTTATACCTTGCAAAGCAGTTTGTTGTGATTTAATGGCATCTAAATTTGTTTCTTGCTTAATTAATGTAATATTAGATTGATTGATTTTTTCAGTTAACTCTTCGTACTTTTCCGATCCGGACGGAACTGTTGCTCTTAGGTTTTCTAACTGCACTATTTTTTGTTGTTGCTCTGCAACTGCACTAAGTGTATCAGATTCAAGTTGTTTACTTGAACTTATACGAGACTGAATTTCGTCCTGCATTTTTACTACTTCGGAATTCAACTCTGTGGCATCTGTAATACCATTTAATTTTACATTGTAATCAGTAAGAGTGTCAGAGATAGTCTCATAACCTAATTTAATCGCAGACAATTTACCAGACATCTTAGCAAGTTTGTCTTCACCTGTTATTTCTATATTAGCTGCTGAGTTTGCATCTAAAAAATTTTCACGAACTTGTTTAGTCAGATCAGTAACTTCAGACATAGGTCCAGATGCAAGTTCACTCATCGCACCTTGGATATTTTTTGTTATGTCTATTAGATCTTCCACCTTTTAAACCTTTAAAATATCAAATTCTTGGAAGTTTATCTAAATCAGTTACACCATATATATCTTTCAGTTTTTTACGAAATTCGTTTGTACCCTTTACGTAATCTTCAAGAGCATCTTTAAATTTTGGATCTTTGGCAGCCAATTGCATTAGTTTTTTAGATTTTTTTCCAAAAATCCATTTTACAATACCCCCAATAAACTCGTTTAACTGCTCTTCTGTTAGAGTTTTTTTGTTTTTTAAATTATTGTTTTCCATTTATATTTCCTTTGCATACATATATCCACATATAAATATATGCTCAAAGGATTTATATGAATTAAAACTATCTAAAAGAAGATTTTGGTCTAGGTGGATTTGACCTAGACGATGCTTTTGCTTTATTTTGTTGAGTCTTGATTTGTTCTGACTCTTTAGTTTTTACTTCAAGCAATTTTTTAGCATAAAACCTACGCAAATAAATCGGAAGATTATATGCAATTTGCTGATTAAACGCACCTTCACTATAATAGCAGAGATTAAAAATCTCTTCATGTAATTGGATTTTATACTCCTGCGGAAGGGTAAAAAAAGTCGACCCCTAATGGGATCGTCATCCTTTCTTCATATCCTGTGTCTTCCGACTCGAAGTTAAAAGTCATATCTAAATCAGGAGTAGTTTCTTTTACGTGTTCACGGAATGCTAAACTATCACGGGCAAGTAAACTTTTATCAACAAAACTTTTAATGTTTGCTCTGTCGTCATCTCCATCAATTGCCTTGATGATATATTTTAGTCGTGTTGTTACTTCAGAAGTTTCATTTTTGTTTTTTGTAAACTTCTTAAGACCTTTCAACTCTGCATCAATTGCTTGTTCATCTGCATGAGTGAGAAGTTTCCAATGAATTACCTTTCCACTATGTGGCAATGTAAACTCAAAAATATTATCTCCACGTGTAAATGAGTCAAAATCAAATTCCTTTGCATTTAACTTGGTCAGATCGATTGTATCTTCAACATCGTCACCTGTAGATGGATCTTTGAATTTTATTTTATAGTCTTTTCCGTATGCAAGAACTCTTGCTGAAATAAATATTGCATTTTTATCACCAACTAAAATATCATCAAGTTTCACACCAGGAGTAACAATAAGTTGCTCAAGGAGTTTATCCAAAACAACTCCCTTTTTAATTAGGTTTTGACTTGTTAAGATATCTTCTTCCTTTGCAGTCATGTATTTAATATCAACTTTACCGGATGCGAGTGGATTGTCGGGAGAATAAAACCACCCTTTACTTGGAAGTTCAACAACTTCACTTGGATACTCAATCTTTTGCACAGCATCAGTTGGTTGTGTAAAATTACGACTACTTTGTGTATTAGTAGTAGTTGCCGATTTTGTAGTTTCTTTTGAACTATCGGAAGACATAGCCTGTCTTACTTCATCTGGTATGTTAATTTGTTCTTCGTTTTCCATAAAATATAACCTTTTTAAAATATTAGTTTAATATAAACCAATATATATACATATACAAGAATAAAAAAAATTGATTAAAAATCAACTTTATTTTTTTAAATATCTGCTAGTATAAACTTAAGTATTTTCTTGTGGTCGTTGTACCCAAAAAAATCTTTGTCTTTTTTACCTTTCCAAGTTTTATTTGCAGTTACTCCAAGTTTCATATCATTAAAAACTATCTTTTTACCACTTCCAGTTTGAAACATCATACGACCAGAATTATCATCTATATCATAATTTCTAGATAATTTTCCTCCTTTAACTTGCTTTAAAAGAAATTTAGCAAGACTTGCATATGCAGAACTCAAACCCTCTAGTTGTAGTTCAGTCTGTTTATCTGCTATAAGTTCTTCGTATAGTTCTAATACTTGGTTTTTTAAGTTTTCTGATTTCATTCTTTAAATAAATATATACATAACAAAAAAAAAACTCCCTTACGGGAGTTTTTAAATTTAATACAACCAAATAATGAATTAGTATTGAAGAATTGCGTAGTCGTATGCAACCGTTAAGTTTACATTCAACGGATCACCTGTTGACCAATCTAATGTTCCGAAGTCAACTGCGGTACAGAATGCACCTTTGATTGTCCACTCTTCAACTTTGTCACCGACAGGTCCTAAAAGATTGATTGTTAAATCTTTCTTATAGAAGTCAGCATAACCATTTCGTCCTGTAACTGATTCGTGGGAGAGACGAATCCATTCCATTGCAGCCTGAGATGCACTTGGTACTACTGGATCGTAAAGTGTCATTGTGATGTCTTGCCATTCAGCTTTACCACCACGGAGTTTTCTTTTGATATTAATATGATCGATAGTCACCGGATCAATATTAAGATTTGGACGGGTAACTCCTTTGATAAGATATGCAGGAAGTCCATCCATATACATGATAAATCTATTTGCGGTCTTTGGTTCAAAGGCCGTGAAAAACATTTCATTTGTTTCAATTACGTCTGCCATTATTATTTCTCCATTGAAGGTTGTATTTAAGATAAATATTTGTTAGTTTTTTCAAAAGTGCTTTTTTTCATTAAAAGTCATAGATAAATATTAAAAAATTCCAAAATATATTTATTTATTTTTTGATAATTTCTTTCCTACTAGTTTTGCCGTTCCGTATAATACCGCAGTAACAAATTGTATATGCTGTGGACCAGGCCATGGAAATGATAAACCAAGCATACCCGTTGCGAACAATGTCAATAATGCCATACCTTCCGGACCAGCAAATAACTTAGATAAAGTGAATCCTCCACCAAGTGCCATTATCATATCAGTCATATCGAAATCATAATCAGCGTTACCTGTAAATGTCATATTCAACCATATGTAAATTAGTATACCAGCAACTGCTATGCCTGCGATTCTTTTGGTTTTTGGGTGCTTTGCAAGAAATGCATCTAAATCTTTTAATTTTTCCTCAGTCCACTTACCAACTTTCGTTTTTGCCACATATTCACCAATTGCTTTTATTACCTGCTTATATGCTTTAAAACCTTTTTTAACCAAACCAAATAAATAAGTCATGCTAAATTTTATTTTAGCAAAAAACTTAAAAACGAGTTTGTCCATAAAAAGTTTTATTAAGTCTTTTAGTTTTACTTTTACAATATCTTTTAGTTCAACTAAAAATGACCAAATCTTCTTTAATCTAGATGGTATTACTATTTCATTTATTTGAAATTCCCCACAATTTAGTTTATGTTCTTTTACAAACGAACAAAATTCTTTGTATTGTAGTTCATGTAATATATCTGTTAGATCAGTAGTCATTTAAAATAAATATATATGGGCACAAAAAAACCCCTCCGAAGAGGGGTTTATTTTTTTAAGTTTTGTTTTACATCAACCGAATGATGCTCCGGTTGCTTGTACATTGAAGTCAAGAATGATATACTCAACTGCACGTGCAGGTTGAAGGAAGATTTGTCCATAAAGGATATTTCTATCAATCAAGTCTGGTGTGTTGTTTGATTCATCCATAACCACGTTAAACGCATACAAACCTTGTCTTTGTTGTACTGCTTCCAAATAAGGATTTACAATACCTAAGAAACGATTACGTGTAGCGGCAACATTTTGTTCAAATAACAAGTATCTTGATGTACTTGCGATAAACTTCTTCAATGAGATAAGCAAACGACGTACATTGATCCTATCCAAAGCAGATGATCTACGTTGTAAGGTTTTTTGACCGAAAGCAACAATTCCTTGTCCAGGAAATGCAGCGATTGGGTTGACTTTACCTTCATATAAGGTATCACGTTCAGCAAATGTCAATCTATCCATGACCGAAATTGCTTGCTCAAGACCACCACGATTCAAACCAGCGGGTGCAAACCATTCAGCAGCTGCTTTATCATTAGAAGCATATACTGCGGGCATCAATGCACTGGGTGGGTAAACTTGCAATGCGTTTGTTGCTGGATCAATAATCTTAACCCAAGGATAATAAGTTGCAGCGTAATTTGAATCAATCGTTGATGCTTGTGTTACTGCTTCGTCTACCAATCCAGGTTGACCATTTGCTTGAACACAATCTAGAATGTAAAAACAATCTTCACGTGTCTCACAAAGATCAACACCCATGTTTACAACACTTCTATGTAGATCTAAACTAAGTCCAGGTGTTACAAGCAAGTTAATATCAAACTCGTCTTGATTACTAAGTGCTTTAAATGCTCTTTCGTATGCTTGTGTTCCAGCAGACATTCTTCCAGAACAATCCATACCTTGAACATTTCTTGCTGATATATCTTCACCTAACAATACTGGTAATACAGGAGAATCTCCATCTTCACCACCTTGAAAACCTACGATAAAACGTCTGTGCTTACGTGCTTGTGTTTCGGCATTTCTACTTGTTGGATTTGCTGAAATAATTTCAAACTCTTCAACATTAACTTCATCATCAACTTGATAAAAGATTTTACCAGGTTCGTCCATGTAGAATCCTTCACCCGCGGTTCCAGCACCATCGGGAATTGGGGAGCACAATTCTGTGAAATCTTTACTCCAATAAGGAAGACTTTCATTTGCAGGTAATGTATAATTAGTTTGATTTGTTGGTGACCATCCAGATGGTTGAAGTAATCCGTCAGGACTATCATCATTGAATACAGCACCACAGAAGTATCTTCCGTTAATTCTGCTATATTGTGAAGCATATGAATAACGAGGTGTTGGAAGATTAACTTTGTCGTTTCCTTCTGTCATACCAACGGTAGAAGCATAAGGATGGTGACCATAAGGCATACATTGTGTTGGTGCAGTACTATCTTTTGGCATTTCAATGCGAATCCAATTACTTCCGTTTACATAATCACCCTTTTCATGTACTTTTCCTTTTAAGTCAATAAAAGTGAATCTATCACCAATAACTCTTGGTAAATAACGAGGTGACATTGGATCTAGGGTTACATCACGAAAATCTTCAATTACATCTTGAGTTTTGTCGTTGTCGTTAAATCCACGAACTATTACACTAAATGTTCCATATTCTGTTCCATCTAATGTACCCGGTGTTTTGATGTTATAAAAACCAACTTTAATTTCACGATTTGCTGATTGACCATAACTGCGTGTATGAATTCTGAACAACTCATAACGAGCATTACTAATTTCTTGAGACACAATCCACGGAGTTGAAGCAGGACGACAAGCATGAGTTCCTTTTGCATTTCCGTCATATGCTTCGTATCTGTAATCCGTGTCAATAGCATTTTCGTATCCGTCTCCGTCTGCATCTTCGTTTTGCGATGTGAAATCAAGGAATCCCGATGAAGTCTCAATTTCTACATTATATTCAGCACCATGTTGTACAATCAACTCATTTACTAAATTTTGAGAACTTTCAAAGTATGAAGTAAAATATGCAGGTTTAACATTCTTTTGAGGTGCTCTTCCAAATATGTTGTGTAAACTATTAGGAGAAGCAGGATCAATAGTGAAATTATATTCACCCAAAATTTCAGGTTTACCATTGTTATTTCCGGATGCAACTTCTTGAGTATTGTATTCTTGTCTAAGAACTAATGTACCTGTTCTTTCGTCTACTTCTTCGGAAATAAGTTCCGAATTCAAGTTAGGAGTTCCGTCCGCATTTGTTTCAGCATAAACTGCTGGTGTAAATTTCAAAGGAAGTGGTTGATCAATTTCAAGTCCGTCTCTGTCTTTCAACTTTGATCCAGCAAATCCGATACTTGTTTCGGATGGTGATGCAAGGTCTTTCTTTAAAATAAGTTCACCAGGAATCCACTGCTCTCTTCCGTCTTCGTTTAAAATTGGTTCACCTGTAACAGTGTCAGTTAATACTACGAGTTGCCTTTCTTGCAATGTGTTAGCAAGAACACCGATAACTACACTCTCAGGTACATCACCCTCAGCGACTGTATCAGATGTAATACTACCAGAAACATAATTTGCTCTAACAAGAAGTGCGTTTTCACACATCCATCCTTCTAAAGCACCTGTTCTAACAATAGTAACAACTCCTTGGTTAAGTAAATATTCACGAGCGGTAAATGGTTGGTAATAAATACCTTGTGGTGTACCAAATAATGCTTCGAGTTGGTTTATGTCTCTTACAATAGTAGGGGAATATGCTGGACCTTTGGTGAATGGACCGACAACGGCTCCACCAATGTCACCTATTCCCTGTATAAGAAAAGACGAATCGATTTCGTTTGTAAAAACTGCTGGACTAACTGTGCGCTCTGCCATCTTATTTTGTCTCCTTAATTGGGTGGTTAATGATTAGGTTTGATAAGTTTTAAGATAAATATGTTCTAAAAATTCCAAAAATTAATATTTATCTAAAATACTAACTTTTAATATAAATACCCGATTTTATATCCAATACACCGTCACCGTATTTAGTTTTTAATCTATCGGCAAAAATGTCTTCTCTTTTTTTAAGTTCGTAGTAAGATTTTTTGCAGTTTCTTTCAAACTTTCTAAGTTCAGATAGTTGTTTTTTCAAATCTATTTTCTTTATATTATTATTACCAATTTGCAATAGCAAGTTTTGAAACTCTACATTCAACCCGGTAATTTCAGATTGTTCATCTTCAGTAATCTGTATTTGAGATTTTTCGTTATTATTATCCATACTATTATGGTAACATATTACATAACATTATCAACTAAAAAAATAAAAAACAAATTAAATAAATTTAATAAAAATCATTTCGTTTCCTGTCTTTAGTTCAATGGAAACTGATGTATTTTCATTTATTTGTAATTCTTCTATTTTATTTTCTTTTAGTTTAATTTCACTAACACCATAATCCCAAATAACAATTGATTGTTGTGCATCTATTTTAATTAAAAATTTTCTATTTAAAATGTTAATTTGGTATTCTTCTGTATCATTCCACATACGAATTTGATACTCAGTGTAATCTTTGTTCAGAAATAATTTAGGATGCTTTCTATTTAATATAAGATTTTTGGTTTTCGTAATTTGTTTAATTTTGGTATCCAGTTCTTGTTCTTTTTTAGTTGATAACCCCACATCATTACTCGTTGCTTCTAATCCCCACTCTACTTTTCTTGTAGTTAAATTTCTTTGAACGGTTGTTTTATTATCAAATACAGGCGGTAACAAATAAGCATTAACGGTTAATGTAAATGTAGATGAAACACTTCTATCATCATCACTTGGTACTTCTACATTATTTGAAAATGAATCGATATTTGCTCTGAATTTAAGTTTTGTTGGATCACCCCAATAATCTCCTTCTGCAAAATTTATAGTCTCGATTAAATTATTCATTTGTTGAACATACTCAGTCGACATATTAAAATCATAAGTAAGAACAACATGATCAGGAAATGTTACATTGTGTACTTCAAGTAAAGGATTTGCATCATTCAGTAAACTAAATCTATCGTATGAATTTTTGTTACTATATTTTTTTAGAAAAGGAACGGATAGATATTTGTTAAATGTAACAAAAGAATCATCTTTGCTTACACCAGTTCGTGTAAATATAATTATTGGTCTTTGTAATTGCCCTTTATCGTCTCGGTAAACTCCATCCGATTGAATAGCACTCCATCGTTCAGGAGATGCGTGTTTCACAGGAACACTTACAATCTCGTTGTTTGCATCTACCACAGTTGGATTTATTACCTTTGTAAAATATTCATAAATAATATTATCAATGTCTAGTAGTGTAATTGAATAATTTCCAAATGATTTTACATCGTCACCCATTTTCATTTTGTATGCACGATTATCCGAATACAAAGCATGATTGGATTTTTTAAGATTAGACATATTCGGATCATTGTCTACAGTAGGTGCAGACTTTGATAAATCTACCGTAAATTCCTCTTCTGTTTTTAAGTTTCTGAGAGTAATAAACGGATTTTTTACATTATCATAGTTCATGTTATGTTCTTGGTACAATATTTAATTTGCTTTTGCGACTTAAGTGTGCATTGCACAATAAACTATAATTTTTTTCAGGTTGACCACCTAGAAATTGATTTTCTACTATATTTGCTATTTCAAAATATGTATTTTCCCAAAATACTATATCACCGATTTCAGGATATATCTTTTTAATTTCACATAACTTTTGATGAAATCTAAAAACAGTTCCTTTTTTAACATCTGGCCCGAATCCTTCGTAATTTGTTGTTTGTGGATCAGACTCTACTAAACAACTAGTTTCTACACCAGGATAATAAATTTTATCCATACTTTCACCATAAATGGTTGATTGTGTTTTGTTAGGATTTATTTTGTATATTACAACAAGTTGTTCTATTATATCTCCCAACAGTTCACCATTTAAACTGTTCATAAAACGAACATCTCTTCTAGTAAAATATCTACCACGTGATCTATCCATTTTATCCTATGTATAAAAAATTTGGAACTTTTCTTAAATTTTCTTGAAGATTATCAGAAACTTGATTTAGTTGTTCACTGGTAGTGCTTCTACTCGTTACTTCTAAATCTTCTCTCAATTCAGTAATTAATTGTTCTTTTTCTTGCTGTGCTTCTGATCTAAGTGCATCTCCATCCAACGATGTTTCTCCACCAGGAATAGGTATACTTTGATATTTTGCTCGGATTGCTCCTAATAGTTCTTTACATAATGATAAATAATATTTCATAATCCATCGTTTACCTACATCATTTATTGTAGCAAAGCTATGAAACTGATAAGGTGCATTACTGACATCAGTCACACTATCACTTGATGAATCGTAAGGTCTTTTTGGATAAACATTTCCTTCTGTTTCGGATGTTCCATCATCTAAACCTTTACTTGTTTCATTTATCACGACTTGCTGAGTAGTTTCTTCGGTTACATTCGTTTGTGTTTTCGGCATAGTGTTGAATTCATCTGCATCAACATATCCTTGAACCGCTGCAATATCTCTTTCTCGTTTGTACACATAATCAAACCAAAGTGTAAAATCTTTTTTTGGGACAGGTAAAATTGTTAGTTTGTTATTAATAACTTCAAACCCATATGCACTTCTTCTTACTTGTTCATTAAATTCAATTGCCTGCAAACGCATTAAATCTTCATTTACCGGTCTTAATAAGAATTGTGTCCCTAGAGGTGACATTCCATTCCAATTAAATTCACTTAACAAATTCGAATGACTCATACCAGAATTAGACATAGGATCATATATTTTATTTAAAGCAGGTGGTGGGTTGTGCCAGATTCGCTTTACTTCAATTCTTTCCAACTTCTTTTCACCAGTTTTTGGGCAAATATAATATTGGTTAAATAGACCCTGTAAATCATATGTCTGTACACCTGCCTTAACGGGTAAACTTGCTTTTCTCCAGTCAACATTTCCTCCAACTCCAACTTCGGCACCGTATGCTTCAGATAGTTTTAAATAAAATGGTAAAGGTTGGGTTTGCATTACAGATGTGGTCAAATTTACACTTGTTGATGTACCTCTTAAACTATATAAATTTTGCTTAATCGAAAATTGATTTACTTGGGCACTATATTCTGTTATTGCTTCTTCGAGACACGCATAAAACTGAGTGTCTATCATTTCCACATCCACTACAGGATATCCTAATCTTTTTGCAGCCCAATCAGCTGCTCTTGGAGCAAAGCCAGTAAAACTTGCATCGTTATCAAAAAACCCAAAAGGTGTTTTACCTATCGGAGAACTTAATGATCCATCCCATCTTACTCTTTCTAGTTCGTATTCTTTATTTTCACTCTCAGGATTTTTATTCTCTTCGTCCATGTCTATAAATATAAGTTAGTTTACTTAATCGTTATAAAATAAAAGAGGGGTTCAAAAGAACCCCTCTTAAATTTTGTGTTATCCTTTGCAGAATTAAAGATCTGCTGTACCGGAAACAGAGATTTTTCCGTAGAATTCAGGACGAACCATCTTCTTAGCATAACGAGTCATTACTCCACGACGTGGTGTGAAGTTAACTGGATCGTATACCAAAGGAGTTTGGATCAACGGAATGTACGGAGCATAAACTGCACCAGTTTCAAGGAAGTTTGTTCCACGGAATCCGATAAGAACGTCACCACTTGTCATGTATGGGTTCTTGTAGACTTGGAAACGATTGTTCAATGCACCAACCTTGGTAACACCCATTGCGAACTGAGACTGATTTCCGTCTGTGTCAGCTGCGTATCCTGGGATACTTTCAAGAACAGTAGCAACTTGTGGAGAACAAACCAAGAAGTTTGCACCACCACGAAGAGTCAATTGATGAATTGTGTTACTCACCTTTTGAATCTTTGTGCCGAGTTTCTGGAACAATGTTCCTTGAGTCTCACCACCTTCGAGGTCTGCGTTCGCAGCGAAGTCACCTCCGTCTGTATGTGCATTAACAATAAGCATATCAAGAATTTCCAAATCAATTTCCATTGAAACGTACTCGGAAAGAAGAGAAGTCAATTCTGCTTCTGCGTCAATGCTATGGTATGCGTTTAAGTCTTGTGCCAACTCAGGTGTCCAAACTGCTTTCAACTTACGTGTCTTTGCAACGATTGGTTCACTTTTGAGTTCCAAGTTAACTTCAGGAATACCAATATCAGCAGATAAACCAGAAACGTTGTCATTTCCATTATCTGAGTCAAGGGCAGTTCCTTTATCTTCAAAGTCACCACGTGCTTCTGCGGTTGTTTGAACATGATATGCAAGGTCAGCTGCACCGTCAACTGCGGTTGTAAGTGCGTCAGAACCTGATACACCTGTTACAACTGCTGGATCACCGTTTGCGTCAACTGCGTCAATGCTGAATGCACGTGCACCTTCTGCGTCTGCACCTGTTGGAAGTGCGAACTTACCACCGGCAACTGTTACTGAAACAGACTTGTCGTTGATTGAGTAACCATGACGACCTGCTCCGTAAAGACCACCTTCTGCTTTGTCGGTTGAACCGAGTTTTGCGTCTGATGTTCCACCGAAAAGACTTCCGTCTTTTCCTTGAAGTGATTGATTTGTTCCATACTTAAAGTCTAAGTAAAAGATCAATCCGGATGGAAGATTCATTGGTTGCACGGAAACGAATTCCTTTGATGCGATTTCTGCGAACACACGGCGAACGAGAGGAAGTGCTACTCCACTCCATTCTTCGTTACCTCCACCTGTACCGGTGCGTGATGCTTCGTCGATCAACTGCTTTGCTTGGTTTTCTAAAAGAATGGACATACCACTCTTTTCGGTATCAGTTGAGATACCTTCTAAAAGTCCAGTTTTTTCCCACTTGGAGACAAGACCACGAGTTTCCTGCATGAGTCTGGCCTGAGGATTCTGACTTTCACTTAACAATTTACTAATTTCGCTCATTGTATATTTTTCCTATTTTAATTTGTGATTAATTGATCAAACAATTCCTGCAAGTTTCTTAAAACGATTTGCGAGTTGATCGCCTTCCGTTAAAATCTGCTTAGATGGTTTTGTTGATTTGATTGCTTTAGATGCCATTCCTTCTGTCAATGATTTCTTTGTAGTCTTTGGTGCTTTTGGTCCTTTTGGGAT
>Ga0213866_10001965_pt1 | contig 14899 bp, 9 predicted proteins | sample PICome_11_FD_160079 | JGI IMG/M metagenome (GOLD analysis project Ga0213866, IMG submission 160079) | Coastal seawater microbial communities near Pivers Island, North Carolina, United States - PICO284 | ecosystem: Environmental > Aquatic > Marine > Coastal | place: USA: North Carolina...
ATGATCGGGTAGACCAGCGTGGCGAGCAGCATCAGCGCTAGCATCGCAAGCGTTGCGAGATACTTGCCGATGACCAAGCGCCACATCGCGACGGGCATGGTGTAGAGCGTTTGCAGCGTGCCGCGGTGCGCTTCTTCAGCCCAACTGCGCATCGTGAGCGCGGGCAGGATCACCGCAGCAACCCAAGGAAAAGCTGCGAAGAAGCTGGTCATGGAAAGCTCGCGCGCGACGAACCAATCCGAACCAGCGCCCAGCGAGCGCGGCATCACATAGAGCCCGAGCAACGAGGTGGCGACGACAAACGCCGTCAGCAGCACATAGCCCATGGACGAGGTAAGCCACGCACGCAGCTCACGCAAGAAGATTGGAATCATCTGGCCTCCTTCACACACGCCAACGCGTCTCACACGACAATAGCTTATCGCGCGGGAAGTGCGGACCCCAGATACCGGAGCGCCAACTGAGTTGAGGGGTGAGGAGGAAACCTCAGGCAGCCGAGGGAGTTTATCGGATGCGCTTGGAGATGAAAAGCGCGGACCGGACGCGAGACTAGCGCACTCGCCGAAGCGAGGGCATTCAGAGCTCAACGCAAAGGCCAGAGAAGTTCGCGACTTGGTTTCGTCGGCGTGCGCTGACATTCCGAACGCCGTAGGCGGAGGAGTCACTTCTACATTCAGTCGCGCTTCCCACGATTGCACTCAGAATGCTTCGCGATTCGCGATACGTGTGCAAAGAAAAGGGCAGCCTTGCTCGCAAGGGTGATCCCTCCGCCTAGGGCGTTCGGGATGACGGTGATGAGCACAACGCCTATCGAGAATAGCTCAACAAAAAGGGCGTCGCAGCAATGCCGCGACGCCCTTCGTGATTTGACGAGTGCTAGAGCGTCAGCATGCGCGTGGCGCGCGCTTGCAGCTCCCTGAAGCGTTGGTCTTCGCGCAGCGCAGAAAGATTATGGTCGGTCTTGAAGCGACCCCAATCCGAGAAGCCGCTTTCTACCGAGTTCGCGAGATGCTCGAAAGCTGTATCGAGATCAGCCGCCTTGCGATCCGCTGAAGTCTGCGACTTGGCGCGCATCGCATAGTAGCTGCCCATCTGATAGAGGTTGAGCGCGACATCGGCGGAAAGCTCGTTGCCGTGCTTCACGTCCTCCATTGCCTCTTCCCAGTTCATCAGGCTTGCCAGCACCGATGCTCGCGACCAGTATCCCGAGGGCTCGCTCGGATCAAGCTCGATCGCCTTATCCGCATCGGCCTTCGCGCTGAACTGGTCCTTCTTCGCCATGTAGCAAAGCCCGCGAGCGGCGTGCGACTGCGCAGAGATGAAGCCTGGCTCGATCGCGCGATCGAATTCCTTGATCGCCAAATCGATCTCTTCCTTTAAGAAGTAGGCCAGACCGCGTTCGTAGTTTGCGTAGACGAAGCTCGGCTCCATTTCCAAGGTCTTGTCGAAGTCCGCGATCGCCGCATCCGGCTCGCCGTGTTTGCGGTGAGCGATGCCGCGCTTGTAGTAGCGCACGTAAAGGTTCGGCTCAAGCTCGATTGACTTGGTGAAGTCGTTGACGGCCTTTTCCAAGCGACCAGTCTCAACATAGGCCAAGCCACGGTTGTAGTAGGCAACGGCGTACTCAGGGTCAAGCTCGATCGCTTTCGTGTAATCCTCTACCGAAAGGTCAGGCTTACCCAAGCTGAAGCGCGAGAGGCCACGGTTGTTGTAAGCCTCGGCGTAATCGGGGTCGAGCGCGATTGCGTGGTTGTAGTCCTTGATCGCCGTCTCGTACTCTTCCTTGTCGTGGTAGGCGAGACCGCGATGGTTCCACGCCACTTCCTCGTCGGGGTCGAGTTCAATCGCGTGGTTGAAGTCAGCGATCGCTTCATCCAGCTTGTACTGCGCGCGGAAGCAACGGCCACGACCAACCCACGCCATCGGGTACTCGGGCTCAAGCTTGATTGCCGTTTCGAAGTCGCCAAAGGCTGGATCGAAGTTGCGGAAATCAACGTAAGCCAGACCGCGATTGCAGTGAGCCTTCGCCACGCCCGGGCGACGATCAATGAAGGTGGTGAAGTCGTCTACCGCCTCGCGATGCTTGCGAATGCGACGACGCACCACGCCACGAGCGAAGTATGCGCCCAAGTTGCGCGGATCGAGATCCAGCGCCTGCGAGTAGTCAGACTCTGCATCGCGGAACTTGTTCAGCGCGTGCAAGCAGGTTCCACGGTTGTACCAGCCAGCCGGATTATGCGGCTGCAGCTTGGTCACCATCGTGAAGTCTTCAATCGCCCGATCCATTTCGCGTTCAGACTTGTAGAGCAAGCCGCGCGCGAAATAGGAGTTGGGGTAGTCTGGCTCGACATCGATTGACTGCTGGTAATCCTCAAGCGCGCCAACAACGTCGCCCATGTCGGCCTTCGCGATACCGCGATAGGTCCACGTCGAGGCGATGTTCGGCACCATCTCAATTGCTTCGGTGTAATCCGAAATTGCAGCGTTGTGGCGTCCGCCCTTGTAGTGGGCCATGCCACGGTTCTTGTAGGCTTCCGGGAACTTGGGCTTGAGGAAAATCGCGCGATCGTAGTCCTTGACGGAGGACTCAACGTCGCCGCGATCAAAGTGCAGCAAGCCGCGCGCGTTGTAGGCCTCGGCCAGATTCGTATCGAGCTCGATCGCTTGGTTGTAGTCAAGCATCGCCATCTCGTTGTCGCCCTCAGCATAGCGCACGAGGCCGCGGTTTGAGTAGGCGGATGCGAGCTGCGGGTCAATCTCGATTGCGACGTTGAAGTCGGCTAGCGCCTTCTCCAGCTCGCCGCGCTCGTAATAGATCTCGCCACGGTTGTTGTAGGCTTCGGCTTCGTTGGGGTTGAGCTCGATGGCGCGATTGAAATCGTCAATCGCCTTCTCGTGCTCGCGCATCTTCGCCCACACGTTGCCTCTGTTGTAGAAGGCAACGGAGTAGCCGGGGTAGTACTCGATCGCCTTGGTGAAGTTCTCAAGCGCGCTCTCGTAGTCACCGGCTTGGTGATCCGAGAAGCCGCGATTGAAGAATTCTGTCGCGAGCTGCAAATCCTCTTCGCTCGGTGTAGGGAGATCGTCCGCAGCGCCGCGAGGACGCCCTTGTTCTGGATTGTCCATTTGGGCATCCATCAATGGGTCTCCTTCGTCTTCCAAGTCACCGAAAGCGGGCTGCGCTGCGGAATCCGCAGCTTGTGTGCCCTGAAGCGGCTTTCCGCCGTTGTATGCGGGAGGAGCTTCTTCTTGAAGCTCAAGATCAAGTTCGAGCTCAGGCTCTGGTTCTGGTTCAGATTGCTGAGGCTCTGCGTAGCGCCGAGGTTCAGGCTCGGGTCGACGCTCGTCTGGCGCGGGTCGCGCTCCCAGCGAAACCTGCTCAAGCTCGCCGTAATCGGAGCGGCTTTCCTCGCCCTGCGTGAATCGCTTCGCACTCTCATCAGCCGGCTCAGCGGAGCCTTCGCGGCCACTCAAGCGCTCGATTTCTTCTGGCGTCGCGCTCGCTACAAAGCGGAAGAGATGATCGCCGATCTGCACCGCGTCGCCATCGTGCAGAATGGCTTCTTCGATCTTGCGACCTTCAACGCGAGTGCCGTTAGTTGATTTGAGATCGACCAGCTTGACCTGGCCATCCGGCGCTAGCTCGAATCGAGCGTGCGAGCTAGAAGCGCGCGCATCGCCCTCAAGCATCAGCGAATTGCCAGCCTTGCGTCCAACCACAAATGGCAGCGGATCGAGCGCGAGCGCGTTTACCGGGATCGTGCCCTTCAACAGATGCAGCGCAGGCACGAGATCTGAGCGCCCACTCTCTGGAGGAAGGGCAACCTCGGCGGTCTCATCAAGCTCCGGGCGCTGGACAATCAGCGGCGTCACATCGTCCGCTGGAGCGGTCGCTGGCTGCTGATAGCCGTGGTCGTCGCGATGGTCCTGGGCGTAGGGCTCTGGCTGTGGCTGCGCGGAATCGTTGTAGCGCGCTGGCTCAGGCTCTGCGTGGCGTGGAGCAGGCTCAGGCTCAGCGTAGTCGTCGGCCTGTGCGGAATAGGGCGCTGCCTCTGGAGCTGCTTGAGGAGCGAGCTCGGGAGCGGCTTCTGGCTCGTCTTCGTATCCATCGTCATACGCATCGCCAGCGCCAGCTTCGTCCTCGGCTTGGACGCGAGGCGCATCAACGTAGGCCGGCGTGCGGTCTTCTCGGGACGCGTAGACATCCCCGCGCGATTCCGCTCCCCAGCCGGGGCTGCTTGAATCATCGCGACGCGCCAAAGGATGCTGATCGGGATCGTACTCCCCCGTCCCATCTTCGTCCCATTCGGCGCCAGAGCCCGAGCCAGAACCTGCTTGGCCAAATGCGGCCTGAGGATTGCCGTAATCTGGCGTCAGCCCATTTGAACGAGAAGGCGGCGGCGGCGGGGGTGGTGGTGGCGGAGCATCACTCATTGCGTCCTCATCTTGAACAAAGCGAAAGCGCATCGTCCCTAGGCGAATTTCGTCGCCCTCTCTTAAGGGTGTGCCATCCGCAGGATGGTCATTGACGAAGGTACCACCCTCGGAACCAAGGTCCCGAATTTGATAGCCCCCAGTGATCCCTGGGAAAATCTCACAATGCACGGGCGAGAGCCTGTCATCGGGTAGAGAGATGGTAGATCGGGAGCGGTCGCGCCCAACGACTACGCCGCCTTCAAAGGCGAGTAGCTCGTCATCACCATCAAGACTTACCAGTTTTGGCATAGGGCATCGCACCCGAGTCTGTTCGCAAGCTCCCCAAGAGTGTGCGCTTCTATAACAATGTTAGCGCTTCTTGAATGCAGGGCAATCTTTCCTTGCACATAGCGAGCGGCGCTTAGGATTCGTTCGTCGCGTCATGTTATCGAATTATTCGTCTCCCTGACCAAAAGAACCTGTGTCATCCCGCAATTCTGGCAGGCATGAAACGCCTCTTCCTACCAATCGCTGGCAGGAAGTTTAGGCGTTGCGAGGACGTTCGGTCAGGCTTGGAGATGGAAAACTCACGCAAGCGGTTCATAAATCTTGATTGCAAGCCGAATTTATATTACGATTTTACATGGTGCGGGACCCAGTGAGCGAGGAAACGACAGAACATTTGATAGAGCACAGAGCACAGAGCGCGAGTAGCAGGATTTCGTGTCACACATTGATACAAAAAACCCTACTCCATCAAAAGAGCAAATGTAGTATCGTACACGCGCTGCGTCGGACACCAGTCACCCTGGCATGTGCCTGAAGACGCATTTTGAAATCTCAGGGTTTTCCCCCAGACCCAAAGCAAGACGTTGCGCACCATTAGGCGTAGGCCGGGAAACTGGCCGGGAGTTAGGCATGTCGGAAACCTCAAACGTAGGACAGCAAGAGCCGCACACCGCCGTCGGTGAGAAAATTAAACGTCTTCGGAGCTTCCGTGGCATGACCTGCGCGGAACTCGCGGAAGCCGTCGGCTGCACGCGTCCTTATCTTTCCGCCGTCGAGAACGGCCGCTACCCCGCCAGTACCAAAATCCTGCGCAAGCTGCAAAAGGTGCTCGCAGTCGAAGGCAACTACTTCACCAGCCCTGGCGAGCCCGAGCTTTCCGAAACCTCAAGCTACACCCGCGAAAGCCTGCAAGGTGCATCACCTTCAGACGTTTCGCGCACCGGCGGAACCAGCCGCCGCATTCCATTCGTGACGCTCTCCTCGAAGGGCGAGCCCAGCGTCGACTTCGACGAGTATCCCACCAAAAACACGGACATGATCGACTGCCCGCCCGGCGTGGCAGACGACGACGCCTTCGCCCTGCGCTACGACAGCGACGCCATGAGCCCGCTGATCCCGCAAGGCTCAATGATGATCGTCGCGCCGAACATGCGCATTCGCGATCGCCACCCCGTGATCGTCAAGACCACCAACGGCGACATGGTGTGCGGCAACTACCACGCCCGCGAGCAAATGGTGATCCTCGCGCCTCTCAACCACGCCCGTGAAGTTCAGGTGTTTGAGGCGACTTCGATCGACTGGATCTACCCCGTCGTGAAAGTCGTCGTCGACATGTACAGCGACTACTCGCCGATGCGCTAAGCGCTGGCGACCATGGATGCAAAGCAAGCGCGAGGTGAGCACTGCTCGACCTTGCGCTTTTGCTATTTACGCTGCAGCGATCTATCGCTTTCGCCCGACTGCGCATACGAATCCGATCGTTGCGCCTGCGTCTTTTCGCAGCGCGATGAGATCGCCGCGATGGCCGCCATCCGGCTCGGCCAGCGAAAGCGCGTGCTGCCAGCGCTGCCAAAGCGCAGCGCCATCAGGCAACGCTTCGCAGCGCTCGACATCAATCCCCTCGCAGCGCGACCAGTGGTCCAGCCACCAAGCAGCAGAACGAAACGCAGCACACTCGCGCGGCTCCCAAAAAGGCGGACACCCCTCAAAGCTCTCCAGCAGATGCTCAGGAATCTCGCCTCCCAGCTCTCGGCTAAGGCCGGGGACAATCACGCCGATCTGCCCGCCTGGCCGAAGCTTCGGCAGCAAGTGCCAGTCAAGGTAGGTGGCATCCGTGCCGAAGTAGTTGAAAGAGTCAACGGCGACCACCGCATCGAAGAAGCCATCGGCAAAGGGCATGCGATGCGCTTCAACACTGAGAGGAGTGACGAGCTCTTCAACCCCTGCTTCCTTGATGCGCTGCCAATTCTCGCTCGGGCTGATCCAGAGGTCAGCCGCAGTCACGCTCACGCCGAATTCTTTGGCGAGAAAGATCGAGGTCAGCGCTTTGCCACAGCCTAAATCCAGCACGCGCATGCCAGGCTCAAGCTGCATCTGCGAGCAGAGCGCTTCGCAAAGCTGCAAAGGATGCGGCCCCATGTTGTTGGCGAGAATCCAGCTCGCGTCGTACTTGCTCGCAAGGGGATAGGACTGGTGCTTCAGCAGCGCTTGCACTTCAGGCGGTACGTCGCTCATGTGCATCAGCCTCGCTTTGATGGCTAGCGGTCTTCGTCGCGCTTGCGCTCAGCTTCGCTGGGCTGGTTGTTCTCCGGACGAGATGAAGGCGTGTCCACCTCGCGCACATCGGTCTTCGGCGTGCGCTCCGGGCCACGGCATGCAGTCGTGAGCAGCGGGAATGCGCAGATTAGCAGCATCAGAGTCGGCATCAGGTAACGCATAGAATCACCTCAAAGGTTGGGTGGCTTTGCGCTTCCTCACTCAGAAGCGCAAAGCCATTAAACCAGAAACGCCTAAGCCTTGCGTATCTCTCTGCTTTAAGCACGCATGCAAACTCAGGAATGCAGGAGTGAGTAGCACGGAGTTCACGGAGCAAGGGAGCTTGCGGAGCGCTTCGCGATTCTTTGTATGCGATAGCTGCTGCTGTGATTCAACGCAGCGCAAAGTTCTGGATGAAGTTCGCAGCCAAGAAATCAACGCACGTTCGCGCAGCGCTCAGTGATCTCTCCATCTCAGTGAACTCCGTGATATTCACTCCCCATCCCCCGAGCTATCTCGATCGGGAGCCTAAGCCTTGCGCCAGAAGCGCGCCCAAAGCTCTTTGCCCTCGCGGCGCTCCACGCTGTGTTGCGCAATCGTCAGCGTACGCACATCGAAGTAAGGCTCGAAGGTCGCGCGCACCTCTTCCGGCGTGACGTTCCAAGGCGGGCCGCCTTCGCGACCGTGGTGATAGAAGAGACCAATCAGTTGCCCGCTCGGCTTCAGCAAGCGCGCGACGAGCTTGGCGTACTCCGCGCGGCGCTCCGGGTGGATCGCGCAAAAGCAGGTGTGCTCGACGATGTAGTCGTACTTGCCGTCGTGATCGCGCCCGAGATCGAAGAGGCTCGTCTGCAAGAAGGTTGCACTCGCGCCCGCTGCTTCGAAGCTCTTCTTCGCGCCCGCAATCGCCATCGGCGCGAAGTCCAGCGCCGTCACATCAAAGCCCGCTTGCGCGAAAGCAAGCGCGTCGTGGCCGTAGCCGCAACCGACGATTAGAGCTTTGCCGGGCGCGATCTCGGGCTTGTCGTTGGCTAGGCGGAAGGGGAACTCCGGGTTCGCCTCGCCAAGATTCCAGCCGGGCGAGTTGTCTTCCGACTCAGCGTACACCTGATTCCAATAGCTCGACTCGTCGACTTCTTCGCGCGTTGCGTTGCGCACCTCTTCCACAACGACTTGCTCGGCTTCGGCATTCGCTTCAGTAGTTGCTTGTGCTTCGACGTCGTTGGTTGGCGCTTCGCTGCCTTGCTTTTGATTACTCATGTGCTGGTGTCCTGCTTCGCTTCGCTATGTGTTTGCTTCGGTGCGAGACTTGCGCGGTAGCGTTCGATCACGCCGCCACTCGCGCGCGCTTGTTCGCTCGTTTCGATCGACTCGATCTTGCCTTTGCTCAGCAGCGCCACGCGTGTCGCGATGCTCGCGCCAAGATCCGTCTCATGCGTCGTCAGCAGGATAGCCTTTCCTGCCTCGCGCAACGCACCAAGTTCGGCGAGCAAACTCAAGCGGCCAGCTTCATCGAGCCCGGTGAATGGCTCGTCGAGCAGCAGCAGGGGCGGGTCGGCGAGCATTGCGCGCACCAGAGCAACGCGCTGACCTTCGCCGCGCGAAAGGCGGCCGGTATCGCGCTCGCTTAGCCCCTTCGCGCCGAAGCGTTCAAGCAGATCGCGCACGCGCGCTTTGCCTTCGCCAATCCCCAGCGCCGCTGCGAACCATTCGAGATTATCGCGCACGCTCAGGCCGGGATGCAGCATGGGCGAGTGGCCGACGATGCCGATTGATGCGCCGCTCGGACTGCCGGGCTTGGCCCGCGTTCCCAGCACGCTGACTTCGCCTTCGCTCGCGCGCACGCGCCCGGAGATGATCGAGATCAGCGTCGTCTTGCCCGCGCCGTTCGCGCCGAGCAACAGCAGAATCTCGCCCGCGCCAAGCTCAAGCTCCACGCCTCGCAGCACACGCCGCAAGTCGTAGCGCTTCGTCACGCCGCTGATCGATAGCACGCTTGTTGTGGTGTCGTCCATGGCTGACAGCATACGCGCTGCATCCGGCGCGCCAAGCACGCTAGCCCAGCGTTTCGCCCTTGTTGATTGCGAAGCCTCCACAAAAGGTCTTTTCAACGGAAAGCCGCAGAGTACGCAAAGGTTCGCTAAGCCTGCCGGATCGGGCATTGCGTGGCACTGCGCCCGAAGTCTTCCGCCGTGCAAGAACGCCTTCGCCGAGCCGATGAAGCATTCCCGATGAAATCGACGACGCTTGATCGCATCGACTTCTTTCTTTCCTAACAACCTTCCTCCAAGTGGAGGATGCTTTGCAGCGAGAGCTGCGCGATGTCAGCGAACATTGCAGCATCCGACAGGCTTTGCGAAGCTTTGCGTACTCTGCGGCATTGCGTTGAACTCTGATTCTTCTCGCTCGGATGAGCGCGAAAAATGGCGAAACCATAGGCTAGAGCACTTCTCGATTTGGATTCGTTGAGCGTTGCAGACGTGGGTGGGGCAGACAATCGTGGCTTGTCCGAGAATGCTGCTCCACCGATGAAATCGGGGGAGCTGTCGAGGCGCAGCCGAGACTGAGGGGACCCGGGAGTGAGCACACTTGCAAAGCAAGTTGCGCAACGGACGGGCCGACTCGCAGGAAGCGAAGCTTCCGAGAGGCGGTGCGCAGCAAGCAAGAGCGCTACGAGCCCACGTTTTCACTGCGTTTCAACGCGGGGCGGCCCCCTCCGACTTCGACGCTGCGAATCTCAGCCACCTCCGCCCGCTTCGCGGGGGAGGAGCTTCGCATGCATTCTCGCACGAGCCGATCATGTCTGCCATCGCATGCTGATGCGATCACTCGTGCATCTCTCGGCAAGCTCAAAAACAAGGTGCAAACGAGAGGATGCAGACATGATTGTCTGCGCCACCCTCTACCAAAGGCGTTTCGGAATGCACTAAATCGAGAAGTGCTCTATGGCTGATAGGGAAAGGCGTGAACCGTGCCGGACTTCGAGAAGACAAAGAAGTGATGCCGATGCGTGTGCCGCACGGTGAAGAGCATGGGATCGCTGACCGCGTGCGCGATTTTAGCGCGGCATTCCATGTCGCGAGCGCGAAGCTGCCAGTGCTGAATCGTATCGGGCGTGAGAAAGTAAGCGTGACGCTTGGTGTGCAAACACGCTGCGATTGGTTGCACGTCTACACCGTTGAAGCGGTGCTGGAACTGAACGCGATCGTCTTTCACAAGAGCAAGAAAGCCCCCACTCTCGCCCCACGCTTCCAAGATACCAAACTCGCCAACTGCTCTTGTCCACTGCGAGCGAGATGGGCCATCCATGAAGGCCGGGGTGCAAAGAGTAGCTTCCTTGCGCACCTGGCCGTGCGCTAGCTCTAGCTCCACCGGGCGATTCCTCGACTTCTCCTTCACAACCAGTCGGTCGTCGTACATCGCCACAGAAACCGCATCCTGACCACCTTCGTCCTGCCGCGTCATGATCGCCCAGAAGAAGCGAGGTGACTCCTGCGGCGCGAACGCGGACTCTCGATGCGCTTCCAGCAGTGGCGAAGCGTAGATACGCAGGGTTGCCCCATCCCACGTGGCAAGGGGTTCGCTTGGATGAGCGGACGTGCCAACCCAAACCTGCGGCGGAAGATGCGAGATGGCGACTTGGCGCAGTGAGCCGTCCGCAGCAATCTCCATCGTCTCCAAGGTCGAGCGCTGCGCCGTGCGGAAGTGGAAGAGCAAGCGCTTGCTGTGCGCGAAGGTGAGAACGTCGTCGGGGATGCGCTCAAGCTCGCCGCGCGCGAAGACTTCGAAGCGATTCAGACTGACGAGCGCATAACGCCCCTCATCGTTCATGCAAAAGATGGTCGAGCCAAACGAGTCAGCGACCATGCGCAGCGAAGTGCCAAGTCCCAAATCCAGCACGTCGCTTGCTTGTTCATCTGGGGTCGCGTCACGTCCGGCCTCTTTGCGTTCGCGCAGAGACTTGCGCTCGGCGATCACCGCTTCTTCGAAGTCGCGCAGCTCTGCGGATTCCCAATGCCTTAGCGGCGCGAGAAGCTCATCAAGCGATTGGCCAAGCTTGAGCAGGTGCCTTGCGCGATCAAGCAAAGCGCTGCGGGTTAGCTCGTGGAGATCAGCTTTGATGTCGGCCTCAAAGCTCTCTTGTTTGAGCGCGTGTGCTTCCGAATCAATCAGCGCATCTAAGAGTGTGGACTGCTTCTTCGCAGCCCCCAACTCAACCCGCAGCTCGCGTGCGTGAGCGAGCAGCGCTTGAGGATCGTTGCGTTCGCGATAAAGCTCGGCCAGCGTTCGATGAGCGCGCGTGCGATTCTGGCCTTGCGCAATGCACTCGCGCAGCAGCTTCTCCGCGCGCGCGGAGTCGCCAAGCTCGCGCCAGCTCAAGATCGCTGCTTCGACTTTCTCGTCGCGCGCGATGAGCGTTTGGACACGCGTTTCGATCACGCGATCGGCTTGCGCATCGAGCCCCGCTTGGCGCAAGCACTCGCCTGCTGCAAGCGGATCGTCAGCCGCGAGATAGAGATTCGCTGCGCGTTCAAACTCGCCCGCTTGCTGCCAGGCTCGCGCAGCAGCGCGCTGGTCGTTCAGCATGGTCAGGTAGATCTCAGCTGCCTCGGCGTGATAGCCACCTTGCAGAAAGGCGTCGGCGGACTTGCGAAAGTCACCGAGCAGCTTGGCCAAGATGAAGGCAGCGCGTCGATGATCGCCAGCTTCGAGCGAATCGTTTGCCGCCTTGCGGTACTCCTGCGCGAGCTCGATTTGCAGCTCGGCGCCGCCCAGCCAGAGCGAGCGCTGACCGTCGTAGCGCAAGATGTTCGCGAGTGCTGCGCTGGTATCGATCTCGCCAAGCTCCGTGCTCGGCGAGAAGGACTCGCGCATCGGGCCGGGCAAACTCCCAATCGGGATGGAGCGCCGCAACGCAGCATCGAGCCTGCCTTCGCGGAAGTCTTGCAGCAGATCGCGCAGAGCTTGCTCCTGCATCGCAGCGATCAGCTTTGCATCGCGCTCGCTAAACTTGGGATCTTTTGATCGCGTGCGCAGGCCGCGCTTGTCGCCGCCCGCACCTTTGCCGAGCAGACGCTTCAGCCATTGCGGCGGGAAGCTTGGGCCTTCCCCATCGCCCCCTTCGCCATCGCGCTTCTTGCGTTTGATTCGCTTCTTGCGCGCGCCGTAGATGTCCTTGCCGTCGGGTCGCATGGGATCAACGCCGATGTCGTCGATCCCGCCGAACGCTTCCGAGAGCCTGCTTTCCTTGGGTTCAAAGGCGAAGGACTCCGGCGAATCGCGATGGATCGAGTCGGGCTCCGGCGGCAGCGCTTGCCACTCGTGGCGCTGCGTAGGTATCGGCTCGCAGAGATCGCTCAGCGAAATCTCGCAGCTTGGCGAAAAGAAAAGCGGCGCTTCGCCGGGCAAAAAGAGTAAGCCCCGCTCGCCCGTCAGCGCGCGCGCCTCGTCAGGCAAAAGCGCGGGCAAAAGCTCAGCGCTGCATGGGATGAAGATGCGCGTGCCAAGCTCCGCCAAGCGAATCGCTTTAATCGGCGGAGCGGCAAAGCCAGATGCGTGCGTGATCAGCAAGCCCGCTTGCGTTGCGAAAACGCGCGGCGGCGCTCCCGCTTTCACATCCTTCGCGGAGGCCAAACAATCCAGCGCAAGCCTCACGCCATGAATCGCCGGCCCCGGCACGAGCAGCGCGCTACAAGGTGCGAGCGTTTCACTGCGGATCAGTTGAAATGGAAGCGTCGGCGTCATGCCTGGAGTTTAGAGGAATTGCGAGAGAGGGATAGTGGCACCGAGAACGCCGCTCCTCCGCGCATCGCTCAGCAGCCTGGCTTGGCGTCGCGGGTATCTTCGCCCGGCGTGGCGCTCAGCTCGATGGATGCGAGGAACTTGACGTTCGCGCAGTTGTCGACAGCCGCCGTCTTGCAAGCCGCTGCATCCGGCACGAGGAAGCGGATCGGGCCGCCAAACTTGTCGGGCAGAGGCGCGTCGCCGTCGCGATAGAGGAGCAGCGCGCTCGCAATCCCATCGAGGGGAACGCTGGCTGCGAACTTGCCATCGCTCGACTTGAGCGTCGCGAACTTCGCACCCGACCCAACACCCGCCGCATCGAGCACGCTCGCAAGCGGCACAGCGCCACCCTGGCGGCCAGGCACGAGCGCGCTGATATCCGGAATCTGGCCGGGCAGCTTGCTCAAGGCGTTGAAATCGAGATCCAGCGTGTTGGTGACGTCGCCGCTCACTTCAAGGGTATCTGGCATGGTTCGCTCCTCTTCTTTTAACAATGTCTGGTCGATCATCTTAGCGCTTCGGCATGATCCCGCTCGTGGATTTGGGAGGCAGGCCACGGAGTTTCGGAGGCGCGGAGATTGCTGAGCGCTGCGCGAAGACCATCGCTGTGTCTGAACAAGGCTCGCAGGCGAGGGAGATTTGCTGATCGAAGTGAAGGCTTGATCGAGTAGTGCTGCGTCGCTCAAATTCGGATCAAGAGATGGTTCGCGCAGAGGCGCAGGGACGCAGCGCCTGGCGGATCACGCACTGATAGTTCGCGCCGCTGGGGTTAATCGCGTCTGCCATGTCGCGTTGAAGTGTTGATGCTCGGAAGAAGATCCCCGATCCTTCTTTGCGTCCTTCGCGTCTTTGGGCCTTTGCGTTGAGACCTTCAATCCATAGAAAGAGATAGCTCGCGCAAAGACGCGAAGCCGCCAAGTTTCCTGACGGTTTGGATTCAGCGTTCCACTCTTCGCAGCACGAAGCTTCGGAAAGATCGCCATCTTCAGCTACTGAGCTTGAGGAGCGTGATTGCGAATGCGACAGCTCGATGCGCTGCGTGAAGTCTCGTCGTGATCCGAGAGGCTCTGCGTCGCTGCGCCTCTGCGCGACCGCACTCTTCTCTTCACTCGCTCAATAGCGCGCCCTGCGATCAAGCGCAGCAATTGAGCAATCTCAACCTCATCGCCTGCGAGCCTCCTTCAAACTCAGCGAAAACCTTCGCGCAAAGTTGCATTGAAGCCGCTAGAAAAAACGACACTACATCGCGCAGCGCTCAGCAATCTCCGCCCCTCCGGAACTCCGTGGCCTGCCTCCCAAATCCCGAACGAAATCTCGAATGATCCCTACTCCATGCCTGCAAGATAGTGCGCGATGATTTTCTCAAAGTAGGGATGGCAGAGGCAACAGCGTGATCCAGCCGGCGTCTCGCGCATCAGGTCTTCGAGATTGCTGACTTTCCCGGCGAGCACCAGATCCCGACACTCATCGTGCCCAATCTTGAGGCAGACGCACACACTTGAGCCAGGCTGCATCGGATCCCACGCCATTCGCGTCGCCTCGATTCGTTTAATTGATCTTTACGCAGACCATCTGCGAGCCTGAGCATAGCACGCAAAAGTGTCAATCTTCGCCGCGCTTGCTGACACTTGGGAAGAGGGATAAGATCGCTGATGCGAAGGGCCGCACGCGGATTTTGCACGGATTCTGACAAGCTGTGCTGCTGCGGGCGTATCTGCGCGAGATTGGTGTCGGAGGAGCTGCGAATCGTTTCGCTGGTGGTAGCGCTTGCGCGGACCACTTGGCGGGCATCCATCGCAGAAGCGCCGAGTTGATGCTGGCTCGAAAGGGTGGGCCATCGACCCGATCCAATCACCACTGCGATAACGGCAGCAGGCTCACTCCGGCATGTGATCGGCGTGAGCGAATGCCGATTTGTGATAGGGCTGAGCCGAGTATTCGGTGAACGCTCAAGACTCCCCGCGGTATCGACGGTGATACGAAGCAGGGGCTAGGAGAATCCAAATGATTACGCTTTTAGCGTTCGAAGCGATGCACTACGGAGCTGCCGCTGGCGCTCTCGTAGTCGGTGCCATCGTTGGCACGATGCTCGCTTCCCGCAAGCGTTCCGTCGAAGAGAAAGACGCCGAAGCAGCAGCAGCGAAGATCCGTGTTG
>Ga0213866_10001966_pt1 | contig 14891 bp, 19 predicted proteins | sample PICome_11_FD_160079 | JGI IMG/M metagenome (GOLD analysis project Ga0213866, IMG submission 160079) | Coastal seawater microbial communities near Pivers Island, North Carolina, United States - PICO284 | ecosystem: Environmental > Aquatic > Marine > Coastal | place: USA: North Carolina...
AGTTTTTTTATTTCTTGCAAATAAGCCCTTATTTTGAAATACTAAATCTACTAACCAAAAATATATGTCACTACAACAAACAATCAAAGATTCTACAAAAGATGCAATGAAAGCAAGAGATTCTGTACGCGTAACGGTACTGCGAGGACTTTCTACTGCTTTTGTAAATGAATTAGTAGCAAAAGGACAGACTCCTCAAAGTGAAATCTCAGATGAAGATGCATTAAACGTCATAAAGCGAGCGTCAAAACAAAGAAAAGACGCGCTAGAACAATACACAAAAGGTGGACGAGAAGACTTGGCAGACATAGAAAAAGCAGAGCTAGCAATAATAGAAGAATTCCTCCCTACCCTAATGAGTCAGGACGAAATCCGACCTATCGTAGAAGCAAAAATCGCAGAACTAGAAGTCACAGACAAAAGCGGAGCTGGAAAACTAATCGGAGCTTTGATGCGAGATCTAAATGGAAAAGCAGATGGAGGAGATGTGAAGGCCGTGGTGGACGAACTACTTGGATAATTTAATTTGACTCAATATCATAAAAATTGTATTCTTTTTTATAAGAAAGGAGTACATTAATCATGGCAAAAATTAAGAGATCTGTTTTAGAGTCGTTAATCAAGCGTGTCCAAGAACTCCGACGTGCCCAGAAATTCAATATATTGTACGCCATAGGGTGTGCACTGAATGAAGAACATATCAATAGGTCGATGAGACCGACACTGAGAAAGAGGATCCTCTTTGAAATAAGGAGGAGAGAGAAAGAAGCTAATGACCTGAGAAAAGTTCTCCGTGCCGGATTGGATCCAGAAACAGGATTGTCCCCTCTTCAAACAGAAGCTCAAGAAGATTTAGTTCCTCTGCACTAATTTTAAGTTTGAATGCTACCGCATTCAAACTTTTTTAATTCTATTAAATATCTATTAATACTTTTTAAGTTTCTCTGTGCTCCCTGCTCTATTTTCCTCTGCAATCTTCCTCAAATTTTAATATATTCAAATATATTCAAATCAGCCCAACCCTTTTGATTTATTCCACAAAATTGGTATGATTTGACCACAATCCAATACACATGGCCCTATCGTCTAACGGTTAGGACATCGCCTTCTCAAGGCGGTAATCAGGGTTCGATTCCCTGTAGGGTCACTAGTTAAATAAGCTATGTTTATAGTCTTATTTTAATAATATAAGTGTACATAAATTAAGATGTATCAAAAATCCTATGAGATTCCCAAACAATCAAGACTTAGAAAAAATTTCAAAATGTAGAGGTAATATAATATCCGATACCGTTGATGTTGAAATATCATTAGAATGGAGACTGAGACTTTACTTTTTTCCAAAAACAAGCACTAAATCCTCTATTTTTCACGATAAAGTACTTACATCGCTTAATTTTGATAAAAAAATATCACTTTATGAAAAGATTCCTTATTTTAGAAGATTAAAACAATATAAAAAAATTAAAAAATCTTTACGATTTGTACAAAAATATAGAAATGCGTTTGCTCATTGGAGTACAATTTGGTTTGATAATAATAAAGATGAAATTGTTATATACAATAGAGATCTATCAAAAGAAATCAGAATAAACAATGAAAATATTATCGAATTTCAAAAAAATGTAAGTTTAATAGTCGAAACATTTAAATTTACAAATTATAAAGGTAACTGGAAGCTATAAAAACATACTCAATTATTATTGCTCTTATACAACACAATTAAGAAGGGTTAGACTGATTCCTAAACTCTATCAAAAATAACCTTACATTAACTACTCACACCCCCAACCATCCTTATCCCTATCCAACCCAAATGGATCTGAACCATAAACTTGAACAGGTCCTGTGTAGTTAGGACCGTTACCTGAACCACCGGCACAATCATAATCTCCGGCGTTCATCTTTAAACATCCAGAATAATTTGGATGACAACTTGAAGTAGATTCAACTTCTTTCACAACAGGCTTTGGTACTATTTTTTTAATAGGTACTGGTGTTGGTGCAACTTCTGTTGGTTTTGTTTTGGGTTTAGTTTCTGCGGTTTTTGGAACAACAACGGAACTCGATGTATTAGTAACTGGAGGAGTTGGTTCAGATGCGGAAATACCAAGGGCCAACATGACTCCTGCACCAATGACTCCTAAAGCTTTAAGTCCTGTAGACATGTTAAAAATATACTCCTATTTTAATAAATTACAAATATTTTGGAACAATTATTTCATTAAAAACCCCCGAACCAAATATTACATTTCGGTTCGGGGGCATAAGCTTAACTCAAATTAAATGCGATCTCCTTTGCTATTCTCCACATCTCGTGGTTTTTGCATCGATTACGCGGAATGACCACATCTGCCTTTCGGCGATCTTTACCATCCATACTAGCTGTCAGATCAAAGGTTACTACCTTATCCTTCAACACAAAGAATCCATCCACACCATGATGAAAGTCCAAGGAAGTTCCAAGAGAACAGTACAGATACAATTTCCCTTTCCTGATATTCTGAAGTCTCAAAAACTCTTCTACACACTCCATCAAACTACGTGTTACAGGAGCTGTTGGTTTTCTGGGATTAATCTTAAAACGTCTTCTTTGTAATTCAATAGCTTGATATAAGCCATTGCGGTAATCAACATAAGGCACATCTTTAATGTCCTTAAATGTAATTCTTTCTGGAAGTCCAAAAAAATGAACTTCCCATTCGCGACCGCGATCTCTAACTTTTTCAGTACTCATGGTTTTAAGGAGCTTGTTTTAAATTATGTTCTAGGAAGTAATAACACACTTTTTCATATATTACAATACTATTTCTATTACGACAGAGTTAAGTAATTTTAAAACCAATCCTCCTCTTGCTTTCTGAGACCTCGCACCAAATGCCCGGAGCCTTCTACTCCCTCACTATCTCCGCCTTATCCCTCAAACTCTGCACGAATTTGGTAACAGCTTCCTGTTGTTTTTGAGCTATCAATTGCTCTTTAATCTGATCGGTCACTTGCTCTATTGGAGGCAATTCTCCCTGAGTCTCCCCTGCCTTTTTATAAAATGCTTCAATCTCAGCTTGTGTCACTCCTAAATTACTGACATCAATATTTAAATTCAAATATTTTTGAACAAGCAATGGTTTCATTTCCTCATCTGACAATTTAATTTTGTCTTCTTTTGCACCCTGGAATAAAACTTCATTTCTAATCAAATCTTCAATAACACTTTCAGTTGCTTGTTCAATTACTTTTGGATCAGTCGTATCAGCTCCTTGCTCCTTAAATGCTGCAAGCACACCTGGCAAATTCCTATCAACTTCAGATTGTTTAATTTCCTTTCCGTTTACACGTGCAACTACTTTTCCAGCTTCTTCCAAACTTTGAACATTCTCCGCAACATCACCCTCACCTTCACTTAGATAGTGCTTGTCATAGAAATAATATCCAAGAGCTAAAATCATAACGATAAGGAGTGAAATAATCACGTGCCTCACTCTTGTTTTTTTGTGATTATTCTCATCCTTACTACTCATTGTCTTAATATATTAACATGAGTATATATGAGTGTGCGACCTGTCCTAGTTTAGTTACTCTGAACTTGTTTCATGAAAATCATGATGGTCCTCATTTATCATGCTTGACTTATACATACGCTATGCTTAAAATACTTACATAACTACGAAGAAGACCCTTATCAAGATTCGTCTTGGTCGGGGGCTTTTTCTTTTTATGATAAAAGATCTATTTAGTAAATTTGTGATAGTGGTCATTTAGATCCGTAATTTTAGATTTGGTTCTCTTTAATAAAATAGAGCACTTCTTTTTATTAGGTGAAAGTATCAAAGTTTTAGAATTACTTTCTATCAAAAAATTGACCAAACATCCAAAATCACCATCCCCTGTTATGAGAATAAAATCTTTTATTTCTTTTTCGTAAAAATCATTACAGACTTTCAGTACAAGTTCGGCATCACAATTCCCTTTCACTTCTCCTTTAGAATTTGAAATAGTTTGCTTAAAGATTAAGATATAACCAAATTCTTGCAATCTCTCGTATAATTTTGCATTTTTAGGTATAAGACCCAAAAACAGATAGACTTTATTGGTATTATATTTTTGTTTAAGCCAACCTATAAATTTTTTATAATCAATATCAAAACCGAGCTCTTTTGAACCTTTATGTAAATTTGCTCCGTCAATGTAGATATTAGTTTTCATAATTAAAAATAGATTATAGCATACGTAGTTTTACCCTTAATTTTTAAATACTCTAAACTCTATAACTCTTCCTAAACTTCAAAATCACCAATAAAAAATCCACCCTAATTTACTGAGGTGGATTATCAAGAAAAACATCTGTCATATACTCATTCAGCGCCCCAAAATCTTCGAATACTACCCTAGCCAACTCATTGTAGGGTCGAAAGAACTGAAGAGTTCTACAGTAAACAATTTTGATGGTTCGAGCAGCTCTCTCACCATCGCAAGTTATACCCCCAAACCAAGGCCTGACTACGGATAAAAAATTTTCATCCTCCAAGATTTTTTCAATCATGACTTCTTCTACTCCAAACTCCTCTAAAAGATTAGTAAGGATTTCTTCGGTAAAGCCATTTTGGGAAAATATTTTACAAATCTCCTCAAAAGCAGAAAAAAGTGAAAACTCAAATCCCAATACCAAATCTTTTTCAGTATCACAGAAGAGCAGAGCTCCTTTTTCTAACTGCACTTTTTGCCTTGCAAGCATTTTCAGCTCTTTATCTGGAACATCAAAAACAAGAGGCTTTCCGGTGCTTAAGTTCCTAACAAATTCAGTTGTATATTTTGCCATCGCTTTATTTTGTAAGTTCTAGTTCAAAATTAACGTAGCATATATGTGGTTGCTTTGACAATTTATAATTAAAACCAGTATTGACACCTTTAATATCGTATGTTAATTTATTTATGATTAAATAGTTCCTTAAAATGACAGTAATTGAGTTTAGAAAGGAGATCTTTAATCGACCTGCTGGTAATCACTATGCGGATTAAGGTCTTTAACTAAACTCAAACTGATAAGATAATGGAGGCAATTCTTCTTGTTACGAGATATTTATTCGCTTCTCTAATGGTGGCTCTTGTAGGGCATCAAATCTGGACAAAGAGGTCAGAGCTTCACTTTGTTCTGAGTGTATGGAAAAGATTTCGGCCACTTATGCTTTTGGAAGTGGTGATTGTCATCGTACTAACACTAACCTCTGTAATTACGATGATATCGCTATTTCCGTTTTTAAAATGGGGCTGGTTGGCTCCGTTTCTCAATTCTGACACAGGAGGAAACATTCTGATTGCACCAATCATGGGTGCCTCTGATAGTTCTTTTATATTTGTCAGAATTATTCCATTCATATTCTTGGTAGCCCTATTATTTTTTCTTCCTTTTATGGCAAAAAGGGAGGAAGATGGTTTTAGGAGAGGTTACAATACTTACAAAGAAATCATTTATAAATCAATCCAATTTGGATTAATGCATTTAATTGTAGGTATTCCTATTGCGGCAGGGTTTGCACTGATAGGTGGTGGTCTCTTCTTTGGTTATAAATACAAGAAGACCTTAGATAGACTTAGTCCTAAGATGGATTACAAGGAAGCTGAGGATGAGGCGATTATGGTAGCAACAACTTACCATACTCTATCCAACAGTGTCATCACATTAATAGGAGTTTACTATGTCCTGTCGATGATCTAGGATTCTATCCTTTTAAAATTTCAAACCAAACGCACGACCTTCGGGTACGGCGTTTTTTATTTTAAACAAATACAATAATCCAACTGGTTTGCACTCCCCTCCAAAAAATGCCACTATTTAACTAAACAAGAACCCAACAAAAACATGACAACAATTCAGATAATATTATTGCTTGCTGTTTTGATAATAATGATCATTCGATTTGCAGGGGGTCTACACAGAAGCAGGTGCACAGAATGCAACTCTCTGAACAACTGGCCTTCCAAATGCGTGGAAGAATCCGATAAATTACCACAAATTCTAATGGTAACCACTGGCACAAAATGCAGAAGGTGTGGACACTTCCAAAAAGACAATGTGACCCGTTTCATCTCAAAAGAGACAGGCAAAGATGCAGGTTTTTCATTTCACACGTAAAGCGGGATAATACCCGCTTTTTTATTTATAAAACTTCCTAATACTCACCACTCCAAATATCAAGATAATTACTCCTATAATTCCAGCAATCACCTGATACATTATCGGCAAAATAGAAGAATAGGCTAAAATAAATGCAAAAGGTGTAATTCCAATAATAGTAGTTGATATGTATAGTTTCCAAGACATCGGTACAAAAATTCCTAAAATATAACTCAAAACATCGACAGGAATAATCATTCTAAGTCCCACCAAAATCCAAAATTTATTTTTCTCTGGAATATGCAATTGCTTTTCTTCGTATTCTTTCAGATTTACAAAGCGTCCCACAAAAGGCCGCCCGTATTTTTTCAAAAGCCAATAGATAACAATACTTCCCAAAGTCCAACCAACTATACTTAGTAGCGCAGCATTTACCGGCCCCCAGAGCACACTCACGACCGGCAAAAGTGGCAGAGCATTTATCGGAGCAATGACTGCGGATATGACCACCAAAACTATGTATATAAATCCCCCGACAAGATGATGCTCCCCTACTATCCCTTGTAATTGCTCTTTATAAACGTTTGATAAAATTGCCGAAAATATAAATAAAATTACAATGAGTACGGCTCCCAGTTTTTTTGAGTCTATTTTAGATAACATAAATTAATACTATATTATTTACATATTCTTCCAAGCAGAATCTTGTCTTACCAACAATTCACTTGCTCTATTTTTATCCTCAAGAATATTTTCTACAACTTTCTCCATTCTTATACCTTGCGAACCTTTCACCAAAATCAAATCATCTTTAGAAACAATATTTGTTGCCCATTCCCCTGCCTCTACAGAATTCTTAAATTGAAAAACATTTTCTTGCTTCATCCCACAATTTATAGCTTCTTGTGCACTCTCAATAGATCTTGGTCCTACTGTTACAAAGAAATCTGGTCTCATATGTCCTATTATTGCTCCAGCTTTTTTGTGTTCTCTAGAAGAAAATCTTCCAAGCTCAAGCATATCTCCCATCATGATAATCTTTTTTCCTGAGACCTCGATTTGATCAAAAACCTCTAAAGCTTTTTCAAGAGCGATTGGTGAAGAATTGTAAGTATCATCAATCAAAATACTTCCTTTTATTCCTTCAAGAATTCTCATTCTACCCGGTGGCGTCACATAATCAGAAAAAGCATTTACCATATTTAGAAAAGGAATTTTTAGAGAAACTCCAACTGCAAAAGAAGTGATGATGGGATAAATATGTTGCACTCCAAGACCTCCCTTTATAGAAAGTGGCACAGAAGAATCTCCAAAATCTATGTGTATAGCCATTCCTTCTGGTTTTCCGTCTTTCATAGAAATTTCATAATGGTCTACTTGAACAGTTCCCTTTTCTTTTATTCCATATGTAAATACAGTCCCTTTTGATAATGTTGCGGTCTTCATGACTCTTTCATCGTCTGCATTTAATATCAAAAATCCATCTTCTTTCATTGCATGAACTAATTTTGTTTTTTCTAAAATTACAGCTTCTGGAGTCTCAAATGCCTCAACGTGCACCGGAGTAGTTGGAAAAGAAGTAATCACAACAATATCTGGTTTAATCCATTTTGTAACTCTTTCCATGTCTCCAGGATTATCAATTCCCATTTCAAGTACAAGCCATTCAGGATATTTTAATGAAAAGATTCTACCAAATCCTAAAAATATATTTTTAAGCCAAATAGCAGGATCACTCCAGCCATTTTGTAATCCCAAAATTGTAAGTGGAGTTCCTATTTCACTGTTAAAACTTTTTTGATTTTTTCTTATATGCAATTCATTTTTGAGAGCATGATAAATAGAATCTTTTGCTGAAGTCTTTCCGACACTTCCTGTAATGGCAATTATCTTTGGTTTAAAACGCTTTAAAACTATTTTTGCTTCAAAAGTTAGAATACTTATTATTATTTTTTTGAAAATTGTTTTCATATTATCTATCTGGAGCAACGTTATAATAATTTATTAAAAATTTCGCAATTTCCATAAATGGATCAGTCAGAGTTTGAGATGCATACTCAGCACCTCTTGGATGAACATTGTATAAAAATACAATAAACTCTGGCTCATAGGCTGGAAAATATCCAAAGAATGAGTGTAGAAATTGGTCCTCATAATACCCTCCGCCTGCACTATTTGCAATCTGAGCTGTTCCTGTTTTTGCGGCTATAGAGTGATGTGGCAAAGCCACATCACCCCCTCCTAAAGCTTCGTCGACAACTCGCACAAGCATTCTAGAAATCTCTTCTGATGTTTTTTCACTAAAAATACGCACAGGATCGTTTGGCACAACATCTCTCTCGTATCCAAGTTCATAATCAATACTCTTTACAATATGAGGATTCACTAAATATCCCCCATTTCCAAGTGCGGCTAATGCTTTTGTAATAGCAATTGGACTCATTGCAATACCTTGTCCAAAAGATGCTGTTGCATGCTCAATGTCCCTGTCCGTATCTAAGTTTTTAACAAGTGGCGAGGCTTCATTTGGTAAATCAATTCCTGTTTCTTCTCCGATTAATTTCTTCATATAATCTGAGAACTTTTTATTTCCAACTTGCTGAACGACAAATGCAACTCCTGTATTTAAAGAATTATTTAAGACTGCCTGCATATCTACAACGCCACGCGCCTTTTTATCATAATTATAAAAAGTACTACCGTTTAAAGTCATTGATCCTTTATCATTGTATGTTGTATTGGCTGTAACAGCTCCTGTATCAAGTCCAATTGCCATAGTTAGAGCTTTTACAATAGAACCCATTTCGTATACTCCTTCGACCAAATCATTACGGTAAACATCACCGCTTTCTACATTTCCAAAATCATTTAAATCAAAAGTTGGATTTAAAGCCATGGCGTATATTTCCCCATTATTTGGATTCATAACAATTGCACCTGCTTGATCTGAATTCCATTTTTCCAAAACATGTTCTAATTCTTTTTCTACAAATGATTGAACTGATGGCTCGATTGTAGTGACAACAGAACCCGCTTTTGATTTACCTTTTATCGTATCTCCTATATTTGAAAAAAGTTCCACAAAAAAGTTTGCATAGAGATCATCTTCGCTTCTATCTAAAATATCATTATAATATCTCTCAAGACCATACTGGCCACGCAATTCATCTCCTCGATACGACATAAATCCTACAGCATGAGCTCCGAGAGATTTACCTGGATAATATCTCCATTTATTTTTATACAAAGAAACTCCTTCTATATCTAATTCATCAATTTTTTTAGCAACATTTGGAGGAACTTGTTTTGCAATTTCTTCATAAGGATCTTCAGACTTATTTGCCTGCTTCATAAAAGTTTCTTCATCTAGTTCAAGTAAGAAAGAAAGTCCATTGTATACATCTTCTGGATAAGACATTTGAGATGGATTTATGGCAACAGTGTATCCAGTCTTTAAACCCGCAGCGTCTATCCTTTCTCCATCTTTTGTTGTAAAAGAAATAGAACCTCTGTTGAAAGATTGACTGTTTGGTCTAGAATATTGTCTGTCTGCTTGTTGGCTATATGATTCTCCCCTAACAATCTGAACCATATATAATTTTGAAAAAATAATCAGAGCTCCTAAAACAACAAAAACAGTAATAAATCTAATTCTAAATGTTTTGAAATCTTCTTTCATTATCTAGTATCTATACTAAGATTATCTGGAATATTTTGAACAAATACCACACCTTCAACATCTTTAAAACCAATACTGTACGCGAATTCTTTTGTAAGACTTCTTGTCTTATCAAGGTAAGCAAATTCTAATTCACTAATTTCTGATTTTACTTCTAGAATAGATTCTTCTGCCACCTTTCTATCTGCTGTATTGAAAATCATTATGTTTACAAAATAGACATATGCGATTGTAAAAATACCTATCAATGCAACGATTCCCCAGAAAAACAGGATTTGATTCTTATTCATTTGTTTTACGCGTATTTTTTCCATATTAGTTTTTTTCAAAAATTCTTAATTGAGCACTTCGTGATCGCGGGTTTGATAATACTTCTTGTTGAGATGGTTTTATTGGTTTCTTTGTGGTCTTTTTACCTTTTCCTTCTTTTTCTAGATCGCGGAAAAAGTTTTTTACAATTCTGTCTTCGAGAGAATGGAATGTAATTACTGCGATTCTTCCTCCAGAGCCTATTGCGTTGAATGAGTCTCTCAAGGCTATTTTTAGCCTCTCTAGCTCATTATTTACAACGATTCTAAGAGCTTGGAATGTTTTTGTTGCAGGATTTCTTCCTCTCTTTATGTATGAATTTGGAACAGAGTCTGCAATGATGTCAGACAATTGATAAGTAGTGAGGATGGGTGCGATTGCTCTAGCTTCTACAATTCCCTTTGCAATTTTACGAGAATATTTTTCTTCTCCGTATCCATACAGAATATCGGCAATACTTTCTTCTCCCCATTGATTTACAACTTCTCTTGCTGTTAGATGACTGTCGATATTTTCAGAACGCATACTCATAAGTAATGGTTCGTTTTTCTGAAAACTAAATCCTCTTTTTGATTGATCAAGTTGATCAGAACTCATACCAAGGTCAAACATAATTCCGTCTACTTTTTGAATATTGTTTTTCTTTAGTACATCAGGAATCTGGTCATTGTATGCAATTTCTGTAATCAAATTACATTCATATTTTTCGAGACGTTTTTTGGATCTTTCGATAGCTTCTTTGTCGGCATCTATTCCTATCAAAGTAATGTCCTTAAATCCAGATTTGCAGATTTGTTCGCTATGCCCTGCTCCACCAAGTGTCGCATCTACATAGACTCCGCCGTCTTTTAGATTTAATCCATCTACTGTTTCTTTTAAAAGAACTGAAATGTGTTGTGTTTCTTTCATACTAGATAGCTCCGATCTCTCCTAAATTCTCTGCCATAGCATCAGCGTTTTGAACAACTTTTTTCATATTTGTTTCCCAACGTTTTTCTTCCCATATTTCAATTCTGTTATAAACTCCTGCGAAAACTACTTTGCTTTTTATTCCAGCAAAAGAAGTAAGATGCTCTGGAAGTAAAATTCTTCCTACGCTGTCTACTGTTACTTCTGTAGCTCCAGCAAGCATATAACGATTGAATCCACGAGTTGATGCTTGTCCAAATCCGAGTGATCCTAGCTTTTGAGAAATGACTCCCCACTCTTTTTGAGGATAAACAAATAAACAATTGTCTAAGCCTCTGGTAATGACAATACTTTTTCCAATTTCTTTGCGAAATTTACTCGGAAGCGAAATACGTTTCTTGTCATCTAGTGTGTGTCTGTATTCTCCTATCAGCATAATTTTGTGTTGTGTTTTCTTGTTGGTACCTGATTTTTATATACGATCGAGAATAAAAATCATTTACCACTTCTTCCCACAACAATATTATTATATCCCACTTCGCACTACTTTGCTGTATTGTTTTCCACATAAATACACAAATAATTGTATTTAAAGAAAATAAAGTGCAGGGATTTTAGTCCAGACACTTCATAAATCAAAAATATAGTCATCTTCACGATAAAATCTTTCAACTCGATTTCTATAATAAAAAAGACAGAAACTAGGTGTTCTGAAGTGGTTGGGCGTAGGGTCTGGGCTTCAGACACCTAGTTTCTGTCTTTTTTATTATAGAAATCTCAAACAGTCGAGATATTTTCGTTCAGATTCCTTATTTTTTATTTATTCTGGTGTAGGACTAAAATCCCTGCACTTTATTTTCTTTAATTCAAATCCTTCAACCTCTCAATAGTTTCCTTCATATTAACCGCATTAAAAAGCACAGAGCCAGACACCAAAGTATCCACTCCAGATTCCACCAAATCTTTTGCTGTGTCAAAACCGACTCCTCCGTCGATACTCACCTCCATGTCTGTGTATTTTTCTCTAAAATCTTTTATTTTCCCTAAAACTCTTGTAGCAAAAGGTTCTCCTTGATATCCAACATTTTCAATTCCCATAAATTGCACCAAGTCGATGTACGGTATGTATTTGTCCAGTTCTTCAATCGGAGTATATGGAGCTATTGCCATTCCAATTCCTATAACTCCTTCTTCTTTTAGATTTTTTATATATTCAAGTCCGTCTTGTTTTAGGCTTTCGATGTGAATAATAACTTCATTTGCTCCTGCTAAAATCCAACGCTCGACTTCTTCTTTTGGATCAGCAACCATCAAATCTATAGAAAAATCAAAATCCTCCCAATACGGAAAACCTTCTTCTTGCATCAGTATTTTTTCAAAATGTCCTCTTTCATCTTTGTTGTATGGCCAACTTCTTGATTTAACAAAACGCCCATCCATAACGTCTATCTGAACTTTTTTTAAAGTTTTAGGAATTTTCTCTATTTTTTCTACAAGGTCTTTGTAGTTTTGTGGCATTACTGCGGGGATGATGTTTGTCATTATCGTATTATACTAAAAAATAAATAAAATTGTCTTTTGACTTACATAAAACTAACTGTTACTATTTATATACAAGTGGCTTAGGCCTCCGAGATCTGTTTTGAAAATTACAGAATCGTTTAAAAAATCACCCCTGGACATTTCCGAGGTGATTTTTTATTTATATAATATTTCTACAAGCTTATTTAAAATATCTCTATAATGATCTCTTGAAATTATACTTATCTTTCTAGTCAACCTCTTACTACTTATCAATCTTATTTGTGACAATATCACTTGTGATTCGGGAGAAATTGAGTAATAAAATATATTTTTCTTTGTTTTGCTTGTAATAGGAGCGACCAATAAAGTTCCTCCATTAAACTTTTTTAAAATAAGAACTGGTCTTTGAAAATTAACTACTCCACCATTTTGTTCACTACCTATATTTAAGCCTAGGTAACACCACCACACTTCTCTTTGATGAAAAAATTTATTTATATACCCTGAGTCTATAATTTTCTTCAAATTACCCCACTTATTAAAATCTTTATTCATTCAAAAAATAATAAAATTTATTATACAGATAATAAACTTTTTATTTAATTAATATTTTAAAAATTTTTTATATTAACCTATCTAACTGCTCTATTCTTCTAATATGTCTTTCTTCTTCTGAAAAGTCTGTCTCGAGCCAAAGCTCTATAGCCTCTAGTGCTTCTTCTTCATTTAAAAAACGAGCTCCTAATGAAAGAATATTTGAGTCGTTGTGCAAGCGAGAGGTTATTATTTCTTGTGGAACTTCTCTTCCGTCATGTGGTTCGTATTGTCCATTAAAAACAACAGCCCGAACTCCGGCGAAGCGATTGCAAGCAATCGCTTCGCCTTGCCCAGAACCTCCGATCACAATTCCCTTCACCTCTGGATCAATTGCAACTTCTCTTGCAACCGCTCCGCAAAATTCAGGATAATCATCTTCTTCATCATATTCATATGCACCATGGTCTACAATTTCATAACCCTTTTTCTCTAAAAAAAGTTTCACTTCCTCTTTTAATTCAAATCCTGCATGATCTGCTCCTATGTGAATTATATTTTTCATTTCAGTATTTTATATAGCTTTTTCTTCGCTTCCAGTTTTAATAACGTGTCTTACAAGAGCACTAGTATAACCTATTTCATTATCATACCAAGAAAGTACTTTTACCAAATCTCCATCCACAACTTTTGTAAAAGATAGATCTGCAATAGCAGCGTGCGTATTCCCTACTATATCCTGAGAAACTACGGGATCTTCTATCGTTGCAAAAGTTCCAAGCCATCTAGTTTCTTTTGCGGCTTTTCGTAAAATATCATTCACTTCTTCTACACTTGTTTTTCTTTTTGCTACAAAGGTAATATCTGCAATAGAACCCACGATCACAGGAACGCGAAGTGCAATTCCATCGAATTTTCCTTCAAGTTGCGGAAGAGCTTTTGTAGTTGCAATAGCGGCACCTGTTGTTGATGGAATTATGTTTTGCGCAGCAGCTCGCCCTTTTCTAAAATCTTTTGTACTTGGAGAATCAACCAAAGACTGTGTAGCGGTATATCCATGAACTGTATTTAGGACAGCTTTTTCAATACCGATTGCTTCGTCCAAAATAGCCATCAGCGGACTCCCTGAGTTTGTTGTACAAGAAGCATTCGAGCTAATTTCGCACTTAGAAAGCTTATCATCGTTTATTCCCATCAAAACAGTAGCTTCTGTTTCGTCTTTTGGATCACTTTTTGCTGGGGCCGAGATGACAACTTTTCTTGCTCCTGCTTTTATGTGCCCACGTGCATCTTCATATTTTGTAAAAAATCCAGTCGACTCTACTACTACATCTATTTTCATTTTCTTCCAAGGAAGTTTTTTAGGATCCTTTTCTGCAAGTACTTCTATTTCTTCTCCATCTACTATTATTTTTCCATCAGATACTCCGACTTCAAAAGGAGATCTTCCATAGACACTGTCATATTTTAAAAGATATGCTAAGTTTTCAATATCTCCCAAATCATTTATTGCTACAATTTCTAATTCATTTTTATGTTGATGTGCTAATTTAAAAAATGCTCTTCCAATTCTTCCAAATCCATTTATTGCTACGCGTATTTTCATATGTAGATATTATATCAAAAAATATTTGAGATATGGAATCTTTTTGTAAATATCTTATGGGGCTGTTTGGGGTTGTTGATAAGTGAAGCTTAAAATAAAAATAAGTACAGGGGATTTTAGTCCAGACACTTCATAAATCAAAAATATAGTCATCTTCACGATAAATATCTCGAGACTCGATTTACAAAATAAAAATAAGAAAGTAGGTGTCTGAAGTG
>Ga0213866_10001967_pt1 | contig 14890 bp, 12 predicted proteins | sample PICome_11_FD_160079 | JGI IMG/M metagenome (GOLD analysis project Ga0213866, IMG submission 160079) | Coastal seawater microbial communities near Pivers Island, North Carolina, United States - PICO284 | ecosystem: Environmental > Aquatic > Marine > Coastal | place: USA: North Carolina...
GCCTGCGGCGTTGCCATCGCCCTGTTTATCTACATCAGCAAACTCTCCACCCGCTTGTCCGGCCTTCACATCACCCTGCGCTTCGCCCTGGGTGGAACACTGACCGGAGCGCTGGCCTTACTGGTGCCGCAGGTACTGGGTATCGGCTACGACACGCTGGAACTGGCACTGGCTGGCCAGATCGGCCTGGCAATGCTGGTGGCAATCGCTGCCTGCAAGCTGGTCGCGACCGCGTTCAGCGCCGGGCTCGGGATGCCGATAGGCGTGATCGGCCCCAGCCTGCTGATTGGCGCCTGCCTGGGTGGTGCAATGGGTAATGCCGGCGCCCTGCTGTTTCCGGAGCTAGCCTCGCAGACAGAACTGTATATTGTGATTGGTATGGCCGCGGCAATGGGCGCGATGCTGAGCGCGCCGCTGGCGGCCATTCTGGCGGTGATCGAACTCACCCAGACCGTGAGTGTGGTCATGCCGGCCCTGCTGGCAGTGGTTGCGGCAAACCTCACCAACACCGGCGTCTTCCGACAACGTTCCGCACACCAGACCAGGTTGCGCCAGTTGCAGCGGGCTGCTCCGGAAGATCCATTAAACCAGTTACTGCATCGCACCAACGTTACCTCCAACATGGAAGTCAGCGTTATCAAAGTACCCGTGCACCTGGATGACTCGGCGATGCTACCACTGGTAAACGCGACTCCCGGCTGGTGCGTGGTGACCAGAGAGGGAGAAGACCTCTACCTGGTAAGCGGGAAGGACCTGGCACAGTGGATTCAGAACAACCCGGTTACCGACGCCACCGCCGATATCACCGAAGCGGGCATCCGGCGCTGGAGCATCACCCAGGTACCGGAGCAGGCGACGCTGCGACAGGCCATGGATACGCTGCGCGCCCAAACTGCTGAGGCGGTCTGCGTTTACGGCCGTGACGCTGGCGGAAGGCCGGTATTGCAAGGTATTGTCACTCGCGAGAGCATCGAGCAGTTCACCCTGTCTCGACTGTAACTGGACGCTCACAGGACACGCACATGCTGTGGCTACGCGCCTTTCATATCATTTTTGTGGTTTGCTGGTTTGCCGGCCTGTTCTACCTGCCCCGCATTTTTGTGTACTACGCCGCCAGCGAACACCCCGAAACACGCCAGCAACTAGCGATCATGGCACGGCGTCTTTACCGCTTCGTCACGCCCTTTATGTGGCTGGCCATCGGGTTTGGCCTGGGCATGGTGGCTATGTCCCCGGACTATTACCTGACAGCCACCTGGCTATGGCTCAAGCTCGCCGGCGTTGCATTCCTGGTGGTGTACCACTTCCAGTGTGGCCGCTATGTCCGCGCCATCAATGAGAGCACCGATAACCACAGCCTCGTGTTTTACCGTTTCTTCAACGAAGTACCGGTATTGTTCCTGTTCGCTATCGTCCTATTGGTGGTTCTGAAGCCGTTTTGACGCAAAGCGGACGGCGGTGGATATCCGTCTCGCATCCCACCATAATTTGCGCCCCCGGTAGCTGCACCGCTGTCGGGCCAATATCAGGAAACGGCATGACTTCATCACAATCACTGTTTGAACGCGCGAAAACACATATCCCCGGCGGGGTGAACTCCCCCGTGAGGGCCTTCAAGGCGGTGGGCGGTACCCCCGTGTTTATCGACCGCAGCGAGGCCGCCTATGTCTATGACTGCGAGGGCAAGCGCTACATCGATTACGTGTTGTCCTGGGGGCCCATGATCATGGGACACAACCACCCCCACGTGCGCGAGGCCGTCATCCGGCAGAGCGAAAAGGGCCTCAGCTTTGGCGCGCCAACCGAGCTGGAGATTCAGCTCGCAGATCGCATCTGCGAGATCATGCCCAATATGGATCTGGTCAGAATGGTCAATTCCGGTACCGAGGCGACCATGAGTGCGATTCGGCTTGCGCGTGGCGCAACCGGCAGAGACACCATCGTCAAATTTGAAGGCTGCTATCACGGTCACTCCGACTCGCTGCTGGTGAAAGCAGGCTCCGGCGCGCTGACCCTGGGCGTACCTAGCTCGCCCGGCGTACCCGCCTCACTTGCTGATCACACCATGACGCTGACCTTTAACGACCCCGACGGAGTGCGCCGCGCGTTTGCCGAGCACGGCGCTGACATCGCCTGCGTGATCGTGGAACCCGTGGCTGGCAACATGAATTGCATCCCGCCTCAGCCAGGGTTCCTAGAGACTTTGCGCGAGGTGTGCACCCAGCACGGCGCCATCCTAATAATGGACGAGGTCATGACGGGTTTTCGGTTTGGGCTGCAGGGCGCACAGGGCTTCTACGGAATCGAAGCCGATCTCACGTGTCTGGGCAAAGTTGTGGGCGGCGGCATGCCCGTGGGCGCGTTCGGTGGCAAACGCGAGATCATGGAGCAAATTGCACCCCTGGGCCCGGTGTACCAGGCCGGGACGCTATCGGGCAATCCCATCGCGATGACCGCGGGGCTGGCCACGATGGAACTGATCTCCGAACCCGGCTTTTACGAACCGCTGTTTGCCAATACCACCGCCCTTTGTGAGGGCATGCAGGCTGCTGCGGATGCAGCCGGTGTGCCGTTTACGACCAACCATGCGGGAACCATGTTCGGTGGATTTTTCACTGGCGAGGACAGCGTGAGCAATTACACTCAGGTTATGAGTTGCGACACAGACGCATTCAACCGGTTCTTCCATCACATGCTGGAGCAGGGTGTTTACCTGGCACCTGCCTCCTACGAGGCGGGCTTTATGTCCGCAGCGCACAGCAGCGAAGACATCCAGGCTACAGTGGACGCGGCGGCCAGCGCATTTGCCGCTCTCTGACGGGAACGCACTATGACGTTTAACAGCACGAGGGGAGCTTTTCCCCAGACCCGGATGCGCAGACTGCGCGCCAACGATTTCGCCCGGCGGTTAGTGCGCAGCAGTTCGCTCTCCCCCGCTGACCTGATCTACCCGGTGTTCGTGCTGGAGGGAGAGCAACAGCGCGAAGCGGTTCCGTCCATGCCGGGCGTCGAACGACAATCAATCGACTTACTGCTTGACACTGCCCGGGAAGCGCACGCATTGGGCATTCCTGCGCTGGCACTGTTCCCGGTCGTCGGCGAAGACTGCAAGTCGTTAAATGCGGATGAGGCATTCAATCCCGACGGGGTGGTTCAGCGGGCGGTGCGCACACTCAAGGATGCCTTGCCCGAGCTGGGCATCATGACGGACGTGGCGCTGGACCCCTACACCACCCACGGACAGGACGGCATCATCGATGATGCCGGGTACGTCCTCAACGACGTCACCGTGGAGGTGCTGGTGAAACAGGCGCTCTCCCAGGCCGACGCCGGTTCCGACATGGTCGCGCCTTCGGACATGATGGATGGTCGCGTCGGTGCCATTCGCCAGGCACTGGAAGCGCATTCCCATCACAACACGCTGATCATGGCTTATTCGGCCAAGTACGCATCAAGCTACTACGGCCCGTTCAGGGACGCCGTGGGTTCCGCAGGCAGTATCAAAGGCGGCAACAAATTCAGTTACCAGATGGATCCGGCGAACAGTGACGAGGCGTTACACGAGTGCGCTCTGGATCTGGCCGAGGGCGCTGACATGATTATGGTGAAGCCTGGAATGCCCTACCTGGACATCGTGCAGCGGGTGAAGCAGGAGCTACAGGCGCCAACATTCGCGTACCAGGTCAGCGGAGAGTACGCCATGCATATGGCTGCGTTTGAGCAGGGATGGCTGGACAGGAATACGGTGATGCTGGAATCACTGATGGCTTTCAAGCGCGCCGGCTGCGATGGCATCCTCACCTACTTTGCACTGGACGCTGCCCGCGCCCTGCAATAGTTCCGTGTTACGTACAGCCTTCCTGACCCTGCTGTTACTGTCGCCTGTATCCGGGCTGAAGGCCGAATGCGAGTGCCTCTGGGAAGGTTCGTTCGTCGAGGTGCACCCGGTCACGGATCGGGTCATCAGCGGCACGGTCATCTCCGCAAAAGGCAACTCTATCGACGTGGGCGTGGAACGGGACCTGCGCGGTGGCGACGCCTTCGACATTGTTCGCATCTGGCTGGGTACCGAGGATTACCCCTGCCGCCCCGATCCGAAGGAATTTCCCCCGGAGTCCACCTGGATCATGGCCCTTGATCGCATCAACGAGGTGCCCGAAGGCGGGTTCAATATCGACACGCCCAATATCAGTTATGGGCGCGTTGGCGACTACATGCTTTCCAGCTGTGGCGGTTACTGGCTGAAACGCACCGGGCCTGTGGTTACCGGCAATCTCGTCAACGCGCCGCGGTGGGATCACGAACCCCAGATGACGCCGGTGCTGGTGGAAGTGGTTGCCAATCACGTAATGGGCCGCATCGGCAGTGACGCGGTCCTTGAGGCGAGTCGGGAAGACCCGGCCCTGCTCCGGCTCAAGCTGGACACCAAGGCTTTTGTTCGCGGCGACATGGAGTTTCTCGACGACGAGGACAACGACGACTAGTGGCAGGAATCAACGCCAACCGGGTCGGTTGGCGTTATCACCCTCGATCAGGTCCATCAGTTCGTCGAGCATGGCCAGGGACAGACCCCAGATTCGACGACCTTCATAGAAGTAACAGGGCAACGGGATTTTGACCCCGGTGCGCTCCCAGACCATCTGCTCACGGTTGTCCGTGTCCAGCAGGAACTCCAGGGGCACCCACACCACTTCGGCAACCTCGTAATTGGGTACAAAGCTGACCTCCCGGTCGAGGTGGAACACAAAGGGGCTAACGGCCATACCCAGGGCTCCCCGGTGCGGGCGAGCGTTGAGATCGGACAAGCGGCCGATGCACTGATCCTCCGGCCCCAGCGTTAATCCCACCTCTTCCTCTGTCTCCCTGACTGCCGCGTCAAACCCGTTGCGATCATCGCGATCCATGCGTCCGCCGGGGAACGCCATATGGCCCGACCAGGGATCGCCTTTGCGTTCAGCGCGCTTGATCATCAGGATGTGTAGTTCACCGGCCTGCACCTGAAGAATGATGGCCACCGCTGAGCGTTTCATCAGGGGACGCAATAGTTTGCGACTGGGCCGATGACCGGCAAGACGCGTTTGAATCAGTTGCAACAGGGGAACAGGCACAGCGACCGCCGATGACAGGAGTGAATTGATTTAGCCATTCGCGGTGCTGGCTGACAAGTCGCGTTGAGCGATGCCGTTGCCACGACTACACTCGGCACCTCCCAGGCTTGCGTATTTACCACACCCGGCAGTGCCGCAAAGGCGCCTGCCAGGGTTGGTAGCCACGCCAACGGCGCGCACAACCAGATCGAGAACGATGACAGATCACGACAACGAAGCGGGCGACGAGCTGCTCAGCCTGAACAACGTTAACCTCACCTATCGGGCGTTACCGGTGCTTCAGGGTGTGACATGGCGCGTCCAGCGGGGCGAACAATGGGTGTGCCTGGGGCCCAATGGGGCCGGTAAAACCAGCCTGGCCAACGTCATCAGCGGGCGCGCGGCGCACGTGTCCGGCGAGGTTCACAAGGGGGCTTGCGCAACACGCAATGGCATCGGCTACGTCTGCTTCGAACAGGCCAAGGCACTCTGTGATCGCGATCGCAAGCTCGACGATTCCGAATTTCGGGCCGATGCCTCCGACCCTGGTACGCAGGTGAGAGATCTCATGCTTCAGGGGCGCGACCCTGATCGCGCCTTCGATGACTGGTCGCAACGTTTGAACATGAGCCACATCCTGGACCGCGGCATCCGCTACATCAGCACCGGGGAAATGCGCAAAACCCTGCTGGCCAGTGCCATCCTCAATCGGCCGGGCCTGCTGATACTCGACAACCCCCTCGACGGGCTGGACCGGGCCAGCCAGTCCGCCATGCTTGAAGTGCTGGATGACCTGTTACGGGGTGAGCTGCCGGTGGTACTGCTCTGCCGGCAACTGGAAGACATCCCTGCCGCTGCCACCCACCTGCTGGTGCTGCAACAGGGGAGCGTGCTCGACGCCGGTGAGCGTAACTCGGTACTGGCCAACCCCGCTGTCCAGACACTGATGCGACCGGAACTACCCCCGCTGGGCGCATTGCCCCAACCCGCACAGCGCCCCTACGAGCTGCCAACCCAGGGCCCGCTGCTGGCGTTACGGGACGTGTCGGTCAGCTACGGCGATCTATGCGTACTTGACGGGGTGGACTGGGTATTCGAGCGCGGCCAGCATTGCTGCGTATCAGGCCCAAATGGTTGCGGCAAAACTACCTTGCTGAGCCTGATTACCGGTGACAACCACAAAGCCTACGGGCAAGACATCACCCTGTTCGGCATTCGCCGGGGCAGTGGTGAGAGCATCTGGGACATCAAACAGAAGTACGGCCAGGTGGATACCCAGTTACACCTGGGTTTCGCCCGAGGCATGAAAGCGTTGGAGGTAGTGATCTCGGGGTACTTCGATACCGTGGGTTTGTATGACGATTTCGGCGATCGTCAGCGACAGGGGGCCGGCGCATGGCTGGATGCTCTTGGCCTGAGCCACCTGGCCAGGGAAAGTTTCGATGCACTCTCGTTCGGCCTGCAACGCATGGTGTTGCTGGCCAGGGCCATGGTGAAGTCGCCGGCAATCCTGTTGCTTGACGAACCCACCCTCGGGCTGGACGGTTTTCATCGCCGCCTCATACTGCGCGCCATCGATCACATTGCCCAAGCCAGTGATACCCAGGTGATTTTCGTCAGCCACTCGGCGGGCGAGACACCCGCCTGCGTTAATCAGCAGCTGCGTTTCGAACCAGTGGAGTCCGGGTTTCGCGTGGTGTGCGACAACAACGCTATCGGGTAAATGCCTTGAGCTGAGCGCACTCGTCATCGCGACAGTAAAGCAGCCCGCGCTCTGCCGTGGCCCGCGCCTGCGCATCCTCACCCTTGGCGGCATAGGTGCGTGCCAACTCCAGGTAAATCTCGCCAGAATCCGGATCGATTCGCTGCGCCCTTTCCAGCAGCGCCAGCGACTGCTCGTAGTCGCCCGCTTCACGGGCAGTGGTTGCGTTCTCTACCAGGCCACCATAAGCGTCACTGGCATTGGGGTCTCTGGGCGGTGGCGTGGGTTGCTGGGGTACCGGTGGCGGTGGTGCGGAACTGGTTGGCGGCGGTGGCGCCGGGTCTTGCGACTGCTGGCCGGGGAGACTGTATACAGAGCAGCCCCCCAGCGCCGTAATCAGCGCGGCAGCCGCTGCCAGTCGTGCGCCAGTGGTCACAGAGTTTTGCATGTTCTATCCCCCAAACAGTTTCTGAAACCAGTCCTTCACCGTGGACCGGCGCGGCTGGCAGTTGGTGCGTTGCGTTGGTTCAGAGCCGCTGATGAAAGGGAGCATACGGGAGTTGGGACAGCCCTCGCCAGTGAGATAGCCGGTGGTGTCTTCCACGTATCGGGGCTCCACACCATCTGGCATGCGGTAGGCCAGGGGCCGCTGTGCGGCGCCCGCCATGAAATCAGCCCACACCCGCAGCGCGCCACTGCTACCGGTAAGCCCGGTGCCGCCGTTGTCATCCCGGCCTATCCAGGTCACGGCAAGGAGATCGCCGGAGAACCCGGCAAACCAGGAATCCCTGCCGTCATTGGTGGTACCGGTTTTGCCCGCTACTGAGAAATCGTCCGGCAGGTAGCGATAGACACCGCGACCGGTTCCCTCTCGCACCACGGCTCGCATGGCGTAGTGCAGGAGATGGGTGGCCTGCAGGCTTACGGTACGATCGTACTCCAGCGGGTAGCGCTTCAACGGCTCCCCGTTGGCATCGACGATGTCGCGAATACTCTTTAACGGCAGCCTGAAGCCGCCAGTGGCAATCGATTGATACATCGCGGCCATCGACATGGGGGAGTATTCGCCAGCGCCAAGGGTTAACGAGGGCACCTCGGGAATCGGGCCAGTGATACCCAGCCGCCTGAGCATGTCGACGACGCGGTCCAGGCCCAGGTTCATGCCCAGTCTGGCTGTGGCCAGGTTGTAGGAACTGGCCAGGGCGCGATGCAACAGCACATCGCCGTGGGGCTGGCGATCGAAGTTGCGCGGCTCCCAGACATCCCCGTTAGGACTGGTAACCGTGACCGGTCGATCTGACAACACGCTGGCCAGCGAGTACGAGCCCGGCTGCTCCAGTGCCGTCAGGTAAACCGCTGGCTTGAGCAGCGAGCCGGCCGGGCGACGCGCATCCAGGGCACGATTGAAGCCGGCGTATCGAACCTGACGACCTCCCACCAGCGCCGCGACCTCGCCGTTGTCAAAACGCGTCACCACACTCGCTGACTCCAGCTCACCCGATTTATCCAGCTGATCCATAACACGGGTGGTGCTGCGCTCTAGCTTGCGCTGCAGGATCGGGTCGAAACTGGTGAAGATGCTCAGCCCCAGCGTGGTGAGATCTTCCTCCCGGTACTCCTGCCGCAGTTGGCGACGCACGAGGTCCAGGAATGCGGGAAACGTATTGCGCACAGAGCGATTGGCGTTGAGGTCCAGCGGCATCGCCTTCGCAACGGTCGCGTGCTCGGTGCTGATCACGCCCTGCTCCACCATCACGTCCAGCACCAGGTTGCGTCGCCCGGTGGCGCGCTCGGGATTGCGCAGCGGATTGTAAAGGGAGGGCCCCTTGATCATACCGACCAACAGCGCCTGCTGATGCAGGCCCAGCTGCTCCAGCGGGGTGTCAAAGTAATGCCGCGCCGCCAGTGCAAAACCGTGAATGGCCCGAGGGCCTTCCTGCCCCAGGTACACTTCATTCAGGTAGCTTTCGAGTATCTGCTCCTTGTCGTAGTGCAACTCCAGCAGCACTGCCATCACCAGCTCGGTGAGCTTTCGAGTGATTGTGCGCTCAGGTGTCAGGTAATAGTTTTTCACCAGCTGCTGGGTAATCGTGCTGCCACCCGCTACCACCTGGCCAGATCGCACGTTGCTGAACGCGGCCCGGGCGATGCCAGTAATCGAGAACCCCCAGTGGTCGTAGAAGCCCTGGTCTTCCACCGCCAGCAGTGCGCCGGTCAGCGTCTCGGGGACATCACCCAACCGGACCAGGATGCGGTCTTCACCGTGGGTTGGGTAGATGCCGCCAATCTGCACCGGGTCCAGGCGCATCAAATCGATGTCGCGGCCACCCGCGCTCATCGCCGCTACCCGGCCGCCGCTGATCGACAGCGCTACCCGCCGCGCGGGTTCGCGTTCATTCGGAAAACTGAAGCCGCGAGTAAACAGGTCGAAACGACCGCCGTTGCGGGCCACCTGCCCCGGCTGCGTGGCGTAGCTCGCTTTCCGGTAGCCCAGCACTTCCAGCTCATAAGCCAGGTCGTCCGGCGACAGGCGGGCACCCACGAACAGCTCCAGTGGGCGGGAAAATACTTTCGCCGGCAGCTCCCACATTTTGTCAATGAAGGTGTTGGTAATACGGGCATCGAGATAGACCAATCCCATAATCCCGACCACAGCCAGGGCGATAATCAGTTTGAGAAAGGGACGGTGGGTACGGCTCATCACGCGCGAGTGTACCCTATGTCTCCCCCGCTGGCCGCGACTTACCGCGCCGCTTTTTTGTGCCGTAAGACCTCGCAGCCAGCGGACGCGCTTTCATTACCGTCGCGGATCAGGATAATGTCGGGCTGTTTGAATTGAGACCGGAACAGGCATGAAGAAGTACAAGGTTTATGGCATGGGCGCAGCGCTGGTCGACACCGAGATCAAGGTTGAAGATCGCGAACTCGACCAGATGGAAGTCGATAAAGGCATGATGACGCTGGTGGACCAGGATCGCCAGGCAGCGCTGCTGGGGCACCTCGAGGGCCACCTGGTAAAAGCCAGTCACGCCAGCGGCGGCAGCGCCGGAAACTCCATGATCGCCACCGCCCAGTTCGGCGGACCCACCTTCATGACCTGCAAAGTAGCCGACGATGCCGACGGTGACATTTACGTGGCCGACCTCGAGGCGGCTGGCGTTGACCATTGCCTGACCGGCGGTCGCAGCAACGGCACTACCGGAAAATGCCTGGTGCTGATCACGCCTGACGCAGAACGCAGCATGAATACCTTCCTCGGTATTTCCGAGACTTTGTCTACAGAGCAACTGGTTCCCGCCGCGATTGCCGACTCGGAGTATCTCTACATCGAAGGCTATCTGGTCACATCACCGACGGGTCGCGGGGCGGCCATCAAGGCGCGCGAACTGGCCGAGGCCGCCGGCATCAAGACGTCCATCAGCCTGTCGGACCCCGGCATGGTGGAGTTTTTCCGCGACGGCCTGGCCGAAATGATTGGCGGCGGCGTCGACCTGGTGTTCTGTAACGAAGAAGAAGCCCTGGGATGGGGCAACACCAAAGAACTGGACGCCGCTATTGAGGCCCTGAAAGGCATCGCCCAAAATTTCGTGATTACTCGCGGTGCGCAGGGTGCGCTGGCCTACGACGGGCGGGACCTGCATGAAATTCCACCCCACCAGGTACAGGCGGTTGACAGTAACGGCGCCGGTGACATGTTTGCAGGCGCCTTTCTGTACGCCATCACCCAGGGTGAGGACTTCCCCACCGCGGGCCGTTTCGCCAGCCTGGCCGCTGGCAAGGTCGTTGCCCACTACGGACCCAGGCTACCGGCTGACGCCTACCCGGCACTGCGGGCGGACTTCTTCGGTGGCTAAAACAGCGCAAATTGCTGATCAACCAGGGCCCTGAAAGACGTACCGGCGAAACCGAGAATGCCGTCGGCCACCGGCTGTAGCTGCCTGTCGATATAGTACTGGTAATCAAGGGGCGCAAGCGTTGCCTGTGCCGGCTCCGCACCTGAGGTGGTCACCACGTACTCGACCCAACTGCCGCGCCTCGGCACCTTGAGCCCGCGCGACTCGCACAGCCGCGCCGCCTGCACATGGGGGGGCACGTTCTTCTCATAGTCATCGAGTTTCCTGCGCAGGCGCTTGCGATAGATCATCTGCTCATCCCGTTCGCCCGCCAGTACTGACGCTACCGTCTCGCGCACGAAGTCCTCGAACGGCTCATTGAGGAAAACGCGCCGGTACAGTTCCTCCTGGAACTCCCTGGCCAGGCGGGTCCAGTCGGTGCGCACATTCTCCAGGCCCTTGAACACCATTGCCGGGCCCTCGGCCGATGCCACCAAACCGGCATACCGTTTTTTGCTGCCTTTCTCCGACCCTCTTACCGTCGGCATCAGAAAGCGCTGATAGTGGGTCTCAAATTCCAGCTCCAGCGCCGAGTTCACACCGAACTCCTGCTGCAGACGATCGCACCACCAGCGGTTGAGCGATTGCTCCAGATCACGACCCGCCGCCAGTGCGCCCTCATCGTCAGCCGCCTCGTGAATCCAGACGAACACAGAATCGGTGTCGCCATAGATCACACGATGGCCGGCACGCTCGATGTAGTCTCGCGTGTCCTGAAGGATCTGGTGGCCTCGCAAGGTAATGGAGCTGGCCAGGCGCGTGTCAAAAAAGCGGCAACCCGGAGAGCCCAGCACACCGTAAAAGGAATTCATGATGATCTTGATAGCCTGCGACAGGGCCTCGTCCTGGTTGGCCTTGGCGGTATCTCGCTGATGCCACAAGGTAGCGATGAGGTCGGGGAGGATATGTCCCTCGCGAGCAAACAGGCCGCCACGAAAGCCGGGCAGGGTCTGGGCTTCCTCCAGCTCACCAGACACCCCCAGGGCCAGGCCCAGCGGATCGATGTGGAAACTGCGAATAATGCTCGGGTACAGGCTCTTGAAATCGAGCACCAGTACGTGGTCGTAAATACCCGGACGCGAATCCAACACAAAGCCGCCGGGGCTGTCGGGCGATTCTGCGGGCGCATTGGGGGCCACATACCCTTCCCGGTGCAGTCGCGGAAGATACAGGTTGTCGAAGGAGGCCACCGAGCCGCCAAGCCGGTCCATGTTCAACCCGGTCATGGCGCTGCGCGCGATCGCAAAGTCCAGCAGTCCGGTGGCGTGGAAAATATCCGAGACCAGCTCACAATCCTTCAGGTTGTATTGTGCCAGCCTTGTCTTGTCCGCCAGGAACAGGTCTGTGATCTCACCACCCCGGTCACTGCCATGCAGCAACTTCCCCTCGCCAAGAATTTCCCTGGCGACATTCTCCAGCGAGAAACTTTCAAAACGGTAGAAGGCGGCGCGCAGCAGTTCGATTCCGTCCAGCACCACCCGCCCCGGCAGCTGCAAGGTCCTGCGTTCGCCGTCATCATCCAGCGAACGCCAGTGCACCGTGGTACCGGCACGGCCCATGGTCAGCTTCATCCCCTCGGCATCGGCAACCCGCTGCAGATACCAGAGGTCGAAGTTAATTACGTTCCACCCGATCAGAACGTCCGGGTCAGCTGTGGCCAGCCAGTCCAGGAAGGCTTCCAGCGCCGCTCGCTGCGAGGGCACGGCCTGCACCCACTCCTGGTCGGCGCCCTCGCCCACCATGAACACGATGCGCTCTTGTGTCCGGGGCCCCCACAGGTGCACGCCGATGGAATAAAGCTGAACCCCTTCCATGGCGGTTTCGATATCAACCGAGGCCACAGTGAGCTCAGGGCGATGATCCATCGCCCTTAGTCGTGGATGGTGCAGCGACTGGTGCGATCCTTCGGCATGCAGGGTGCCAACCAGTTCTGCGCCCCCGGCTACAAACCGTTCCATGAGGTAGCGGTCGGCAGGATTAATATCGGCTTCCAGCGGATCAAGCCCGCGGTCTCGCAGCCGATCTGCGCAATTGCGCGCCTGCTTGTGCGAGGGGAAATACAATCCGGCAACAGGCGCCATATCGAAGGCGCGCAGCTTCAGCGATCGGACGTTATGGCCACGTTCGGCAGCAAGCACCGGTCGGGCGTCCGCCAGTTCTGACTCACGCAGGAAGAACACAGAGCGCTCGGACTGAACCCGGGCGCGCACAGGCCCGGCTTCACTGGCGAACCAATAGTCGAGTTCCACGCCGTCCTGCGTATCCCGCCACTGGCGGGTCAGCAAGAAGCCCGTCGTTCGCTGGGGGTCTGCGCTTTTGATCTCGTTCGTACTACCCATAACCGGCGCTGTGGCTTAAGCTTGGTGCCCGCTGATTCGTCAACATTGCCGCCAACGCAGAAGGTCATCCATGAACAAGCCCGTCATCAAGCAAGACCCCTTATACCAGCTGCTGCGCAACGAAGACATTGACGCTTTCAACGAGCAGCGGGACACACTGGATACCGAAGAACTGAAAAGCGGAGACTACCGCGGGCGCGACCTGAGGAAAATGAATGCTGATGGCCTGGATTTCAGCGACGCCTATTTCCGCAACGCCGACCTGTCGGGTATTGATTTTCGCAACACCAACCTCGAAGGCGCCAGCCTGATGGACGCCAAGCTGTCCGGCTGCTATTTCCCCTCAGAAATCAGTGCTGAGGAAATCCGACTGTCGCTGGATACGGGCACTCGGCTGCGCTACGACCGCCGCGAGAGTTAGCCCGCGTCTTGGAACGATTAGCCCTGCGCCAATAGATCCCTCAGATCAATAATGGCCGCGTTGGCGCGGCTCAGGTAAGACGCCATCACCAGCGAGTGATTGGCGACCAGCCCGAAGCCAGTTCCGTTCAGAATGATGGGGCTCCACACCGGCTCCTGAGCCGCTTCCAGTTCCCGGATGATCTGCTGCAAGCTAACCGTGGCATTTTTCTTGGCCAGTACCTCGGCAAAGTCGACCTCTGCGGCTTTCAGAAAGTGAATCAGCGCCCAGGCAGCGCCCCGCGCCTGGAAAAAGACATCGTCAATTTCGTTCCAGGGAGTCTTCACCATCATGTCGCCCGGTGTTCCCGTGGACTGAGTGGCCTCGGCATCGCCCGCAAGGTCCGTATTGAGACGGCGCTGACCAACACTGGCCGTTAAGCGCTGCGACAGACTGCCCAGACGCGTGTCCACGATCGACAGCCAGTAACGAAGGTTGTCAGCGCGGGCATAGAATTGCGCCTCGGCCCTCGTGGGATCAGACAGGCGCTTGAAATAGCTGCGCGTGTAGGCCAGGCCGTCCCGGTATTCTGATTCGGTGGCCGGCAGCATCCAACTGTCAGACTGGAAATTGAAACGGGGTTCCGCCAGCGCCAGGTCGGCATCTTCAGTGGACTGGGACTGGGAACGACTGAGCACTTCACGCAGTGCCCGGGCCAGGTCGCGGGACTGGATCAGCGCACCGTATTCCCAGTTGGGAATGTTGTCGAGCCACAGGCCGGGTGGAAAAATATCGTTATGCAAATAGCCGCCGGGCTTTTCCAGCAGGGTCTCCATAACCCCCATCAACGCCGCGGTGGTCACCGAGCCCGTGACAATCGTCGCGCCGTCTTCCGCGGCATACTGCGCGGCCCGCTCTTTCACATCGAATCGCGGCGGCGACATGCTCCAGTAAATCCCGACGAGCATGGCAATCAGCAGGTACAGAGCGATGAGGCCTCCCAGCCAGCGTAATCCGCTGCCGCCGGGAAGATAGTCGTCCATGAAGTCTCGCAGTTTAGCGCTGAATCCGGCGCCGGCGGCTGGGTTACTCATGCTACGGACACCCCCTAGTGATGTGAATGATCGTGATCGCCCGGTGCCTCGCGCCGCACCAGGGCCTGCGCACAGGTACTGTCGCCTGCGGCAGTGGTGACGCACACCTCGATTCTTTCCCCGGGCAGAGGCATGCGTTCCAGACCCAGCAGCATCAGATGGGCACCGCCTGGCTCGAGGTTGGCCACGTCACCCGAGGCAATCTTCAACGAAGGTACGGGCTCCATACGCATCATGCCGTTTACCTCGACGGTCCGGTGGATCTCCACCTTGGTGGCCAGCTCAGCCGTGCCACCCACGATCTCAACCGGGTCCCAGCTTGCGTTAGTAATCGACAGGTAGCCAGCCGTCACTTTCTGGACCGGGGGTAATGAG
>Ga0213866_10001968_pt1 | contig 14888 bp, 28 predicted proteins | sample PICome_11_FD_160079 | JGI IMG/M metagenome (GOLD analysis project Ga0213866, IMG submission 160079) | Coastal seawater microbial communities near Pivers Island, North Carolina, United States - PICO284 | ecosystem: Environmental > Aquatic > Marine > Coastal | place: USA: North Carolina...
TGTAAATTTCATAGATATAGTTTTTGTATATTTCGGTTCGAATGCTGATAAAAGGTCGATACTTCACCAGCTTTCTATTTATGTCTTCCCAAAGAGGATCTTTGAGATGACTTCCCCAATATTTACAGCCGTCGATCAATTTATCGACTACCGACAGCGTGTCAAGGGATATCTTCCCAGAAAAATAATCTGAGATTATTTCGGGGTAGCCTTCTTTGACGATGATCGCTTGGTCGAAGTTTTTGTACTGCTTGATTTCTTCTTTGAAGCTGTAGTCGAAGCTTTGCTGGTACTTTTGCCACCTTTTGTGGATTTGCTCACCCCGTTCCGAGAGGATGTCAGTGACGAAGAAATTTGGATCATTTGCGAGTACAGAAACAAGCAGAGTGTGTACATTTGATCTAGAGGCCATTTTACTAAAGAGATAATTATCTCTCCGATTTTCAAAAGACTTTTCATTTGCCTTTACCTTTCCGTTATATTTAAAAAAATCATAGTCATCATTTGTGAAGTGTCGTTTGAGGGCTAAGTAGAGCTTGTAGCATTTAAATGGTGTCACAACAGAGCCGTGTTTGCATCCTTCTGGAGAAGATTATACTTTTGACTCTCAAGCTCCAGCTTAATTTTCAAAACTGGATTCTTCTTGATCATCTTATATATAATTTCTTCTTCTAGTTTCTCTTTTTTCATAATCTCCATGATAGCTTCCATGTAGGTTATGTCAGAGTCAAGTACCATATTCTCGACAGCAAGTCCAAAATTTCTGTATGTTTCTACTGAATTTTTCATAATTTTTAAATGAGGCCCAATTCATGTCTGGCTTCAAGATACTCCTTTACCAATCCACTACGAACAATGTCGTTAATGCCCATCTCAACATGAGTAAATGAAGGCATCAGTCGGATAATTTTAAATAGATTATTGATCCCACTTTCTTCGAGACCTTTTGTTGCAAAATCAGACTGTCTAAAATCACCACAAAGCAACATCCTTGATCCTTGACCCATACGAGTAATGACAGTTGATATCTCATGATCATTTAAGTTCTGAACTTCATCAACTATCACAACAGCATTTTCAAAAGTGATTCCACGCAAAAAAGAAGTAGGAGAAAAATCAATCATTTTTCTCATTTTTAGTTGTGTGTAAGCATCTTCTCGACCAAAAAGCTTTGAGCAAATTTCAAAATAAGGCTCTTCAAAAACTCTCATTTTATCTCTTGCAGAACCCGGCATAAATCCAAGTTCTCTTGCAGATACAGCACTTCTGATAATTATAATTTTTTCAATATCCGAATCTGAAAGAAGATCCTTCAAAGCCAAAAATAAACTGATAAACGTTTTTCCCGTACCCGGAAGTCCGTGAATCAGAATATGCTTTTTCTGAAAATACTGACTGAAAATCTTTTTTTGATTATCGGTCTTTGGTCTTACAAAATCTAAAGATAAAGTATTTTCGAATGTCTTTTTCTTTTGATCTTTGATATGACTGGCATTTTTTTGTCTTATTTTTCTAGCCATTCAATGTCCTAAAATGTATTTACGTTGCTTCCTCTATGTGCTTTTTTTGTCTCTTTTAAAAGATCCCTAAAAGAGTCATCCGGCTTTATTCTTCCCATCCTATGGGGATCAGCAAAGCCGGGAGTGGCAAGACATAGTTGAATATTATCATTTTCTTCTAAAAAAGAATCCCTATCAGAAAGAGACATCATTTCAGTAAACTGTTCGCCAGTTTCTTTATTTTTGAACGTATATGTTGGCATCAATTCCACCCATCCGCAAAATCATCTCTATAAGAATCATTTTTCTTTCGGCTTAAGTTTTTTTGTCTTTTGTATTTTTGGAGATTGATATCATTATATTCGTCCATGTACTCTTCATGAACAATATCTGATTTCTTATTAGATCGTCTTTTCATTTGAATAGGTCCGGAAATGCTCTTTCTGTTAATTTTTGTGTTACATTTTTAACTGGAATTTCTTTATCTTTCATACCAATTAAAATTTTTGCATCATCTTTATCTACCGTCTCCAACATTCCAATAAAAAGATCCTGTCTTTTAAGGTCTGTCAGATTTGGATTTCCACCCTCAATGAAAAGATAAATCTTTTTATAATGGTAATAAAGATTACCTTCTTGATCTGGAAAATCATTTTCCTTATATGGTGGAGATCCTTCAGGTAAAAGAAATTTAATTCTAGGATCAAATGCATACCTTAAAATAGCTCTCAGAGGGTTATTGCCTCTGTAACTTCTCATAACCTTCACTCTCTCTTGAAACGAAGACTGTTCACCAATCTCATTCAAAATTTGAGAAATACTTTTTCTAACCATTATTATCCTTACTCTCTACATATTTTTTAGTCATTTCAATAAGTTGGTCTCTATATTTATTATTTACAGAAACGAAGAGTTGAGTGCTAAATTCATCTCCCGAATAGCCAATTGGTTCAAAAAGATTGTCAAAAACAACAGAAAGATCATAGTCAACATTTTCAAGAATACAAAAAACAGAGTAAAGAGCTTCTTTAACCATAGTTAAACGTGGTTGAAGCTCGTTGAAAAACCCTTCATCTTCTGTGTCAACATTGTTCATGTGACCACTTCTTTCTATGATCCTCATGACAATTCCAAAAATCTCATTAGACATTTCATCACAATAAGCAGATCTAATACTAACCGATCCAACTTCTGGATCTTTTTCTAAGTTTAGACTTTCTGTTCTTTTTACAAACGTTATTACATTATTAGAGTTCATTTCTTTCCCATAAAATATTTTTCAGCAACTGATCCCACTCTTTAATTCTAACATCCCAAGAGTAGAAATTGTCATAGTAAAGTTTTTGTTGGTGGATCATGTGCTCGACATCATCTTTATTTTCACCCAAAGTTTGGATCATATTATCTAAGATACTTGTGAAAATATTAGCATGCTTGTTGTGATCTTCTGTCCACTGATATGTAATACCCCAAGATGCTGCTGTTTCAGGAAGTGCAGCATAGTTAGGAGCAAGCATCAAGCAACCAGCGTCCAAAGCTTCAATTGCACAAAGACAAGAAGTTTCAGGCCATATATTTGGATATGCAAAAATGTCTGCCTTTTTTAAAGCATTTCTGATGACAGAGTTAGGCTGCGTTCCATGATAGTTTATCTGAGGGTGTTGTCTGCATCTGTCGAAAAGGTCTTCATAAGGCTTATCACGTTCAGACCAACCATAAAGATTGAAACTTGAATAAACATCTAGCTCAATATTGTCATATTTTTCCGAAAGATATTCGAAAGATGGAATCAGTATTTGAAGTCCACGGTGTGGTGTTGAATGATAAATTAATCTGACAACACCATCTTTTGGCTTTTCTTTCAATTCAATCGGTTCAATTGCATTTTTAATAACATAACAATCATCCCATTTGAGACCATATGTATGAATATATTCATTCATTTGCCAATTTGAAACAAAAACAAATTTTGCAAATCTGTCTCGACTGTCTTTATCAGCTAAGTGATGTGATTCTGGATCATTAGGAAGATCGTGCAACCACAAGATAGGAATTTTGTTTTCATCAATATCCCTAACTCTTGAACAGATAATTTGAAATTTGTCTGCCAATTCTGGATCTAATTTTTCAGCTAATGCAGTTGCCATGAGTTCAGTACCACCCATGGCATTTTCACTCAATTCATTTCTTTCAATTTCAGTCATTCTATCCCTTAAGTATCATTCTATTAACAGATTCTGTCAACTCAACGTAACCACCAATCTTCTGCCCGTCCAAAACAATAATTGGAACAGTTTTAACACCGGGAAACATTTCAAAAAGATCAGTTTTGGATACATCTCTTCCTAAAACATACTCGGTGTAGGTATGTCCTTTCTCTTTAATAAGCTCCTTAGCTTTAACACAGTAAGAACAGTTCTCTTGAGTGTAAATTACATAGTTGTTCATTTCTTAACTCCTTGTTAGTCATAAATAACAGTAAACATATTTAATGTCAACAGGAGTCAACATGTGTGTTGTCATCGCTAAACATCTTCCAGAATACGGTTGGGTTCTTGCTAAGAACAGAGATCGTAACTATAAGCCTGTTGTTTCAATTAAACAGTCTAATAGAAATGGTGTGCAAAGACTTTATATGCAAGATGATAAAACTCGTTACACTGAGGGTGTGAATGAGTTTGGTGTTGCAATTCTTTCTGCATCAATCATGGTCAAAAAAGACGAAAAGGAAGGTGCTGCTGCAAGTTCTGACGATCAGTCGGAAAGAACATACTATGCACCCGATGGCATACGTATCAGAACAGCTTTGTTCAAAAAGACTGCAAAGGCTGCTCTAGATACTTTAATAAAGTTACAAATACCCGGAAATACTCTGATTGCTGATCCAAACGATTGCTACATTCTAGAAGGTGCATTCGAGGATTATCACGGACCCAACAAAAAATACAAATACACATTCAAAAAATTAAGTAAGAATGATGGTATTGTGAGAACAAATCACGGGATCGATATGCCTTGGGCTGGATATCAAAACAATAAAGACAATCCACACGAAAAGGCTTCCCGTGAATCTTCCGAAAGTAGAATGAAAATTGTTTTAAAGCAATTGAAGTCTATTAAGACACCTGAAGACATGCTTCAAGTTCTCTCTTCTCGTCCAGAAAAGGATCCTCAAATGAATCCTATTCGTGTTGATGAAAGAAGAAAATCCATGAGAACAACAGGTCAACTTCTTTGCATCCCAAAGGAGAGAACACTTCACTATCGTCCAACATATTCTGAAATTTCTCTAAAGAACTACAATGCTTTAAACCAACAAAAAAGTAAGACATTCTTTGAAGTGATTTCGTCAAGAAAACTTTTCGACATCTAGGGAAACTAAAATGATAAAAAGACTGCTAATTTTAGCAGTGTTCTTTACTATTCCTAATATTGCCTTTTCACAAAATGATCCAATCGTGACTGAAAATTATAACGAGAGCACTGTAGATACGACAAGTAACTCGACAACAACGGTCATTTCTCCACCACCATCAGCGATATCACCATCCATAAACAACTCAAATTCTGATCTTTGTACTGTAGGTGTTTCTGGAGCCGTACAAACACAAATTTTAGGGATTTCTGCTGGGTCCACAGTTCGTGACATGAATTGTGAAAAACTCAAGAATGCTAAAACACTTTATGATATGGGAATGAAAGTCGCAGCAGTATCCGTTATGTGTCAAGATCCAAGAATTTTCCAAGCAATGATGAATGCTGGAACACCCTGTCCTTTTGATGGAATGATCGGTGAATCTGCCAAAGAAGCTTGGGAAAACCCAGAAAACAAACCTCTTAGACCAGACCAACAAAATAGAGGATTAAATCTTGACTCTGATACTAAGACTACCCTTATTGGCGGTGGCATTGTCATTGCTCTGTTGGCAATACTCCTACAGTGAGACAATATACGGTTTAACAAACAATGCAGCTTCTGACGGTTTATCTTGGTCGATGAATGGTGTTTTACCTAATTCTGCGGCACCAAACGTATCGCTACAAGTCAACGGTGTTACTTATTATTACGTAATGACTAAAGAAGCTGAAGATGATGCAACAGTATATATTAGAAATTCAGATCCTGTAAATGGTGGTTATATTTTTGAGGAGGTGGATGACTGGTCTGGACTGGACGGAACAGCAATACAAAAATACTTCAGATTCGCAGGAACTCCAGCACAAAATTGGGGTGACGGAGAAATTTCTGTTCAAGGAAATGGCACTGTAAGTGATGCATCTGTAATATATTTGTATCGTATGGATATAGATGAACAACAAGTTATATGTACTACACCAATTGTTAGCCCCGAATGTCCCGGATACTTGGATGCTTTGTATAAATACTTGTCCGAACTGGAAAATCTTTCACCAGAAGATCCATATTATGATCAGTGGGTACAGATTCAACTTGAAAATGAAGTGGATGTCGAATCTGTCAATTTGCAGGAAGTTACTGAAGACACTATTGATTTAGAAAAAACTTTAAAACTAGATCCTAATGTCGGAGGACTTATTGACTATACGGAACAAGATTCTATTTTTAATAATCTTGCGGTTCCATACAAAATAGAGCCTTATTATGAAGCTGATATATATGGTGGTGAATACGAAGAAAATTTAGAACTTGAAGACAGCTTAATTGTTGACAACAAAAGAGCACTGAGAAAATTGGCAAATGATGCCAAACATAGATTAATGGTTAGCTCTCAATATAACAGAGAATAATAACCGGAGAACAAAATGTTCAGAATTTTTACAGTCTGTGTTGCCATTTTTCTTTCTAACGTGGCACACGCCAATCAAACACCAATCACAGGAAACGTTTCCTCAAAATGCTCTATCTTTACAGATATCACTGGCGTTTACGGAAACCCATCACCCAACACTTTAAGTACAGATCCAGTTGACGGCGGTGTAATTCCTGTAGTCCGTTATGATGTTTCTATTGCCGACTACTATACCGCTAAAATTTCTTGGCCTAACTCATTTGTTACCTCTCCAGCTTTAGATGATGCTCTAGCGTGGGATGGTGAAGTGGAAGTTTTATCTGTTTCTGATACCAATATGGCTGGTTATGAAGCCGCTAAAATCGAATACGACAACGTAACAGAATACGATCTTTCTGTTGCTGGCTCTACATGGTTTAAAGTTACTTCAGAAGTATCTTACGGCTTCGACAAATCATTTCCGGGTGGAGAATACATAACTAACGTCTCCGCTGATTGTATTGCAAAGTAAACTGAGATGTTACGAACACTTATTGTTTTAGCTGTTACTTTGTTAGCAGCTAAAACATCATTTGCACATGAATGGACACCAACTTACCCTAAGTTTGAAGCATCATTCGTAGAAGGTATCGCTGTGACTCAAATGAATATTTTTAACAGAAGAGAAGATATTAGTTTTTATGAAATTGATATCTATGACGCTGATTGGAATCCAATACCTTTTGCAACAAGAAGTAAAATAGTTGAAGTAAAATACTTAGAGCAAAAAAATATAGAAATATATATTCGTGAAAAAGATTGTGATGATATCGAGTATATATGCAGCAGATCAAAAATACTAAAAAAAGACTCTGCTCAAGCTGGTATAAATTCTAGAATATGTTCGAGACTCAGATGAATGATTATAAAACTATAAAGTTTATTATTTGTATTTTGTCGGCCCTTCTTTTTTGTGTTTGGGTTTCCGCAGCATATGGTCAATCAAGTTCCCTCAACCTATCAATTCCAACGGCTCCCGGATCCTATCAATCAGATAGATTTAAATCTGGTGATCTAGATTGCTCAAATGCAATAGGATCAGCTACAAATTTAGAATTTGGTGTCACTGGAATAATAGGAAAAGGTTATACCGATCCACTTCAAGGATTTGTCGATACCAACAGAGTTGGAGACATAGGTGTTTTTGCCAGAATAGTCATACCCCTCGGCAAGAAACCAAAATCGAGAGTCGATTGTAACAGACTTTACGAATTAGAATTAAGAAAAAAACAATTAGAAGTTATGAGACTGGAACAAGAAATCCAGCAACTCAGAGTATTGCAGTTCCAAGGTGGTTAGAGGAGAAACTTATGTACGAATATAGATGTAAAATATTAAGGATTGTTGATGGTGACACAGTAGATGTCGATATTGATTTGGGATTCGGTGTGTGGATGCATAAAGAAAGAGTTAGAATGATGGGTATAGACACTCCAGAATCTCGTACAAGAGATTCTGTAGAAAAACAATTTGGTTTAGCTAGTAAAGATAAACTAAAGAGCCTTTTACCTATTGGCTCAATGCAGATTCTGAAAACTGAAATTGATAAAAGTGGAGAAGATGCCAAAGGTAAATTTGGTCGCATACTTGGCGACTTTTTAATTGAAGGCAAAAGAGCTTCAGAAATCTTAATCGAAGAAGGGTTTGCCGTAGCATATCATGGTCAAAGTAAAGATGATATTGAAGAAATGCATTTATCTAACAGAGAAAGATTAATTGCAAAAGGTATCGTAATTTTAGAAGGATAAAAAAATGGAAAACGAAAAAAATCAAGAAATCGTTGATATGCCAGAAGGTAAAATGGAGATTTCTCTTCGTATTTTAAGCAATGAATTGGTCGGCATTAAAATGTCCGTCGATGATATGAAAATGAAGTGGGTTGTTATTGGTGTTGGTGCAATTGCTCTTATGCTTTGGGCAGCGTCTTCTTTTGCACCAGATTTAACATCAGCATTTGAAGGTCTTAGTCCACCAAATTTAGGAGAATAGCACTATGGCAGCTAAAACATTAGAAAAAGATTCGATTTATAATCAATTCGATGCTGACGGTGATGGTGTTATTACAGATGAAGAAATGGCAAAAGGTGAAAGAATGCTTCAGATTGAAAATGAAGATAAGAGGCAAGATGCTCAAAGAAATATGGCATGGTTTGCTCTTTTTGGTATGCTTCTTTATCCATTTGCCATCATCCTAGCTAGTGTTGTCGGTCTTGAGGGAGCCTCTGGACTTCTTAAAGATATTGCCCCTACATACTTTGTTTCTGTTGCTGCAATCGTTGCAGCTTTCTATGGCAAAGAGGCTTTAACAGCAAACAAAAAATGATTTCAATTTACGAAGATACAGAAGAAGATCTATATTGGAAGACAGCAGATCCAGATGAATTATGGGTGGTGGATAAACTTATCCTATCACGTAAGCTTGGCTATACGTGTGGTCCTGTAGGAACAGATGTTCCTGAACCAAACTATTATATCGTTAGGCCATGTGTTAATGCACTTGGCCTTGGACTTGGTGCCAAGAAACTCTGGATCGAAAAATATACACTGAACTTAAATGTTGGTCACTTTTGGTGTGAGTGGTTTGAAGGTAGACACCTATCAGTTGATTATGAATACGGCCAACAAGTTCTTTGTGTTGAAGGAATAAAATCAGACGACACGTTTGTTAAATGGGACAGATGGATAAAAACTGATGACCAAGTGCCGTTCCCTGAAATACTAAAAGACTTTAAAGATAAGCCGAGAATAAATTGTGAGTTTATTGGTGGAAAATTAATCGAAGTACATTTTCGTTCCAACCCAGATTTTCGTAAAAATATTTCTGAATTTATCCCGGTATGGAAAGAACAAAAAACAACTCCACCAAAAGGGTACGACTACATAGAGGATCCTGACATTCACGACAGAATAGGAGCATTTGTGAAATGGCAGAAAAAGACTTAGGTGAAGAATTAGAAAAATTAGAAGATGGAATAGAAAATTTAAAAAACAAAGAGTTTAGAATTCTTGGAATAAAGGTAACTGCAGTAACGGCAGGTGCAGCATTTGGTGTCGTATCAACTGTTATTGGCGGTCTTTACGGTGCATTCACAGTCTACAATGATTATATGGATATGAAGGAAATGATCACGTCATACGTTGCTCCAGATCTCTCTGGTATCGAAGAGCAACTTTCCATAATTCAAGAGCAAATGAAAGCTGCTGAAGATGCAGTTCTCCAAGCTACAGATTATGCAAGGGACATCCGTAATGACCTTAAGGAAGATGTAACAAGAGTAGAAGACTTAGTTGATCGACTTAAGGATGACGTTAGAGCTTCCGAAAAAGAAGTAAGGGAGATGATTGATTTGGCTGATCAAAGATACGACAACAAAAGAGATCAACTATATCAAGATACAGATAGAGAAATGAGAGAACTTGAACGTAGAATGTCCGATAAAATACAGATGGCTCTTGACAATCCATTAGCAAATTAGTAAAAACTAAATATTGTTGTGCATACGGCACATCAATTCAAAAGGAGAAAACAATGGATATTGTTGGTAAAGTAAAAGGATGGGTTGGAAACTTAGCCGATTTAGGCGTAAGTCTCCTTGCTCTCACTATTGTTGCTGAACTTTTGGGGTTGGGTTCCGTACCCTTTATGCCAGATGGTATCAGTGTCATTGATAATGTTACTGGTGTAGTAGAAACACTCGGATCTAGTGGTCTAGTTGGACTGTTAGCCGTTTGGGTACTATGGGCAATCTGGCAGCGTAAATAAAAAAAGGGGCTTCGGCCCCTTTTCTTATGCAATTATTGCAGAAATATGATCTTCGAATTTTTCCACTCTCTCCAACCTATTAGGCCAATAAATGTAATCCTTTTCAGGATTCTTTTTAAGATTGCTTAGAAGAGGTATAATGGCATTGTACAAATTATTCAGCTTCTCTTCGTAAGTTGATGCAGTTGCAGATGCTTCTTCCGCTTCAGCAGTTGCCTTCTGAAAAGACTCCAGTTCAGATTCATCAACAGCACTGAAGCCAAAATCAAAAATTTCTTTTGTCATTCGAAATGTTGTCCTTCTTCTATCAGAATACCCTCGGCAAAAATACCAACTTCGTTAGTTTGGTTGGAGGATTTCGCTTCAAAAACAATATCGGTATTGCCAGAATATTTAAAAGGAAGTCTTCTTTGAATATTCATTTGATTAGTAAAAGTAGTTTCTGCAACCCTCAAATTAACTCCACTATCTAGTTTAGAGAAGTTTCTAAATGTAAGATATTTGTTAGCGTTAGCTGTTGCAGAGAATGCATCGATTCTGTAAAGATAGAAATTGTATCCTGCAGGTACTGTGTAGAAAGAAGTTTGATTCTTACCATCGCCTCTTCTTATCTTTCCGTATACTGGAGATCCAGTATTTCCACAAAGAGTAACCACTCCATTTGCATTTCCTGCAGTGGTAATCATTGTGTTAATTCTAAAGAACTCTTTGGTAAGATCAACCTCTGTTGTTCCATTTAGATTAACTATTTCAACAAGAGATTCATAGTTAGAATCTAAACCAATAATCTTGATTGTTACGTCTGTATCTGTGGCATCAGAACTTTTAATTTCCATACCAACATTAGAGGTAGGAAATGGATAAGCGGTATTTGATTCCCAAAGAGGAATAAATTCAGTTGATACGTTTGCATTATAGCCAAAGATGTTAACGACCTGAGAATACTTAGTAAGACCTCTTGCTATATTCAGCTTGTCATCATCTGTGGCGTAGAATGTAGGATTGTATGCCATTAGTCGAGAATAGCAATGCTCGTAGCATTAGCCCCAGCACCAGATGCAAAAAGGACATCACCAGCGTCTTTTCTTACAAACGATTCTTGATCAGTAAACATTGAAAAGGTTCCGATCTTAGTATTAGACGAATCAGATCTTGTGATAGTAAGATCACCAGCACTCAAGTTTACAATTCTCACCATCGTAGCAGAACTAACGGTGTTGCCTACTGTAGAACTAAGAGCTAACTCTGTAGATAAAGGTTTAATTACTTTTGCCATTGAAGCCTCCGTTTTCCTTTATTTATAGATGGTGCCGCCACGGGGACTCGAACTCCGGACCTGATGATTACAAATCAACTGCTCTACCAACTGAGCTATAGCGGCACTATAAATTAAGAAAAGTCTAAATCGACCTTAACCCACTCTAGATTATTATCACCATCAACATATGGTAATTCAACATCTTCATAGTTGTCAAGAATTAATGGAGAAGCATCACCAGAAATTTGAACTAATCCAAATTCATCAAATGTATTAACTTTAATTCTATAGTCGCCTGTAATTATGTTTGGATCATCGGCTCTAATCCACTCATTAACAGCTTCTAGTGTTTCATGAGCATCAACACCTTCAGGATCTTCAATCAAAAACTTTAGACCCATTTGAGGATCTTCAAAAAAGTCAGCATCATGTACATAAGAAATTGAAAGTGTTTCATCTTCATTGTCTGGAGTAAAGAAAACATCATATACCTTCCACATAGAATAAACTGTGGCTATGATTCCGAATCCAGTAATCAGTCCAAATAACATTTATTTCTCCTAAAATTACATATAAACTATGTATAGTTAGCAGAAAATTTTTTTGTGTCAAATTATTTTTATCTACACAAAAGTTTTATTGTACTGATTGTTTACTCGAACAAAGGTAGCACATTTAGGAAGATCTTTGAGTTTTCTTGCTCCAACATACGTGCAAGCAGACCTTACCCCACCCAATATGTCCTGAACTGTCTTAGATACCGGACCTTTATATGGAACAGTAACTTCTCTACCTTCGGAAGCTCTGTAATCTTTTAGACCACCGGAATGCTTTTGGTTAGCGGTTGTAGAACTCATTCCGTAAAAGCTAACTTTACCGTCAACAATATTACCACCACCTTCATCGTGACCAGCAAGCATCCCACCAAGCATCACAAAGTCTGCACCAGCGCCAAATGCCTTTGCTACATCACCAGAACAAGTGCAGCCACCATCAGCAACAATGTGGCCGTTAAGGCCATGTGCAGCATCGGCACATTCAATGACAGACGAAAACTGAGGATATCCCACACCAGTAACCATACGAGTAGTACAAACACTGCCGGGACCAATACCGACTTTAACAATATCAGATCCATTAAGAATCAACTCCTGTGTTTGATCAGCGGTAACTACATTTCCAGATATGATAATATTATCATCTCCGCAAAGATCACGTACCTTTTTGACAAACTCAACAAACTTTTCCATATACCCATTAGGTGTATCTATACAAATAATAGGATAAGTCTTTCGGAGTTTAGAAATTTTTTCAAAGTCTGAATCTTGAATACCAACAGAAATACAGTTCAATATGGAAGCATTTTCATCTTCAAATTTCATCAATTCTTCAACAGAATAAGATTTGTTGATTGCAGTGATCATATCAAATTCTAGCAATTTTTCAGACATCGATAATGTTCCAACACCATCCATGTTAGCGGCGATAATAGGAACAGCAGTTATACTGAATTTTGCATGTGGAAACTCAAATTTTCTTTCGAGTTGCACTTCTTTTCTAGACTCTAGTGTAGATCTTTTAGGTCTTAAGAGAACATCTGAATAGTCAAGCTTAACTTCATTTTCAATATACATAAGAATCTCAAAAAGTGGCCTGCCCGGTACGACTCGAACGTACAACCTACGGTTTAGAAGACCGTTGCTCTATCCAGTTGAGCTACGGGCAGATTATTTTCCAAGAAGCCTAATGGCTTCAGCCTTGGAAATACTACCATTCTTCTCCCAGATGTCAACAATGTCTTTTCGAGAGTTAGGAGAAATTAACCCCCACTCTCTAACAATAGCTGATCTACCTCTTCTCTCGACCCATTGATTAAAATTTTTCATCGGTTTTGCTCCTTCAGATATTGCTAGTAACACACAGAAAATTTTAATACCTGTTTTGAAGAAAGCCATCTCTTCTAAATTTTCCGTACATAATTTCTCTCTGTCTAAATTCACAGTCTACAGCATCTGTGCTTTTCGAGAGGTAGTATTCCTCTTCCGACATAGACATTCTTTCTCTAATATCTTTGAGCTTTTTTCCAATATTTTTAAGCACCGAGTCTTCTCCTAATTTCTTTAATTGCAAAGTCTTCAGTCAGACCCATTTTTTTAATAGCCTGAATTTCATTTTTGTATTCCACTCTAAGAAAATGGTCGAATACATAATCTTTGCTGTGAACTTTATTTTTTATTGATTTTACGAATTCGAACATGTCAATTCTCCTTTAAACACCATATTACTTAGTGTCTTAAAGGTTGTATTTTTAGTGCCAAAAAAGAGAATTACCTTTGCACTATTTGCAAAGAACTTCTACAAACAGATCGTAAGAAGTAAAATTCCACACATCATTGTACATAATACCGTAACAATTAAAGTCCTTAAGGTTGTGTAACACGTATCTTCCCTTACGATTAAACTTCATAAAGAGAAGATTGACATCACCTTCATCTGCAACATCAAGGAGTTGATCGATCCACTGATCAAGCTGGGGTATTTTTGTATTGTGGAAAAGTCTGTGAAACGGAAAGTCTTTGTAAGATTTACACTCTACATTCCAATTAGAATATGAAGGTCCGGGTATAATATCCCCCTTAAATGATCTAATCTGACCTTCGTGAAGAATCTCTTTCTTCTTAGAATTAGAACCACCAATAAAAGCACCAGAATAAGGGACACGAATAAATGACTCACCCAATCTCTTGGTTAAATCATTTGCGATCTCTCTTTCAAAAGAGGATCCTTTTCTTTTCGAAGCCGATCCACCACTAGACATATATTGGTAAACCAAGACCCTCTAAAAGTCCGGGGGTAGTCATTGAAATAACATTCTTATCATTCTGACCACCCCAAACACCTCTTGGAGATTCTACTACTTCATTAACGTCATTCATGGTACTTTCCCTTGACCAACAAATGACTGGGTAAGGATCTGCTGCTACAATAGGAACTTTAGATTCATTATTAATAAAAAGATAATGATCTATTCCATAAACCAAACCAACATCCTCAAGATGTTTGATCATTCCTTCAGCAGTTTCTGGGGTGATAGCATAAGCATGTGTTCCAATAGCTTGTTCTATTGCAATCAGCCTTCTAACCCTAGATTTCGGGATATAAGTTTTTGTATCCCTCATTCTGGGACCAAGATGAACAACGTAACTGTCCGGAACATCAAAATTTCTAAAATTTCTTAAAACGTAAGCATCATGCTCTAAAATAGCACAAGGCTTTCCAATTTCTACGACACGTCTTAATGCTTTAATATGACTTGCTGTACAACAAGCATTTCCCATTTCCTGACATTCTTTGTGATCAGTTATGGTATTCTGAAGAATTTCAGCCATTTCCCAATCTACCTTCATACCTACCGATGCAGCAGCATCTTCGACATTTAGATTTTCGATGGCTGAAATATACTCAGACTTCATATTACACCGTTCAACAGAATCAGCGCAGTCTTTAGCATACTCTTGACTGCGCTGATTCTTGTCTCGACGGATGATCAAACAAGTTTC